>Ga0209086_10000273_pt1 | contig 45070 bp, 63 predicted proteins | sample M_130207_XF_Meta_FD_187312 | JGI IMG/M metagenome (GOLD analysis project Ga0209086, IMG submission 187312) | Freshwater microbial communities from Lake Montjoie, Canada to study carbon cycling - M_130207_XF_MetaG (SPAdes) (version 2) | ecosystem: Environmental > Aquatic > Freshwater > Lake... | reverse complement strand
TTAAAAGGAGATAGAAGTGAATATTGAAGAGATTAATGATGAGATAGAAGAGTTAAAGATGTTGAAATTAAATTTAAGTAGTTTAGTTAGTTTGTTTTATTGGGGTAATAAGTTTGAAGAGATATATAAATTAGAAATAGAGAGAGATAAATAAACATGAAATATATTATGGGTATTTTATTATTGGTTTCTTTTATTAATACTGGATTAATTGTTAAACATATTTATGATACTAATTTTGCTTTAGGTTGTATTACTGATACTGAATGTGAAAAAACAAATGACAACTAAAAAATACCACTACATTAAAATAAAACTACGGCTTACAAAAAAACAAATGATTCTTTATGCAGGCGATAACTGTTTAGACTTTGATGAGAAATGTTTTACTTGCATTAGTTGGAAAGAGTGGAACAAAAACAAAAGCTTAACTGTAGCTATTGATCGTGCAAGACTGCTTGATGCACTGACAGCAGGTGAATTATGAGTTTAATAGGAATAGCTGAACAATTAGAGTATTGCAACAAAGAAACATATGAAATACAAATAAGCACTAAGGATGGTAAAACATTTGAAACAATAGCTGAAGGAGATAGTCTCTGGAATCTTAGAAACACTTTTTATAAAACAGAAATAACAGACAAGGGAAAAAAGAGATTCATATCAAAAAGAAATAATCAAATGACAATTCTTCAAGAAGTAAGTGGTAAACAAAGAAAGGAAAAGTAATTATGCTTAAAGACTCTTTATTAATATTAGTTTCTTTTACTTGTATTTATATTTTTATTGTTCTTGTTTTAAGTCTTGGTTAAAAATAAAACCAATATGAATAAACAAGAAAAAATTGCATTTGTAGTAATGCAAAACACTTTATTAGATGTTCTGGGTTACTGTAACCAAGAATTAAATTTACCAGAAAAACTAATAATAGAACGAGTGCAAAGAGCACTAATTGTGTCTTCAGTAATAATAGAACCAACTACAGGCAACCCTCGGCCACGATGAAGCTGTGGCCTACGGCTTGCTTGTTACTAATAACAAAAATAATAAATCGAGTGCAGCTCGCCGCCCCCTTCGGGGGTGAGAGGCGGCTCGCTGCTCTCGTTTTTTTTTCATAAATAACTAGGAGAAATAAAATGACTCGTAGCAAGTATGACTTCATAGTATCTCAAGAGTTTGATGATGTGATGAAAACAATCATCGTTGAGGACGATGAGATTGCTGCTAACGAAGAAATGGTTGCTTTAACCAACGAGATGGAAGAGCCTCATATGGCTTTTGAAACTCCAGTTGATGTCCAGCTCGCGTTTAACAACGTGTATCACAGGTTCCTGGATTATTACGCCACCAAAGAGTAAGTAATTACTTTTAATTGCATCCTGGGTGACTAGGGTGCAGTTGAGATTTAATTACGTTGTAGTGGTTGCTCACTTTTAACTCAGTACGTTACAAACAAAAGGAAAACAACACCATTATGAAGAAAAAGATTGATATGACACATCGTTATCGTGGTGCTGACACACACAACAGTGTTGATAGTTTTAAACGTCGCATGAAGGACTATGAAACTAAAGTTTTAGCTGAAAGAAAAGCAAAAGAAAAAGCTGAAAAGGTTAAAAAATGAACCGGCAAGAACAACGAGTGTGGACAAAGCTTGAAGAGTACATTCAAGCTCGTCGCACATTCTTTAAAGAAGAAACACAGCCTACTTGGAAAGCCTGGAAAGCATCCGAACTACAAATGGTTGCTGAATACATGATGTATCTCAAGGAGACTAAGAAAAATGGCTCTAAATCCTAGTTGTCAGTCTTGCCGTAGAGAAGCAGGAATTAAACAAGTTCTTTCTGCTAACGGTAAGAAACGAATCTGGAAGTGTCAAAGTTGTATTGATCGTAAGAGTGTTTCATTTCTTTTAGTTAAACACCGGAGTATTCACAGATGAGCAACGATCAAAAGAAACCAGACATCTGGGAAGGAGCTTACCCAGACAAAGAACACTGTAGCCACTGTCACGATGCAGGTTACAAGGAAGGATTCTTCGATGCTGGCATCAGCGGGGTGCTTATTTTAGTGTGTGTAATTATGGCTATTAGTTTGGTGATGCGATGACTGACCGCGAGATATTGATTCAATACCTATTGATGAAAGTGCGGCAGGAAGATTGGCATGGCGTCAGTGATGCTGCTAATGACTTGCGCGAGATGGATGCAAGGGAGAAGAAATGAGCGACACACCAAGAACAGATGTAGCCGAGCATAACATGGGATCAATAGTGGAACCGCACTACGTTGTTGATGCTGACTTTTCACGTTACCTTGAGCGCGAACTTGTTGAAGCAAGAGAGCAATTGCGGCTATGTAATGTTGACCACTGGGCCACCGCCGCTGAACTTGCCGATGCGGTAGCGAAAGAGCGTGAACGGTGCGCTTTAGTGTGCGAAGAATTTTATAGCGTTGAGGGTGTGGCGCAGAAATGTGCCGAAGCAATCAGAAATGGTGAATGATGAAACCAAAACAGCAAAGAATAGCTATTGCGGAAGCGTGTGGGTGGAGAATTGCTGAAAGAGTTTTACCTGAATTACAAATTTTGCCAAACTACACCGAAGATTTAAACGCCATGCACGAAGCTGAGAAGGTTTTAAACCAAAAGCAAAAAGAAGATTATTTTTTTATTATTTTAAATTTTTATGGAAATTGGCCTAAAGCAATTCAAGCCACCGCAGCGCAACGCGCCGAGGCTTTCCTGCGAGCAGTTGGAAAATGGGAGGGTGAATGATGACTGACAAACTGAGAGAAAGCATAAATATCTTGTGGGATAGATCATGTTACAAGTGCGGAAGTTACAACTGTGATATGTCGTGCGAAGCCGCGCTTGCGGAACCAACCGTTCAGAAATCCTTAACAGTTCAACGCCCGTGGGTTGGGCTGACGGATGATGAGCGAGATTCAATTACAGACAAGGTGATTGGGTTTAATTCTTGCTGTGGATGGGAAGATGATTACGCCAAAGCCATCGAAGCCAAGCTAAAGGAGAAGAACACATGAAATACGAAAACATCGGAACCGTCAAACGGTTGGATTTTGACCACCTGGATATGCTCGTCAGTGAAAGAATTGGTGCGCTTAAACTATTAGCGCAGGGCGTACAGGAGTCTGCGGTGAATGATGCGATATGCCGCGACCTGATACTGCCCTGTGTTTATACGCTAGCTCAGTTTATTGAGTCGGTGAAGATTGAGGAGAAGAAGATAGGGGTGGAAGATGAGTAAACCGATACTGAACTACGACGAGCAAGGAGCAAAAATACGAGTGCTCGAAGCACGCATCAAAGTACTTGAAAAAGCACTAATAGCATCAGAAAAAGACTTTGAAAAAGTAGTAACTTTTACATTTGATGCTTTTGAAAAACTAAGTGAAATTAAACAAAAATAATAATTGCAAGCCTAGGCCAGGGTACGGCTCTGGCCTTCGGCTTGCTGGCTCACCAGATGAGCTAGTAATAATGGGTTTCCGACAGCCGCCCCACTAGGGGCGCGGGGCGTCTGTCAAAAACCCGTTGTTGTTATTAATAACAAGTGGAGAACTAAAGTGAATGAAAGCAACTTACCTGAGCCTGATGATTACGAAAAACAACAACACCAGGATCAACAAGAACTAGAACAACGTTGTTTAGAGTGTCTTGTTCGTATAGCCCACGGAATGGGTACACAGCACGACGCTTTATTTCTAGCAAGTGTCTTAGGTCTTACTCACCACTTCAAAGGGCATTAATTATGAGTGTACTACACGAGTCTTTGTTGTATGACGCAGCAACAAACAGTCTTGCTTCAGATGCTAGCAGCGATAACTGCTGGACAAAGATGGTTACAGCCAGCTTTGCTAACTCTGAACACCACGCTTTTGCTAAAGAACTTAAAGAAGTTGAGAAGCTCATCAAAAGCGAATACAAAATTAGCTCAATGCCAAGTCCCTGGAGATCGGCTAAGAGTGTTGTGCTTTCTGCTTTAAAAGAAACCATCTCTTTGACTGGCCTTAATGGTGAAATACTAGGTAAAAGCCATATTCAAATAAAACTTAAACACCTTAAAACTACAGCAGATATTAATTTGTTTAAAAAAGTTCAAGCATGTTGCTTAGTTGTTATTAATAACATCAAGAAACTGACTCCAGCAGAACGTGAAACTGTTGAAGCTCATTTAGCAGTTATGCGTGACGAACTTAAGTCGTGCTCATCTTAAGGAGAATTTAAATTATGTTGATTAAAGGCTTAGACGTAGCTAGGTACGTAAAAGCTTCAGCAGGTAGAGCAAATCTTCGTGTTGTATTTGAGGATGAGTGCCAACCAAGGCACGACGGAGAAACAATTTACCTGCCCAGAATTAACAGACATACAACTCAAGAGCAACTTGACAGCATCATGGCTAGTACCGATCACGAAGTAGCTCACGATCTGTATTCAGACTTCGGTATTCTTCGGGAAAAGAAAATCTGTGCTAACACAAGTCCTCTTGGATTTATCTGGAATGTTCTAGAAGATTCTAGGGTTAATGCCCTGGAAGCAACTGAATACGAGGGTTTTAGGGAGCTTTGGGATAAGTCTTGTCCTCTTTTGCTTGACCAGATACGAGAAAAAACAAAAGAAGAAGCTAGTCCTTTAAACAAAATCATCAAATCCCTCATTAAGTGGGATACCAGGGTCAGTTCTAGGCTATTTCCTCAGTGTGAGTTGTCTGGAAGTCGGTTTAAAACCGATGAGGAGATGGATAAGACTCTGGAACCCTTCTCAGATAGGCTCCTGGACGCTCAGGAAGAGCCTAGAAAGAAGCTAGGGTCAGCAATGACCTATGACCTAGCCAGAGACATCTTTAAAGCTCTGGGGGGTGATCCTGACGCTGAAGAGAAACGAGTCAAAGAACCTCCTAAACCAGCTAAAGATGGCGGTAAGGAAGAAAAAGAATCCCCGAAGGGGGAACCAACTGAAGCAACAAAAGAAGATTCTAAGCCACCAATAACTGACGAAAAAGCCCCAAAAGAAGAAAAACCAGCCGATAAAGGCGAAGAAATGGAGGGTTTAGGTGAGTCTGGAGCTGCTGGAAATGCTGAATCAGATGATGAATCTAAGAAAATCACTGAAGATCAGTGGCAAGTTGTTCGTGTGGAGCTTGCAGACATAGACACTAAGCTTGTATCTACACACGATACAGAAGAAAAAGATCGTATGAACAAAACTGGATTGCTCTACAAAATAGACATTGGTGACAGAGACTACACCTGGCCCGCTGCTTCAATTGATGACTACATCACAGTAGATTACATAAAAAACACAGCTTCAGATGGGTTTGATTATCTTTTAAACCGAGATAGTGCAGCTTCTCACTTTTTTATAAAGAATTTCCACGAAAGAGTTGAAAGCAAAGTAACTCGTATTGATAACTTTGCTCAACAAGTACGTCGGTTGATACAGATACGAGCAAAGACTCAGTACGAATATGGTACTAAGCAAGGCAAGATGGACTACGCAAGGTTAGCTAGGTTGGCTCTTAAGACACCTGGATTCTCTGAGCGTATCTTTAAGAAGAAAGTTACTAATACCGTTCTTGATGCTGCTGTAACTGTATTAATTGATATGTCAGGAAGTATGTCTGGCGATAAAGTGTTCTTTGCTTGTGAATCTGCTGTACTTCTTAATGAAGTGTTTGGTGTTCTTAAAGTACCAGTTGAGATTCTTGGGTTTACTGATTATGGATCTAGCAAAAACACACCAATCAATTTCATTTACAAGTCTTTTGCAGCACTCAAATTATCTGAAGACGATTTAATTCAAAACATAGCTTGCAGCTCAGACCACATGACAGGTAATCCAGATGGTGATTCAATTCTTTGGGCGTATGACAGGTTAATTAAACGCAAAGAAAAGAAACGGTTGTTGATTGTAATGTCTGATGGTCAACCTGCTGCAAGCTTTAGCAGTTATGACTTATCAGCTTTTACAAAACAAGTAATACAAGAGATAGAAAGTAACAAACGAGTTGAGATATATGGTTTAGGTTTGTGTGATGAGTCAGTATTTAAGTATTACAAACACAGTTCTACAGTGAATGAGCCAGAAGAAATACCTACCAAATTGCTTGAACTCATAGAGAGGAAATTGCTAAATGACTAGCCCCGCAGTAGTTAAGCCTGTTGAAGACTTGGTTAAAGACGCAATCAAAGATGCTTTGACTAAGCGCGTATCAGCAGAGAAAGCCACTATCCCTAGATTTGATGTTGATCCGCTTGATTTGTTTCCACATGTAGAAGTAACGACTAAAAAAGTTACTACAGTAACACCTGAGTTTCGTACTAGTGAGAAACACATGGATGCAAAGAAGTTGTTTCCGTTACTTGCTTTTGATTATAACTTTCCAGTTGCTGTCTACAAACCAGAGGATTGGGATGAACGCATTCGAGCTTTCATTCCAGTTGTAGATCCTGATTATGTACTTGATGCAACAGTTACCAAGGACATCTTGCTGGCTTGGGAGAACAACGAGAAAGTGTTGGTGTATGGCCCAACAGCAGCAGGTAAGAGTTCTTGCATTGAACAGCTTTGTGCTCATACGTGTCGTCCGTTCTTTCGGTTGAATTGTACAGGCGACATGGACAGTTCGATGATCTTTGGGCAGCAACAAGCTAAAGATGGTTCTACTTACTGGACAGATGGCACCCTGACAGAGGCTGTACGCTACGGAGCCGTGTTTGCTTGGGATGAGTGGGACGTTACCCCTTCTGAGATTAGCATGGGTCTCCAGTGGCTTCTGGAAGAAAACGGCAAGTTGTTTCTCAAAGAGATGCCTGGAACATCTGCTGATAAATTTATCACGCCTGAAGACAGGTTTCGTATTGTTGCTCTTGGTAACACACAAGGGCAAGGCGATGATACAGGTGCTCACAGCGGCACAAACGTACAGAATACAGCTACGTTAGATCGTTTTGGAACTACAGTAAGAATGGGTTACATGGTTGAAGCAGTTGAGTGTAAGATGCTTAACGGTAAGTTTCCTGGTATCCCCGTAGACTGGATCAAGAACTTGGTTAAGTTTGCCAATCTGATTCGTCAAGGGTATTCTTCTGGGCAGCTTACGCTCACGATGTCTCCTAGAGCACTTCAAGCAATCTGTAAAAAATACGCATATGGGTATGCTTTAGTTACTGCTATTGATCTTTCTTACACAAACAAGCTTACCGAAACACAACAAAAAGTCTCTAAAGAACTTTTCCGTAAAATCTACGGTACTAAAACATCCTGATGATCGACAGAAAACTACTGCAACCTTATAGCGTATTGGCTATAGGGGAGCAGATAAACATAGATCATGAAGGCTGTGATGCTGGTATAGACCGTAAGAAGAGACTCTATATCAAACACGTGGTTGGAGGAGTGGTAGCTTACTGTCACCATTGCTCCGATCATGGGTTTTGGAGAGAGCTTTCTACTGATGGTACGGTACTTAGGAAGTGGTTGTTTAACGAAACAGATGACATGCCAAGAGTGAGGCGTACTGATGGGTTTAATCTTAGACCTGGAAATGTACATAGTGCTGACATTGTTAATTGGCTAGCTAAACACCATGTGTTTCCTACTACTAATGAAGAAGACAGACATTACTTTAAAGAGTTTTCTAATGAGCTATATCTTCCAATACACAACTACGCTAAGACACAATATGGGTATCAACTAAGAAGCTTTGATCCAACAAAATCAAAATACAAAACAACGTACTATAAAAAACTAAGCACAGGTGTATCTTGGTTTAATAAAGATACAGAAGTTATAGTAATAACTGAAGACTATACAAGTGCTTATCGTGTGTGGAGAGATACACCCCATGCTTCAGTGGCGTTACTAAAAACATCTATACCCGATGAAATGATAAACCTACTAGTTCACTATAAAAAAGTAGTTATTTGGTTAGATCCAGATGAACCAGGACAAAAAGCTTCGTTAAAAATATTACAAAGACTAATGGTTTGTTTGCCAAGCAAAATAAAAATCAAGAACATGACAAGCAGTCTTGTTCCTGAACCTAAGAACTTAACTCCAGACAACTTGAGGAAATATTTTGGACTTTGACATACTGTTCTTATGTGCTGAATCAAAGCACAACTACGACAAGTACAGACCGTACATAAAGAACCACGTAATACAGTCTGAAACCGTAACAATCCTTGAAACAATGGGAGAGTTTTACAAGGTTTTTCCTGGTGTTATTAGTATCAACTGGGAACCGTTTAGCAGCTACCTGTTTGCTACGTACGCAATGCGGCTAACTGCCGACAAGATCTCTATAGTTCGTAACATAATAAAGAAGATGGAAACGTTTACACCAACGCTAGCCTATGATGAGGTTATCAAAACTCTCATTGAAATGGATTACGTTGCTCGAATTGCTGACGAGTGCGGCAAGGTTCGAGATGGATCTTCTAACATAGAAGCTATTAACTCTCTCACAGTAGAAGCACTACGCAATGTTGAACGGTATGTGGACAAGGATGAAATGTTTGTCATACCTGACATCGGTGTTATTGTTGATCGTATTGTCTCTACTGGTTATGAGTGGCGTCTTATGGCTCTTAATCGTAGTCTTGGCCTTCTTCGTACAGGTAACTTTGTTATTGTTGCTGCTCGTGTAGAGGTCGGTAAGACAACGTTCCTAGCCAGTGAAGCTAGCTACATAGCCCCACAACTGCCTAAAGATCGTCCTATTGTCTGGGTCAACAACGAAGAAGAAAGCGAAGCTGTATTCTTTAGGGTTGTTCAAGCAGCTCTTGGAAAGACAACCAAAGAACTAGTCGAAGACAAAGACAAGATGATGGCAGACTACGTTGCCTATATGGGCGGTAACTCCAAGAAAGTAATCATCACTAAGGGTGACACCAACGACGTAAAAACTCTCACAGCTCTGTTTAAAGACGTTAATCCAGGCATGATTATCTTTGATACCTTGGATAAAATTTCAGGGTTCCACAAAGAAGAACGTGAAGATCTCAGATTGGGTCGTATCTACAAGTGGGGTAGAGAATGTGCTCGTGAATACGGCCCTGTGATTGCTGCCAGCCAACTAAACGGCAACGTAGATACTATGAAAGATCCTCCGTTTATTGGTATGGATGCTCTACGTGGTTCTAAGACAGATAAACCAGGCGAAGCTGATGCAATCATTACTATCGGTAAGTATCAAACACCAAGCACCCCAGAAGAATCGTTACTAAGAACAATCAATATTCCAAAGAATAAACTTCCTGGTGGTGGTAGGTACCAAGTAGAAGGAGAACGGCATGGTCAGTACATGGTTAAGATTGATCCGCTAAGAGCACGTTATGAATAGTCCTAAACGGTGGTACGACGAAGATCTTGCTAAAGCAAAAAAGAAAACAACAATAAGACACAAACAGCAACTTGAAGAAGAGTGGATCAAAGAGCAAGAAGAAGCTTTAGAACACATAGACGAAGACCAACTAGGAGAAAATGAAAGTGAGATTGCTCACACTTGATGTAGAAACAACAATGGATGCACCTGGAGAGCTAGACAAAGCTCATCCAATGTATCCTGGGAATAAGATTGTGTTACTAGGAACATTGTGTAATGAAGGGTCTGGTTTATTCTATAGGGCGTACCCAGAACCTTCTATTGGTAGTTTTGTTCACTGGTTAAAATCTCACGAATACGATTTTATAGTTGGTTGTAACATCTCGTTTGATTTGCAATACCTGTACAAAGACTATGCCTGTAAACTTGAACTACAAAAAAGTCGTCTTTGGGACATACAGCTTGCTGAATATTTGCTATCAGGACAACAACTTAAGTTTCCTTCCCTGGATAGTATGGCTGTAAAGTATGGGTTACCTGTCAAAGACTCTGCTGTTACTGATTATTTCAACAAAGGTCTTGGTGCTGACAAGGTTCCTTTTGAGCTTCTGGAAGACTATCTAAATAGAGATGTCTTTAATACTCACCAGATAGCTGAAAAGCAGATGGCAGAAGCTACTGAGAAGGGCATGTTAGATCTTATTATCAGCCAAATGGAAGCCATACACGCCACTACTGAGATGATGTACAACGGTTTAGCTGTAGATATGGACTACTACAAGACCTACGCTGCTGAAGTAGCTATTAAATTTGCTGATAATGAAACAATTCTTAAAGACTATTTGAATACATTGTCTGATAGTGATTTTTACCCAATAGAAGACATCAACAGTTCTCTTCAGTGGAGTAAGTTTTTCTTTGGTGGTATCAAAAAAGTTGACTCAAAAGAAGTTGTTGGGTTGTACAAAAACGGTAAACCAAAGACCAAGAAAGTAACTGCTCTGTTTGCTACAACGCCTTTTTCTGATGTTGCTGCTCTTGATGAGTGGAAAAGTGAAAAGACTGGTAAGGTCTCAGTAGATGAAAAAGTACTTACATATATAAATACTAGTACTAAAGAAACATCAGTAAAAGAAATAACAGACAAACTACTACAACATAGAGACCTAACAAAACAACTAAGTACTTACGTACAGGGTCTAAGCAAACACGTGATAGATCACGGCATAGAAAAAGAAGGACAGTATTGCATCCACGGTAGACTCACTCACGTATCTACATCAACTGGTAGGCTTAGTTCTAGCAGTCCTAACCTACAAAACATCAGCAACAATCCCATCAAGAAAATCTTTTGCTCTAGGTATGGAATAGAAGGTGGCAGTTTGGTTGAGTTTGACTTCTCTCAGCTTGAGGTTGCTGTGCTAGCTCACGTAACAAAAGACAGACAGCTCATCACAGACATCAGTACAGGCAAGGACATTCACACAGAGCTGTACAAGGATATGTTCCACGTGGAACCTACCAAGGATGAACGCAAGTGGTTTAAACGTCTTACCTTTGGTTTGATCTATGGTGCTGGTGCTAAGACCCTAGCTGACAATGCTGGATGCGACATAGACATCTCTAAGAAGTTTATAGAAACGTTCTACGCTAGGTATCCAAGTGTCAATCTGTGGCACAAAGACATGGCTGAAAGAGCTGAAGAAGAAGGTCTGCACGACAGCATAATTGATGGCTATGAGTTTAGTAAAACCTGGAGATTCCAAAGTGAAACTGGTAGAATCTACGTGTTCAAGCAATACAAAAATAAATACGCTGACTCAAGTTGGGCAACCAAGAAAGAGTACACGTTTAGCCCCACAGAACTAAAGAACTACCCCGTTCAAGGACTAGCAACAGGCGATATTGTTCCAATGATGCTTGGCATTCTTTACCGTAAATTTAAAGATCACCTCGGTATAAGACTTGTAAATACAGTACATGACTCCATACTATTCGATGTGCTTGACGATCAACTAGAGGAAATAATAAAGGAGGTGTTCGATGTATTGACAAACACGCACGTGTATTTTGAAAAGACTTTCGGATTCCCACTAGCCCTGAAGCTAAGTGCAGGGTGCTCAGTGGGTAAAAATTGGTTTGAAATGAAAGAGAGAACAGTATGAGTGCAATGTCTGGAGTTGTAGAGTCAATCACCACCAAGGATGTCACCACACGGTTTGGAGTTAAACCGACCTACTCACTAAAGGTAGACGGTAACTGGGTCAAGCATGGCTTTAAAAAGCCCCCTTGCAACGTTGGAGACACTATTGCTTTTGATGGTGAGACAGGAACCTACGGCGTAGAAGCTAAAGGCATTACCGTTACAGCTAAAGGAGCACCTGGAGCAGCACCTGTAGCCAGTGTTACTAGTATCAAACCCGCTTCTAGTGGTGGTGGTAGCAGCTATTCAGCTAAAGTGTTTCCTATTCCTGCTCTTCATGGGGATCGTTCTATTGTTCGTCAGAACGCTTTAGCTCGTGGCACAGAGCTTTACATTGGAGCTAGGGGTGGTAAGCCTTTTGATCTGGATGACTCAACCTCAACGCTTGTGATCCGTATGGCAAGGCAGTTTGAGGCTTACACAGCAGGTGACTTGGATCTAGCAGCAGCAAAGAAAGAAAGCGAAGCTGAAGAAGTACCCAAAGAAGCAGCCTAGCAACAACAACAACCCCGCGTAAAGCGGGGCAACAACCCCGAAAGGTTGCCCCACGGCAACCCTTTTGGGGGATCAATAAACAACTAGGGGAAAAACAATGTTAGCTCTAATAGATGGTGATATTGTTGCTTATCGCTGTGCAGCATCAGCGGAGAACGAAGACAGGGATATAGCGTTTATACGTACCAGGGTTATGATGAGGGACATCCTGGATGAGGTTAATGCTACCAGCCATAGAGTCTTTTTGTCTGGAGGAAGGGAAGACAACTTCAGGATGAAGGTAGATCCTGAATACAAAGCCAACCGTAGGGATACCATACGTCCACAACACCTAGATGCCACCAAAGAGTTCCTAGTAACAAATTGGCAAGCTCAAGTCTGCAAGGGCTACGAAGCTGATGATGGTCTAGGCATGGAACAGAAGTTTGAAGGCACAGTTATTTGCTCCATAGACAAAGACCTGCTTCAAGTACCAGGCTGGCACTACAACTTTGTCAAGAAAGAGATGGTTAAAATCACCCAGGATGAGGGTTTTAAGCGGTTCTACCTCCAAGTGCTTACCGGAGACCGTACAGATAACGTCTTTGGCTTGTCTGGGATAGGCCCAGTGAAGGCTGGCAAAATTCTTGAGGGTCTCCTGCCAGAAGAGTACTATGATGCCTGTAGAGCCGCTTACAACGACGATGAGAGGCTCCACAAAAACTGCAAATTACTGTGGGTTTTAAGAGAAGCTAACCAAGTCTGGGAGCCACCAAAAGACTATGTTAAAAAAGAAGAGAGCAAAGAAGAAGTATCCCAACAAGAAGCACCGATCCAAGTTTGAGACTAGCTTTAACAACCTCTGTATTGTGAATGGATATACCCTCAGCTATGAGACAAGTGTCCTGCCTTTTGTTACACCACCTGAAAAAAGAAGATACTATCCCGACTGGACAATTAAAGAAGGGTGGTACATTGAGACCAAAGGTCGCCTTGATGCAGCCGGAAGAAAAAAACTCGTCTTCATCCGACAGCAGTATCCAATGGCTAGGATACTTGTTGTCTTCCAACGACACCAAAACAAGATCTACAAAACCTCAAAAACAACCTACTCTCAGTGGTGTGACAAAGAAGGTATCGAGTGGTGTGACTTCAAGAATCCCGAAAGGATACTTGGGTTTATCCAGGAAGCGTTAAAAAAGACGGTATAATGTTTGTGCCAGCGTGTAATAGACCCGTAATCCGCAACTCCTCCCTTATGGGCGCAAAAGGTTTTCCTCCTAGTTTACCTTTTTTGCACGCTGGTCTTTTAGTTACTAGTAACATACCCTCTACGCAAAACCAGTAATGATTCCATCTTTAATGGTTATTGTTTTGCCTACTAAGGTAGAAGTAGTTACTGTTCCCGTATACCCAGTGCTTCCATCTGAAGAAATATACCCAGCAGCCGTAGTTGCTTTGACAGTAGACGCTGAAAAGGTAGCAACATTAGTTAGGTTTTTAGCGTTTAAATCTACAGCACCCGTAGCGCCTGTGTATGGAACATAGGAAAGAGCAGGTATATCGACAGCTACTAGTGCTCTAAATGTTGGTAATCCCGCAGCTCCACTAGGAGCAGCATAGACGTAAGTAGCAGTCTGAGAACCAAAGGGAGCTAAATAATCTGTACCAGAAACAGCATTAGCTAGAGCACCACCACTAGCAGCCTTTAATATGCTTGTGCCACTTGGAGGAATTAAATAATCTGTACTAGCAGTAGCAGCACTAATAGCTGTACCGTTGCCTTTAAGTAAGCCTGTAATGCTAGTCTGTACAGTGATAGCAGGAGTTGTAGTAGCTGTAGCAACAGTACCAGCAAAGCCATTAGCACTTACTACAGAAACACTAGTAACGGTACCAACGCTAGTGAATTGAGCAGCAGTAAGATGGTAATACTGTCCTGCTGCACCACCCTGTAGGTTCTGTAGGTCTTGGTGACTACGGGCTACGATGTCTTTGATGTCACTACCAGTAAAATTAATAGACGCCCAAGACACAACTCCCTGGATAGCTCCAATTAAAACGTTTCTAAGGCCGTTAAACCAGTCTCTCCAGATGTGAGAGTCTGGAGTAAGAGGTTCTTTAGGTATCGGAGGAAGTAGTTGGGCCATTATTGTCTACCTGATTCTCGTTCTTTTTCTTTGTAGCCTTTAATAATTTCTCGTTTTTGTTTGGCTCGTTCAGCATTATTTTCTTTACGCTGCTCCTTGGTTTGCCCATAAACAGGAAGACCAACTGTTCCTAGTAACGCCCTGTTGACACCTTCACCTTTAGGCGCTGATATAGCAGCAGAAGCTTGAAACGGTAGAACCATACTAGCAATAGCTTTAGCACGATTAACAGCCGAAGGATCAAGCATTTTAGGAGCATAGGGACTAGCATATTCAAGCCCCGTAATACCAACAGCAACAGCTTTAGGAACAAACCCAAGCTTGTTTGTAAGGGTTTTATCGGGATCAGCAATCCAGTGATAGGGTTCCATAGCGTGTTTCATAGCTTGCATACTAGTTCCATCTGGGTATTCTATACGAGTGGGGTCTTTATTTTCCCAGACATTGCGACCAGACACAGCCAAATTAATACCATTAATCAAGGTCAAATAAGTCAAAGCAGTCTTAAACTGGTACAACCTAGCGTAGTCAGCCTTAGTACTGGGAGTAGCCATACCCTTTATACCTTCTATAGGGTGCCATTTAGTAGGATTTAGCTCCTTTGGTAAAGCAGCAGTAAAGGCTTTGATTGTAGAAATAGTCCAGTCGGGAGCAAACAACATGATTTGTAACCCTTTACGCCCTTCTGGGGAGTAAGCAGCCATAGCCATTTGGTCACTAAATTTCTTGTATGTTTGAGAAACAATATTGTTAGCTTGTTCAGGAGCACCATCAGGAGTTCTAGAAGGTCTAGCTTCTTGAAACCAATTAAGACCACCAAAGGACTTATTAACAAAACTAACAATCTCCTTACGAGCAGCGGTCTCATCAAAGGGTTTGCCTTCCTTAGCAGCGTTTTCACGAGCTTTACTAAGGTAGGCTTCAGCAGTCATCAGCTTACCGCCAGTGTGCAGGTAGTCCCAGGTAATTTTGTCAAAGACACCTAAGGTGTATTTCTCAGTAGCAGAAAGAGCAGACTCAAGGATACGAGTCTTAGGGCCAAATCTACTAATCATGCTGTCAGCAAACTTGCCTGTAGCTGAAATAATACCCTTAGACACATCACTCGGTACCTCAAGAACCAATCCACCACGTTGCCACTTGTCTACACTGCTACCCAGACCACCTTTCTCAAACTCATTGATTGCTTTCCTAATGCCTGAGTATTCTGTTCCTAGTAACTTATCGGTTACACCAAAAGCAATCTCTTTGAGAGGAGTAATTATTGGTGTGTGAGCACTGCTTAGAACTTCCATAAGACTCTTAGCGTGGAACAAAGAACCAACAACGTTAAGGCGTTTAGTAACTTGAGAGACAGTATAAATAGCATCAATGATCTTGTTGCCTTGAGCTTCAAAGGCAAACTTAAGAGCAGGAGCAAGATCAGGATGCACAGCATAGCCAGCAAACTGTCTGTCATTAATCATCTGCCAACCGTAAGGCAACGGCTCTTCAGCAGTCACTCTACGAACCAAAGACTCACCATTAGGGTTTCTAATAGTAAGAACACTGTCTATAAGTTTTTTGTTCTCAATGGCTTTTTCCATTGAAAGGGCATACTCTTTGTAGATCTCAGCAATGTCCTTTGTTTTGACTTCTAGTTTAAAGTCTTTGCCAGCTAACGCTATGCGCCTATTGATGTCACGTAACACAAGATCTAGATTTGCAAAAGTTGCTATTTTACGTTCTTTACCAAACCGACTTTCAGGAGTCATGCCTATGCCTGGATCACGTGGTGAGCTACCTGTACCAAGAGTTTCATTAAGAAAAGTCTCAAGAGCACCCTTAGGCATATCTGCCCAGTTGACTATGTGGGTAACGTAGTTCTCAAGAAGACCTCTAACAACGCCTTCTTTCAAAGCACGTTCACCAATGTCTTTCATTAACCCATTGTATTTATCCGCAGCTTCTTTAGCAGCACCCGTAAGGGTGTCTGTTTTCTTAGCATCAATGGCTATAGCGACTTGTTCCCTAGCAACAGCATCAGGTACCAGAGCTTTGAGGTCGTTACTGTTATTAGTAACAAGCCTCTCATCAGCCATCTTGTTATTAATGTTCATTTCTACAAAGTCTTCAACCTCTTTAACGGGATTAAGCCAAGTCTCTTTGTATTTTTCGTAGCCCGTAAAGAATTCACGAGCAGCATCAGCACCCTTAGAGGCATAGAGTTCCTTACCCTTAAGCTTAAGGTCAGCTTCGTCAGTTACCCTACGAGGATCATAACGTCTAGGATCTACAGCAACAGGATCTGGAGAAGCAGAAGCTGCTCCTGATTCTTTAGAAGAAATAGTTTGTTCTCCAAAGAGTTCCCAACTCTGAATATCCTCTAAAGACCAACCATGCTTATCAACACCTTCTTGTACGGTGTCTAAGTATTCTTGAAAAACTTTAATTTCTTTTTCAGAATAACCCCTAAGCCTAGAAAACTCTTTCCAATCTTCAGATTTCCATGCAGCTTTTTCTTGTGGAGTCCAAGTATCAGGATCACTTTCTTTTTCAGAGGCAGATGTTTCTTTGTGTAGTTTTAATATTTTTTGTTTCCAAATTTCTAAATCACTGCCAGGTTTATCCTCATATTTAATAGACTCAGATTCAGGAGAAGCACCTTTAGAAGGTACTGGTTTATATTTTAAATTTTCTTGTCTTTTTTGTAGCCGAGTTAGTTCTTTTTCATACTCACGCTGATATGAATTATTACGTATTTGTTCTAATTCTTTATCAGATAATGTTACACCTTCAGTTTTAGCTTCTTGATAAGCTTCTGCTTGGACATCATAGGCTTCACTATCCGCATGTTGAGCAGCTAAATCTTGCAGTTCCTCTGGTGTCTTTTTTAAAAACTCAACACGCTCACGATTGTAAGCCATCGTGTCACGAGCTTTTTCTGCATCGGTTCTTTTATCTTCTATCGTTTCCCCAAAATCTTCTTTAGCGCGGGCCATTTCTGTTGGCTTAGCTTTTTTCAGTTCTTTTATCTCATCAAGGTAACGACCATTACTGCGCTCATTAAGAAGATTTTGAATATACTGATTGCCAGCACTACCTTCCTCGGTTGTAAAACTAGGCTTTACATTGCCCTGAATTCTTGCGGCTTCCAATATATCTTTTTTAGTTAGATACTTTTTATAGATTTCTCTTTCGGCCTCATCTCTACTTCTAGTAGAAAATCGTTCTGCTATAGGTTGAGACATACCGTTACGACCTATTGCTATCCAAGCTTTAGCAGTGTCTGAGTCTTCATTAAAAATATCTTTTCGTTTACTATCTAAAGAGACACTTGCCTTATCTGTAAACTTTATATCAGACGTATTTGCACTAGGCGCAGTTTTTATTTCTTCTTGGTATTTTTTTAAATATATTTCGTTTGTTATAAAATTATTTTTTAATACTTTACGCATCTCTTCAATAGAGATACCTTTATCTTTAGCATACGCTGCTAGTTCAACACCATTCCCTAATAACCTAGAACGCTTTTGTTGTTCTGCTATAGTTCGTAGTATATCCGCTTCTACTACACGTTTATCTCTAACAATAATAGACTCAGAATCAGAAGAAGCTGCTTTACTAGAAGAAAAAGTTTCAGAAGCTCCTCTAGAGCTGGGTCTGGGTGCAGTAGAGTTTGGGTCTACTGACTGCATATAAGCCGCAGTGTTAGGCATGTCTACTTCAGACAACTTAGATACAGACGCAATAAGATCGTGAAAAGCAGTGTACTGCTTAGAGTTCATCCCAAAGAAATCACTGACAGCTTTAAGTATCTTGTCTATAAATCCAAGATTAGGGTTTGCCCTGTCTATAGCCATCAACTCTTGAATTACAGTAGGCTGAAATAACCCATCACTAATAAATTCGTGTACATCCTTTAGTGCGTAATTTAGTTTGTCTTTACCACTTAAAGACAGGTTGTTTAAATCAACTTTACTTTTGACATCAGCAAGAATGTTTTCAATATTACTTACCAGCTTCTTAAGCCGTACAGCATCAGGATGATTTGCTGGCAGTGCTTGTATTTGTTCTATTTTAGTAGCTAGTGCTGCGTGTCCTATTTCGTGTGCAACTACTATGGCGTTAGTACCTCTACCCTCCACAATAAAGATTCCTTGGTCGTTCCAAAACGCAGGAGCAGTTAGGCTAGCCCCATACTTTTGTGCCTGACGTTTAAACTCATCTACTGATAAAACAAATGTGTTTGTATATGGGTCTACATTTAATACATCTAACATTTGTGAGATGTAGTGGTTGTCCCCAAACTTACTTTTTAAATGACGAACTAAATCTCCAACATTTGATATGTTGTTGCTATTTAAAAAAGGATCATTAGTACCTGCTTCAAGAGCCATCTTGCGAAGAGCAGGGTTTTTTATAGTAGCTAATTTTGCAGATAGTAATTCAGCTCTTAGAGACAACCTTTGTTGGTTTAAAGCCTCTACTTGTTCTTTGGAGTATTTGCCTGGAGAAGCTAAAGCATCCTCGTGTTGCTGTTTTATTCTTTCATACTTAAAAAATATATCGTCTTCTTTTTGAACAGCAGCCTTAGATTCTAATTCAACTAAATCAGCAGGTCTAAGAACACTCCTTGCTTTTTCAAGTTGTAGTTTTTGAGTTTCATCTATTTGTTCTTGAAGTTTAGCAATATATTTTTCTTGGCGGTCTATTGACTCTTGTTCTACATCCCAACTGCGCTGTTGGTCTAAAAGTTCTTCACGTGATTTTTTTTCATAGTAAAGTTCTTTAAGTTTGTCTGTATAAAAAGCTAGATCTTTAGGCTTAAGAGCGTCCATACGCTCAGGGCCAAAGTTACTAGAACGCAAACCCTGTTTAGAATCTATCTCTTCTACTAGTTTGTCAGCATGTTGCTCTTTAGCAATGATTGCTGCTTCTTCACGAGTAACAAAAGAATTATCCTCAGTAAGGAAACCCTGTATAAGTTTAGGATTAGTTTTAAGCATCTCATCATGGCTCTTACCTTGGGGTATATATTCCCCAGTCTCAGTGTCCATGAAAGCAGCTTCTCTTAATCTTTTACCGCTACTAGTAGATAGTTCTGCTTCACGTAGATTAGCTTCTATGCGTTTAGAGGCATCTGTCTCAGCAGATGTAGGGGGTTTTGTAGTGTCTTCAGCAGAAGATATATCAGGAGACACAGTAATAGGCTTACGAGTTGCAAGCCTTTCCCCAAGATTATACGCAGCTCTACCAGCAGGATTAAACCCTGGAGCTGCAAAACCACCTGCCGCTGAAGCAGCAGCACGTGTCCAATCAATCTTGTCTTCTGTAGCAGCTTGTACTCCTACATCCATAGCGCCAGTCAAAGCAGCACTAGTTCCACGTTGTACTAATGGCTTAGTAAAAAACTTACCAGCTACTTCGGGAATAGTCTTAGGACTCATACCTGCCAAACCACCAACTACTGAACCAACAGCACTAGCTGTAGGATGTTGTTGTTTAGCAAGCTGACTTTTCTTATATCCTTCTGGATCTGTAAGAGCATACAGTTTGTCTTGTACCCAAGCTGCTCCACTAGAAGCCCCAAATGCTCCAGCAAGACCCCCTGTAATAGCTACAGCACCACCTACAAGAGCTTTAGCAGCTAACCCAGGCACCCCTACTCCAGGAACCATTGCAGCAGCTCTAGCAGCTAATGGGGCAGCAGCAGTCATACCAGCACCAAAGCCACCAAGACCAGCAAATCCAGGAACAACGCCTTCAGCAGCCCCCCTAACACCAGCAACTACAGCACCTTCGTCTTTGTTACTAGTAACAGAAACCACATCAGTCCAACCATCATCTTTGTTGGAAGATGGTTTAGACAAACTTTTAGTAGGCCCTATGTCTATCCAATCATCATTAGCCATGCTAGTAATCCTATTTTTTCCGAAGTTTCTTTTGAACAATACCTTTTTCGTTTATTCTGTAAGAATAATTTTCTGCATCATAATTTTCACCACTTCTATTTAATACTTCTATGATTGCAAGTTGTTCTTTAGGGATGTCTTTATACAGTCGAGTTGCTGATTCACCTGTTCTAGAATCAATACCCGTATAAGCTATTAATATTGTTCCATCTTTTTTCTTATAAAAAGTACCTGGACTTATATTTTTAATAGTAAAACCTTCTTCCGGTTCTGGAAGAGCTGTTTGTACAGTAGAACCTGGTCTAATAGGTTCTTTTTTAGTTTCAACGGGTTTAGCAGTTCCCGTACTTGTATCAGGAGCAAATACGTTTGGTGCATCAGGCGGTCTGTCAAGAGTAGTAGAAGGAAGTACTACCCCATCATCTATAAGTTGTTTACTAGAAAACTCTTTAATTTTAAAATATTCTTTTTCGCGTTCTTTAAGAACTTGAATTCTAGCTGTGTATTCTTTTCTAGCTTCACTATTTAGGTCTTCAGAAGTCCCAAATATTCCAGGTTTAGGAGCAGGAGGAAGAGCAGCAAGCTTACTTTGAACATCTCTAAGGTCATCTTGAACACGCTCTAGATTTAAACCAGCGTCTTTATAAAGAGCAAGATTAACGTCTTTCTTACCTTTTTCGTCTTTAGAAGTACTATTAGCGCCAGACCTACTAATTAATAGTTCATACCGTTTCATTTCTAATTCGTATCTTTTATCTTCAGAATCTTTTTTTCGTTTGTTTTCTACTTCTTTTTGTACTTCTGCTTTGCCTTTAATAGAATTAATGTTCCTAAGAGCATCAGTTTTAAACTCTTTAAATTTACCTGCATTAAAAGCCTCTTTCCCTTTTTGAGAAAGAATTTTTAATTCAGACTCAGTAAGAGCACCATCAGTTCTAGCAGCCATCATTACTTCGTTGGCATTACTACCGTCATCATTAAGCATAGTTAAATAACTTTGTGCTTTATCTAACTTGTTTTGTTGTATATCAAAATTAGCTTTTTGAGTTTGAGATTCTTGGAGTTTGGCTCTTTCACCACGAGAGTAAAACTCTTCTGCTTGTTTAAACTTACCATTTGCAGCAAAAACTTGCCCAATCTTTACCATTTGGTCAGGAATAGGTAGGTCTTTAAACGTAGGATCTTTAGATAAATCACCAATAAGAGTCTTAGCACTAGCATCATCTTTTTGAGCTTCAACAAGAGCTTGAATTTGTAACATCTCTTTTTGTTGACTAAGCTTACTAGTCTGAAGACTTTGCTGCATCCTCTCTGTCTCAAGAGGAATACGTTCTCTTTCAGCTTCAGCTCTAAGAGGTTGTAGGTCTAACTGCAAAGCTGCTTCTTGGCCCTTTGCAACTTCTGTCATCATTAATGGCATAGTGGTAATTCCTTAATTATTTTATTAGTTAAACAAATCAATCCCAGCTTGTCCAACTAAAAATATCTTGAGAAGGAACATCATACCCACTAGACCAACCACTAGGAGCAATTGTTTCAGGCACCGATTGGGGAGTACTCCAAGAAGGAACACCGTCTACAACAGGTGCTCCTGGTTGTTGTGGGGGAGCACCACCACCCATATATTTACCAAGTTTATCCGCAGCAGTACTGAGTGCTCCAACACCTTGACCAACAGCATTCCAACCAGTTTGAGCTTGTTTTTGAGCATTCTCTTGGGCGTCAAGAGCTGCTTTACCCCCAACACCAGGAAGCTGACCAGCACCAGCTAATCCAGAAAGTTGTTTAACGTAATCGTTATACGAACCCAAAGCATACTGTTGCCCATAGACCTGTTGAGCAATACCAGCAGCACCTGAAGCAGGAACCCCAGGTTGTCCTGGAGTATCTGTACTCATGCCACTTTTAGCTAATTTTCTGTTTAGTCCCTGTAGTCCTTGCTGGTATTGAAACTGGTATCCAGGTTGAGACATTGTGAGAGAGGGATTAGCCATAACAGCATTAAGCTGATTGATGTATTGCTGCCTAGAAGAAGCAAAAGGATCTGCTATGTTTTGAGCTTGAGTAGGACTTATTCCAGGATTTCTTATGGAATTAATGCCTGATACTGCTCCAGTTAAAGAAGATCCAGTTTTTAAAAGATTTGATACAGTGTTTAACCCACTGGCTGCACTAGAGGGCGTTATACCTGATATGTAATTAAGAAAGCTATTGAACATACCAGGATCAATTGGATTAGTCAGTATGTCTGTACTTGATCCGTAAAGTATGTTTCCAGCAGCATCAAGTCTATTTCCAAACTCATCTAGATAAGTTGATGCTGCTGTACCTGCCGTTGGTGCGCCATAGCCTCCTGGAACAAAACTAGTTGTTCCTGGGCCAGATAAATCAATAGTTGCTTGGTCAAAAAATGGAGAACCAGAAGCACCTATCCCACTAGTTCCAGCTACTGTACCCGCTGCTCCAGCTTGAGCAGCAGCTATTTCTGATGCGCTAGCATATACCCCACTAGCGGTTTCACCTGCCATACCTATCGCAGCATTGGCTGTTGCTACTTGTTCGGCTGTAATCGCCCCCGCTTCAGCCGCACCCGCAACTTCAGCGGCACCCACTTCACCAACAGGTATACCGTAGTACATGGCTACTGCTGCAATAATGTATGGGGCAGCTTCTTCTATTGAACCACCAACACCTCTAATTCCAGAGTCTATGGCGTCATTAGCACCCCTAACAACAGATTCTGCTGCATCGCCTACATCTTCAAATGCTTGTTGTACCGCGCCGCCTGGATCACACATGATTAAACCTCACAACATAAGAGGGGGAAATAGGTACCCCATTAAAACGTTTTGCTAATGGGCCTAAATCAACTCCCGTAATAGCAGCAAAATTAAAGTGTGTTGCACCTTTGTCTTTAGCCCACTCTAGTATTTGTTTAGTCATTTTTAACAGCTCCAAACCTGAGTTTCCTAACGACGCTATTGGCAAAGTTGTTCCAAATTTAATACTAGGGGCATAGGGCATTGAGACTATTGCTGCTCCTAATACTGCTTTTTCACCCCTAAGAATTAAACAATTCTTGTTGTTCATCATTAATTCATAATATTTACGTCCCGCTTCTTCTTCGTAAGTACCGTTAGGATACGCTACAACAGCAACAGACATCATCCAGTCTACGTCAGCTAGGGTTGCTTTACGTATCATAGTTTACTTTTGTTGGGCTGCTACAGCTTGCAATTCAGGATCGGAGGATTGCTCACCACCTTGCACAGACATCTCAAAAGAAGATAGACGAATAGGAATATTGTCTGTAACTAGAAACTGATAAGCCCTATAGCGGGACTGTCCTAGCTGCCAAATGATGCTTCTGGGGTTATTAAGTGCTACCGTTCTAACCGTAGAGAAGTTTACGTAGTCATCACCGGAGAAATTGATACTCATTGTACCACTTACTTTATCCCCAATAATCTCTCCAGATTCAAAGAACTTCCTGTGTCTGGTACCGGCATCAATGTTATTAGTAACAACTCGCCAGTAAATGTTTTGCCCATTATCAGCATAGGTAGCTGAGTCTATTTGGTAGAAAGCACCAGTAGTAGGATCTATCCCATAGGTTCCAGTAACAAACTCAGTAGCTGTCCAGACCTTAAAGTAGTGTTCAGCACCACTATAGTAAGAACTCCACTCATACCAAATCTTTTGGTCTACATCGTAGACAAAGGTTTTATCCAAGTTGGGGAGAGACATCACGTAAAAAGTGTGTCCGGCTATCCTAAAAGCAAAAGCTTGGATCTTGGTATTAGTATCTGCGTTAAGGTATTTTTCGATGTATTGGTCTGAAATAACGCCAGGGCTAAAGCCATCTAGAATGTATACAGACTTACCACGAGTTTTAGATTTGCCCACATAAATAACAAATTGCTGGAACTGAACTACACTGTTGCCATCAGCACAGCCTATCTCATTTTTGTAGTTATCCTGTCTGAGTAGAGGACTACCTGTAGCATTAGCAGCATCGTAAAAGAACTCTGTACTCCACTCCCCAAAAGCCACAATGTAGTTAAAGTGCTTCACAATAGCCACCAAATAGTCTGGATCAGACTCTACGGCTATGGTGTTTAGAGGATCCCAGAGCATTGGATTTTCTGAGTCAGAGTTAAATATCTGCCCTAGTTTAGTGGCTACAAAAGTGTATCCATCTAGATACACGGCACCCGCAGCAAGTACTTGAGAACCCGTAGGGAAGCCATTTAAGGTTACTAATGTAGTAGCCCCTGCACCACCCCCTACTGGGTTAATAGTGCAAGTAGGTGCAGTAACATAACCAGAACCATAGTTAGTTATGGTTACTCCAGTAATTACACCACCTGATAAATTTACTGTTCCAGTAGCAGTAATGCCTGAAGGAGGAGCACTAAAGGTACAGGTAGGAGTTACATACCCAGAACCACCAGTCAAAATACTTACTTCATAGATCATTCCATCAGCTATAGCTACAAAAGGACTGCTACCTGTAGCTACATAGCCATGTGTACCGTTGTGCATAAACATATAAACATCATTGCCAGACTCAGCAAAGTAAACGTTTTGCACAGTACCCGTAATAGTTCCACCACTAATAGTATTAAAGCTAGTATCTACGTTGTAAACGGCGTTATTAATAACAACCCATAAGTCTCCACTATCTGACTTATACATGCCTTGAGCTTGTCCAGCAGACATAGCTGGAGTTAGGGTGGTGTTAAGAAGACCTGGACGTTTGATGTTATCCCTACTGTTTTGGGACACAGCCTCAAAGTAACAGTTGACGCTCCTGGAGTCTTTAGCTGTAGAAGCTGTTCTAGACTGTATAGGTTGCGTTAGCGGTATACGAACCATGCCCATAGTTATCTACCAAACGAACTAAAATTACGAGCATCAGGTTGAAAGAAAGTACTTTCATATTCAACATCCCAGCCCATTAGGTCTTCCTTATATTTTTCAGCCCTTAGCATTACCTCTTGCCTGTGGTTAATAGGCAAACCAAACTCAAGGGCAAGTTGGTCAGCTAGACCCCAAACAAGTGCTTGCATCCACTCATTAGGAAAATCTGGAACAGATGAAGATGAAGAGATGTCGTTAATTGGTCTTTGGCAAGTAAGAATTATTCGATAATTAGTTGCTGTAGTTGTATCTGGTGTCAAAAATAGTTTGACACTTGTAGAAGTAGTTCCTGGGTTAAGGTACACAGAATTAGCTATACCTGTAGAGAACTTAGATCCTAGAGTCATGTACTCTTGTTTGCTTAGAATCTGTAAGGGTGTGTCTATATATGGCGTTGTAGAAATGTTCCTAATAACACCTTGAATAAGACGTAGTGGTTTATCAGCAACTAAATCAGGCCCACTAGGGCCAATGATGTATTCAGTTTGACTGGCTACCAGAGTAAGTGTGTACTCAGTAACTGTCCAAAGCTTAATACCCTCGGTCATCCACTGTTTAACCATAAGGTTAAGAGCTTGAGCACAGTTAGTAACTATGTTGGCATCTATGGTAGCTGACGTATCTCCAGGTTCAACAGCACCTATCTTACGTAGAGCTGTAAGAATAATTTGATCTCTAGTAATAGAATAATTAGAAGACATTGCGTTTATCGCCTATGATAGATATACAGTGCGTTCGTCATTACGACGAGTTACCAAGCCTTTTAGTACTTTACCACCAGCCTTAGTATAGAGAAGAAAGCTGTTAGCAGCACCTTCAAAATCACCCCTGTTGTGCTTTATACGGATGCTAGATCTTTGTAAACACCCTAGTCCCACATTGAAAGAGAACGAGACAAGTGCATCAAAGCAACCACCAGTAAGCCCACTAGGACATAATCGTTCCACTCCTGCCTCAAATCTTGCCAGATCTTTCCTAAGAATCTCATCGACTTCCTCCATCGTAAAGATCTTGTTCCAGGCATCAGGAAGAGTTTTACCACCCCCAATCAGGTGTCCTACTCCTACTGTCCACAATCCAATAGCATCTTGATACGGCTTACGCCTAACACCTTCGTGGTGTCTAAGCATTTCCAAAGCCTTTTGGCTTACTTTCACTTTTTGCTAAAAGCTTGTGTACCAAACCAAAACGAGACAATAGAAGCCCAAATAGTCTGGGTATCATCATCCCACAGTTTATCCAGTGCTAGATCAAAAGCTACCCCAGATTTCCAGGCATACACAAACCCAAAGATTTCCACAAAGGCAAACAAAATAAACATCCCATACGTGATAGCAGGACGCACCATAGCCCTCGCATTAACCACCCAAGTGCTTGCCCCCTGACCTATGGCTATATCGTGCGCGTAGAGGCTCTGGCGCTCCTGTACGGCTGTGGTGTTATTAGTAACATCTGCACTAATTTGTAGTTGTTCGGTCTGGATATGTTCGATGCGTTCTTGAACCTCCAGCCCTGCTTTCTTTAGTGTCAGTTCCCGTTCCGTTTGCATTTGAGCCAACGTGACTTCATGCTTCTTGTCAGCACGATCTTGGAAGAAATCCAACAGTTTTGGAACACCGCCAGAAAGGAAAGAAATAACCGTAGTGAGGAGAGTAAACATTACTTAGGCCCACTAGGAATATTTGCACCAACCGGATTAGGGGTTCCTACTGGGGCTGCCGAAAAAGAACTAGTCCCAAAAGGAACGTAGTCGTTAGTCCAAGGAGACTCGTTTATGGGGCCATAACAATTAGCCAGTTGGACTCCGTTTACCTTTTTGGCTTGTTTCTCACACAAGAATGACCACTGATTAGACATCCCACCCCCTGATTTGTTATTAGTAACAAACACCCTGGGAGTCATTGTGACTACATTCCAGTCAGGAGCTTGGGGGTATTCAGTGATGGTGGAGAACAAAGACCAAACCTTACCAGCAGGAGCTTTACAGTCTCCCTTGAGAAAAGTCCTATTAGCAACACTACGGCCTGTAAGTACAGGGCAAATAGCCACACCTTCTTGAAACTCCTTGCCTTCTACACGGATTATCTTACCAGTAGGTACAGAACCGCTAGCAGCACACAAAGCAAATTCACCGTTACAAATCATTAGGTCTGGGCCGTTAGCAAACGTAACGGTTGAGAACAGAAACATTGCTAAGAATTTAATCATTTGTCGCCCCTTTTGTTCCAGAGTTCAAACAACGTTTTGATCTTTTCTTCAATCACAGCAACGCGTAGATCAATTTTAGATAACACGATGATAAGCGTGATTAGAGCGAGAAGAATGGGCCAAGCCTTCACGAGCATATCAAAAGTGTCCATTACCCCGCCTTTGTCACAAGATGCAATAACAACATAATGATGGCACCCGCCGCAGTCAGGCCAACGGCTTCAATGCGCTTAAGCCTTGCGTTGATGCTTTCATACCGAAGCTCACATACCGCCTCGTGCGTATTTACGCGGCCTTCTACTTCGGTCAGAGATGCCATCATTTCCATCCTTTAGGCTGCTTCGTCTTTAGGCAGTTCGGTTTGAGCTTGTGCCTGACTTTGAATCTTGACGATCAGCGGAAAGCATCCAGACCGCGAAGGTAGGTCACCCAAACGATCCAGAATGAATTGCACCTCGTTGGCTTCAAGTTCTATGTTCATTACCACTCCTTAAGCTGCGGCTTGTTGTAAAGGCGTCAAATCTTCCGTAGTCCAGAAGTCTTTGGCAACCATGATTTTCAAGTGTTCTTTATTGCGGCTAAGACAATCAGCCCACTCTGCATCGCTCATACGTTCCGGCTTACCTGCGTTAATCAGGTTCACCGAATCCATTGCGGCGCTGTAGTGTTGCGCGATCTGTGCTGCGGTTGGTTGTTCAAGTTCCATTTGTTTCTCCTTTACGGGTGGGTTGATTTGTATGCGTCAAATTCGGCTTTGAGTTCTTTAATTGCGTTGACCATATACCAAGTCAGGTTGTCTGCGTTCACTGACATGACACCAGTGGATTCTGTTTTGACGCACTCAGGAAGGACAAGTTGAAGCTCTTGGGCTATGACGCCAAGCTGCACACCTTCTTTTTTAATAGTATCCGAATGTTTTAGTTCGGCGTCTACTTCTTCTGGTAGGCGATATTCAAAGTTCCGCACTTGAATGGCGGTAATTTTTTCTAGGCCGACATTGTTATCAACGATGTTTTTCTTGATACGGCGGTCAGAGGTGGTTGACCAAGTGGTTACGTTGGCGCTGTTGTAAGCACCAGATGATCCACTAACAAAAAAGGTTTCGTTACCTTTACCAGCAATGTTCCAACCAAAAATGTATTCAGCGGATATATTTGAGCCACTACCGCGACAATATGCCCCTACAAATACGTTATTGTTTCCATTGATTGAATTATTGGTTCCGGTATAACCGGTTGCATAACCTATATAAACACTGTCTGCTCCTGTAGTTAAAGCGCGACCAGCCGTATAACCAATGCAAACATTACCTGCCGCTGTTGTTTGGGAATAACTAGCTTGAAACCCCACAGCGGTGTTGTAACTGCCAGTAGTGTTTAAACCAAGTGCTTGATTGCCGATAGCAGTATTGTTGACCCCTGTAGTAGTTGAAAACATCGCAGAATAACCAACGGCAGTAGTTTGATATCCAGTGGTCATAGCGCCCAATGCGATATAACCAACAGCCGTATTATCATCTACACCACCACCACCACTAACACCCCCAAGGCTATTGTATCCAATAGCTATGTTTCTGATTCCGCTTGTGTTTCCAGAACCCGCATACCACCCCATATAGCAGTTAAAGCTGCCTGTATTATTGTATCCAGCGGCAAAACCAAGTGCAGTGTTCCTAACAGAACTAGCGCCGTAATACAGTGCATTCATTCCAACCGCAGTGTTGTATGTGCCATCAGTATTGGTGGCTAGAGCATTAGGCCCAACGGCTACATTAAAATAACCGGTAGTATTGGCATAAAGTGGACTATCCCCAACTGCGGTATTGCTTGAGCCAGTTGTATTGGCTTGCAAAGTTCCTGGCCCAAACGCGACATTGCTACTTGCGGTAGTGTTTGCTTTTAACGCTTGCCAACCCTCTGCGGAGTTATACTGACCAGTGGTATTGGCATACAGAGCCTTATACCCCACAGCGGTGTTGTTGCTGGCGGTGGTGTTGGCTTGAAGGGATTGGAGACCAACAGCTACGTTGTAGTTACCCGTAGTGTTTGATGTGAGTGCTGTCCTTCCAAAAGCGGAATTGTAGCCTCCGGTAGTGTTTGCATACATTGCTTGTTCGCCAACAGCGGTATTGTCAGGCCCAGTTGTGAGCAAATATAGAGAATATGAACCAACAGCAGTATTTGCTCCTCCGTTTGCACCAGACCCGTACATAGAAAAGTAACCCACCGCTGTATTACTTGCCCCAGTGGTGTTGCTATACAGTGCTTGGTAACCAATAGAAGTATTCCGAATAGCACTTGTTAGGCTATACGCAGATTGATAACCAACAGCAGTAACACTATTACCAGTATTTGCTTGAAGTGCTTGATAACCGATTGCAGTTACGCCAGTTGCGCCGGTCGTTGTGGTTGCAGCCTGATAGCCCAAAGCAACAGCCGCAGTCCCTGATGGCGTAATGCCGTACACAGTGCCAAGCACAGTAGGTGTGGCGGCAGAGGGCGTTGCTACCGTTTGCCAAGTAGCCACAGTTCCACTCGTTGCCATCAACACCTGACCTACTGATGGTGCGGTAGCCGCAGCGACAGACACCACGCCGGTTGCTGATGTCAGTTTGTCTACGCCGCCCGTTACGGTCAGTGTTCCAGTAATTGCTTGGTTACCAACAAATGTTTGGGCTGTCTCAGTAGTAGCTAAAGTAGCTATACCTGCGGCAGTAAGACGTAGCTCTATCTTATCCCCAGTAATATAAGTTCGACCTGTTGTGTTGTCTTGAGCACGAACAATAGTAAAGGTGTCAGTAGATCTAGCAGTTACTTTTATTACTTCCCTGGTAGTCCCAGTAGCAGCATCAGCTAGTACTGCATAAAAATATTGTGCTCCAGCTAGAGTGGGGAAAAGAGTTCCTGTTCCAGTAGCTACAGTCAGGCTAGTGACTACAGTATTTATTCCTGAAGCTAGGGTCGTAGCAGCAAAGTTAGTAAAAGTAATGTTTGACATATTAACTCACCGTTATTGTCCAAGTAATCGTTAGGGAGTCAGAAGCACCTTTTGCATACGTACCAGTTAAATAACGACTGAACATACTTCCTGCACTAGCAGCACTAAACAATCCCGCTTCTTCAATTGTTCCTGTACCTACAGCAGCACCATAAGCAGCAACAAATTGAGTAGTTGTTGAAGTAGGATTGCTGTTAGTAGTTACAACACGAGCAAGTTCAGATCCCTGCAAAGCGGTCTGACCTATAGCAGGACTAGTGGTACTAGTACCAATAGCCATGTATCCAAAAGTAATACTTGGAATAGTAATGAGGGCAGTAGCTACAAAAGCTTTGCCTACAGTAACAATTAAGTTGTTGCTTTCATCTTCTTTTTTAATGTTACCGTATTTGTCTGTCAGGACAATGTGCACACGGCCTTTAAGTATTAGGTTTGAAATCATAATTAATTATCCTAGTGTAGTTATTCCAATAGCCTGAGAACCTAGAGATCTGTTTTCTATAACATAGACCAATACAGCTTCTGAAGGAGTAATACTTTCAGCAATAGTTTTTGTTACTGCTTTAATTTGTGATTCAGACAATGTTGCTGTATCTGTTAGTGCTCTGGCTGCTGATTTAGCAATAGACTCTGCAACAGTAATGCTTTCAGTAGCAACTTTGCCAACACTTTTAATTTCAACTTCACTGAGACTTAATGTCTCATTAAAAGTTTTAGAAAAAGTAAGTGTCTCAGATAAATATATTCCATTACTTCCGTAAGCAACACCAGAACCCCCTAAAGGGTTTTCTCCTAAATAAGCCCCACCTAAAAAATCATTAGTTACAGTAGTAGGAGTATAAAGAACTTCATCCGGTACTATTGCTGCAACTGCTTTCTTTAGAGCTTCATCAAAAGAATACTCTTCATTTATTGTCGGAGTATAGTTTATAGGAACAAATGTATCTTGCCCTTCTGGTCTAGACCACGGCACAGCCATTTGGTCGGCTCTAGCTCTAACAAAATCTTGTGGCTGACGTTCTTCATAGTCTTGTGGACAAACAATAAGGCCATCCCAACGTTTGCGTAAGTCAGTATCTTTATACCTTCTTCCACAAACGTCGCAGATGGCATTCCAGTCTCCACTACTATATACAGTTCTTACAGACACGGTTAATTAGCTTTGCTAAACATCTTGTTTAACTAGCCTGAGCACTACTGAAAATACTTCAGTACCAGTAGTCCAACCGTTAGTTGATAGTTGAATCTTGCCTGTTTTGCCAGATCCAGCATTATTTAGTAGGCCACCAAAGCCTTTAAAATTCATAGTGCCGCGACCTGCAATAGGAAGAATGTCTACGTCTGCGGTTGCGTCCCAAAAAAGACGAATTTGTAAAGAACCAGACATAGCATAGTCAATCTGGTCTATACGAAACTGGGTAGGAACTGGGGAGTAACTAGCAGGATCAACTATGGTGGTTACTGACACATTAGATGTGTCTAGCACCCCCGTAATCTTTACTACTGCGTTTCTTTCCCCATCCTCTAGGATTTGAGTACTAACTACGTTAGCCATAATTACTTCCTTTAATATAGATTATTAATAACAACAAAATAGTAGAAGAAGATTACTCCTCTTCTACTATAAGTGTTCTACATTAATCAGTACCAATAGCAGGAAGTACAAACCCAGAGAAACCTACGTCCCCAATATAGAGGTTATTAAACAATCCATATTGAACAGCGGCAGCAGTAATCATCAAAGCAGCAGCAACATCTAGACCACGAACTACGTTGTTTTGAATAATACCTGAGCCAGTAGTAGCAGAAGTAGTAACCAAGAAAGCACCAGTAGCACTGTCAGTATTAACGCTGTATATCTTGTTACCTGAAATAAGAGCAGCAGTCATCACAAGAGCAGCGTGACTCAAGAACTGAGAAACGTTGTTCTGAGCAACAGTTTGAACCACAACGTTATCAGTCAGTGTTAGGCCAGTCATTGTGTTGAGCACAACAATAGGAGCAACAGACTTGGTTGTAGCATCAGACTTAATGAAGCTATTAGACACTTGCAAGAAGTCAGAATTAGTAGACACAGTAGTTTTAACTGCTGACAAGAAACCAAGGATGGCACTTGTATCAGTAAACGCACAGTTGTCTATGGTGAAATATGCAGCAGCAGCAACGGTAAAGCACGAAGTAATGCTCAAGAAGTTACCAATAAAGCGGCAATTAGAAATTGATACGTTATCAGCAGATACAGCAATAGTAGTTGTTGCTGCCGTATCAAGAGTAAAAGTAGGACGCTTGGTACCAGCACCTAAACCAACAATTGCTACACTAGCAACATCAAAAGACAAAGCAGTAGCACTAGAAATGGTTTCAGCGTGCCCTGGTTTAATAAAAATAATGTCACCACGATTAGCAGTACACCGGCTAATGGCATACTCAAGAGTGCTAAACGGAGCATTAAAGGTACCAGGATTGCCATCAGAACCACCAATTTGTCCTGGCAAAACAGCAGTGGTGTTAGATACCCAATACACTTGTCCAGGATGGGACTGGGTGATTGGAACATTACGGATGGTTACGTTGTTAAAACCACCTGGATAATTAGAAGCTGGGCCTTGGGGTAGTGCCATGTTAGTTCTCCTTTGTTGATATTAGTGTTACTAACAACACTATCTATTACAGATAGCATCATCATTAGAGTGTAGTACTATTTAAGGCGTTTAGGCACAGAAGGCGTAGGACGCTTTCCTTTTTCTTTTTGTCGTTCAAAACCCATTGTAGTTCCTTTAAGTAATACACAGAGAGAGTTTTACCTCTCTCCGTGTTATTAGTAACAAATTAATTTGTTACGGGCCGTTGCTGCCCCAGATAGCACGAGGATCACTCCAACCAAACGAATAACGCTCATACCCTTTAGCTTTCGCATTCATGGTATCAAAGTCATTGTCTTGGTCAAACATAATGCTAACGCGCTCATAGTGCTTCATACCAGTTTTACCAGGAATACTATTCCGAATAAACCAAGCATGAGCAGCCGTAAAGTAGTGGTTACACTTAAAACCACCTGGAATATAATTTCCAGACTTAATTACGTTGATGTCGTTGTTAGAATTACCAGGCTGATATGAGCTATTCAAAATGCGTTGTGCATTAAATACCTCATTACGAGCAACGTGCAAAGTTTGCGGCATAACCGAGATCAAAAGACCACGATCATTCTGAAAACCCATAATTGCAATCATTGCGTCTTCAAGAGCTGCTTCACTCAGGTCAGCATCTACGGAAGGTTTATTAGCCCACGTACCACCGGTCGTATTCGGGTGGCTAGTTGAACAAAGCTCAACCGCATCTCCACCTTTATACGTGCTGTTAAAGGCACGATTGTAGATATTTGCTGCAACGTTTTCTTTCGTTTGACGGAAAGACATAGCCAAAGCTGCTGCACGTTTACGAGAAATCGTTTCGTACAGGTTATCATCCAGCTCTTCTTTCGTAACAATGTAGCCCATTGCGTACGCGATGTGCGTATAACGGGTAACAAAGCCTTGAACTTCTGAGTCGTATGTAACTGCTTGACCTTGGTTTTTAATCGGAACCAAACCAAAGCTGGTTAGTTGAACGTCTTCCTCGTAGTTTTGATTCGAGTTGTCAGTATCAAACAGATCAGTGTATTCGATCTTGTGTTCGTCATAAACTTGACCCCACCACGCTTTGACTCCAGGCCAAAGTGCTTTAGGGTGACTACCGGTTGTGATAACTCCAGCCATAATAGTTTCCCCTTACAGACCAGTAAAGTTCGTGCCAGTGGCAACACCGAACTCGTGGTTATTAAACCGGCAAAGAATTCGAGCATAAGCTCCAATTGCATTGTCGGACTTTTGAGACAGGCCCAGCATTTGAATTGGCAACGTGTTGGTTGTATTCACGGTAGCACTCGACAGAATAATGTTCGAGTACGGCGAAGACGGAGCCAGATACGTCGTTTGGTCAATAGCGTAGGTTTGATCTGCAGCCGTATACCACGAACCAATGCCAGAGTTGTAGCGCATTTTAGCAAGCGTGATGTTCGTAGCAGTTGTACCAGCACTGACTTCGTAGAGCAGATTAGGGTCATCTGCAATGTACACATACCGAACAGCAGTACGGGTACCAGCAGTAATGTAAGTCTGTTCTAGGTTCAACGTAGTACCGACCAGTGACACGCCAGCGTCAGCCACACTCACACCTACGACAACCCCAAGAGCCACAAAGCTGGAAGCACTAGCAGCCGGAACTTTGATGACATACGGAAGACCATTTGCATCCGAACCACCGCGTGACTGAACAACGTCACCGATAGCATACGATGCAGTAGTATCCGCAGTAGGGATAGCGTACATACGAGCTTGACCAGAGTAGGCGGCACCATTCAAATAACCAACGGGATTAAACCCGTTAATCTTGTTGGTATTAGCCATATAAAATTACTCCAAAGATAAAGTTTAAGAAAGTTTGATACCGTCTTTGGGAACATACAACATAGGGTCAAACCCTGTAATGTTGCCTTTCCTAATCGCAGAATCAATCTTATCGTTTTTTGCTTGAAGTTCAGCTTGATCTTCCTCAAACCATTCTTGCTGAATCTTCATCAGGTATCCGTACATTGGGTCGCCTTTATCTCTAGAGCCGACCAAGAAACGTATCCTGCTATCTCCTAAGTCGCCATTCCTGGCAACCACATTATTTGAGAGTCCCTCAACTTCTTCTGGTTTAACGAACACATAACCGTTATCCAGTGCATCCTGAATCCTTGTCTTGTCATCATTCATTATGTGCAAATGATAACCTGGAATATTTGCATCTACAGACAGTTTACCCTTAGTTCCATTAAAAACACCACGTTTACGGCGAGTAGCGCCATTGTTGGCTGGAGTAGGTTCACTGGCTTCTTGACGACGTTGGGCAACTTCTGCCATAGCTTCATCACGTTTTTCTTCAATAGTTTTAGCGCGAGGCATAATAGTAATCCCTTTTCTCTAGTCCCAAGAATAATCTTGGATGTATTGCTCTTTGGTCATTAGCTTCTGCTTAACAAATCTGTCGCAAGCTTGTTTAGCTTCTGCGGGAAGATCATTGTACCCACGTTTCCCATTTCCTTGGTTTGGTCTTGGCCTGTTGCTGCCTGACTCCGCAGTAAAATTGGGGGTTCGTTGAGTCTTTCCGAACCTTTGTGGCATCTCTTCTTCCAGAACCTCATCTAGCTTTTGAAGGAATGCTTTACCAGTAAGGTGAGGCATTTCTTGTCTAATTGTCTCGCCAATAGCATTAGCTATTGAAGTATGACGCTTATCTTTTCCAAACCAGTCGTTAGTATCTAACCAAGACTGTAGTGCAGGATCAATAGTGCTAGTAATGTTAGGTGTTGGTTTAACCTCTGCCACCTTACTACTGTCATCCTTAGCTTGCTTAGCTTCCTCTTTAACGGTATCAATAGCATCGTCAAGAGCATTTACTCGCTTACCGTCACCATCAGAAATAGCTTGAGCACGCGCTTCGCGCAACTGTTCAACCTGTGTTTCTAGATCTTTGGCTTTACGGTCATAGGTTTCTTTTTGAAACTTTTTGAATTCGTCTGCGGCTTGTTTGAATTCTTTAAGGTTCTCTTTGGTTTGGTTAAGTTCTTTAAGAAGGTTTTCATTATTCTTCCTAAGAATTGGAAGAATCTCTCTACCCCGCTTAACGAAAGTCTCGGCGTCAACCCAGTCTTTTTCATCACCACGATATTTATCCTTAGAGACCCAACCCTGTGACACAGCTTCCTGAATGACACTTGCGTCTACTTCAGAACCCTCTGTCTCAGAAGCTTCTTGGGTGCTAGCTTCATTTTCAGCCATCATATACTCCTTTTAAATATCTCAGTCAACTAACTCGTCATGTTCTTAGTAACAAGGTAGGGATCAACTAGCTCAACGTCAGAATCTAATACAGCCGTAACGTCAGTGTCATTGATAATCCGGTACTTTTTACCATCTTTGCCTACGTACAAAAGCCCCGCATACTTGGCAAAAGCTATCTTGTCTCCAACTACACACCAAGGTTTCTCTGCTTCTTCGTAGCAGCTTTCGCCCATCGACATAACTACGCCGGTAGTGTTTGACATCTGTTCTCGCTCTCGACCTTGTTCTGTAGCGAGGATAATGCCGCTTGCTGTTTTTTCTGCTATGTCTCTAGGCAGGATCAGAATCCTGTGTCCCACTGGGTTGATTCCGCTGACTGTCATACTTTGGCTCATGTAAGTCCTCATACTCTAGATTTAAAATAAGTGCGATTGATTTGCACATTCCTTTTACTACTTCGGGGTGTTCGTAAATGTCATTTACTAACCCTTCTTTCATTTGCTCACGTTCTTCCTTCAGCTTCTTCATGAATTTCAGAGTGCAAGCACTAGTCATCCACTCGTCATAGTCCTGCTTTGTGACAGCAATACTCATATATTTAGTCCTATCTTTGTCTTGAATAAAACCAATACTCATACAGGTTGGCCCATAGGAGGTTGTTCAGGCATCATTTCTTGTTGGTCAGGCATCTGTGGAGCTTCACTACTTTGACCACTAAAGCCTTCATTGTCCTTCATCATTCCAAATGCTCTAGTCATGGTATCAATACTGCTCATAATTCCTTCACGCCGTTCACGTTGCATTGCAACAGCAGTATTAATTTCATTAACTTTTTGCTTGCTTTGGGCTGTACCTACTTCTGCTTCGATATATTTGGCTTCTGCTTCTAGTTTATAGATCTTAGCTTGAGCAATTTCTGCATCTTTCATTAGCTTTAGAAGACCAAGTTTCATCTTCAAATCCAACTCAGCTTCTTTAGTTTTGGCCTTAATTTGTTCAATCTGAACTTTTGAATCAACTGCTGGTTCAATCTTGTTTGGGCCTTTAGGATCAGGCAACAACAAATCAACGTCCTGTATACGAAGAGCTTTAAGAAAACGTTTTTCAACTTCGTAACGATTGTACAAACCAGGTGCTTCTTTGACTGAAGCTTGCATTGCCAGAGCTTGCTGAAGACGCAAAGCATCGGAGGTAATGCTAGGATCTGCTGACGGACGTACGTCACTAGAATCCCCCTCATAGTCCTTAACCAGAATTACGCCCCTATCCGTAGCTTCAGAAATGAAAGTCATATTCTCGGTAATGTGCAACTGGTTAAGTCGGTAGAGCTTACGGAACTCGTTCTTAAGAGATCGGTAAGTACGTTTAAAGATTCCATTAAAAACCTTCTTGCCTTCTTCAGCCACCGTACGGCTAGTTTCAGCAGGAGTATTTTGGCCTGGACTCTGGCCTACAAGGATATCTACAGCTCCACCTGTACGTTCTCCATAGTTAATCAAAAGACTAAGAAGGGTAAACAAAACTTGGCTAGGTTCACGAACCGGAAGAGGCATAATGCCTTTCTTAAGGTCGTCACCTGTGGTATCTACGTGTTTCCACTCCAAAGGCGTAAAGGAATAGTTACCGCCTCGTACCTTGATTCCTCGACTAAGAAAGCCACCAGCGGTAACTGACATAGTTCCTGCATCAACAAGTTGGTTGATAAGGGTGTTGATAGACTCGTTAAGAGGCCCAAGAAGGACACCAAAGCCAAGGTCATAAAAGCCCCCATCAGGACTAGGAATAAACGGGTATTTGGTAAAACAGTGTTCAGGCGTAATACGTAGGATTACACCCTTATCGTTACGCTGGACACTGCTTTCAAAGTAACGGGCCACAATACGAGCTACTTTACGGGTATCTCTACGTACGTAAATGATGTAGGGTTCTTCATAGCCATCACCATCAAAATCAAAATAACGGTGCTGTTCAAGAATTTCGTAAGGGGTACTGTGGTCGTTTGGCTGGGGTGGCGTTAATCCTTGGGCTTTAATGCTTGCTGCATTAAGAGTTCGATTCTCTCCAAGACTGCCAGATTCTGTAGGACGCTCAACACCAACATCTTTCCAAAGACCCCGTACCACCCGTTCATAGATGTCATTCTTACTGTAAAACAAAATGTGGGTAATCCTAGGAGCTGTCTCTAGGGTCTTAGTCCAGTAGTTGACTACTAGATCCTTGGCAAGAATATTTTCGCTAATGTTTTTACCGCGTATAGGATCAAACATGCTCTTCTTAAAAGCACAGCCGATAATTGGCTGTGTAATGAGAGCTTTGTCCATCTCCGATTCCCACGCCTCATCCTCTTCCAGTATCTGATAACTCATGTGAGTTTCGATACGTTCTGATCGTTTGGTCTTTTCTCCGTCTGTGTCTTCGCCAATTACGCGGCACTTAACCGGAGTATCTCCATTGATGAGAGTTGGATAGGCTCTAGCGTGATACTGAAGAGCTGCAATGGTAACGAGAGGGAATTTAATATTGCTGGCATTGGGCCAAGGGAAGTTCTTTGTTTCGGTTACTTGTAGAGCCAGTTTCATACTGGACTCCATTTTCTTTTCCCAGACTGTGCGACTCTGAAGGTCTGCATCAAAGTCTTGTACTATTTGATTGCCAATGCTTTGTAGTTGGTCATCAGTCAAAAGATCTGCAATGTTAGGCTCATAGATCAGATCATCTGTTTTTAAATTGTAGGTGTATTCCATATCTCTCTCTTTCGGCTAGTATCCGGTAATGGGACTTCTACCCACCATGTCGTCAGACTGAAACTTACGAACCATAAGGCGGTACTCTTCGTCCTCTTCCTCTTTTTCGGAGGGGGTTTCCCACATTTTATCAAGCATCAACCCCATGTACGCCCACGCGTCTACTTGGTCGTCGTGCCTGTCACGTGGAAACCTAATCAACTCATCCTCAAAAGACTGGTACCAATCAGAGTCTTTATCAAACCTCACAGCCCCAGCTCTCATTCTGGCTTGTATGCTTCTAGCGCGGGTGAGTTTATCAGCAGACGGGGCTAGTAAAGCTGTGCTGATGTACTCGTTGCGCTCTTGCATTGCCTCATTGAGATACGGGCCTATCGACTTCTGAATAACACCCTTTTCGATTCCAAAGAGTACCGGCTTATAGATCCTCTGTAAGGCAAGCATAGTATCTACTATTTGTAAAGAGTCAAGTCTCTCCTTTAAAACATGGACTAAGTGAAGCTTGTTCTCGTCATCCATACCAGCCACACAGAAAGCTGAGTAATCAGCTTTTTGAGATTGAGAGACCGCTAAGTCACAGGTAATGTAATACAAAAGCCTTTTCTTTTTGTGGTCTCCAGTCATAGCTATGAAGTCATGTTTTTTAAAGAAGGTATCTGCTTCATCCACAGGAACGTTAAACATCTCTTGACTGTAGACATCAGACAGTCCTTGTCTAGCATAGTCATCCTTCATAGCCTTAAACTCTTTGGCAGACTTTTTCTGGGGCCAAAGAAGTTTGCTGTAATCGTCCGTGTGTGCTCGGTACTTGATGGATTTCCAAGATAGTTTTACGTCTGTGTACTCCTTCAAGTCTTCCCTAATAAGACTCTTGTGGCCCCCTGCAATGGTCTTAAGAAGGCTGCTAGGCATCAGGTTCTCAAGAAGGCTGTCAAGGTGAAGGATAGTGCCTACTAACCTAATCTTGCCTTTATCAGATAAGGCTGGAAGCAAGGCTCCGTAGAACCACCGTTTGAACTTCAATCGCCTGTCTCGGTTCATGACGATCTCATCGTTCTCCATGTCGTCCCCAACGATAAGCCCTGGCCTACGGTTCTTCCACTTCAAGCCCCTTAGCTTTTGTTCAGAGCCTTTAGCTTGAATACGAAACAAGTGACCGTCATCCATGCTGCAAATAAGGTCGTCTTCAGTGTCTTTAAGAAACTCTCTAACACCAAACAAATTTCTAAGATCTTCATTCTCTACAAGTTCCTTTTTGATGTCTCCGAGGAACTGTACGGATTGACCAACAGTATCAGAGACAATAATTACGTAAGTCTGTTCTCTGAATAAGACAGATGCTAGGGTATAAGCGTGGGTTACTACGGTGCTTTTGGCGTGGTTACGCGGTGCTGCAATGGCTACTTTAGAGTCTGGGGAACAGATGTATTGCCAGATCTCTTTGTGAAAGTCAGCGTTATCCGCAGGGTCATCGAAGTTCCTTCTCAGGACACTACAGATAAACCCTTCAAGAACCTCTGCGGATAAACGACTTTCAGCCATACTGGGGGCTTAATAGCCCTTTTTAGCCGTTTTAGACTTAGCTTTGGGAGCCATTGGTTTTTTTGCACCAGCAGAGGCCTTTATCATCTTTTTAATAAGAACTTTGTCTTCTTTTTCATCGGGGTGTTTCTTCATCGTCATTTTAGCCATGTTATTTCCATTCTTTCTTGTGTTGAGGTTGGTGTTACTAATAACAGCTACATTTGCTCAGTCTTTTTCCTTTGTTTTGGGAGGAGACATGAACGCCTTATAGTCATCTTCAGTTGCCCAGACTGACTTATTTTCTTTTAACCGTTGTTTTGCGTGAGCAACGGCTTTTTCCGCTACAGAGTCTGACACTCTACCTAGAATTACTTCTCGTATCTCTTGCGGAGTAAGCCCAGGAACAAGACTCGGTATATCCATTTCCTCGTCATCTAGTTCTACTCCTATGGAGTATTCAGACACCATTTGACCTTTTGGATTCTTGTACGGGCCTAACCATCCTGGCCCCTTCATACTGCCATCTTGACGATAAGAGCTAGGATCTTCTTCTGAAAGAGAAGACCAAGGCATTGAAAAATGCGCTACATCAGGAATAGGGTGGTAATCAGGTAGTGGCATAATAATTTACCCCCTAAAGCCTTTGAGGGTCTTAGCTAATCTGGCTTGTTTGCCTACTTTGCCGCCTTTAGAAGCAGCAGCAGAGAGTTTAGCGGCAGGAATCTTTGTACCCATCGGTATTCCAAGACTGCGATGTAAGCCACCTTTGTTCTTTGTTGCTTTAGCAATCCAATTCTTTTTAGCCATTATCTGTACCTCGCTGTTTTCTTTGCAATCGCTTTGGGTTGGGCTACAAACTGCTTACCTGCTGCTTTACCTTTGCGTTTAGCCTTAGTTTTGGTAGCCATAGCCCTAACACTTCCAGGCTCTAAGGCTTTTGTTGATACGGCTATCTGGATCATTGGCCGTTTTAGCGGAAGTAAGCTTCTTTTTCATGCCACCCATCCTTGCACAGAAGGAAGCCTTACGACTACCTCCCTTTGGTTGAGGTGCTTTAAGCCCAGGTTTACCTGGATTAGCTGCATTGTAAGAAGCCCTGCCTTTGGCGTTTAAGCCTCCATTAGGGTTCTTACCTTCTTTGCGTTGCCAAGCAGGACTCTTAGCCATAATATTTAAAATCCCTTAATTAGGAAGAAGAAGAGGAGACTACTACAGCTTCTATAGCTGTTAGGTCACTAGAAGCTTTACCGCTGATAGTCCTCGCAGAAGAGAACTTAACGAACTCATCAGCCAACTTAGCTAGCCTAGCGTCAATGGTCTTTTCAACCTCCATACGCTCTGGCTTGTCTCTCATGTGTTCTTGTTTGGTGAGTAGTTCTGTGGTGATCTTCAAGGCTATGTTAGCTTTGATAGGGATTCTAATGACCTTGCCGGTCTTTGGGTCGTATTGGTATTCACCAGCATCCAGACGGTCTTCTGTAGCCTTTAGAGCCTTCTGGATAACCCTTTGGAGGTTACTGTCCAGTTGCTGAACATCCTCTTCACGGATCTGATTAACTAGATCCTTCCACCAGTCCTTTACCTTCCACTCTCTAAGAGTGTATCGGGGGATCTCTGTGGCTAAAGCTGTCTCAGTAAGGTTGCCTAGCATGACGTAGGTTGCTACAGCTTGTAGCTTCTGTTGCTCCGTCCACCGAGCCTTCTTGTGTGGATTCCACTTTGATGTTCCTCTACGCATAATTTATGTTCCCCACTGAGAAGCCATTGCTTCGGCAATACCGCCGTAAGTAATACTACGTTTTTTACCTCTATCGGGAGTAGGAGGAAGATAGTGTATAGGACATTGCAGTCCTTTTGGAAGAGCTTTGACCTCAGCTTTTAAATCTGAGGTAGGTGTTAATTTGTTAAGGTTTTTAAACCAAAGACAGGTAGTCTTACGGGCAAGATGTCCAAACATATAGGGCTGGATGATCTGGTCTGGTTTACGTATTTTGCTGCTAATGATTGAGATAGGATTTTCAATACAAATTTTGTTTATCGGAGCATCCATAAGAGATCTTACAAATTGTAAGGCTATTTCTTGTTCTGTGCGTTTTTTGTAAAACCACCTAGACCCAGATACTGCCAAGTGCGTACAAGGAGGATGTGCAATCATCAAATCCCATTTGTAGTTCCAGATAACTTCTAAAGCATCTCCCACAATGTGTGGGCCTTCAGAGTCTGTTGGCAGTAAATCACAACTCACAGCTTCGTGGCCTTTACGAATAAAGGCATCTCTAACAACCCCAGAGAACTCACAAGCAACCAAGACTCTCACATTTAACCCCCCACTCAAAACCCAGGTGCGTAGTAAACCACAGTTTTGGGGGAACAAGCAAATTTTCTAAGAAGACGAGGGTCTTCGTAAAAAAATTATAAAAAAGCAGGTGCGTTTGTAAGCTTCGTGTAAGGTTTCATTAAGGTTGTAAGGTTGGTGTAAGGTTTGGATCTTCTTTTCCCTACATCCCGTAGGGACTGAGAGTCTAGGAGACAGTAGTAACTATAGTAGTTATATATAGTATATATAATAGTGTTTTTATAATAGTAGTAGTACTAAGTACTATATGTAGTACTAAGAAGTACTACTATACGTAATACTAAGAAGTATTACTATACCTCCCCTTGTTTATAAACTATAAGAATCGTTATAAGTTGCTATATATAATAATTAAATAAGAATTCTTTTCCCTCCCCACACCTGTCTCTTGACCTGGACAACACAGGATAGCTGAATCTACACAGGATGATGACTAATGTTATTAATAACACAATGATGTGGCTGCTACACAATCCAAACAACAACAACGTTATCGTAAGTGTCGAGATCTCGTCATCTTGATAAGTTACTTTAACTTGACCTGTGTATAAACCTGTGGATAACTCACCTAAGTCCTTGTATTTATTGATGTCATTGCAATCACCTGCTAACTCAAGCACTTACCTCATCCATCACTCCCACTAACTATCACTCCACTACCCCACACAAGTATGCCTCTAGAACCCACCAGGACAGTCTCAGTCAACCGCTACACTACACCAAGCTACCCACACACCAACTGGAAGCAAATGCTTCCCATCATCCATTCCGAAAGCCTCAAAAGCTCATCCAGCTTCCTAACTCTTTAGTTCCCCTTCGGCGTGTGTATCCCCAACCATCGGCGCGGTGCGCTCACATTCGACAGCGACGCTCTCACTGCTGCTTATCAATAATCGCTCATCAACTAGTCCAACGGCATCCTTCGTGGATAGGAACCTTGTAGCAATGAACCACTCAGAGAGCATCATTCACCACCCTATCACCATGTGGTCTTAAGGTCTGATCCACCTCCATTCACCAAAGGTCTCAGTTATAAATTCAAATTCTTTCTGATTTTGGTTCCCTTCGTTTTTTGTTTTTGAGCTAACTCACTGCTCCCCACTGTTCCTCAGATAACTAGTTACTTGGTTACTTCGTAACCCTGCTTGCGCTGGTCACACCAGCCTACGCGTCCAAATCCTTGTCCCGCTTCGCTTGGCAAGGATTAGGCGCAACTACGTAGGCTTGCAAGTAGACTCGCCAAGCGGCTCAACCGAGAGCATATCCTCCGGCACTACGGCTGGCGGTGTCCTCCTTACGTCGGCACCGTCCCGCCTACGTGTCCTCCGGTATATCTCGGTCTCGAAACCCCGCATGGCATGCCTACCTGCCGTGACAAGGGCTTGTTTTTGTAGCTTCGCTTGCCGATGTTGAGGAACTGTTCGTGAGGAAGCAGCGACTTACCTCAGCAAACAAAAAAGCAAAGGAAACACAAAATGAAACAATTTGATTTTATAGCCTTCAACGCTCTGATGAACGGAGCTGGCTCAGGCCTCAAGACTCACCTGGCGCTAGGGATGCTGAACGACGTTCTCTTCATGCTTCACCGCTACAAGAACCCTCTCCAGAAGGACTTGTCGGACATAGTTGACGAGCTGGATTCTTTCAAAGCAGCAATGAAAGACGCCGCCGCCAAACGTGAACGCTCCACTCCGGTGATTGGTGACACACACTAACCAAAGGGAAACAAAAGGAATTAGGGAGCTGGTCTCCCTTTTTCCTCTTTCTCCATTCCTTCCAACATCAAAAGGAAAACAACATCATGCTTTACAACGTACTTAGTTATAACGATCCTAATGAAGGCAAGGTAATTGCAACAAACATAGCCCCACAAGGGTTATCGGACTTCCTCTTCAACAATGGAGTAAGAATCCTGGCACCAGCTCTTACTCGTGAAGAGGTAAAAGGCTTTATTCAAAAGCACGACATCACTTACGATCACATTGATTACAGTGAATTAGTTGAACGTGTTACTAGTAACAGTGATTATGAAACTCCTGAACCAGGAAGAGCTTGGAAAAATCTCAAAGAAACTAATAAATGGGACAACGAGAAAGATCCAATAGATCCCATCTATTAATAATTGCACCGCTAGGCCACAAGAAGCCGTGGCCTTCGCGCTGCTGACATCCGATGTAACACTTAGAAAAGCAAGCCCAGTCAAGGCCACCCTGTCGGGTGTAGCGGCCTTGCCTGGGTTGCTTTTGATGATTAATTAAAAGGAGATAGAAGTGAATATTGAAGAGATTAATGATGAGATAGAAGAGTTAAAGATGTTGAAATTAAATTTAAGTAGTTTAGTTAGTTTGTTTTATTGGGGTAATAAGTTTGAAGAGATATAT
>Ga0209086_10000271_pt1 | contig 45150 bp, 47 predicted proteins | sample M_130207_XF_Meta_FD_187312 | JGI IMG/M metagenome (GOLD analysis project Ga0209086, IMG submission 187312) | Freshwater microbial communities from Lake Montjoie, Canada to study carbon cycling - M_130207_XF_MetaG (SPAdes) (version 2) | ecosystem: Environmental > Aquatic > Freshwater > Lake... | reverse complement strand
GTTATGGTAAAAGAAGTTGGCCGCAAAGTCATTGCCCAAAACAAAAAGGCACGTCACGATTATTCAATCGAGGACGTTTTTGAATGTGGAATGGTTTTAACAGGCACGGAAGTTAAATCACTACGACTCGGTCGAGCATCGCTCATCGATGGCTTTGCCATGATTAATGATGGAGAACTCTGGCTTAGTGGTGTTCATATTCCTGAATACACCGAAGGAACCTGGACAAACCACACACCACGCCGCGATCGCAAACTTCTCGTTCATAAAAACGAACTTAACAAGTTAATTGGAAAACTAAAGGATTCAGGTACCACGCTGGTTCCTCTTTCACTCTATTTTAAAGATGGAAAAGCAAAGATTGAAATTGCAGTTGCTCGTGGCAAAAAAGCTCACGATAAGCGTGAGGCCCTTAAAGCTCGTGAGGCTGATCGTGAAGTAGCACGCGTGGTTTCTAGAGGTTCTTCAGGAAAAAGCGGACGCGCATCTAAGCGTTACGAGGACTAGTTTCTCATCGATTTTGGCTTGCCCGTTTTATGTCTTACACTTAATCCACCGCCGCCTAGTTTGCCCAAATTTTGGGTGCGATTTAGCGACGGCAAGTAATGAAGAATTACTTTGACAACTACATAGTGATGACGGAATTACGTTTCTTTTTCTTCAAGTTTTAAACTTGGGGGTGAACGGTCTCGACTTTGGATGTTGAGGCAGGGGAAGCGGGCCGAGGAAGCCGGAATGATCTCGTAAACCAAAAATCCGTGCAAAAAATAACTGCTGACACTAATCAGCAAGCTTTCGAACTCGCTGCATAAGCATTTCGAAGCCGTTAGCCCAGGTGCCGCTCTCGACCTGGAACCTAGCGTCGCTAGAGGGCTTTTCACTTCGTTGGTGTTGCAAACAACGAGGGAGAACATTTTTGCAACTGAGTTCGTCGAAGAGTCGTGTGGAGAAACTTCGGGACTGAGAAAGCGATAATCACACTACGCCCGTAGAAGCCCTGTTTTTGCACCGAAGGACCCGGGTTCGATTCCCGGCACCTCCACCATTTTTATTTAATGCTGGCCTTCTGGGCCATGTCCATCTTTTCCATTACTACGGCCTCCAAATTTCCACTTCATGGCTGGGCCATGCGCTGATTTGTTTCTACGTTTAATTCCTAGGCGTTCTAAGATTTTGAAGCTAGAGAAGTATTCATTTCTAACTGCGATGTAACACGTAAATAGAGAAGTTAAACCAAATAATCGTGGTGCTATGGGAAGTCCTGGAATCAGTAGCCATTGAAAGCCAACCAATGTGCCCAACGTAATAAACATTCCTTGAAAAATTCTTTTGATTAACAAAGTAACTAAAGATTTAGTTTTGATTCTGCCAAAGGCTATTGCTATTGGTCCGCAGATCATTGCAAGCGTAAATAGAACCATGACAATAACTGCCAGACCTTCCATTTATAGCCCCTGCCAATCCTCACGTGTCGCTGCATACAGCGCCATATCTATCTGTGTTCCATCTTCTTTACGAGATTTCTTTCGCATGATGCCTTCTAGGGTATACCCAGATTTCTCCAATAGTCTACGAGAAGCGATGTTTTCAACATTAACAACAGCCTCAATACGCTCAAAGCCAATGCTTTCAAAACCAAACTGTGTCAGTAACTTCGTTGCCACAGAACCAATGCCTTTACCACGCATCGATGCGCTGAGCCAATAACCTATTTCTGCAACGTGCTCGCGCAAGTCCATGCTGTGAAAAGAAAATGCTCCAGCAAATGTGGCATCTTCACCATTGCCATATTCAAGTGCTAACTGGAGCTCAGTTTGATTTGCAAAAGTGTTAGGGGATCTCTCGCGAACATAAAACTCAGCATTGGCCATGGTGTAATTGGAGGGAATGCGTGTAAAAATTGGGATGAGTGGATCTTGAGCACCTTCAAATATCGCAGGAATATCAGATTCTTGAGGTGCTCGCAAAGTAATAAGACCGTGTGAAAGCGTCGGAACTTGTGTGGGCCACCAAATCATTTGCGAAGTATGACAGGTGGGGCTTATCTATCAACCCTGCTGCAGATCCCTTGGCGCCCCGTGCACATCTAAAACATCGACTGGCTTTGAATCTGCGCCTAGCTTTGTTCCCGCACCGCTTCGGTTCAAGGAATTTTTTGCATCTTCTTTATAAATAGCTGGAATTGAACCGAGTAGACCTTTTTGGAAATCTTCAAATGCCTGGAGAACTTCGCGCTTTGTATTCATCACAAATGGGCCCATCCAGGCAACGGGTTCCTTAATTGGAGCCCCACCAAGAATGAAAAGCTCCATTTCTGGAGAACGTGAGTCTTGATTATTGGCTGCACGAATAACAATTGTGTCGCCATCGCCAAATACAGTTAATTGACCGGTGTGGACTGGGCGTTCTTCATCGCCAACAAAACCATGTCCAGCCATTGTGTATACAAGTGCGTTGTAATCACGTCGCCATGGCAAACGCAGCTCTGCACCTGCGGCAATAGTTGCGTGAATTAAAGTTATTGGTGTTTGGGTTGTTCCTGGACCGGCATGGCCATCTACTTCACCTGCGATTACTCGAAGTAGTGATCCACCATCGCTAGAAGAAAGCAGTGCAACATCTTTTGCACGAACATCTTGATAAGCAGGGGGTGACCATTTTTTAGCTGCAGGAAGGTTTACCCAGAGCTGGAAACCATGAAACAAACCACCACTCATCACTAAACTCTCTGGGGGAGTTTCAATGTGAAGGATTCCAGCACCGGCAGTCATCCATTGTGTGTCACCATCAGAAATCGTTCCGCCACCACCGTTGTTATCTTTGTGGTCGAAAATTCCATCAATAATGTATGTCACCGTTTCAAATCCACGGTGTGGATGCCAAGGAGTTCCCTTAGGTTCACCTGGTGCGTATTCCACTTCACCCATTTGATCTAAGTGAATAAATGGATCAAGTTCAGCTAAATCAACTCCGGCAAAAGCACGGCGAACCGGAAAACCTTCTCCTTCAAAACCTTGAGGCGCTGTCGTGATGCTCTTTACTGTGCGAGCACGCGCATGTGGTGTTTCTTTTATGCGTGGCAAAACAGTTATATCGGCAACGCTTACAGCAGGCATTTCAACTCTCCTTTGTTAAAGCTAAGGTTAGTTGAACATTCAACCACTAGCAACTTGAATCTATAGAGCCTTAAGTGCTGATACGACTTTAGTGAGTGAGGCTTTAGCATCACCGAATAAGAGCATCGTCTTTGGATCATAAAGAAGTTCATTTTCAATTCCAGCAAAGCCAGGACGCATTGAACGCTTTAAGAAGATGATGTTTGCTGCCTGATTAACTTCCAAGATAGGCATTCCATAAATTGGGCATCCTGGTGAGGTTTGTGCTGCTGGGTTAACCACATCGTTTGCACCAATAACAATTGCCACATCGGTCTGACCAAATGTTGGGTTCACTTCATCCATCTCAGCAAGTTGCTCGTATGGAACATTTGCTTCTGCAAGCAAGACGTTCATATGTCCAGGCATACGACCAGCTACAGGGTGAATGCCGTATGCAACATCAATTCCCTTAGCAATCATCATGTCTGCAAGTTCACGAACAGTGTGCTGAGCTTGTGCAACAGCTAAACCAAATCCTGGAACGATCACTACACGTCGTGCATAGTTAAGCAAGATGGCAACGTCATCAGGTGATCCTGAACGCACTGGGCGTTCTTCGCCTGAGCCAGTTGCTTCTTGTGGCTTTGCAGTAAATGCACCGAAGAGAGTTCCAAATAAAGAACGTCCCATAGCTTCTGCCATCAAACGAGTAAGGATTGTTCCTGATGCTCCAACCAAAGTTCCTGCAATGATGAGTAGAACGGAATCTAGAACATAACCACTTGCTGCCACAGTTAAACCAGTAAACGCGTTCAATAGTGAGATAACAATTGGAACATCTGCGCCACCCACTGGGAGAACGAAGAGAACACCGAAGAGCAAAGAAAGAGCAGCAAGAACTAGAAGAGGTGTGGTTCCAAGGGCGGTAACAACCCAGCCTCCCACGCCAATAACGCTAGCCAATGTGGCTGCAATGATGAATCGTCCTGCTGGGAAAATTACTGGGCGAGTGGTCATTAACTCTTGAAGTTTCAAGAATGTGATAACAGAACCACTGAATGAAACGCAGCCAACAATGACAGTAAAGACTGTGAAGACAACTTCAGCTGTAGTTGCTTCTGCGCCTAAGTGCAGGTACTCAACGATTGCTACCAAAGCAGCTGCGCCACCACCCACACCATTAAATAAAGCAACAAGTTGCGGCATCTGAGTCATTTGAACTTTACGTGCAGCTGGAACACCCACCGCTAGACCAACCAGCATCGCACCGAGAATCCAAGCTAAGTTATTAAGTGGAAGCGATGAACCTGGATTGGCGTAGAAGAAGACGACCAACGTTGCCAATGTGGCACCAAAAGCTCCAATTAGATTTCCGCGACGTGCAGTCTTTGGATGAGACAAACCTTTAAGCGCCAGGATAAATGCCACACCGGCAGCTAAACCTATGAGGTCATACAACGTGCGGCTCACTTTTTCTTTCCTTTGAACATTTCCAGCATTCGATCGGTAACTACAAATCCACCCACCATATTGATAGTTGCCAGAATAATTGCAGCAACTGCCAGTCCTAGTTCAAGGTTGGTTGAACTGTGATCGGCAACAATAATTGCGCCTACCAAGATAACTCCGTGAATAGCGTTAGCACCTGACATTAGAGGTGTGTGAAGAGTAGAAGAGACTTTAGATACAACTTCAAAACCCACGAAGACTGCTAGTACAAAGATTGAAACAATTGCCATCGGTTCCATTTACTTGTCTCCTCTTCGTGATCCACCGTGTGTTAGCGCAGAGCCATTAATAATTTCATCCTCAAAATTAAGGTTAAATGCAACGGCTTCACCCTCTTTTGCAGCCGTAGTCATAAGAGTTAATAGATTAACTACGTTGCGCGAATACAGGAATGAAGCGTGGAATGGGAGCTGACTAGGGACATCTTTGCCACCCCAGATCTTTACGCCCCCTGAAGTAATAACAATCTCACCAGGTTTAGATCCTTCAACGTTTCCACCAGTTTCAGCGGCCAAGTCAACAATCACTGTGCCTGGTCCCATTGAATTAACCATTGCTTGCGTCATTAAGCGAGGTGCTTGGCGACCAGGAACTGCAGCGGTTGTAATAACAATGTGCGATTTAGCAATGAAAGGAGTCAGAAGTTCGCGTTGCTTGGCTGCACGATCTTCAGTCATCTCGCGTGCATAACCACCAGCGCCTTCAAGGGATTCAAGTTCCAATTCAACAAATGTTGCACCCATTGATCGAACTTCATCAGCAGATGCTGGGCGAACATCATAGGCAGAGACAACTGCGCCAAGTCGTCGGGCAGTTGCGATTGCTTGTAAACCAGCAACGCCGGCACCGAGTACGAGTACTTGCGCTGGTGTAACTGTTCCCGCAGCTGTCATGAGCAGTGGGAAAAATCTTGGTGATAATTCTGCACCAACAAGAACTGCGCGATACCCGGCACATAATGCTTGAGAAGTCAGTGCATCCATTGATTGTGCGCGCGAGATACGAGGAACTAGTTCAAGTGAAAACGCTGTAACTCCAGCGGTCGCTGCAGCATCGATTGAATCAACTGAAGTAACTGGAGAAAGGAATGAAATAGTAATCGCACCCTTTTTTAATTTACTCATCTGGGCTGGTGTTAAAGGTTGTACAGAAAGAACTGCATCTGCAGAGCTCAGTACTTCACCATCTGAAATCATCGCACCGGCTGCTTCATATTCAGCATCTAGCGCCTGAGAATGGGTTCCAGCTCCGGATTCAATGACAACATCAAAACCAAGCCGAGTTAATTTATTGATGACATCGGGGACAAGCGCCACGCGCTTCTCACCATCTTTAATTTCTTTCGGGACGACTACACGCATGGGCAGAATGCTAGTGCTAGTTGCCTTTCAAGTCACCCTGTGTCAGGTGGAAAAGCAGCGATTGAATCGTTGTGCGGCGATGATATGCCTCACGCCAAATAACTGACCGCGGGCCATCGATTACAGATGCCTCAACCTCTTCACCTCGATGCGCAGGTAAACAATGCATGAATATTGAATCCTTATTGGTGAGTGAGAATAAATTTTCTGTTACCGCAAAGGGAGATAGTGCCAACACCTTCTCATCGCGTTCACTTTCAGAATCTCCCATTGACATCCAAACATCGGTATATAAAACAGATGCATCTTTAGATGCAGCTTCTGGATCATGACTTACTTCAACTTTTCCACCGCTTTTTGCTGCGATATTTTTTGCAATCTCAACAATTTTGGCACTCGGTGCCCACTTACCGCTTGGTGTTGCAGCAACAACATGTGCACCCATGATTGCACCCATAATCAGCCAGGCATGTGAAATGTTATTTCCATCACCAAGATAAACAAATTTGCGACCTGCAATATCTTTTCCAAAGTTTTCGCGGATAGTTAACCAATCAGCAAGTAATTGAGTTGGATGATCATCATCAGTTAGGGCATTGATAACAGGAATTGATGCATGTTTACCTAACTCATCAACATCTGACTGGGCGAATGTGCGAATGATGAGCGCGCTGCAGTATCCACTAATTATTTTTGCTGTATCTGCGATTGTTTCCCCACGACCTAATTGCAATTCATCACCGCGAATAAAGATTGGAACGCCACCTAAATGGGCAACGGCGGTCTCAGAGGAAAGTCGAGTACGGGTTGAAGGCTTAGTCATATAGATAGCAACGCTCTTATTTGCTAAAGCACTCTTTGAACGAAGTGGCTCCTTGGCAAATGCCGCAGCAGTTTCCAGCAAAAGCTCAACATCATCGCGGCTGAGATCTTGTGTGCGCAGTAAGTCCTTCATTTGTGAATTCTACTAGGTAGTTTTGCCATCGCCAAAGGTATTCTTAGCCACCTCATGGGCCTCTTTGGAAAGCGCGGAATTGAGACGGAATCTGATACCGATCTCTTAACTAGACCTGACCTTGAAGAAGATGATGGTGGCCATGATCGATTTTCACACTATGTGAAAAAGGAAAAGATCACCGAATCTGCCGTAACTGGAAAAGCGGTCAGAGCCCTTTGTGGCAAGAAATGGATTCCCTCTCGTGATCCAGAAAAGTATCCAATCTGCCCAACGTGCAAAGAGATTTATGCAGGGTTAAAACCTGAACCAGAAGATAAGTAATGATGAGGCGTATTACATACATAGCTCTTGCTCTATTAATAATCAGTTCATTAGCTCCACATGCAATCGCAGCTGACAACCAACCTCGCAAAGTAGTTTCTGGCTGGATTCCGTATTACTCCGTAAAAACAGTTATGCCGTTTATTAAGAAACTACCAACGATTCCAACTCCAGCTGCCAATTCTCCAGTGACCTGTGAAACAAATGAATATTCACCTGAAGACATAGGACTCTTAAATTCCTCATATTTATATACAAATAAAGATTTAATGAAAGAAGTCATGCCTTTCTGGTACACATTAAAAAGCCCTACTGTGATCAGAGATGACTATTCAACAGCTAATCCATCATGGCCAATTGCCGACACCATCTGCTTAATGCGCAAGAGTGGTTTGAAGCTTATTCCAACTATTACTGATGGGACCGATAAATTAGTGCTATCTGGCTATTTGGCTAAGCCTGAACTTCGCACAACTATTGTCAAATCAATCGTAGATTTAGTAAACAAGTATTCATTTGATGGCATTGACTTAGATTTTGAAGGTTTTGCTTTTGTCGATGAAAACACAACATGGTCAAAAACTGCGCCTAACTGGGTTTTATTTGTAAAGGAACTGAGTACAGCCTTGCACGCACAACAGAAATTACTTTCAATATCTGCACCTTACTCATTTAATCCAGCAGAAAAACAAAAGGGCTATTACGTTTATTCATGGGTCGAAATTGCTTCAAGTATTGATCGCTTACGAATCATGACGTATGACTATTCAGTTGCTAAAGCGGGGCCAATTGGTCCAATAAGCTGGACTGAAAAAACACTCCAGTATGCAATCTCAATAATGCCGGCATCAAAAGTTTTCATTGGTCTTCCTGGTTATGGAAGAGATTGGATAACTTCAGTAGCTGGCACATGCCCTGTTTCAGCGCCACCAGGTCTCACGGCCGGTGCAAAAGCTGCAACATTTAAGATGAATTATGCAAGCGCAAAGGCAGCAATCGATCAAGCTGTTCCTACTTTTGATGAGAAAAGTAGTGAAGCAACTTACTCGTATGTACAAAGCTTTAATGGATTAACAGCCAAAGGTGCCGCAACTGCCTGCACGGTCAATCGCACTGTTTGGTATCAAAATGATCGAAGTTACCTCGAACGTATGAACCTTGTGGCTAAATACCGTTTAGGTGGCGCAGCACTCTGGACCCTTGGTATGGAAGATGTGGCAGCAACAACAGCAATGCGAAGTGTCGCATTAGCAATTGCTCCTGACACTGTCTTGAGCACACTCACTGTTGAACAAGTTAATAGCAAAGGCGCTTTCTATGGGGGAGTGTTCACTGTGCGCGGCGCCCTTACACTTAAAGATAAATCACCTGTTGCAGGGATACCAGTGAGCCTTGAAATTAAACGAGCAAATGAAACTACATGGTCTCCTATCGCCGAACTCACTAGCGCGGTGGATGGAACCGTAAGTATTCCGGTAACTATCGGAGCTAGTGCTGCCTTTAGATTTACTACTCAAGGCACATGGGAGCGCGCCGAGTCTTCGAGTAATGAAGGAAAAGTTGTCCTTCTATCTCGAATAATTCTAGATCGCCCAACAACAGTAAAGTCGGGGAAGGATTTAACTGTTAAGGGAACGTTATTGCCAGTTTTGGCCGGACAAGTAGTTGTACTTCAGAAATTTAATGCAGGTAAGTGGCAAAATATAGGTACTTCAACAACCACTGGAACCAATGGTGAATTTCAAATTAGCATTATTGAAGCCAGGAAAGGAGTTACGAAATTGCGAGTCCAAATCACCACCAAGGATGAACAGGTACTAACTCCAGAATTTATAGTGATGGTTCGTTAACCATGGTTAAAGTCGATGAGAAAATAGACGAAGCTATCAAAGAGATATTTAGTAGCGAGAAGCCCTGGATAACAATTGTTTGGGATGACCCAGTTAATCTGATGACGTATGTGACATATGTATTGATGGAACTCTTTGGATATTCTCGTGAAAAAGCTCATGAGCTAATGATGAAAGTGCACACTGAAGGCAAAGCAGTTGTTTCAACGGGTAGTCGTGAAGAAATGGAACATGATGTTGCCCGACTACATGAATTCGGACTGTGGGCGACATTGCAACGAGGTGATCAAGCCATATGACAGAACACGATTCAGATAAACAACGTGGATTTCATCGCCATGGAGATAACGCCTTTGTAGCTGAGTTTTCTGAATCTGAGCGTGAAGTTCTCATCAATCTAGTGGAACAAATTATTGAACTACTCGGGGAGCGCACAGATAACCACATAGATGACCCACTAGCTGCAATGGTCGGAATTACAACACATGATTCACCACCAGAAGATGAGGTACTGCTGCGACTTTTGCCTAACGCCTATGCAGATCAAGTTGATGCTGCAGAGTTTCGAAGGTATACCGAATCGACTTTAAGAGCTAAAAAATACGAGCACTCAATGTCTATGCGAATTACATTAAAGAGTGCCATAGATGGAATTATTGAAGTGGATCATGATGGCGCTAACGATTGGTTAGGCGCAATGAATGATATTCGTTTGGCACTTGGAGTTCGTTTAAAAGTTGAAGAAACTAGCCATGAAGAGTTAGAACTCTTGGCACCAGATGATCCAATGCGCGGGGTCTACGCTGTTTATAGTTGGTTAGGTTGGCTGCAAGAATCCTTAATTGTTGCGCTTATGGATGAAGCTATTTAGTTTTCACATCACGCTCAGGGTAGGCTTGGCCTGTGAGTAATGCACCCATTGGAATCTTCGATTCAGGAGTAGGTGGGCTTACCGTTGCCAGAGCAATTCTGGATCAACTTCCTAATGAATCAACAATCTACATTGGCGATACCGCACGTGGCCCCTATGGCCCTCGTCCATTAGCAGAAGTACGTGAGTTTGCATTAGAGACGTTAGATTTCTTAGTAGAGCAAGGCGTGAAAGCGCTGGTGATTGCATGCAACACTGCAAGTGCTGCAATGCTTCGTGATGCTCGTGAGCGATACAACGTGCCAGTTATTGAAGTGATTCAACCTGCAGTCAGACGCGCAGTTGCTGCATCAAGAAGTGGGCATATCGGAGTTATTGGTACTCGAGCAACTGTTGATTCCAAAGCCTACTTAGATGCTTTTGCCGCAGCGCCTCAATTACAGGTCACATCAATTGCCTGTCCACTCTTTGTTGAATATGTTGAACGCGGAGAAACTTCTGGAGCTGAAATTACTAAAATTGCACGAGATTACTTAGCTCCTGTTATGGAAGCCAAAGTAGATACATTAGTTTTGGGCTGCACTCACTATCCACTGTTAACTGGAGTTATCTCCTATGTTATGGGCGAAGGTGTCACGCTTGTTTCAAGTGCTGAAGAAACTGCTAAAGATCTCTATCGCACCTTAGTTGAGAACAATCTGCTTCGCGATGCACACGGCGGTTCTCCAACACACAAATTCTTAGCAACTGGCGATGCCAAAGCTTTTGAAAGCTTGGCTCGACGTTTTCTAGGTCCCGAAGTAACCCGCGTCGAACACCAAGATCTATAAAACATAGGAGCAGCACATGGCACGCAATGATGGACGAGAAATTAATGACCTGCGAGAAATTAAGTTCACGCGTGGATGGCTTGACCATGCCGAGGGATCTGTTCTAGTTGAGTTCGGCAAGACCCGTGTTTTATGTGTTGCATCATTTTCTCCAGGAGTTCCACGCTGGTTAAAGGATTCTGGAAATGGATGGGTTACTTCAGAATATGCGATGTTGCCACGTGCTACCCACACACGCTCTGATCGTGAGAGCGTAAAAGGCAAGCTAGGTGGTCGCACGCAAGAGATTTCACGTCTCGTAGGTCGCTCACTTCGAGCAGTTGTGAATATGAAAGAACTTGGCGAAAACACCATTGTTATCGATTGCGATGTATTGCAAGCAGATGGTGGCACACGCACTGCAGCTATAACAGGTGCCTATGTTGCACTCGCTGATGCAATTTCCTGGGCTAAGGCTCAGGGCCATATCAAGGCAACGGCTAATCCTTTGAGTGATTCAGTTGCTGCTGTAAGTGTTGGAATTATTGATGGCGTTCCCATGCTAGATCTTTGCTATGAAGAAGATGTGCGCGCTGGAACAGATATGAATATTGTCGTTGCAGGAGATGGACGATTTATTGAGGTGCAAGGAACTGCAGAAGGCGCTCCGTTTGATCGTGCACTACTAAATCAGCTTCTAGATTTAGCTGTTGAAGGTTGTACAACATTGAGTAAACTACAAAAAGAAGTTCTCTCAAAATAGTGCAACAAAGATTAGTTCTTGCCACGCGCAACAAAGGAAAGCTAGTTGAGTTCCGCAGAATTCTAGATGCCTTAGCACCGGGTGAAATAAACTTGGTAGGCGTTGATGAATTTACAGATTTAGTTGATGTTGAAGAAACCGGATCTACTTTTGAAGAAAATGCACTACTCAAAGCTAGATACACAGCTAGCGCGACAGGTTTGCCAGCGATTTCAGATGATTCAGGATTGTGTGTTGATTTCCTCAATGGCGATCCAGGTATCTACTCAGCTAGATGGGCCGGCACTCATGGAAATGATCAAGGGAACCTAAAGAAGCTTTTGCTGGAATTAAAAGATGTTGAGGATGATAAACGCAGCGCACATTTCACCTGTGTTGCAGCGTTGGCGATGCCCGATGGTCGTAGCCATGTTGAAGAGGGTCTTTTCCACGGCCACATCTTGCATGCAGCAATTGGCCAGGAAGGCTTTGGGTATGACCCTATTTTCCAACCCCTCGGCATGAGTATTTCCAGCGCACAAATGAGCCCCAAAGAAAAGGATTCCATCAGTCATCGCGGAAAAGCTTTGCGCCTAATTGCGCCTCATGTCATACAAATGCTGCGCAGCCTGGGGTAACCTTGCCCTATAGCCGCGCGTTTTGGACGTGCGCACCACTATTCAAGGAGTACTCGTGGCCGTAAAGAAGAAGAGCGCAGCGAAGAAGAAGGTTGCCAAAAAGGCACCTGCTAGAAAAGCTGTAGCAAAAAAATCTGTAGCTAAGAAGAAGACAACCGCAAAGCGCGCAGTAAAAAAGAGCGTTGCTAAGAAAACTGCGAAGAAAGCACCAGCTAAGAGAGCTGCTGCAAAGAAGGTTGCCAAGAAGAAGAGCGCTGCAAAGCGCCCAGTAAAGAAGAGTGCAAAGAAAGCAGCTGCGCCAAGAGTAACTGTGACTTCTTCTCGTCCAGCAGTTGCTGCACCAGTAGCATCTAAAGTAGTAGCGCCTGCAAAGCCAACTGCTGCACCTAAGCAAGGTGCTTCAGGACGCGTTGTATTTGCTGTTGTAGTAGGAATTGTTTTGTTAGCGATGATTGTTTGGTCTAAGTCAGGTACAGAAAGTGATGATGGCGCAGCGCCTGCACCTTCAATGTCTCAATCTGCTGAGCCATCAGAGTCAGCTTCACCAGAAGAAACAACGGCTGCAGTTGGAACTATCGAAGCTCCATCAAAGTTTGTTGCACTCAAGAGCGCAGATGGCTTAAATCTTCGCTGGGTAGCACCAATGGCCACAGAAGGTTTGACTGGCTATAACGTTGAGATCCGTGCGAATGGAACTGGTGATTGGACAACAATCGCAACTGTTCCAGCAGATCAACTCACTCAAGCTGTTACAAAGAGTGGTGACGCTGGATGGACTCAGTTCCGAGTGTCTTCTGTTTACTCAGATGGACAAACAGCCCCTGCAACAGTCTTTGGAATTCCAGGTGAGTTCAAATAAAAAGTAATTAGTAAAGGACCCTCGCTTATCGGCGGGGGTTTTTTATTTCCCTAAGTTAATTGTTTATAGCGTTGCAGTGATTGCATCAACATATGCACGAACACCAGCTGGAACCAAATGCACGCCATCAGGTGCGAAGTATTCTGGATGACCGGCTGAGATAGCGGCCCAATCGATAACTGTTGCTCCATATAAAGCGGCGTATTGGGCGATCAAGGCATTGTTTTCATCACGCCAACCCCTAGGCACAGCTGTGTTAACAACAATGATTCGTGGCTGGTTTTTCACTTCTTCGAAAATAGCTAAAACTTGATCTGAAGTTAATTTGTTATTGTTCCCTAAATTAAAGATAACTGTTGACTCCAGCGCATTAGCTTTGTCAGCTCTCATCACTTCAATGAGCTCAGGTGCTTGACGACCAACGCGCGCATTAATGATTGCAATATGACTACGAGCATCTAGCTCATAGTGAATTCCTAAAATTACTGAATCACCAGTCACCCATAAACCGCCTTGTTGGGTGAAAGTGGGATTAGTGGGTTGAGTTGGTTGTTCAAGTTGCCGTTTGATAATTGCCATCTCTTTATCACTTTGCGAAATGGCATTAGCGCTGATGTATGAGGTACCTAAGATCAAGAGAAGAATTGAAGCAACAAGCGTAATCTTTTGTCGTCGCTGAACATTCTTTGTTCGGTATTTCATGCCTTTAAACCAATACTCAACTAGTCCGCTCCGAACAGGCAGCTCCACTAAACGCAGTGAGATGTCAGCCAGAGCAAACACAACCAAGATACGCAAGGCGTATAAAGCCCATGGTGATCCCTCAAGATCTACTGCCGGGCGTGTTACTTGAAATACAACCCAGTGCCATAAGTAAATTGCGTAAGAGCGCTCACCAATCCACACGGCAACTTTGCTACTAAGCATTGGTGCAAATCGTGAAGCTGGGTGAACGATACTAGTCAGAATTGCGCAACCAAAGAGACCCGCAAGCGGGAAAGCTAATTTGTAAAGAGTGGGATCGTTTTCATTGACTAAGAGAAAAGTTCCAAGTAATCCAACAAATCCGATTACACCGATTCCATCAATAAAATCTTGCGCTCGTCTATTTACTTGCTCTTGAAGATTTTGTGGCACCCAACTAACGGCAAGTGCAGCGCCTAGAAATAATCCAATACTGTGAGTATCTGTGCCAAAGTAAACATGACTTACTTGTGAGGCATTTGCTGCATCTACCTCAAAAGAGACTAGTAATAGGGCAATACCTGAGATCGCGGCAATAAAGATCGCGGCACCAGGGATTTTTGCTTTACCAAACTGACGCAGAACAAGAAGCAAGATAAGTGGCCAAATTAAATAGAACTGAGCTTCAACTCCTAGTGACCAGGTGTGCTGTAGCAGTGGTGGCCTAGAAATAGTGTCGAAATAGTCTGTATGCCTAAAAACTAACCACCAGTTCATTCCTCCAAAAAGTGCAAAAGGACTATCGCTAACGAAGCGGCGCATAGTCTCTGGAGCCCAGATACTGATATAAATAATTGTCACAAAGATCATGAACACAAGCGGTGGAAATAATCTACGGATTCGGGCTTTATAAAATGCGCGTAAATCTAATCCACCACTGCGCTGGATTGAATCTAGAAGCAAGCGTGTGATTACATAGCCAGAGATTACAAAGAAGAGGTCTACGCCAAGAAAGCCACCCGGTATCCATGAAAAACCTAAGTGATAGAGCATTACTGCAATAACTGCTACAGCACGCAAGCCATCAATGGCAGGGATGTAGCGAATACCGCGGGGAGTGGACATAACTAATTACTTACGCGATGCAGATTTCTTTGCAGCTGCTTTCTTAGCGGTTTTCTTAGCGGGCTTTTTTGCAGCTTTCTTAGGCGCAGCTAGCGCTGGCTTAGTGCGCTGACTAGCAACACGAAGAGGGCCAGTATTGATGATGGTGTCATCTGAATTAAGGTTTTCAAGAACATTGCGCTGTAGATCAGCAAGGCGCGTAAATGCGCTCTCAAGACGTGAGCGTGATTGGTGAATCGCAGATTCTGCAGCATCAAGTGATTGTGTCTGAATCTTGTAGAGGCGCTCTGCCTCAGAGATAACACTGGAAAGCCACTGGCGATAGTTAGTAACCTCTACAGTTGCTTCACTCACAATGCGCTCACCCTCACGGCGTGCGGCAGTTGCTAAAGCAGAGGCTTCACGTCTCTTACTTTCAATAAGTGATTCAGCTTCAACTTCAGCTTCAGCAATCTTGTCTGATGCCTCAGATTCAGCAGCTTGAATATATTTGCGACCACGTGATTCAGCGCCACTTAAAATAGTACGAGCCTTAGCATCGGCTGCTTCAATCTCTTCTTTGGTTGTGCGATTAGTTTCAGCAATCAAACGAGTCGCAATAGATTGTGCCTTACTCTCACGAGCTTGCGCCGACTTAATCATCGACATCGCAGTCTCTGTAGCAAGAATTTCAAACTCTTCTCTACTCAACCCCGTGATGTCGCGGCGTGATTTGAGATCAGCTAACTGTGATTCAAGTTCGCGAATGCGATCGACGGATGAAGGCGCTTGTTCTTCTTCGCCCTTAAATCCGACCCAATTAAGGAAGGAGTTTTTCTCAGCCATCGTCGTACCTCGCAACTCGTTGATAAGAGAGCCTTAGGTTAGAGCAAGGCCTTACTTACTGTAAATCGCCACCGAAATCGCTATGTACTGCGAGATCCAGGCTGCCAGCACGAATATATGGAAGAGCTCATGGAAGCCAAAGTACTTTGCATCGCGCCCTGGACGCTTGAGGGCGTAGAAGATTGCACCGATCGAGTAAAAAAGGCCGCCTATGAGAATTGGGAGTAGCACCCATAAACCACCCTCTCGGTAGAGCGCTGGCGTATAAATGATGGCCACCCACCCGAGCAATAAATAATTTGCAACGTATAACCACCGTGGTGCATTGAGCCAAAAAACGCGCAAGCCCACACCTATTGCCGCACCGATCCAAACAACTAAAAGCAAGATATTTCTGCTCCGACCTTCAAGCAGGGCAACTGCAAAAGGGGTATAGGAACCGGCAATGAGCAAATTGATATTTGCATGGTCCCATCGGCGCCATACCTTTTTCCTAGCCGGCGTCCAAGGAACTCGGTGATAAACAGCTGAGACACTAAACAACATAATTGCAGTGATGGAATAGATAGCAACAGCGAATTTGAGCGATGACTTACTAAGAATGAAAAGTACCAGTGAAGCAATTATGACTGCCGGGGTTGCACCCAAGTGAAACCAACCGCGTAATTTAGGTGGAGCCACAGGTTGCTGTGTCATGCATAAAGGGTAGTGCTTGTTTCTACCCACTGTATCGACAAATACTCGCCACGCTGATAAGAATCTCCTATGACATTTAGATCTCCTATATTCGAACTTAGCCACACATACATTGATGATGAAGCAGCCTTGAGCCCAATGGGTTGCACCTATCTGGGTAATGGACTCAACCAAGACAAACTTGATGATTTCTCAATTGCAGGTGCGGCAGTTTCAGCTGACTTAACACGTCAGACCCTTAAGAAGCTTCTAACATTAAAGCCCATTGATGAGATTGATCGAATTGCACAGACTGTTATGCAAGAGCGCTTGGAATCATCACTTGCTCTGCACGATAGTCAGGAGTCTTTTGTGTTGTGGAATGTTCTTACATCCCCACCATCAAATGTGCGCTCAATTTTTGAATTGATGCCAAAGAGCACGGATAAAGATTTTGACAACATCGCTAAGCGCTTAGCCGCCGTTGATGGCGCATATAAGTCATGGACTGGGGCGATCATGGAGGTCGCAAAGAGTGGAAAGACAACGGCCCAGCGCCAAGTTCGCGGGGTTATTGAACAACTCAATAACTATGCAAATGGTGGATTTAGCACAATGTGTAAAAACTTTGATGCTTCAGGTAAATATCCAGCAATTCATGAAAATGCAAAGTTGGCTGAAAAGGCAGCGGCTGAAACTGCAGAGTTTTTGAAGAATCAATACCTTCCGATTGCAACTCCAGAAGATGCAGTTGGTGCAGATCGTTACGCCGTTTGGGCACGTTTTTTCACTGGTGCAAAGCTAGATCTTCGCGCAACCTATGAGTGGGGAATGGCTGACCTAAAGGCTATAAATGCCCGGATGTGGGAGATTGCTGAACAGATTAAGCCTGGTGCAAAAACACTTCGCGAAGTGGCAGATCACCTCGATAAGGATCCAAAGTATGTAATCAAGGGCAAAGACAATGTTGTTAAGTTTTTGCAAGAGTTCACTGATGCCGCAATCGCACGTATGGATGGCGAATATTTTGAAATCGATGATCGCATCAAGATTTGTGAGGCTCGTCTTGCCCCAGAGGGAAGCGCGTCTGCGCCTTATTACAATCCACCATCTGAAGACTTGTCACGCCCTGGCACAACCTGGATTCCGATGCTGGGTAAAGATGAAGCCAGCAGTTGGCACTTAGTTTCAACTTGGTATCACGAAGCTGTGCCTGGACACCACTTGCAATGTGCCACTGTTGCTATTGAAAAAGAGCGTTTGTCTCGTTTCCAAATCAATGGTGCCTGGATTAGTGGCTATGGCGAAGGCTGGGCTCTCTATGCAGAGCGCTTCATGAATGAGTTAGGCGCATTTGATGAGCCAGGAATTGAAATGGGTTATCTATCTGCTCAAGCATTGCGTGCTGCGCGAATTGTCGTAGACATCGGAATGCACCTTGGATACACAGATTTTGATGGCAAGGTATGGAACGCCGAGTCATCTCGCAAAATCCTTAATGAGCAAGCCCTTCTCGATGAGGATCATTCACGCAGTGAAACTGATCGTTACCTGGGCTGGCCTGGCCAAGCTATTTCCTACAAAGTAGGAGAGCGGGTTTGGATGAAGGCCCGTGAAGATGCCAAGGCCCGCCTCGGTTCAACCTTCTCACTCAAGAAATTCCACACCTATGCCCTCAAGATCGGTCCTATGGGGCTTGACCCATTTGCCGTGGAACTGGCTAGTTGGGATGGAAAATAGGCCAGGCTTGAGGCCATCACAGGCTCAAAAATTTTTAAATTTCTAAGAGTTTTTTGGGATTTGACCTGTTTTTTCCTCTGGATTCACGCATAATTGTTCTTACCAAGCGCAGTGAGGCGCCTCGAGGTCCTCAATGCACTGGTTCTAGGTGCCATCAGACATCTAGATAACTTAACCTCCCGGAGGCGTAGCTACATGCTAAAACTTGATAGCAATCAATGGAACCTGGTCTATAACATCTTCTCATTTGGACTAGTTTCAATGCTCGCATGCACGATCTACACGCTTGTTTCACAACAGCGCGTATTAGCTAAGTATCGCAATGCTCTAGTGATGTCATCAATGGTTACATTCATTGCTGCTTACCACTACATGCGTATTTTTAACTCATTCAATGAATCATCTGCAGACATGACAGTCAATGTCTCAGGCGCACAAGGTTCATTCAACGAGGCTTATCGTTATGTTGACTGGCTACTCACAGTGCCACTACTTCTTGTTGAAGTAATTGCAGTGCTTGCACTAGCCAAGGAAGTTTCACGTTCCCTCATCATGCGTCTGGTCCCAGCTTCTGCTGCGATGATCGCGCTTGGATACCCAGGTGAAATTTCAAACGATCAGAACACACAGGTTATGTATGGTGTTCTATCAACACTTCCTTTCCTATACATCCTTTACGTACTGTTCGTAGAGCTTGGAAAGTCACTTGATCGTCAGCCAGCAGGAGTTGCAGAGACCGTTGGTCGCTTGCGTCTTCTATTGATCGCGACATGGGGCGTTTACCCAATCTCGTACATCCTAGGAATGGGCGGAGATGCAACTGCAGAGCAGTTCGTTGGCGTTCAGGTGGGATACACAATTGCTGACATTCTAGCTAAGTGCGTATTCGGTCTTACAATTTTGAAGATCGCACGCATGAAGTCAATGGCTGAAGGCATGAAGGAAGATCACTAATTAAATAGATTAACGATGGGGTGTCGAGAAATCGACACCCCATTTCTATTGTCAGGAGATAAAACTATGAAAACTAACCTTATTAATAACTACCGAATGGGTGGATATCTTCTCATTGCAATTGGTCTTATTAACTTGCGATATCAGAGTGGCCAAAGTGCTGTAGTAACTCATAGCCTAACCATTGTTATTCCTGGCGCGCTTTTGCTTGCAGCCACATGGATACCAGCTCTTGCCAAGAAATTAGAGAGCAAAGCTGCTCAGGCCCTATGGATGGTTCTTGGGCTTTTTCTTATTATTTACGGTGTAATTAATTAATCCTCTTTTGTAATTATTTTCTAAAAGATAGATCAGCCTTTTTCATCTCTGCCACAAGAACCCTGATTGCATTTGGCCCCATGCCATCAAGTTCTTTGAGGGCTGCAAGTGATGTCTTGCGCAGATCGCTCACTGTAAAGAGACCATCATCAATTAATGCACGACGTGCGGGTGCTGCTAATCCAATTGCAACCCAGTTGCCATCTAGCTCTGAGTATTTATCGCTTTCTTCTTGAGCTGGGGTGCTTACAGATTCAATTTTTGCCTTTTGCGCACGTCGCTCAGCAGCAGCTTTTTTTGCTTGCGATGCCAGCATCTTGGTACGCGCAGGTGATTGCTTAGCCATGAAAAGAGTTTACTTTCTTATCTATGTGATACGTATGTGCGGGAGAAGGGACTTGAACCCTCACGTCCGAAGACACAGGTTCCTAAGACCTGCGTGTCTGCCATTTCACCACTCCCGCTCATCTAGATAAAAAACCTTGCAGCTTCATCTAGATAGAGGACTAGATTAGAGGTAAGTTAGCGATGTTCCAAAACGAGCGTATACGAAAGGCTTTTCTCTATGTCATTAACACCTACTCCTGCAGATAAGTTCACTTTTGGTCTCTGGACCGTTGGCTGGCAGGCACGTGACCCCTTCGGAGACGCAACTCGAGGAGCACTTGATCCAGTCCGCACCGTCAATGAGTTAGCTGCTCGTGGTGCCTACGGAGTGACATTCCATGATGATGACTTGATTCCATTTGGTAGCGATGAAGGTGCACGACGCACCCATATCGAACGCTTCAAGAAAGCTTTGGCCGAGACTGGAATGAAAGTTCCCATGGCCACAACAAACCTTTTTACACATCCAGTCTTTAAAGATGGTGCCTTTACATCAAATGATAAAGACATTCGCCGTTATGCAATTCGCAAGGTAATGAAGAATATTGAACTGGCTGTTGAACTGGGCGCAAAGACTTATGTGTGTTGGGGTGGACGTGAAGGCGCAGAATCAGATGGTGCAAAGGATGGCTATGTTGCACTCGATCGCTTCCGTGAAGCTTTCAATACTCTAGGCGAGTTCGTCACAGATAATGGGTATGACATTAAATTTGCAATTGAACCAAAACCAAATGAGCCACGTGGAGATATCTTCTTACCAACAATTGGTCACGCTCTTGCATTCATTTACACCTTAGATCGCCCAGAGTTAGTTGGCCTTAACCCTGAAGTTGGCCATGAACAAATGGCTGGACTCAACTTCGTTCACGGAATTGCACAAGCGCTTTGGCAAAAGAAGTTGTATCACATCGATCTCAATGGCCAACATGGTCCAAAATTTGATCAAGACTTAGTTTTTGGTCATGGAGATCTCAAGTCTGCCTTCTTCTTAGTTGATTTACTTGAGCGCTATAAGTACGAGGGACCAAAGCACTTTGATTACAAGCCAGCGCGCACTGAAGATGACAAGGGTGTGTGGGAGTCAGCATCTGCCAATATGCGCACCTACTTAGCTCTCAAAGAGCGTGCTGCAGCTTTCCGTGCTGACCCTCGCGTTATTGAAGCAATGAAGGCTTCTAATATCCCAGGGTTAAATGAATCAACATTGGGCTCTGGTGAAACATGGAGAGATCTTGCTAAAGATTCCTTCGATGTTGAAGCTGCAGGTGCACGTGGATATGGCTATGAACTAGTTGATCAGCTAGCACTGGAGCACTTGATGGGTGTTAAAGCTTAAATAAAGCCTTAACTAACGGCTGCGCCGCGGCGAGAAATCGCATCAACGCCAGCTGAGATCAACAAGACAAGTCCGGTAACAATGAACTTGATTCCTGCTGCATATCCCAAAAGACCCATGCCGTTATCGATAACAGCAACCACAAGGCCTCCAAGAATCGCATCGCGCATCTTGCCCTTACCGCCAAATAGTGATGTTCCACCAATAACGGCTGCGCCTACAGCGTAAAGAAGAGTTGAGCTTCCACCAGTGGTAGGAGAGACTGAGTTTTGGCGAGATGCAAAGATCATTCCAGCAATAGCTGCTAGGCCAGAACAAATCATGAATGCCACAATACGGATTTGCTTAACATTTATACCTGCACGACGTGCTGCTTCTGCATTTCCACCTACTGCATAAATGTGGCGCCCAAAGGCTGTGCGGCCAAGAACGAAAGTTCCAATGACAAGTAGCAAGAGAATGACAGGTACAACGTAAGGGATTCCCTTAAGGCTTACAAGATCTGGGTTATTGCTTCGCTCTAAGTTCAGAGCAAAAACTGCCACACCAGTAATTCCAAGTAGACCTACAGTCTTTATTACCCACAGTTTAATGAGTTCAGATTTTAATCCTGCCTTACGCCGGGAATAAATACTGCTCAATCCCATCAGCACATAGACAACGGAGGCAACTAAAAAGAAAATCCAACTAAATAGTGGAGAGAGATTTGAGTTTTCTACTGCCAAAATAGTCTTATCTTCCACGCGAATGGTTCCACCTTCACCTGCCAGCAAGAGCAGAATTCCTTGGAAAGCCAGAAAGGCTGCCAAAGTAACGACGAAAGAGGGAATTCCAAGGCGGGCGATTAGAGTTCCAAGACCAAAGCCAAGAATGACACCGACCACGATTGAAGCGAGCAGAGCTGCATACCAGGGCACATCATGATTGGTAATCAAGATAACTAGAACTGCGCCAGTTACACCTGCTGTAAAGCCGGCAGAGAGATCAATTTCTCCAAGGAGTAGAACAAAAACTAAGCCCATAGCAATCACAATTACTGCAGCTGCCTGTGTGAGTAAGTTTGCAAAGTTACCAGGCGTTAAGAAAACGCTGGACATTGAGCCAAAAACAATACAGAGAGCAACTAGACCAAGAACTGCAGGAAGTGATCCGATATCACCTGCTTTGACGCGGGCCCAGTAATCGACCATGGAGCTTTTTATAGTGGCACCTTCATGCTCAATAACAACGCTCATTATTTCGCTCCCTTGTTTGCTACAGGTGCTTGGACTCCGGCAGATTTTCCGGTCGTGATTAATTCAATTACTTGGCGCGGGATTACTTCATTCTTATCTACCTGCGCAGCCATATTTCCTAGATATAAAGCGGCGATATTATCGGCCACTTCAAAGACATCGTTGAGGTTATGGCTAATCAAAACAACGGCCAAACCATTATCGGCAAGGCGTCGAACTAAGTTAAGAACCTGTTCAGTCTGTGCAACACCAAGGGCTGCAGTTGGCTCATCTAAAATAACTACTTTGCTATTCCATAGAACAGCACGTGCAATCGCAACTGTTTGTCGTTGTCCGCCTGAGAGTGAAGAAACGGTTTGACGAATAGATTTAACTGTTCGAACACTCAAGCCATCTAAAGTCTTACGGGCGAGTGCTTCCATGGAGGTTTCATTTAGTACTGGGCCGCGCTTTTGCTCGCGTCCTAAAAACATATTGTGAACAATGTCTAAGTTATCGCATAGCGCCAGATCCTGATAAACGATTTCAATTCCAAGAGCTGTTGCATCGCGTGGCCCATGAATTTCAACTTTATTACCTTCAAAGTGAAAATCTCCAGTCTCAGGGGTGTAGATACCGGCGATACATTTAATAAGTGTGCTCTTACCAGCACCGTTATCTCCGACTAGGGCAGTTACTTTGCCAGCAGCGATATCGAAGTTAACATCTTTAAGGACGTGTACCGGCCCAAAAGATTTGTTAACGCCACGTAATGAGAGTATCGGTGAGCTCATGCCTCTAACCACTTTTCTTTAGGTTGTGCTTACTGATGGTGAAAATATCCTATAAAAGAAGTTGCGGCTCAGGGAATGAACCCCGAGCCGCAACCTACTTATCTTTGCCTAACTGTGTCGGATCTTATAGTCCGTTAGCTGTGCAGAGGTCTTCGATGCCCTTACAGACATCTTCCTTCTTCTGGAAGCCATCAGCAATAACATCCTTGACGTTTGCCTTTGTGATTCCAACTGGTACTAGTAACACTGATGGGACATCAACTGTTCCGTTGTTTACAGAACCTGTTGCTGTTGTTGCTTCTTCTCCACGTAGCAATGCGATTGCTAGTGCAGCTGCACCTTCAGCTTCAGCCTTGATGGCCTTGTATACAGTGTTTGACATATCTCCTGTGAGGACTGCACGCAATCCGTCAACAGTTGCATCTTGTCCAGATACGCAGACCTTGCCGTTTAGCTTGTTCTTCTTAAGAACAGCAATAGCTGCAAGTCCAAGACCTTCGTTAGCTGAAACAACTGCATCAAGCTTTCCGCCAGCCTTTGATAGCTGCTGTTCGAAAATTACTCCACCCTTTGCGTTATCCCAGTCTGGAACAGCCTGGTCATCAACAAGTGTGTATGCCTTTGAATCGATCAATGGACGAAGAACTGAATCGTATCCAGCCTTGAATAGTGTTGCGTTGTTATCTGTTGGTGAACCGTTGAGGTAAACGATGCGAGCAGATGACTTTCCTGCTGCATCTAGACATGCCTTGATGCCTTCACCTTGTAGACGACCAACTGCCTCGTTATCAAATGAAACATAGAATGAAGCTGAACCATTAAGTGTTAGACGGTCGTAGTCGATTGTCTTTACACCCTGTGCTGCAGCCTTGTCCTGAACAGCCTTAGCTGAATCTGAATCTAGGTTTACAAGGATAAGAACCTTTGCACCAGCTGTAAGCATCTGATCTGCAATAGTTGCAAACTGTGCCTTGTCGCCGTTTGCGTTCTGAATGTCAACCTTTACTCCTGCTGCATCAAATGCTGCTTGTAGGAATCCGCGGTCAGCAGTTTCCCAGCGGTTTGATGATGCTGCGTCAGGAAGGATTACACCAACAAAACCTTCTACGGCCTTGTCAGCTTTTGAGCAACCTGTTAGTGCGATTGCAACTGCAGCAAGAACTGCAGTAATCGCGAGGCGGCGCTTTGTCATATATGAAACACCTTTCGAAAGGGATCGCACCCCTGGGAGAATCTTTTTCTACCCGGATGAGATAGGAGCGATAGTGAGGCAAACGCTAGTCGGGATGCGCGGGTTAGTCACCTTTTTTTTGATGAAATATCACCCCATCTCCTAACGATTTGATAACGCTCAACTGAGCGCACGATAGCCTTAGGCGGTGTCCACACAGGTAGAGCAGCTAGAAGCGGCGATCAAGGCCGCACTTGAGCAAGCCATCAACACTGGCTCACTATCTGGACAAATCCCGGTCAGCATCAAGTTAGAGCGCCCCAAAGATCGTGGCCATGGCGACTATGCAACTTCGATTGCACTCCAACTTGCAAAGCCTGCCGGCAAAAACCCTCGCGATGTTGCACAGATTATTTGTGACCTACTTGCCGGCACAGAGGGTATTTCCAAAGTAGATATTGCTGGCCCAGGGTTTATTAACATCACTCTTAACCGCGCTAATCAAGCCGAGTTAGTTGCAACGATTCTTAAGGCAACTAAGGATTATGGAAAAGGCAAGGCGCTCGCAGGTGTGCGTATCAATCTTGAATTCATTAGCGCTAACCCAACTGGTCCACTGCACTTAGGACACACACGGTGGGCAGCTGTCGGTGATTCTCTGGGCCGTGTCCTTAGTGCTGCAGGGGCCGATGTTAAACGCGAGTTTTATATTAATGATCGCGGTAATCAGATGGATTTATTTGGCGCATCGGTTGAAGCTGCGGCCTTAGGCAATCCCATTCCAGAAGATGGTTATCAGGGCGCATACATTGCAGATTTAGCTAAAGAAGTCGTTGCAAGTAATGGATCTATTACTACATTGCCAGAAGGAGAGCGCCATCCTGCATTTCGCGAAGCTGCTTATGCTCTTCAGTTAAAAGATCAGCAGCGAGTATTAGATACTTTTGGAACACATTTTGATGTCTGGTTTTCAGAGCGTTCATTACATGACCAAGGTGCGGTTGAATATGGCATAGAGAAGTTGCGCAAGCAGGGCCATGTCTTTGAAGAAGATGGTGCAATCTGGCTGCGCACAACTGACTTTGGCGATGATAAAGATCGAGTGTTAACTAAATCTGATGGCTCACTTACTTACTTCTCATCTGATACTGCTTATTACATCAATAAGCGCGAGCGGGGCTTTGATATCTGCATCTACATGCTGGGCGCAGATCACCATGGATATGTGAATCGCTTAAAAGCTACTGCTGCATGTGCTGGTGATGATCCTAAATACAACATCGATGTTCTTATCGGGCAGTTAGTAAAAATCATGGAGGGCGGCGAAGAAGTTAAATTATCTAAGCGTGCCGGAACGATTATCACCTTAGAAGAGCTAGTAGAAAAAGTCGGTGTTGATGCTGCCCGCTACACATTGATTCGCTACCCAGTTGATACACCGATGGTTATGGATATTGATATTTTGAAGCGCAACACCAATGAGAACCCGGTCTACTACGTTCAATATGCTCATGCTCGCATTACTGCCGTATTGCGAAATGCCGCAGAGTTAAATATCCCAGTGGATTTGAGCGCCTTTGATTCATCGCAGTTAGTCCATGATCGTGAAAATGAACTACTGGGGGCTTTAGCTGAATTTCCACGCGTGGTTCAAAGCGCAGCTGAACTTCGCCAACCCCACCGTGTTGCTCGCTACCTTGAAGAGTTAGCTGGTACTTATCACGGCTTCTATGCCGATTGCCGTGTTCTGCCCATGGGAGAAGAAAATCCAACGGCACTACATACTGCCCGTCTATTACTCTGTGCTTCTACCAAACAAGTTATTAAAAATGGTTTGGATTTATTGGGCGTTAGCGCACCGGAGAGGATGTAGGTATGTGGTCCTCGCATGTTAAGACTGGCGCAGAGTTAACTATTTCTTCAATCCCGGTTTCAGCTTTAGCCAAAGAGTTTGGCACACCAGCATTCATTATGGATGAAGCAGATTTTAGAGATCGCGCAGCAGCCTGGAACATAGCTTTGAATAAGGCTTTTGGAAGCAACGCTGGGACTGTTTATTACGCAGCCAAAGCCTTTATCTGTGTTGAAGTTGCACGCTGGATTAAAGATATTGGTATCGGCATCGATGTCTGCACCGGCGGTGAGTTAGCTGTTGCACTTAAAGGTGGAATTGATCCCGCCAAGATTGAAGTGCATGGAAACAACAAATCTGTGGCTGAAATAGAAAAGGCGGTAGCGGCCAGAGTTGGCGCAATCGTTATTGATTCACTCTATGAATTAGAGCGAGTGAGCGCGGCTGCAACCAAGCATGGTGTCATTCAAAAGGTCTTGTTGCGTCTTACACCAGGCATTGAAGCCCACACCCATGAATCTATTGCCACCGCCCATGAAGATGTGAAGTTTGGTTTTTCAATTGCAAGTGGTGCTGCATGGAATGCAATTGCTCAGGTGCGCACTCACGCATCCCTAGAACTTCGCGGCTTCCACGCCCATATTGGCTCACAGATTTTAGAGACAGAATCATTTGAAATTAGTGCCCAGCGCCTCATTGCACTTCTTGCTAAGTATCGCGATGAATATTCAGCAGAGCTACCCGAACTTGATTTAGGTGGGGGATATGGCATTGCTTATTTGCCAGGAGAATCTAATTTAGATCCAGCATCAACTATGAAGGTTTTGGCAGAGGTTGTTAGTACTCAATGCACAGCTCATAAGCTTTCCATCCCACGCATTTCAATTGAGCCAGGACGAGCAATCGTTGGCCCAACAATGTTCACGCTTTACGAAGTGGGAACAGTCAAAGATGTCACTTTAGAAAACGGGGATAATCGCCGCTACGTTTCAGTGGACGGTGGTATGAGCGATAATTTGCGCCCTGCTTTATATGATGCTCAATACTTTGCAGCTCTAGCAAATCGCGCTAGCAGTGCGCCAAAGATTTCTTCACGCATTGTTGGAAAGCACTGTGAAACCGGGGATATTCTCATTCGTGAGATTGAATTAGAGAGCGACATTGTTCCTGGTGATTTATTAGCCACCCCAGCAACCGGTGCATATGGGCGCAGCATGGCAACTAATTACAACCACGTGCCACGGCCACCAGTAATTGCAGTAAAAGATGGAAAAGCCCGCGTGATTCTGCGCCGTGAGACTGAAGCTGATCTGTTAGGGCTAGATATTTAACGCCGTTACAGGCATCTGTGAAAGAATAGCCCGCATGAGCGCAGAGCTAAAGACAATATCTATTGGCATGCTCGGCTGCGGTGTGGTCGGCAGTCAAGTCGCCCGCCTGCTCCAATCCGATGAACAAGAGCTCTCTGAGCGCTCGGGTGCACTGCTCATTCTTAAAAAGATTGGTGTGCGCAGTAACGCCGCCCGCGAAGGTATTAATCCTTCAATGATTACAACAGATTTAAACTCAATTGTTAATGATCCAGAGATAAATATTGTTATCGAAGTAATGGGCGGGATTGAACCAGCACGTACATTGATTCTAGAAGCGATTAAGAATAAGAAATCTGTTATTACTGCCAATAAGGCGCTGCTTGCAACACATGGGCATGAACTCTTTAATGCAGCCGATGCAGCAAAAGTTGATTTGTATTATGAAGCAGCAGTTGCTGGTGCTATTCCAATTATCCGTTCAATGCGTGAATCACTTGCTGGAGATCAAATCACTCGCGTGATGGGAATTGTGAATGGAACAACTAACTATATCTTGACAAAAATGCATGAAGAAGGCCGTGCCTTTAGTGATGTATTAAAAGAGGCACAATCACTTGGCTATGCCGAAGCCGATCCCACTGCAGATATTGAAGGACACGATGCTGCAGCAAAGGCAGCTCTTCTTGCCAGCCTTGCTTTCCATAGCACCGTGACAATTGATGAGGTGTATTGCGAAGGTATTTCTGCCATTTCACTTGATGACGTTAATGCAGCCAAAGCCATGGGCTCTGTCATCAAACTACTTGCAATTGCCGAACTCACACTCAAAGATGAGATCTCTGTGCGCGTGCATCCAGTGATTCTTCCAAGTTCACATCCGTTGGCTTCTGTGCGAAACGCTTTTAACGCCGTCTATGTTGAGTCAGAGGCAGCTGGACAGCTCATGTTCTACGGTCGCGGGGCAGGCGGTGCACCAACCGCATCTGCAATCTTGGGTGACTTAGTTGCTGTTACTCGTCACCGTGCTTATTCAACTGTTGGCTATGGTGAATCTGACTATGCCGACCTTGATATCGCACCTGTTGGTGATGTGAAATCTCAGTTCTTTGTTCGCTTGCATGTGGCTGATAAGTCAGGTGTTTTGGCTTCGATTGCCCAAGTATTTGCCAGCGAAAGCATCTCTATTCAGACTGTGCGCCAAGCAGGCCTTGGTAATGATGCCGAACTCATTGTTGTCACACATGCTGCGACCGAATCATCGCTCAAGGGTTGCATCAAGAAATTAGCTGACATGGATATTGTGAGCAAAGTCGAATCTGTTATTCGTGTTGAAGGAGTAGTTGCCTAAATGGGAATCTTTGGAACCAAGAAAAGCGGAGCTCATCAATGGCGCGGAGTTATTGAGGAATATCGTCACCGCTTACCTGTTAACGCGAATACTCCAATCATCTCTTTGCGCGAAGGTGGCACACCACTTATCTATGCATGCAACCTCTCAGAATTACTGGGCAATAATGTTTGGATCAAGTACGAAGGTTTAAATCCAACAGGCTCCTTTAAAGATCGCGGAATGACAATGGCGATTTCCAAAGCTGCAGAAGATGGCGCTAAGGCTGTTATCTGCGCATCAACAGGAAACACTTCAGCATCTGCTGCTGCATATGCCGTTAAAGCGGGTATGACGCCAGCCGTGTTGATTCCTAAGGGAAAGATTGCAATGGGCAAGTTAGCCCAAGCAGTAATCCATGACTCAACAATCTTGCAGGTCAATGGCAACTTTGATGATTGCTTAACTCTTGCTCGCGAACTTTCAGAGAACTACCCAGTCGCACTTGTTAACTCAGTTAATCCTTATCGCATTGAAGGACAAAAGACGGCGGCCTTTGAAGTTGTGGACATGTTGGGTAATGCTCCAGATATTCATGCAATGCCAGTCGGTAATGCAGGAAATATCACTGCTTATTGGAAGGGCTACAAGGAGTACTACAAGGACGGCATGTCATCACAATTGCCACAGATGTATGGTTTCCAAGCTGCCGGTGCAGCTCCTATTGTTAAAGGCAAGATTGTTAAGAACCCAGACACCATTGCAACTGCTATTCGAATTGGTAATCCTGCTTCTTGGGCACAAGCCGTTGAAGCCCGCGATCTTTCCGGTGGTGTGATTGATTCAGTCACAGATAGAGAGATCTTGTCTGCCTATCGTTTAATTGCTGCTAAAGAGGGAATCTTCGTTGAACCATCATCTGCCGCAGGATTAGCTGGACTTATTAAGTATAAAAAGGCTGGCAAGCTGCCTCAAGGTAAGACAATCGTTATTACTGTTACTGGTCATGGTTTGAAAGATATTCCTTACGCCCTTGATTCTGCGAAGAAGCCTGTTGTTGTTCCAGTCAACCTTAAAGCTGCCGCAAAAGCGCTAGGTCTTTCCTAAGAGTTCACTATGAAGCCAACTTTTAAAGCTCAACCAATGCAGGTGCAAGTTCCTGCAACCAGTGCCAACTTAGGTCCTGCCTTTGATTGCCTTGGTTTAGCTCTGACCATGTTTGATCGCTACATCGCTCAAGTTCAAGATGAACCGGGCTTTGATGTTGATGTCACTGGTGAGGGAGCAGAGAATGTTGCTAGAAATGATAAAAACTTAGTCATTAAGGCGATGTATAAAGGCTTTGAATTTCTTGGTGGCAAACCTCGCGGTATTGCACTTCGCCAGTTAAATGTCATTCCACATGGTCGCGGTCTTGGTTCATCAGCCAGCGCAATTGTTGGCGGACTCTCTCTTGCTCGCGCCCTTGTTCTTGGTGGCAATGAACGCATGTCATTAGAAGATATGTTGGTGCTGGCTAATGAAATGGAGGGCCACCCGGATAACGTCGCAGCTGCGATTTTTGGTGGTGCAAATATTGCCTGGCAAGATTCACAGCGCGGGCACATGGTGGCGCAATCAGTTCATATTGAAGTAGATGCACGTATTGGCGCACTGGCATTTATTCCGGCTACCTCTGTCGCAACATCAAAGGCGAGAAAGATGTTGCCTGAGAGTTTGCTTCATGCCGATGCGGTCAGAAATACTTCAAATGCAGCCCTGTTAGTGCATGCTCTAGAGCATCGCCCAGATCTTCTCCACACTGCAACTGCTGACTTTTTACACCAGTCATATCGCCAAGATGCAATGCCACAATCTTTTGCGCTACTGACAAAGCTGCGCAACGCTGGCGTTGCAGCCTTTATTTCAGGTGCTGGTCCAACTGTTTTGGTACTTCACACCGGTGGCCCATCTGAGGCCGAGGAACTACGCAGAGCTGCTGGAGATAAATTTATTGCAACTGAACTGGGTATTTCCCGCCAAGGAGCCAACGTAATCTCCGCTTAATTTTGGTGATTTTGCCTATCAGCGCCATGGGGTGCTAAACTTTGACCTATCTGAACGGCCCTTCTCTAGCGGCCAGCAACACATCAGATAAATCTAAAAAACATCCACGGCTTAACGGGATATATCTAAAACCTGTTGACCTATATAGAAAAGAAACAGATGACAACAGAAATTGAACCTGTACGTTCAAATAGTCCTGAGCTTTCTGCAATGACACTTCCTAAGTTAAAGACAGTTGCAACGCAACTGGGTGTCGACGGTGCAGCAAAGATGAAGAAGGACGCTCTTGTAGAGGCGATCGCTGATTTACAGGCAAGCAACCGCGAAGCGGCTAAAGCTGAACGCGAAGCCCGCCGTGAAGCGCGCAATAAGAACAAGAAGGAAGCTAAGAGCTCAAATAACTCTGCTTCACAAGAAGATTCAGATGTTGATGGCGATGATTCACCGTCAGCACCTCAAAGCAACACAGACCGTGGCAACCGTAGTGATCGCTTTGATCGCAATGACCGTCATGGCCGTGGGCGTGACCGCAACCGTGATCGCAACCGAGATCGCGGACCACGCGAAGAGCGCGAACCAGTAATTAGTGAAGACGATATCTTGGTACCAGTTGGTGGTCTACTCGACATTCTCGATAGCTATGCATTTATCCGCACAGCTGGATACCTTCCAGGACCTAACGATGTCTATGTTTCACTGCAGCAAGTGCGCAAAAACGGACTACGTAAGGGCGATGTTGTAACAGGCCAGGTTCGCCAACCACGTGAAGGTGAAACTAAGCAGAAGTTCAACGCATTAATCACTCTTGAAACAGTCAATGGAATGACTCCGGAAGAGGCACGTAACCGTGTTGAATTCGGCAAGTTAACTCCACTTTATCCGCAAGAGCGCTTGCGCCTTGAGACCGAGCCAAATGTACTAACCACACGTGTTATCGATCTGATTGCACCTATTGGTAAGGGTCAGCGTGGACTTATTGTTTCACCCCCTAAGGCGGGTAAGACAATGGTTTTGCAATCAATTGCTAACGCAATCACAACTAATAACCCAGAGTGTCACTTGATGGTTGTTCTAGTTGATGAACGCCCAGAAGAAGTTACAGATATGCAGCGCTCAGTTAAGGGTGAAGTTATTGCTTCAACTTTTGATCGCCCAGCTGATGACCACACAACAATTGCTGAACTTGCTATCGAGCGCGCAAAGCGACTTGTTGAACTTGGTCACGATGTAGTTGTGCTTCTTGACTCAATCACTCGTCTGGGCCGCGCCTATAACATCGCAGCTCCAGCATCAGGTCGAATTCTTTCTGGTGGTGTTGATTCAGCAGCTCTCTATCCACCCAAGAAATTCTTTGGTGCAGCTCGTAATATTGAAGATGGTGGATCACTAACGATTCTTGCAACTGCGCTTGTTGACACAGGTTCTCGTATGGATGAAGTTATCTTCGAAGAGTTCAAAGGAACTGGAAACATGGAGCTCATCCTTGATCGCAAGATGGCTGATAAGCGCATCTTCCCTGCGGTTAACGTTGTTGCATCCGGTACACGTAAGGAAGAAATCCTTATGGGTTCAGAGGAACTCAATATTGTTTGGAAGCTACGTCGTGTTCTTCACGCACTAGAGCCACAAGCAGCACTTGAACTTCTTCTTGAGAAGATGAAGGGCACTAAGTCCAACGTTGAGTTCTTGATGCAGATCCAGAAGACAACCTCTGGACCTGACGACTCAAAGTAAGCGTAAATTTCGTAAATCACGGGCAATCGCCTACGATTTAGCTCTGTTAACCGCCCGTTTGGTTCACCCGATAAGGGACCCAAGCATTAAAGAAGGAATAACCATGAAGCCAGAGATCCACCCAGAGTACAAAGAGACCCAAGTAACGTGTGGTTGCGGTGAGAAGTTTGTTACCCGCTCAACAGTTGCAAGCGGTTCAATCTATGTTGAAGTCTGTTCTGTATGCCACCCGTTCTACACCGGCAAGCAGCGCATCCTTGATACTGGTGGTCGCGTAGCTAAGTTCGAAGAGCGCTTCGGTAAAAAAGAAGCCAAGTAGCTTTCTAAAGAAACCGCATCGCAGCCCTTAACGGTTGCGGTCGCGGTTTTTTTATTTTCACTTTAAACACAAACAGGATCTTGAATTGAAAGGAGAAGCCAATGACTAGTGATCGTTTCGCATCCGCCCATGAAATGGTGCGCGAATACGCCGAACTTGAAGCCAAGATGGCTGATCCTTCTATCCATGAAGATCAAAACAATGCCCGCAAGTTAGGACGGCGCTATGCCCAACTAGGTCCAGTAGTTGCAGGTTTTAAAGCCTGGAAATCTGCTGAAGATGATTTAGCGGCTGGTAAAGAGCTAGCAGCCGTTGATGCTGACTTTGCATCTGAGATTCCAGGGTTAGAGGCAACATGTGCCCAAGCTGCTGAAAAGTTAGAAGAGCTGTTATTGCCACGTGATCCTAATGATGATCGTGATGTTATTTTGGAAGTTAAGGCAGGAGCAGGCGGAGATGAATCAGCAATCTTTGCTGGTGACTTATTGCGTATGTATATGCGTTATGCCGAAAAACATAACTGGAAAGTCGAAGTTATTGATGCCACTGAAAGTGAAATGGGTGGTTATAAAGATATTTCTGTTGCTGTTAAATCAAAGGGAACTGCAGCTCCGGGGGAATCTCCTTATGCACGTTTAAAATTTGAAGGTGGCGTGCACCGCGTGCAGCGCGTGCCAGAGACGGAAAGTGCGGGACGTATTCACACATCTGCCGCCGGTGTCTTGATTTTGCCAGAGGCCGAAGAAGTAGATGTTGAGCTCAATATGAATGATGTGCGCGTAGATGTTTATCGCTCATCAGGTCCTGGCGGACAGTCAGTGAATACAACTGACTCTGCCGTGCGTTTAACTCACGTTCCAACAGGCATTGTGGTTTCTTGTCAGAATGAAAAGAGTCAGCTGCAGAATAAAGAGTCAGCGCTACGTATTTTGCGTGCTCGTCTATTAGCCGATGCCCAAGAAAAGGCTGAAGCTGCAGCATCTGCAGAGCGCAAGAGCCAGGTACGTACAGTGGATCGCTCAGAGCGCATTCGCACATATAACTATCCAGAAAATCGCATCAGTGATCACCGCGTGAACTACAAGGCAAATAATCTTGATGCGGTTATGAATGGCGATCTCGATGACATGATTCAAGCCCTACTGGATGCAGATAAAGCTGCACGTTTGGCAAGCACGAACTAAGCGTATGGAGATCAAAACTCTGCTGCGTGTTGCTAAAGCACAGTTAGCAGAATCTGCCATCAGTGAAGTAGATGCTGAACACTTGTTATCTCATGTCCTTGGTTTATCTCGCATGGATCTACATAACCCAGTTTTAGTTGAGTCAACTCTTGCAACTATTAGTGATACTGATGTGATTGAGGAGCAGTTCTTTAATTTTCTTGATCGCCGAATCAACCATGAACCCCTGCAGTATTTAACTGGCATTGCACCCTTTCGCTACCTAGAGATTCAAGTAGGTCCAGGGGTTTTAGTTCCTCGCCCAGAGTCTGAACTACTGGTGGAAGCAGTCTTGCAACATATTACTAACTTGCCAGCTCCAGTCAGTGTTATTGATTTAGGTGCAGGCTCTGGTGCACTTTCTTTAGCTATTGCAACTGAAGCACCAACTGCGCGAGTAATTGCAGTTGAAAAATCACCAGAGGCGCTGGTGTGGCTGAAGAAAAATGTCTCAGTAATCGCTGAAAACGTTCGAGTTGTAGAAGGCGATGTGGCAGATGTGTTGCCAGGGGTCAAGTGCGATGTAGTAATTGCTAATCCTCCATATATTCCAGATGCACAAGCGTTGCCACGAGATGTTGCAGGCTTTGAGCCACATATCGCTCTCTTTGGTGGGCCAACAGGTATGGAACTTCCACGTATTTTCATCCAAGCAGCGGCCAGATTGTTAAAACCTGCCGGAGTATTAGTTATTGAACATACAGAAGAGCAAGCAATTGCAATTGCGGGGGAGTTAGCCGTAGATTTCGAAGATATTGCACTCCATGATGACCTCGTAGGTCGTCCCCGTTGGACTAGTGCGGTGAGGAGGTAATCATGGGTAAAGAAGTAGATCTAAAAAAAGGCGAACTGAGCCGTCACGTTAATAAAGCCCTCAAAGCGATATCTGATGGTTACATCATTGCAATTCCACTAGAGCATAGTTATGCATTTGTTTGTGATGCTTTCAAGCACGATTCAGTTCGTGCCATGAATGTTTTGCATGGATCACCGCTATTTACCTCTGCTCAGGTGCTTGTTGGAAGTGCTAAAACTGCTCAAGGTGTTGTTCGTGAAATTACGCCAGAGATCTCTGCCCTGATGAAGAAGTTTTGGCCAGGTCTTCTCTCTTTAAATCTCAAACCACAGTTAGGTTTAAGTTGGGATCTCGGAGATGCGAATCAACTCGATCGCATCAGTATCAGAACTCCAAAGAGTACGTTTGCTAAAGCTTTATTGGCAAAAAGTGGACCATTGGCTGTCACAAGTGGTTCACGAATAGGAATGCCTGCACCCAAAGAGCTCAGCGATATTTTTGTTCTCCACTCTGATTTAGCTTTCCAGTTCAATGGCGGGAAACTGCGCCAAGGAGTGCCAACAACAGTTGCCGAAGCCGATGCCGAAGGTGTGCGAGTTTTGCGGGTTGGGGCTATTTCACTGGCGGAAATTCAGGCTATCGCTCCGAGCGCGCGCCTTATTTAAGCTCCCACGATAAGGTTGGATTATGTCTACTTACTACGGCCCAGATTTCAACGCCCTGAGCAATCAAGACCCAGAGATTGCTGCTGTTCTTCTTTCAGAGATGGAGCGCCAGCAAAAGAACTTGCAACTCATTGCTTCAGAGAACTTCACTTCACGTGCCGTGTTGGCAGCAATTGGCTCAACGCTTTCAAATAAATACGCTGAAGGTTATCCAGGCAAGCGATACTACGGTGGTTGTGAAGAAGTAGATAAAGCTGAAAGCCTTGCAATAGAGCGCGCTAAATCTCTCTTTGGTGCAGACCATGCAAATGTGCAACCACACTCAGGTGCAAGTGCAAACATCGCTGTCTATCAAGCGTTTACTAAGCCAGGGGATACCGTCATGGCGATGTCTTTGGCACATGGTGGGCACTTAACGCATGGATCTCCAGTTAACTTTTCAGGTAAATGGTTCAACATTGAGTCATACGGTGTGCGTAGCGATAATGAATTAATCGATTATGACGAACTGCGCGATAAGGCTCTGGCATCACGACCAAAGATGATTTGTTCAGGTGCAACCGCATATCCATCACTCATCGATTTTGAGAAAGTTCGCGCAATCTGCGATGAAGTAGGGGCGATCATGTGGGTAGATGCCGCTCACTTCATTGGTCTAGTTGCAGGTAAAGCTATTCCATCCCCAGTTCCTTATGCAGATGTTGTTTCTTTCACAACACATAAAGTTTTGCGTGGACCACGCGGTGGAATGATTTTGGCTAAAGCTGAACATGCTGCAGCGATTGATAAATCAATTTTCCCAGGAATGCAGGGTGGACCGATTATGTCTGCTGTAGCTGGTAAAGCTGTTGCCTTGGCAGAGTGTGCAACACCTGCCTATCAAAAATATGCCAAGGATGTAATTGTTAACGCCCAAGCACTTGCAAAGGCCCTTGAAGCAGAAGGCATGCGGGCAGTATCAGGAGGCACCCAAACTCACTTAGCACTGATGGATATTCGCAGCACAGGAGTGACTGGAAAAGTAGCTGATGAGAGATGCGGGGCAGCTGGAATTGTTATGAATAAGAACTCAATTCCAAACGATCCTGAGAAGCCAGGTATTACAAGTGGTATACGCGTTGGTACTCCTTCCACAACGACTCAAGGAATGGGCGTTGAAGAGATGAAGCAGATTGCAACTTTGATTGCACGAGCAATTGCCACTGATGATGCACCTACTCATGGGGCAATTAAGAGTGAAGTGCATGCCCTGACTTCACGCTTTCCTATCTACCAAGGGTAACTAGGGCGCATGCGCGAGTACTTAGTAACGTTGCTGATCTCAGCAGCGCTGTGTTATCTCATTACTCCGCTCGTTCGCACCCAAGCAATTCGATTTGGCGCAGTTGCTGGAATTCGTGGACGAGATATTCACACAACTCCCACAGCGCGCTGGGGCGGGGTTGCAATGTGGCTGGCCATGGCAATTACCTTCATGATTGTTAATCACTTGCCTCTTGTTGGCAAATCTTTTGGACATGAAGCACAGGGCATCTTTTTAGCCGCAACTGCCATTGTCTTGCTCGGAATGGCCGATGATCGCTTTCAACTAGATGCGCTCACAAAGTTAACTGGACAGGTCTTTGCTGCCGGAATTTTGTTGATGTACGGAATTCAGATTTTATGGCTACCGATCAACGGTGTGATTACTTTGCCGCCAAGTATTGGCCAGTTAGTCACAGTACTTATCGTCCTTGTCATTATTAATGCCGTGAACTTCATTGATGGTATGGATGGGTTGGCTGCGGGCATTGTTGCTATTTCTGGAATTGCTTTCTTTGCCTTTGCCTACCTTTTAGCCGTGGATTTTGGCTTTAGTCGCGCAGGTGCACCATCGCTCACAACCGCTGTTTTAGTGGGCCTCTGTATTGGCTTCTTGCCACATAACGCCCACCCAGCACGAATCTTTATGGGCGATAGCGGATCAATGCTCCTTGGTTTATTGCTGGCATCAGCTGCAATCACTTTAACTGGCCAAGTTGATCCCAATGCGATCTCTGCCGAATCACGGGGACCAACATTGCTCCCACTCCTACTTCCATTTGCAGTTCTCGCTATTCCCCTGGTTGATCTTCTTCTTGCAGTTGGGCGTCGAGTAAAAGCGGGTAAATCTCCCTTTGCACCAGATAACGAACACTTGCATCACCGTTTGCTCAGTGCCGGCAACTCACAGTTAAAGACGGCATTCATTTTGTATATGTGGACTGCAACAATTGCATTTCCTGTGACAGTGTTGGCTTTTGAACCATGGTGGGTTGCACTTTTGACTGCAATTATGTTATTCATGGCTACGTTGTTGATCAGTAAGAGGAGTGTGGTTAGAAAATGAGTCAGTCATCTGAGTTTGAAATGTGGCGTGGTGCTGTAATTCCAGCCAGTGTAATTGGCATACTCACAACAATAGGTATGACTATCGCTCGAGGAAATTCAGCCATCCTTGGGGGAGTCTTAGCTGAATTTATTGTCTTGATTTTTTTCGGAATTCACTTAGCAATTTCAAAGTATTCTCGAAAACTTGATCCCATGATGACAATGGTTTTAGTTTTGGTCTCCTACTTTACCAAGTTATTGATTCTGGGAGTGTTTCTCCTAATCGTTGTAAATGCAGTTCCAGAAAAGGATCTGGATCGAACAACATTTGGTATTGTTGCTGTTGCAATTACATTTGCTTGGCTCATGGGCGAGGTCAGGGCTTTCTTAAAGCTTCGACTTCATCTACCATTGCCTAGTGATGCGAGTCACAAACTAAGCAAAGGAATGGATGAACAGTAATGGCGATGAATGATGATGCAGCTTTCTGGTCGATACTTGCGTATTTAATCTCCGGTTTAGTTTTCTGGGGTGGTGCTGGCGCCCTGGGTGATCATTTTCTTGGAACCCATTTCCTGCTTATCACTGGATTGATTCTTGGCATCGGCTCAGGTTTTTGGTTGATTTGGCTGCGCTTTCTCAAGAACTAAATCCCCACTTTGCATCCTTGAACCTTGGCCTGAGTAGCTAATGGGCCATTTTGCATGTGGGCCACCGAGCCTCTAAGTTTAGCCAGTGCCCTTCCTCCCCATGGGCAAATAGTTTTTACCACCCTTTTGGAAGGAGTCTTCAGTGCGCGGCTTATTGAGTCAGGCCAATGAAGGCTTTGTTCCGCCAAGCAGTGCTGATTTCGATTTTGCGCCAATTTTTGGCGATAGCATCCTTTTTACCAAGCCAGTTCTCTTAGTTTTCCTTTCAGTTATTGTGGCTGGAAGTTTTTTTACTCTTTCTGCCCGCAAAGCTGCCATTGTTCCATCGAAACTGCAATTTGCCGGTGAATCTGTATACACATTCATTCGCAACGAACTTGGTCGCGATGTTATTGGGCCAGAGTTCATGCGATTCGTACCATTTCTATTCTCACTCTTTATTTTTATTCTGACGAATAACATTTTTGGTATTGTTCCACTTATACAGTTCCCAACAATGTCGCACATTGGCTTTCCAATTGGCGTGACAATTTTTTCATACGTTACTTACCACTATGTTGCAATTAAAAAACATGGTTTTAGTAAATATGTGAAAGACATTTGTTTTATGCCAGGTATTCCAAAGCCTGTCTATTTAATCTTAACTCCAGTCGAGCTACTAACATACTTAGTTACTCGACCACTAACGCTTTCTATGCGTTTATTTGCCAATATGTTTGCTGGTCACCTTTTGTTGTTAGTTTTCACTCTTGGTGGCGAGTATCTATTAACAAGTGGATTGATTTTGAAGTTTCTTAGTTTATTCTCATTTGGCTTTGCTATCGGATTAAGCTTTTTCGAACTTGGAATCCAAGCCCTACAGGCTTATATCTTCACTTTATTAACAGCTCTATATATCGCCGGAGCACTTGCCGACGAGCACTAAAACCACAATAACTTTGACCAAGCGACCGTTTGGCCAATATGAAAGGAAAGAGAAATGACAGGCACTCTCGCAATCGTAGGCTTCGGCCTTTCGACAATTGGACCAGGTACTGCAACCGGCTTGATCTTTGCTGCGTACATCAGCGGCGTCGCTCGTCAGCCAGAGGCTCGCAGCATCCTTCAGCCAATCGCATTCCTTGGCTTCGCACTTGCTGAAGCTTTGGCGCTTTTCGGCCTTGTTCTTGCATTCGTACTGAAGTAAGAATCTGCTAGAAACAAGGGGAAAATATGTTTAGTAAATTTGGATTTCTTGCATCTGCTGAGGCAGGGGCAAGTCCCGTCATTCCTAAACCCGCGGAAATAGCCGTCGGCTTTATTGCTTTCGGAATTCTTTTCTTGCTTATTCGTGCACGTGCAGTTCCGCGTTTCGAAAAAGCATATAAAGATCGTACTGAAGCAATTGAAGGCGGCTTAGAGCGTGCAGAAGTGGCACAACGTGAGGCAGCAGAAGCTTTGCAGATGTATAAGGCACAGCTTGCAGATGCACGTGGTGAAGCCGCAAAATTGCGCGAGGAAGCTCGCGCTGAGGGCTCGGTGATCCTTGAACAGATGAGAACTACTGCTCAAGAAGAGGCAACTCGCATCACCGCTTCAGCACGCACATCAATCGAGGCTGAACGTCAAGTTGCTTTCAATTCACTCCTCAATGAAGTGGGTGCACTTGCTACTGAACTTGCATCAAGAATTGTCGGAGAATCTCTAGATGATGCTGCTCGACAATCACGAGTTGTTGAGCGCTTTCTAGAAGAAGTGGAGAAGTCAAAGTAACTATGACACTGTCACTAAAAGGTTCCAGCAGACTCTCATTAGTTGCAACCCGCTCTCAACTTGAGAAATTAATCTCAAGTGGTGATGCTTCGTCTGCTGCTAAAGTCTCAACTGACCTTTTAGCAATTGTTACGGTACTTGACTCATCCATCGCTCTTCGTAGAGCGTTGACTGATTTCGCTCGCGATGCAGCTTCGAAAGTTGAATTAAGTAAGAGCGTTTTCAACTCAATTCAAAGCGGTAATGCCTTCACACTTCTTTCAACCATGGTTGGTCTGCGCTGGTCATCACCCAGAGACTTAGCTGATGTGATTGAGCTCTTAGGTGTGGAAGCTGCCACTGTGGCAGTAGAAAAGTCATCTCAGCTTGATCAACTTGAGTCTGAACTCTTTAGCTTTTCCCAAATTGTTAAAAAGAATCCAGAGCTGCGTGCAACTTTTGCGCTTCGCTCGAATTCAGAGATTAAGAAGAGCGCTCTTGTGTCATCACTCCTATCTGGAAAGGCACTTGCAGCAACAATCGAACTGATCTCATTCTTGGCTGACCATCCACGTGGGCGAAATCTTGAGAGCGGACTTGCTGAGTTTGCTGACATTATCTCCGCACGTAAAGCACGCTTAATTGCACATGTTGTTTCGGCAAATCCGCTGACTTCAGAACAGGCTTCTCGTTTAACTAGCGCCCTAACGAAAATGATGGGCCATGAAATTCGAGTAAATGTCAGTATTGAAAAGGAAGTAGTTGGGGGTCTGTCAATTCGCATTGCAGATGAACTCATCGATGGCACTTTAATTGCTCGGTTAGCACAAGCAGATCGCCTGCTTGCTGGTAAGAGCGCTTAAGTTTTTAATTAGGAAATAGGAAAAGGGAGAATAAAATGGCGGAACTTACAATCCGGCCCGAAGAGATCCGTGATGCCTTAGCAACTTTTGTTAAGTCATACGATCCAGGCACAGCATCTCGTGATGAAGTTGGCACTGTCAGTCAGGCAGGCGATGGAATCGCTCGTGTTGAAGGTCTCCCATCGACAATGGCAAATGAGTTATTGCAGTTTGAGAACGGAACACTTGGTCTTGCACTCAACTTAGATGTGCGCGAAATCGGCGTAGTTATTCTGGGTGACACAGCAGGTATTGAAGAGGGCTCATCTGTGCGACGCACTGGAGAAATTCTCTCTGTACCAGTCGGAGATGCATTCCTTGGCCGTGTTGTTGATCCATTGGGCCGACCAATTGATGGCAAAGGCGAGATTAAAGCAGAAGCTCGTCGTGCACTTGAACTTCAGGCACCGTCAGTGGTTCAGCGCCAACCAGTGAAAGAACCTTTAGCAACTGGAATTAAGGCCATCGATGCTATGACTGCTATCGGTCGTGGACAGCGCCAATTAATTATTGGAGATCGCCAGACTGGTAAGACTGCAGTTGCTGTTGACACAATCATTAATCAAAAGGAAAACTGGAAAACAGGAGACCCAAAGAAGCAAGTTAAATGTATTTATGTTGCTATTGGACAAAAGGGTTCAACCATTGCATCTGTGAAGGCGTCACTAGAAGAGGCTGGCGCCATGGAATACACAACTATCGTTGCTTCTCCTGCTTCAGATCCAGCTGGTTTCAAGTACTTAGCTCCTTACACAGGCTCTTCAATTGGCCAGCACTGGATGTATAAGGGCGAGCATGTTCTTATCGTCTTTGATGATTTATCTAAGCAGGCCGAGGCCTATCGTTCAGTATCGCTTTTGCTACGTCGTCCACCAGGCCGCGAGGCTTACCCTGGCGATGTTTTCTACTTGCACTCACGTTTACTAGAACGTTGCGCAAAACTCTCTGATGAACTTGGTGGCGGTTCAATGACTGGTCTGCCAATCATTGAAACTAAGGGAAATGACGTTTCTGCATTTATTCCAACAAACGTTATTTCAATTACAGATGGTCAGTGCTTCCTTGAAACAGATCTATTTAACGCCGGTGTCCGTCCTGCTATTAACGTAGGTGTTTCGGTTTCTCGCGTGGGTGGATCTGCTCAGACTAAGGCGATGAAGAAGATTGCTGGACGTCTACGTCTTGACCTTGCACAGTTCCGTGAGCTTGAAGCATTCGCTGCATTTGGTTCGGATTTAGATGCAGCCTCAAAGGCACAACTTGAGCGCGGTGCTCGAATGGTTGAACTTTTGAAGCAGGGTCAGTACTCACCTTACTCACTCGAGCGTCAGATTGTTTCAATCTACGCCGGTACATCAGGTGCTTTAGATGATGTTGCAGTTGCTGATATTCGCCGATTTGAATCTGAACTTTTGGATTACATCGCTCGCGAGCGCAAAGCAATCTTTGACGTTATCGCAGAAACTAAACTGTTAGAGGATGACACGGTTGCTTCAATTATCGAAGCTATCGCCACATTCAAGACCCGCTTTGTTCCAACTGTTGTGGCAGCGGTTAAGGATGCTCCAGTTGAAGCCCTTACTGGCGAAGATTCAGAGCAGATTACAAAGCATGTTCCTCCGGCGGTGAAGAAGTAACATATGGGTGCTCAACTCCGCATTTATCGCAGACGCATGCGATCTGTTAAGGCGACTAAAAAGATTACGAAAGCTATGGAGTTAATCTCTGCTTCTCGTATCGTTAAAGCGCAACAACGGGTTACGGCGTCTACTCCATATGCAAATGAGTTGACTCGTGCCGTCTCTGCAGTTGCAACATACTCATCAACAAACCACCCACTCACAACACCATCTGCGAATCCAATTCGTGCAGCGATTTTAATTATCTCTGCCGACCGTGGAATGGCTGGCGCATATTCAAATAATGCGATTAAAGAGGGTGAGCAACTGGCAGTAGCCCTCAAGAAACGTGGCTTGGAAACAACTTCTTACCTAGTTGGGCGCAAGGCAATTAACTACTACCGCTTCCGCAATCGTGCAATCGCCGGTCAATGGAGTGGTTTTTCAGATAATCCAACATATGAAAATGCTAAAGAAGTTGCTGATGCTCTCATTACAGCATTTTTAGCTGATGCTCAGTCTGATAAGGCCGGAGTTGATGAAATTCATATCGTATTTACTCAGTTTGAATCGATGATGACTCAAAATGCACAAGCTAAACGTATGTTGCCTTTGGAAGTTATCGAATCCGATGCGCCAGTACCAACTGGCATATTGCCAATGTATGAATTCGAGCCAAGTGGGGAAAAAGTGCTCAATGCACTTCTACCGCGTTACATTGAGGCTCGAGTATTTAACGCGATGTTGCAGTCAGCAGCTTCCGAGCATGCTGCTCGCCGTCGCGCAATGAAATCAGCAACTGACAATGCTGATGAGCTCATCAAGTCACTAACACGACTTGCGAACGCGGCACGTCAGGCCGAAATTACCCAAGAGATCAGTGAAATTGTTGGCGGCGCAGACGCGTTGGCCTCAGCTAGTGCAGGGAGTGAATGATGTCGACAGAGACAACCAATAAAGGTCGCGTAGCGCGAGTAATTGGACCGGTGGTGGATATTGAGTTCCCAGCCGATGCGATGCCCGCAATCTTCAACGCGCTCAAAGCAGAAGTGACGATGAGCGGTGAGACGCGCACGTTAACTTTAGAAGTTGCCCTACACATCGGCGACAACTTAGTTCGCGCTATCTCTATGCAACCAACTGATGGAATGGTTCGTGGAACACCCGTTACTGACTCAGGTGCTGCTATCTCAGTGCCAGTAGGAGATGTAACTAAAGGACACGTATTCAACACCCTTGGAGAATCGCTAGATGTTCCCACTTCATCATTGGATATTAAAGAACGCTGGCCAATCCACCGTAATGCTCCTTCATTCGATCAGTTGGAATCAAAGACTGAGATGTTTGAAACTGGAATTAAGGTTATCGATCTACTCACTCCTTACGTAAAGGGAGGAAAGATCGGTCTATTCGGCGGTGCCGGCGTAGGAAAGACTGTTTTGATTCAGGAAATGATTTATCGTGTAGCTGAAAACTTCGGTGGTGTATCTGTGTTTGCCGGTGTTGGTGAGCGTACTCGTGAAGGTAACGACTTATTCCTAGAAATGACTGAAACCGGTGTTATTAATAAGACCGCTTTAGTATTCGGTCAGATGGATGAACCACCTGGAACGCGTCTTCGCGTTGCTTTATCTGCCCTAACAATGGCTGAGTATTTCCGCGATGTTCAAAAGCAGGACGTGCTTCTATTCATCGACAACATCTTCCGCTTTACACAAGCTGGTTCTGAAGTATCAACACTGCTTGGTCGTATGCCATCTGCTGTGGGATACCAGCCAACATTGGCCGATGAAATGGGTCAGTTGCAGGAGCGCATTACTTCTACTCGTGGTCACTCAATTACATCTATGCAAGCAATTTATGTGCCTGCTGATGACATTACTGACCCAGCTCCACACACAACTTTCGCCCACTTAGATGCAACAACAGTGTTGTCTCGTCCAATTTCAGAGCTAGGTATCTACCCAGCTGTGGATCCGCTGGATTCATCCTCACGTATTCTTGATCCTCGCTATATCGGTGAGCACCATTTCCAGGTTGCTAACCGCATTAAGCAGATCCTGCAGCGTTATAAGGATCTCCAAGACATCATTGCAATCCTTGGTATCGATGAGCTCTCTGAAGATGATCGTATTTTGGTAGGTCGTGCTCGTCGTATTCAGCGCTTCTTGTCACAAAATACGTTCGTAGCAAAGGTCTTCACAGGCCTTGATGGTTCATTTGTTCCTGTTACAGAAACCATTGCAGCATTTGAAGCCCTTGCAGATGGAAAGTACGACCACGTTCCAGAACAAGCATTCTTTATGTGTGGTGGCTTGGATGACGTTGAACGAAGAGCTGCTGAAATTGCAGCTAGTGTTGGAAAGTAAGTAAAGAGATGACGCT
>Ga0209086_10000270_pt1 | contig 45167 bp, 44 predicted proteins | sample M_130207_XF_Meta_FD_187312 | JGI IMG/M metagenome (GOLD analysis project Ga0209086, IMG submission 187312) | Freshwater microbial communities from Lake Montjoie, Canada to study carbon cycling - M_130207_XF_MetaG (SPAdes) (version 2) | ecosystem: Environmental > Aquatic > Freshwater > Lake... | reverse complement strand
GTCCAACACGCGAAAAGCCTTGACGGATGCCGATCACTAATTCACACTGAGAAAGCCCTGCGTTGCTTGCCTCCGAACTGATCGGCATCAGATCGGATTGACTGATCGGCATCATCGGAATGCGCAGATACTTCGTGATCCATACCACGTGGCACTTAGAGCCCGTCCAGAAATCGATTTCTACCCTCTAGTGCAGCGTCCTGCAAATAACTGCACAGAGTGGGATGACGTGTTTTATGCCTGGGCATGGCTTCCGCATGTGAGTTGTTGCCTCTCGAAAAGGATCAGATTCGTCAGTGGCTGGGTGCTCACGGCACGCCTCAGCAGGTAGCGTTGCGCTGTCGCATCGTAATGGGTGCCGACGAAGGACAATCTGATGGGGCGATTGCGTCGCGCTTGTCCGTCAATCGAAAGACGGTGATTCCGTGGCGCACCCGATTTTGCGAGAAACGCCTTGACGCATTATGGGAAATCGCGCCGGGACGTGGACGCAAACCTGCGTATAGTGCCGACAAGGTCTCCGCCATCGTGGACGCGACCTTGCAGACCAGGCCGGAAGGTATGACCCATTGGAGTTGCCGGACCATGGCGCTAAGCCAGGGAATCAGTAAGTCCACCGTAAATACGATTTGGCAAGCTCACAACCTCAGCTCACAACCTCAAACCCCATCGCATGGAGACATTCAAACTCTCCCGTGCCCCCCGGTTCCTGGAGAAAATGACCGATGTCATCAGGTTGTATTTGAATCCGCCGGAAAAAGCGATCGTGTTGTGCGGAGACGAGAAGACCCAAATTCAGGCGCTGGACCGGACCCAACCCGGTCTGCCGATCAAAAAGAGCCGTTGTGGAACTATAACCCACGACTACAAGCGGAACGGCACCAGAACACTTTTCGCTGCCCTGGAGATACTGGAGGGGAAGGTGATCGGCCAATGCTATCCGCGCCACAGGAATCAAGAGTTCCTGAAATTCCTGCGCATGATCGATAGGGAGTTCCCCGGCAATGTCCCGCGGCACCTCGTCATGGATAACTACGGGACCCATAAGCATGCAAATGTAAGAGCCTGGCTCACGCGCCACCCTCGCCTTGTCCTACATTTTGCCCCAACCAGTTCCTGTTGGCTCAACCTGGTGGAGCGCTGGTTTGGCGAATTGGACGCCAAGGCGATTCGCCGCGGTGTCTTCCCCAGCGTGGAGGAATTGAAGGCATCCATCGACACGTTCATGACGGCGTGGAACAAAACGCCCCGACCATATGTTTGGACTGCAACCGTGGAGGCCATCACGGGAAAACGGTCACGTTGCCGCCCAACTCTGGAGAAGATTCAGCCCGGTTGCACGGGGCCACGCACCAGGAAACCGAAGCCGAAGCAAGGCGCGGAGAAAGAAAAGGCACCGAAATGACTGTCCAGTTCTTTACCGGACAATACACTAGTCGTTTCTTTCCAGATCCGCCGCACTTAGGACAGCCCAAAGAGTTCCGAGAGGGACGTCCTTCCCGGTTTGTCCCGCGACCGTTAATGACCGGTGGCTTTAACGGATGCTTGAAATGGCGACGGCGACCGTCGGTAGAGCGTTGGACTCAACCGGCGGACTCGAGCTCGCGAATGAGGTTCCTAACCTTCTCCACTCAATCGTAACGCAGGCTCGACAGAACCAGTGAAGTCGCGAGGGGAACCGCCAAGTAGACCCGCAAGCAGGCGTACTGCCGCCCCGTTGACCGACAAGTCCTGGCAAACCGCAGCCCCATCTACTTTCCCCTTCAACCCCATCTACCCCCAGCCCCAACGAGCTATCCACCGACGAGATCGCTGCTCTCCTCGACTCCTACGTAGCCGCCACCCGCCGCGCCAATGCCGCAGACTTCGAACTCATCGAGATCCACGCCGCTTGTCTCTACGATCATGATTATGGTTTTGGGGTCGCTCCTGCTCGGCAACCGAAAACGCGACTCCACCATTCTGTTTATCAGCGCCGGATTGGGCCTGCAGTAAACCGTCGACGCCATTGGGCGTGCACTGCATTACTTCCCCAACGAGGTCAGAGACGCGGGGAACTTGGCTATATCGACCGGAAGCATCCTGACGAGCCATGTCTGGTACCGCTTGTTCCGACCTACGGCGCACCGCGCACTGAATAGCAACTTACGAACCAATCCGTAAGCCTTGGCGCAGAATGATCTCGGGTGTACACTCAAGCTAGGGCTAAGCGCCCTTGAATGACAGTGTGTTCAACGGCCTTGTTTGGCCGCTGGCTGAAGGAGTCCCCTGAATGGATCGTCGAGATTTCTTGATTAATTCCGGCAGCGCAGGCGCTGCACTTTCCGCCGCTGGTTCGGCGTTTGCCGCCAAGGCGGCAAGCAAGCCCGGACGCGTCGTCGGCGCGAACGATAAGATCAACGTCGGCATCGTCGGCGTTGGTGGTCGAGGCAACTACGTAGCTAACGTCTTCGCTAAACTGGGTGAACAAACCGGCAAGTGTCAGATCACCCAAGTCTGCGACGTTTACCAGAAACGGGTCACCGCCGCCGCCGCCAAGTTCAAGGCCAAAGGTACCCTCGACTGGCGCGAAGTGGTCAACAACCCGGAACTGGACGCCATCATCGTCGCCACTCCCGATCACTGGCACGCCAAGGTAGCCCTCGCCGCCATGGACAACGGCAAAGACGTTTACGTCGAAAAGCCCATGTGCCATACGGTCGAAGAAGTAAAGCAGCTAATGGACACCGTCAAGGAAACCAAGCGCGTTCTCCAGGTCGGCTCCCAAACTACCTCCGGTAACCAATGGCACCAAGCTAAAAAATACATTGCCGACGGTGCCATCGGCAAGATGCTTCTCAGCCAGGGCTCCTACCACCGGAATTCGGTCGAAGGCGAATGGAACTGGCCCATCGACAAAGCCGCCGGTCCTGACGGCAAGGGCGACGATTTCATCGATTGGAAAATGTGGCTCGGCAGCGCCACCAAGCGCCCCTTTGACGCTGACCGTTTCTTTCGCTTCCGCAAATACTGGGACTACTCCGGCGGCATCGCCACGGACCTGTTCTTCCACGTCGTCGCTCCAATGAACATCTGCTGGACCAAGCCCCAGTACCCCACCCGCGTTATGGCCGGTGGCGGCATCTACGAGTTCAAAGATCGCGAAGTGCCGGATACGTTCAACCTGCTCGCTGACTACGCCGAAGGCCACTCGCTCGTACTTAGTTCGTCCATGGCGAACTCCCAACACATCCCCGGCCTGATCCGAGGCCACGAAGGCACCATCATCATGGTCGAACATGGCCGCTTCGAAGGCTTCTCCCCGTTCCTTACCTTAAAGCCCGAAGCCTCCGGTCGCGGTGGCTCCCGCAAGCCCATCGGCGGCGACAAGTACAAGTTCGGTACCGAAGACGTCAAAATCCCCGTCCAGGATCTCAACACGATGGACACCCACGTCGGCAACTTCCTCGACTGCATGGTCTCCCGCAACAAACCGACCCTCGACGTCGAAACCGCCGCGCACGCCCAGGTACTCATCACGATGGCAGTGCAAAGCTATCGCCAAGGCAAGGTTCTATACTTCGACGAGCAGAAGTTCAAGATCGTCGACAAGAACCCCAAAGCTTAACGCATACCCCACAAGGAAAAAGGGCGCTGGCCGAAGCCAGCGCCCTTTTTCCGTTCCCTTACCGTTTCCCCGGTGGAACCGACTTTAAGTAGAGGTCTCGCAGATTTTTCTCCGGCACCTCGCTCGGAGCCTCGCACATCAGGTCCGTGCCCTTCGCCGTCTTCGGGAACGGAATCACGTCCCGGAGGGATTTCTCGCCCGCCAGGATCATCACCAGCCGGTCTAACCCCAACGCGATGCCACCGTGCGGCGGAGCACCATACTCGAGCGCCTCCAACAGGAAGCCGAACTTGTTCTCCGCCTCTTCCATCGACAAGCCCAGCGCGCTAAACACCGCCGCCTGCTGATCCCGCCGATGAATACGAATCGAACCCGAGCCAAGCTCCGTTCCATTCAGCACGATGTCATACGACTTCGCCCGGCACCGCGCCGGATCCGCCGTCAGCTTCTCAATGTCCTCGTCATGCACCGACGTGAACGGGTGATGCGCCGCCACCCAACGCTCGTCTTCTTCGTTCCATTCGAACATCGGGAAATCGACCACCCACACAAACCGGAAATCGGTCGGGTCCAGCAGCTTGTGCCGGTCGTTGAACTTCTGCCCGCAGTACAAGCGAAGCTGACCCGCCGCCTGTAAGACGGTATGATCCGGCAACGGACCCTTCCCTTCCCCGACCCAACCCGCCAGAATCAGCAGATCGTTTTCGCCTACGCCAGCGCGCTCCCGCACCTGCACCATCACATCGGGGAAATCACGCTCCAACCGCTTAATATCATCGAAAACACGAAGCCCCCGTTCTACGCCAAACGCCTTGAGCTCATCCCGTTCCCGGCGAGCAATCGCCCCAACGTTCGGAATCACAATCGCCGCCAACGGCAGCCCCGGAGTCGCAAAGTTTTCGTCCACCGGGAACAGATCTTCAACGCAATAGAACGGCGGCAGCCGCAAATCCGGCTTGTCGATCCCATAGCGGCGCATAGCTTGAGCATAGGTCAACCGCGGAAATGGCGCCTTCACCGACCCGAAACCCGCCACCTCGCACACGCGCTCCAGCAGCGGTTCGATCGTCGCAAAGATCGTCTCCTGCTGCGGAAAGCTCATCTCGAGGTCGATCTGCGTGAACTCCGGCTGCCGATCCGCCCGCAAATCTTCATCGCGGAAGCAACGGACAATTTGGAAATACTTCTCAAACCCGCTGATCATCAGCAACTGCTTGAAGATCTGCGGCGACTGCGGCAACGCGTAAAACTCGCCCGGACTCAGACGCGAGGGAACCAGGAAGTCCCGCGCCCCTTCCGGAGTCGACTTCGTCATAAACGGAGTCTCGATTTCAAGGAACCCCTGGCCGTAAAGCACTTCCCGAATCGCGAAGCTAAGCTTGGACCGCAGCATGATGTTCCGCTGCATCCGCGGCCGACGCAGGTCGACATATCGATACTTCAGCCGCGCGTCTTCGCTCACCTCCACGCTATCTTCCATCGGAAACGGCGGCGTCTTGCTCTCGTTCAGTATCCAAAGCTTCTCGACGACAATCTCCACTTCGCCCGACGGAATATCCGGGTTGATCGTATCAGCGTCGCGCAACACGACCCGACCCTCGACAGCGATCACGAACTCGCTGCGCAGAATCCCGGCTTTTTCATGAACGGCCGAGAAAGCTTCGTCGGAATGGAAGACGAGTTGCGTAACCCCTTCGCGGTCGCGGAGGTGAATGAAAATCACGCCGCCGAGGTCGCGGCGGCGATGCACCCAACCCATCAAAAGCGAGCGAGAGCCAGCGTCGGAGGCGCGCAATTGCCCGCAAGAGTGGGTGCGGCGCAGGTCTCCCAGGAAATCCAAAGGTACTTGTTCAGGCATGGAATGAGGTAAAACGAGGCGTGGAGCCCCTAAAAAAGGCTATCCTGATAGTTTCGCAGATTGATCTCGGACCTGCACGGGGTTCAAAAGTGAGCGGGCCCTCCACGTGCCACCACTCCGAGCCTGAGAACGCTCTTCTTGCTCCTCAGTATTGCATTCTGTTGCGCACAGTCGGTCACTGTAGGGCGTGTCGGGGCAACGAGTGCCCTTTACTGCCAACTGGCCCATGAGTCAAAACGATACACGTTGTCTAACGATACGTTTCAGGCTCGATCCGCATATCGCTCCGCACCGAATTCGCCCAAAAGCACTCGCGATGCGCCTGCTCATGCAGCCCCGCAAACTCTTCATCGCTCGGCAGCCTCTCCCCCGGAAACTGGCACCGCGGCCGCGGTGTCACCGTCGCCACCACCATCCGCTCCGCCGCGTCCTTCGCCATCTCCCCCTCCGCCGCATCCCGATAGGAATCGACGCAGAACCCAGCCGCCGCCACAATCGGCAAAAAACAAAAGATATGGCAACTCGCTAGCGAAGCCACGAAAAGTTCCTCCGGATCCACCGCGCTCGGGTCAGCGAACGGCACACGCACAACATGCAGCGACGACGACATCGCCACGCTCGCCCCGCCTTCGAAAGCCGCTTCATGACGCCGGGAGTAGCGGTTATCGACAAACCGCTCCTCCCCCCGCCGCCACGCAATCGCCGCCGAATGCACCGCCATTACCCCAAGCTCCCAGCCAACTCCACCGCCGTCACCGGCACCTGCTCCCCGGTCGCCAAATTCTTCAGCCCAAACCGACCGGAAGCAATCTCATCATCGCCAATCAACAAAGCAAAACGCGCCCCCGACTTACTCGCCAGTTCGAGTAACTTCTTGAACTTACCCGCCGGCGCCACCTCCACGCTTCTGCCCGCCAACCGCAAGCCCTTCGCCATCCGCGCCCCGGCGTTGAAAGCATCCTCTGTCATCGGTGCCACAAAAAGATCCAACGACTTCGGCTCAAACCCATCCGGCTTGGCATCCTCCACCGCCATCAACAACCGGTCCTGGCCAATCGAAAACCCAATCCCCGGCGCAGGCACCTTCGACCCCAACGACTCCGCCAGCCCGTTGTATCGGCCCCCCCCACAAATCGCATTCTGCGCCCCCAACGCCCCATGCAAAAACTCAAACGTTGTGTGCGTGTAGTAATCCAACCCCCGCACCAGCCGCGGATTCACCTCGTAAGCGATCCCCCTATCGGTCAAGTAACGGCACACCGCCGCGAAGTGATCCCGACAAGTATCGTTCAAAAAGTCATGAATATTGGGTAGCTTCTCGACAATCGGCTGATCCTGCGCGTCTTTCGAATCGAGCACCCGCAACGGATTCGTCACGGCCCGCCGCTGCGAATCCACCGACAACTCCGGCAGATGCGCCGATAGACGTTCTTTCAGTTCCGCCACATACCGCCCCCGCGATTCCGGATCACCAACAGAGTTAATCAGCAACCGGGAATCATGAATTCCACACGAACCCAGCAACGCTGCTACTAACTCAATGATCTCAGCATCGAGCACCGGCGAATCGTGCCCAATCGCCTCGGCCCCAATCTGGAAAAATTGCCGATAACGACCCTTTTGCGGGCGCTCCCGCCGAAACATCGGCCCCAGATAGTAGAGCCGCTTCGTCCCCTGAATCTGGTCCATCCGGTGCTCAATGTAAGCCCGAATCACCGACGCCGTATTCTCCGGCCGCAGCGTCAGCTTCGAGCCGTCCTTATCGTCGAAGGTATACATCTCCTTTGAAACGATGTCCGTCTCCTCGCCGACGCCCCGCGAAAACAGCGCCGTCTCCTCAAAAATCGGGGTCCGAATTTCGTGGTAGTTGAATGAGCGAAACACCTCCCGCGCCGTCGCCTCCACCTGATTCCAAACGCCCGAAACCGGGGGCAGAATATCCCGAGTGCCCTTAACTGCTTTGATCATTCTTGTAAGTTTGTCCTAAGTTAACGTAGTGCGCCGCATTCTTACGGAAGCGCTCCTGCTCCTCCGCCGAAACATCCCGCCGCAGTTTCGCCGGCACCCCCATCACGAGTGACCCCGGCGGAACCTGCATCCCTTCCGGCACCAGCGACCCCGCCGCCACCACCGACCCCCGCCCCACCCGAGCCCCGTTCAGCACAATCGCCCCAATCCCGATCAGCGAATCGTCTTCAATCACGCAACCATGCAACACCACCGCGTGGCCCACCGTCACCCGCTCGCCCACATGACACTCATGCAGCAGGTGCTCCACATGCACCACCGCGTTGTCCTGAATGTTCGAATCGTCGCCAATAAAAATCTTGTTCACGTCGCCGCGCAACGTCGCGTTCGGCCAAATGCTTACCCGCTCGCCGAGTGTCACCTGCCCAATCACAACCGCGGCCGGGTCAACATAGGCCGAATCGGCCACCGTGGGGAGATTGTTTTTAAATGCGCGAATCATGAGGATGAATCCCTTATTATCGCGCAGGGCTCCACTACAATAGGAGAATGCTGCGGATTCTTTGTCTCTGGGCCGCTCTCGCCGTTAGTCTGACGGCAGCTAAGCCATTTGATGTCGATGGACTCATGCGGATGAAACGTCTATCGGACCCTCAACTCTCTCCCGACGGAAAAACCGTCATCTTCGTCATCCAGAACGTCGACCTAGCCGAGAATAAAAAGACGAGTCAGATCTACAGAATCCCCCTCGACGGCGGCCCCCCCTTCGTCCTCACCACCGAAGGCAACAACGACCGACCCCGCTGGGCCCCCGATTCCAAGAAAATTGCCTACATCTCTGACCGCGGCGGCTCTTCCCAAATCTGGATGATGAACTCGGACGGCACCAGCGCCAAGTCCGTCACCAAAATTGCCACCGAAGCCGCCGGCCTTACCTTCTTCCCCGACGGCAAAAAGCTGCTTTTCGTTAGCGAAGTCTATCCCGAATGCACCGACGAAGCCTGCAACGAAAAAAAACTTTCCGACGATAAAGCCAGCAAAACTAAAGCCCGCGTCTACACGTCCCTCCTCTACCGCCACTGGACCACCTGGCAATCCAAACGTCGTAGTCATCTTCTGGTTGTACCCGTCGAAGGCGGCCTCAGTAAGGACCTAACCCCCGGACCCTTCGAAGTGCCCACCTTTTCGCTCGGCGGACCCGATGGCTACGCCATCTCCCCCGATTCGAGAGAGGTCTGCTACGTCGTCAACACCGACGTCGACCAGGCCCTCTCCACAAACAGCAACCTCTACACCATCTCCCCCGATGGTGGCGAGGCCACCAAGATCACCACCACTCCCGGTGCCGACGTGTCTCCCGCCTACTCTCCCGATGGCCAGTGGATCGCCTGGCGCGCCCAGAAAACCGCCGGTTACGAAGCCGACCGTTGGCGCCTCTTCGTCATGAAACGCTCCGAAGGAAAAGCCCGCGATCTCACCGATGGCCTCAATCTCAATATTCAAAGCCTCACCTGGGCCCCAGACTCCACGCGCCTCTTCTTCACCGTCGAAGATCGCGGCCGTCAAAGCATTCAGATGTTCGTCATCAACAGCGCCGGCAGCGCACGGTCCATCGTCTCCGGCAACGCCACCTACGACGATATGCAGTTCACCCCGGACGCCAAGACCATCGTATTCACCCAGCAAAGCGGCTCCCGGCCCACCGAAATCTATCGCGTCAACTCCTCCGACGGGCAAATCTCCGCGCTGACAAAAGTGAACGATGTCGTCGTCGCCAACTACGACCTACCCAACTTCGAAGAACTCACTGTTAACGGCGCCGAGGGAGCCAAGGTATCCAGCTTCGTCCTCAAGCCCAACGGCTTTGACCCGAAGCGGAAATACCCAGTCCTCTTTCTCATCCACGGCGGCCCCCAAGGTGCCTGGAACGAAGCCTGGAGCTACCGATGGAACCCCCAGATCTTCGCCGCCGCCGGCTTCGTCGTCGTTATGCCTAACCCCCGCGGCTCCACCGGCTATGGCCAAAAGTTCACCGACGAAATCAACAACGACTGGGGCGGCAAAGTCTACGAAGACATTATGGCCACCGTCGATAACGTCGCCGGCCAGCCTTGGGCCGACCCTGACCGCTTCGCTGCTGCCGGCGGTAGCTACGGCGGCTACATGGTGAACTGGATGCTCGGCCACACGCAGAAGTTTAAAGCGCTTGTCTCCCACGCCGGCGTCTACGACCTCCGCAGCATGGCCGGTGAAACCGAAGAGTTGTGGTTCGTCAATTGGGAGTTCCGCGGCATGCCCTGGGATAACCCCGACAGCTACGCCAAATGGTCCCCCAGCTATTTCGCCAACGACTTCCGTACTCCGATGCTCGTCATCCATGGCGACCTCGACTATCGCGTCCCCCTCGGCCAAGGCCTTCAACTCTTCACCGCCTTGCAAATGAAAAAGGTGCCGTCGAAGCTACTGACCTTCCCCGACGAAGGCCACTGGATCGGCAAACCGCAGAATAGCCTCGTTTGGTACCAGACCGTCCTCGACTGGGTGACCGAGTGGACGAAGAAGCCCTCCTCCCCTCCGACGCCTTGAAGGGTGTTATTATTCAAGAACGTGTCGTCTCCGTTGAATATTCACATTGAGCAGTATGAGGGTCCCCTGGACCTCCTGCTCGATCTGATCCGCAAGCACCAAATCAACATTTACGACATCCCTCTCGCTCGAATCACCGGTCAGTATCTTCAGTATATTGAGCAAGCTTCGGCCCTGGATATAGAGTTGAGCGCCGAGTTCGTCTACATGGCGGCGACGCTGATCCACATCAAGTCGAAGACGATGTTGCCCCGGGATCCCGAACTCGAAAAGCTCGACCCCCAGGGCGACCCCCGCCAAGAACTGGTCGACCGGCTCATCGAGCACGAGCGTTTCAAGAACGCCGCCGAAATGCTGCAGCAGAAGCGCCTTGTCGAAGAGGCCGCGTGGTCGAACCCGGCACTGAAAGACTTTCTCGCCGATGAAGAGCAGGGTCTCGCCGTCACCCTTTTCGACCTCGTACAGACGCTACAAAAAGTTATCGATCGCGCCAAGAGCCGGCCCCAGTTTGAAATCACCAAAGAGGACGTCACCGTCCCCGACATGATCCACTACTTGAAAAACATCCTCCGTGACACCCGCAAAGGCGCCTCCGTATCGGCAACAGAATTATTCGAACGCCAAAGGAGTCGGCACGCGATGATCGCGATGTTCTTGGCCATCCTGGAAATGGTAAAAAATCAGGCCATTAAACTAGTTCAAATGGAAGCATTTGGCGACATCGGATTGGCAAAGACAGATCGCTTTGAAGAAGCGTTCCCCGAGGGCGAAGCAATCGCCCGCCTAGAAGAAGAGTACAGTTAGGTTGGAAGCTATGGCAGACGAATTGGAACCGCGGGATCAGGCCGAGACGGCCGCTGCGGAAGAAACAGTAAACAACGGAGGCGCTGCCGAAGAAGCGGTGGCGGCCTTGGTTGAACCCGTGGGGCACATCGATGCCGCCACCGTACTCCAACCCGAACCCGAACCAGAAGAAGAAATCGAACCCGAACCAGAGGTCGTCACCTACACCGACGTCGACCTCAAGGCGATCCTCGAAGCGGTGATCTACGTCACAGAGGAACCCCTCGAAGCCAAGCAAATGGCGGCCGCCCTCCACGAGCCCGTCGCCCGCATCGAAACCCTCCTCGCCGAACTGGTAGCCGACTACGCCCGGCCGGAACGAGGCCTCCAGATCAAGGAAATCGCCGGCGGTTTCAAGATGGCCACCAAGGCCGAACTCCACGACCAAGTCCGCCTGTTCGTCAAGAACCTGAAGGCCCCGCTTAAGCTATCCCTCGCCGCTCTCGAAACCTTGGCCGTGATCGCCTATAAGCAGCCCATCACCGCACCGGAGATCATGGAGATCCGCGGCGTCCAGGGTGGAGGCGTCCTCAAAACCCTCCTCGACCGCAAGCTGGTCCAGGTCGCCGGCCGCAAAAACGTGATCGGAAAACCGATTCTTTATAAAACCAACAAGGAGTTCCTGGTGCAGTTTGGTCTGAGTTCACTGAAAGAGTTGCCCTCGCTCAAGGAGTTTGAAGAGCTTCGGCGCCTCGCCTTCAGTGAGGAAGAGGCCGATGCCACCTCCGAAGCGCTCGAGCAAAAAGCGGCGGCTGAAGTGCCCCCATCGGTACCGGAGACGGTGTAATGCAGGAGCGATTACAAAAGATTCTCTCCAAGGTCGGCATTACCAGCCGACGCAAAGCCGAACAGTTAATCATGGAAGGCCGCGTCAGCGTCAACGGCGAAATCGTTGTTGAAATGGGCTCGAAAGCCGATCTCGAAACCGACCATATCAAGGTCGATGGCAAGCTGATCAAAAAGCCGAAGGGCTTGCTCTACATCGCTTTAAACAAGCCGGTCGGCTACGTCACCACCATGTACGACCCTGAAGGGCGCCCCACGGTCAGCCAGTTAATGAAGGGTCTCAAGGAACGGGTCTATCCTGTCGGACGTCTCGACTACGCTTCCGAAGGCCTCCTCATCCTCACCAACGACGGCGAGTTTGCTAATAAAGTTATGGCCGCTCACAGCCAACTAGTCAAAACCTACATCGTCAAAACGACCGGCAATCTGACCCACGAACAAGAAGACCAGTTCCGCCGCGGCGTCCCCCTCCACGGCAAACGAACTGCTCCCGCCGGACTCAAAATGATCAAAAACCAGGAGAATCCCTGGTACGAAGTCCAACTGATAGAAGGACGTCAAAACCAGATTCGTATGATGTTCCGCTATTTCGGCCGTCTCGTCGAAAAACTGAAGCGGATTAAAGTCGGCTTCCTCGAATTGGGCGAATTAAAGCAGGGCGAATGGCGATCGCTCAATCCCAAGGAAGTCGCAAAATTTCGCCGGATTTTGAAGCTTGAAAAATTGGTGGCTACCAGTGAATGATGACGCTCTCAGAGACCTCTTTTCGCGGGTGAGAACCATCGCGATCGTTGGATTGTCGAACACGCCGAAACGACCGAGCGCCGCTGTCGCGGACTTCATGAAGCGGGTCGGATACCGCATCATCCCCGTCAATCCTGGCGAAAAGACAGTAATGGGCGAAAAATCGTACCCGTCACTGACCGCCATACCCGATCAAATCGACCTTGTCGACATCTTCCGCACAAACGATGCGGTCCCTGGCTTGCTCGCCGAAATGCAACAATTAGGCATCAAAGACGCTTGGCTTCAGGAAGGCGTCACTTGCGAGGTCGTGCCCAAAGGGATGCGCGTCATCCAGAACAAGTGCCTCGCCAAAGAGTACCAGCGCCTGTTCGCTTAACGCCCCGCGCTCGCTCCAATCCCGCCCTTCAGGTTGTTCATCATCGTCAACATCGCTGGCACCAGTGTGATGATGAACACCACCGGCAGGATGAATACGACCGTCGCCAGTACCATTTTGATCCCGGCCTTTCCCACCATTGCCTCGCCGCGCAAACGCCGCCGGGAGCGCAGAGAATCCGCATACACCTTCAGCGCCTGCGACAAACTCGTGCCGAACCGCTCGCTCTGAATGATCATAGCCGCCAAGGATTTGATGTCTTCAATCCCCGTTCGCCGCACGAGCTGCTGGAACGCCTTGCTGCGATCCTGCCCCGCCTTCACTTGCATCACCACCGTAAAGAACTCTCCCGATAACTCGGGATAAATGAACTGCATCTCCTCGCAAACCCGCGTCAACGCTTGGTCCAGCGCCAAACCTGTTCCCAGCACAATGCCGAGCAAGTCCACCGTATCCGGCAACGACTCCTGCAGCTTATTCCGATACCGTTTCATCAAGCGGTACAAAATCTGCTTCGGCAGCAGCCACCCCAGCAAAAACGCCGGTGCCAGGCCCAGCGCCCGCGAAAAAACGGGCTTATCATCCGGTTGGACGAACCACGAGGCCAAAATCAAAATCAGCAGGAAGATCAGGTTGAACATCGCATAGTAGCCAACCGCTTCACGCTTTCTTATCCCCGCCTGCCGCAATAACTGTTCACTCTCTTCGAGGACACTGTCAACGCCCGGCACCAGATTGATGATATAGAGGAACCGTTCCCAGAAACCCGTTCCAAACTGCCGCTTCGGTTGCCGAGCACTAGTTCCGCGACTCACCGACATCAAAATGTCTAATCGGTCGTCCAGCGGATTCTCCACCGGCTGCAGCAGCTGAAACCCGCTCCACAACAGAGCGGCCACCGCGGCGAAACAAAGAATAAAAAAAAGTGCGGAAATCATATCTTGGGGCTCGACAACTTACGAATCACCAGAATGCCCAGCGTCTCCGAAATCACCGCATAGGCAAAAAACTTACTCCCTACTTCGTCGTTCACCAGAATATCGATATACTCGGGCTTCATCACCCACAGCGCCATCGCAAAGAAAATCGGCATGCCGCAAAGCAATGCCGCCGACCACCGCTGCTGCGCCGTCGCCGCTTTCATCTTCTCTTGCAGCGCCAACCGTTCGCGCACCAGCGTCGACAGGTTTTCGAGCACACTCACCATATTAGCGCCCGTCTGCCGCTGCAGAATCAAACCCGTAATAAAAAACTTCAAATCGATAATCGGGATCCGCTCGCCCAGGTTGTGTAACGCCGCATCCAGCGTCGAACCCAGTGACATCTCCTCCATCAACTTCTTGAACTCCTGCTTCACCGGATCCGCCGCTTCGGTCGAGATCGTCTCCAGACCCGACTGAATATTATGTCCCGCCTTCATCGACCGGTTGAACAAATCAATTGATTCCGGCAACTGATGTTCAAACTTTGCCAGCCGCGCCCCCCGCTTCTGTAGAACGAAAAACACCGGAATGAAGCCAATCAAAGCTGAAAACAAAATCCTAATCAGGATCTGCGGAATAAACAATCCCAAAAGAAAGTAGAAAACGACTAACAAGATAATACAAACGCCAATAATATCCGTGGCCCGATACTTCAAATCACCCTGTTGAATCCACTTCTGAATCCGACCCACCACCCCGCCCCAACTGAACACCTCTGCCAAAAACGCAAACGAACCCCGTTCCTCCCGTCGAACTAGGTCCCCCCGACCCGAAGGACGCACGCCGTTCCGCGCCCTCAACTCCCGCAGACGAGACCCCAACACATCCGCCGCCTGCTGCTGCGGCACCCGATAAACATAGTAACCCGCCGCTAAAAACGCCGCGCTGAAAATAATAAAGGAGACAAAAAAGAAACCCATCTAGTCGACCACCTCGTGGACCTCATCGTAAATCCTATCATCCAGCTTCGTTCCATAGGCTTTAATCCGCTGCGCCACATGCGGCCGATAGCCCATCCCGCGGAACCGCCCCAACACGCGCCCGCCAGCCGAAATGCCTTCCCGTTCAAACACGAAGATATCTTGCATCTTCACCATGTCGCCTTCGATGCCCACCACTTCCGCAATCGATACCAACTTACGAGTGCCATCCGTCAACCGCGAGCAATGCACCACTAATTGCACCGCGCTCGCCAACATTTGTCGAATCACCCGATCCGGAATCGACGAACTCGCCATCATCACCATCGTCTCTAACCGCGAAAACGCGTCCCGCCCCGTGTTGGCGTGCGTCGTCGTCATCGAGCCATCGTGGCCCGTGTTCATCGCCTGCATCATGTCCATCGCTTCCGGCCCACGGCACTCGCCAATCACAATCCGCTCCGGACGCATACGCAGGGCGTTGATAACCAAATCGCGCTGCGTAATCGCGCCGGCCCCTTCGATGTTCATCGGCCGCGTTTCCAACCGCACCACGTGATCCTGCGCCAACGTCAACTCTGCCGTGTCTTCAATCGTCACAATCCGCTCGTCCTCGGGGATAAACCGCGACAGCGTATTCAGCATCGTCGTCTTCCCCGATCCCGACCCGCCCGACACGACAATGTTCAACCGAGCCTTCACCGCTCCGGCCAAAAACTGATACATCCCTTCCGTAAACGTCTCCAGCTTGATCAGGTCTTCTATCGTCAACTGCCGCTTCCCGAAGCGCCGAATCGACATCACCGGACCAATCAACGAAAGCGGCGGAATCACCGCGCACATACGGCTACCATCAGCCAACCGAGCGTCCACAATCGGCGACGAGTCATCAATACGCCGACCAATGTTGGACACAATCCGGTCGATAATCATGCGCAAATGCGCCTGATCCTTAAACCGAATGTTCGTCTCCACCACCTTCCCGTTCCGCTCCACATAGATCGAATCCGGGCCGTTCACCATGATGTCGCTTATCGTCGGGTCCTTGAACAAAATCTCTAACGGGCCCAGCCCAAAGATCTCATCCAGCACCTCTTCGATCAGCCGATCCCGCTCGGAATGCGTCAGCGGGATATTCTCTTCCCTGACGATCCGCTCGATATGAATGCCCAGCTGTTCCCGAACGCCGTCCTTATTCAGCGTGCGAAGCTGATCCGGCGTCAGCAGCAGCAGCAGCTTCCCGTGGACCTTCGAACGAATCGTGTTCCACCGGTCATTGCCGGAGGTGGGCCGAACTGGGGCGCGGCTAGACATGCTGGGTTATGCCGCCTGCTCCCGCTTGCCGGCCGTTGCCTTATCCACAAATGCCCGCAGCGTCTTGTCCATCTCGGCAAACGTCTGCCGATCCGTGACCAAAGGCCGAGCTTTGTTGATACTCGCCAGCACCGCGCCAGACTCCGGAACCCCATAAAAAATAGGCTGATTCAACGTCTGCTTCACTTGGTCGAGCCCCGCAATCAACCCGCTCGGCTTCTTCTGGTACTTGTTCACCACGATCTTGATCTGGTCCTGCGTAAAGCCCAACCGCATCAAGTAACCTAAATACCGCTGCGCGTTGCGAACCGCCGGGAACTCCTGCGTCGTCACAAGGAACACCGACGTCGAAACCTGCAATGCCGCCAACGCCAAATCGTCGTTGATACTCCGCCCGGCATCAATCACGATGCACTCGTACTTCTCCACCAAAAACGTCGCAAACTCCCGTAACATCGAATCCGTAAAGTTACCCTTGTTCGCCTCTAGCGAATCCGGCGGACCAACATAATAGAACCCGGCCGGATCCCGCGCCACAAACCCTTCGAACAACGATTGGTCCATCCGATCCAGGTTCTCGCCAACCTCGGACAACGTATACTGCGGCGCCGCACCCAGCATCATCGCCACATCGTTCGCCGTCCAGTCCAAATCCAGCAGCACCGTCTGCTTCTTGCGTTGAGCCTGAATCGTCGCAAAATTCACCGCCAGCGAAGTTGTGCCCACCCCGCCCTTTGCGCCCAAAAACGTATAGATCTTGCCCAACTGGCTCCCACCGGTCATCGCCCGCTTCGGCGCCCGGTCCAGACGCATCAGGGCATCCCGCAGCTCGCTTCGCTTCAGCGGCATCGTCAAATAATCCGTCGCCCCCGCCCGCACGGTCAACAGAATACTCTCGCCGTCCTCGCTATAGTCGGTCGCGATGACATAGAGCTCCGGCACCGCCTGCTTTAACTTCTCCAGCGCCTTGATTCCGTTCACCGGGTCCGACGAGATGTCCAGCAGCAACGACGCATCCGGAAACCGCTCCAGCTCTTGCAGCACACGGATATACAGGTTCGCTGAAACCTCAACAAATTCAATCAAAATACGGGCGTTGGGCGTCGTCGCCACAGCGTCCCGCACCAGCTCGCGAAGCTGTTCATCGGCGGAAGCGATCATCAAGTTAAATGACATGCGGTCTCGATATCTCCTTACGGGGTACAGGTCCCCAGCTCGGCGTCACAGCCAGAGCTTTCGATCGGCAGAGAGGTCTGGAAATTAGGTAGGGCCACGGGCGGTAAACCCAGAGACGCCATAAATGCACGGAATTCGTAGCCCGTAATGCGGATCGTCACCGCATCCGGCACGCACTCGGTCGAACAGTCGCCACCCGAACAATTGAATTCGGTCAACGTCCCGGTGTCTACATCCCGCTGAAAATAGTTCACTTCAATCGTCGCCCCGCCAGCCTGAAACTCCAACTGGTCAGGGCTCACCGGCACGTGCGTTCGCATATACGTCCGCACATTTTCGCCGCCATTCTGGAAACAGTGGGTCACCGCATACCGGGCACCATCCCGCGTCCATTCCACCACCGAATGCCAGGTCCACAGTAACTGAGCCGTAAAGATAATCATGAACGTCAACGGCAGCACCACGCCACCGGCCACGATAATGTACTCCAAAGCCGCTTGTCCGGTCTGCCCGATTCGAGAACGACGCCGCATCAGTTCCCCCCCACCGGCATCCGGATCAGCGGGCGCAGCGCGAAGCTCTCCGTAGCATTGAAAAAGGGGATGTTCGGCCGCACCGAAAACCCATCAGTAAACGAAACCACAATGAAGTCCGGGTTCCTTCCGCCCTGCGCAATATCACAGCCCGTTGACGAACAATCGCACTCGGCCACCTGCGCCGTATCCGGGTCCACCCGCTCCGCCCGAATCAAAATCTGGTCCGCCGTCAACCCCGTAACGATATCGATCCCACCGCTCTCCCCTGCCCCGCGCAATGCCAGCGTCTTACTTTGCACAAGCTGTACATCGCTAGCGTCACAGAAATTCAATCCCGGCTGATTCGCCGTATACCGCGCCACCGTCTGCAGCATCTTGTGCAGCGTGTAGTAGGTGTACGTAATCCTCGCAAACTCAATCATGCCCCATAGCAGCATCGCCACTATCGGCAGAAACAGCGTGGCCTCAAGCAGCGACGTTCCGCCCCGTGTCCGTCGCCGTCTCATTGGTGCAGCACCACTTTACCCGGACCCGCCGTCTGCGTGCATCCGTCGATCCGCCCCTGCTTCACCGGCACCTTGCTGCCCAGATAAACCGCCGCAAATCGCCCGTTCTGGTCCGCCGCGTTGATCGTCGTATCGTTCGCCGCCGGCTCCAGCAGAAACTGCCGAAAGCCCAACACCGTCATCGTACTGTCCGACGCCGTCTCCACGATCGGCACCGTCAAAATCCGCCGATTATTCCCCGTGTAAGCCGTATAATCTTCAACATCGACCAAATCCGTATCTACCGGATTCGCGCCCAAAACCGTATCCGATTCGTTCACCGCGTTGCACACCGCCGGTACCGTACTGTTGTCAAAACGCGCTGCCAACCCACACAAAAACGTCGACACCTGATTCGCCACCCGGTTCTGGTTGCACGCGATCGGTGCCGCATTCACCCACACCGGTTCGTCCGCCCCCACCCGCATGCAGTATACCGCCGGGTCTGACGCCGGCGGCAGCCCCTGTGACCCAATCCGATACAACTGCGTCAACTCATCGGCCAGAAACGTCGCCGACTCGTTAAACCGATTCAGCATCACGTACGGAACCCGCGAATCCGTGTTCGCCAGCGCTCCCGGCGTCGGTCCGCCCGTACACAGGTAGCCCAACGTATACCGAGTCCCCACCACAAACCCAAAATCCGTCGTGTCATCAACCGAAACCGCCTGCACCGCGATCGGCTCAAGGCCGCAAGCTTGGCAAACCGGCGAACTCTGCCCTGCCACCGCCTGCGTCACCAAGTTGATCTTACCTTCCTGCCCAATCGCCAGGAACCGCCAGAAAATCGTCGGAGCTTCTCCGCGCATCACAACTTTAACGTGTCGCGCCGTCGAACCGCCTGCCTCGCCGCCCGTTGAACCTTCCAAGCCGAGCGCCGCGGATGAAGCGTCATAAAACGACAACACCGCTCCCTCGCTGTTCAACGTGCCGTTCGTCTGGCCGATCGTCGATCCACCGAAGTCGTACTTCGTCGCCGCCCCGCCGGTCGCGTCAATCGGAATCTGCGCGTACGCCGTCGCTCTCTCCACCGCCACTTCGGTCCCGTTCAACCGTTGCGCCGCCGCCAACGCCATCGCGTTCGCCGCCGTCTTCAGCTCGTTCCTCGCCATGTACAGCCGACCCAGATCCACCGCAAACCCCATAAATCCAAAAAAAACGGGAACCATCAACACCAGCAGTTGCATGGACACACTGCCCCTTTCGAGGCTGCGCCGCAAAACCCGATGGTGTCGATTACTTCTTCGGTTCCTGGTGTCCACGGGGTCCAATAAACTCCGGCTTAGCCTTGCCCGCGTCCTGGGTGGACTTCTTCTTGGGCTTCTTCAAACCCGCGTCTTTGTCTTCCTTCGTCACCGGCAGGAAGTCTTCCACCATGTCCGGCATGGTCACCTTCTCGCCCGCCGGCACCGGCCGAACGAACCGCGGCGTTACGACGACCAACAGTTCATCGTTCGTCTTCCGAATCGAACGGCTGCGGAAAAGCTGACCCAAAATCGGCACATCCCCCAGCCACTTCACCCGGCTCAAACTCTGCACCACCCGGTTGTCGATCAACCCCGCCACGGCGAAGCTCTCGCCGTCTTTCAGGATCACTTCCGTCTCGGCCACACGAGTCGCAATCGCAGGAATCAGAAACCCTTGCAGCGTCACCGCATTTGCGTAATCCAACGCACTCACTTGCGGCCGAACTTTCAAATGGATCGCGCCCGATGCCGTCACCGTCGGCGTGAAGTCCAACTGAATGCCAAACTTTTTAAACTGCACCGTCACCACGGGGGCCGTCGCGCCACCCGTCGACGTCGCCGTCAAAGTGGGGAAGGGGAACTCTCCGCCCGCCAGAAAGCTAGCCTCTTTGCCCTCCAACGCCAGCAAATTCGGCTCCGCCAGCATCTGGAGCAAATTGCGCGATTGCATCGCCCGGATCGTCGCACCCAGATTCAGATCGGGCCGGAAAATGAACAGGTTCAACAAATCCGAAAAATTCAACGTCGAATTACTGAACTCCTGATTTTGAAATTGAAGCTGGCTGAACCGCGGCGTTGCATACTGTTGTGTCGTTCCCAAGCCCAGCATCTTCTGGTTCCGCGATACAAAGTTGAACCCAACTTCCTGCAGGGCCGACCTGTCAATTGACGCAAACTTCACTTCGAGCAAAATCTGCCGAGGATCCGAAGGCGCCGGAACTCCTAACAAATTGACCACTTTCTTGCCATACGTGGATGCGATCGCCTCGGCCCGTTTCGACTCCGCCACCGATTTCACGTCCCCCGTCAAAACGATCGTCTCCAGGTTGCCCTGCACCGTCACCGCGCTGTCGCCCACGGCGTCCTTCACCGCCTTCCGAACCGAATCGTAATCCTGAGAATCGCCCACGACATTCACGTTATACCGCCGCGGCAACGCCCGATCTTCCCAAACGACAATCGTCGCTTTTCCGATCCCTTTGGCGTTCACCATCACTTCGCGGGGGGAAACAACCACCACATCGGCAATCTTAGGCTCCGACGCGGCAACCGTTTTCACGTCGCCATCAAACTGGATCAATTCGCCGCGACCGACCGTCAATGTCATGTCTTTGGCTGGGCCCGCCTGGCCCCACGTTTGCACGCAGAACCAGAAAAGGGAGATTAAAAGGGAGGAGGGCTTCAAGCGCATGGGTTGGCGGGCTATTCCTGAAAGGTCTCTTGAACGTGCTTCTCACCGCGAAAAACATCAACGACAAATCGCGGCTTCGGGGGCTCTTTCTTCTCTACCGGTTTGGCCACCGCCACCGGTCTATTCGGATCAATATCTTCGCCTATCAACTTGGCCCAGGCTTTGTCATCCCGTAAATTGGGAATGCCACCCGTCGGCCGCAATCGATTCTGCGCCTGCATCTTCAACCGCTGCGAGCGATACGCCCCACCTGGGTCAATCGATTCCGCCGTCACCGACGGTGGCTCCGCTCCATCCGACTTCGATTCGTCCTTCGGGTTCCGCAGTGCCAGCGAAATCCGACCTTGATTCTTCGCTAACTCTAATATCCTCGATTGCTCCGGGCTTACTAGCAGCGTCACCGCTCGACTCTGACCAGTATTTACTGCCGGTGCCGGTGCCGAAGGCGCATTGCCACCGCCCGCCGTGGCCGCCGGGGTGGTTCCCGCTGGCTCCACCGTGCGGCCTACCGACAACACAACCACGTCTTCCAGAACCGTCGTCGTCACCGCTTCCAACATCGACCCTGGCTTCGTAAACAGGACGTCCACATGCGACCGAGCTTGGATCAATCCGCTCGCACTCGCCGCGTCGTTCACCGAAACAGCCACCGCCCGCTTGCCAATCTCGATCATAGATGCCACCCCGTCCGCCCCTGAAACACTGGAAAGTCGGGTCGACAGAATCGGCTCATTGAGCGTTAAAGGATAAAGCAGCGTGCGATCGATCCCGCTCTTTTCATCTAGCAAGGCACCCAACGGAGCATCTTTTTCCGCCACCGTAATCTTCTTGAAGTGGATCTTCTGCAGCCGCGTACCGGCCGGAAGACTAGCGCCCGATGCCAATACTTGAACGAACTTCTCCTTCTTTGGAGCCACGGTCGCAGAATAAAGGAACCAAGTCAGCAGCGCTGCCGCTACTGCCGCGCCACCGAAAATCATCAGAAGCTTCTGTCGGTCCATTAACCTTCCTTAGTCCTTTATCTTTGGTCAAACCCCGAGCGGGAGAACCAAGTGCGAGCGATCAGGTGAGAACGTAATAACACAGGATACCTCTAGAAGTTCCGTTCTAGCAGTACAGAAACTTCATCTCGATACCGCTCTCGCCAGCCACTCTCCCGCAACACCTCGACCAGCGAATACCGAACTGGCAAAAGTGCATGCGTAAACCCGTACTTGGCCAGAATCTGCCGAAAACCGGGCCGAACCTCCACCAATTTCACGTACTCTTTCATGAACTCCGCCCCATAGTAGTCGCTCCGGCCGTCGAAATAAACCGATCGCCCCCGGTAAATCAGGTAGCCCCCATAGCTATCCGGCGCTAGCAAACGAGCCTCCGCCGGCACATGCGCCATCGCCGCCACCGGAAACTGACTCTCCGGAAAACCCGCCGACGTCCCCAAAACCGCGAGCCCAAACAGACCGACCCCCACCACCGCCAACGCCGCCCCGTGCACCTGCCCGTCCCATCCCCGCAGTCGCCCAAAATACGCAAACATCGCCGGCCACCGCCCCGTCAACGCCGTCGAAAGAGCTGCATTCGCCATCGGCAAACCGGCCAAAGCGAGAATCGGCAGCCCCCGCGCCGAACGCAGGCTCATCACCACCAACCCAAACATCCATAGCGCATGATGCCATCGCCCCGCCTGCAAAGCACACACCGCCCCGCCCAGCACAAGCAGCAACGCCAGAATAATCTGCCCCGCCCCCGCAGCGTGGAAGTTGAAGCTCTGGAACTCCGCCACCCGGTCGAGCAACTCGTTGTCCTGCAAGTAGTGCCAGATATGAACATGCACCCCCCAGCCATAAGGGTTCAGCACCGTCGCCGCCATCGTCCCGCCCGCCCAGAGCAAACATCGCCAGTCCCGCCACGCGTAGCACACGAGCAACGCCGGAAGCAGTATAAAGCTGCCGTGAACATTGGCCCAAACCACTGCCAACGGCACCAGCCACGCGTACCTTCCCCGCTCCACCCAATCCAAAGCCAGCAGAAGAAACACCCAGCTAAAAACGTGCGGCCGCGCCAGCCAGTGCAATTGAACGGTGGTCACATACGGCGCGGACAACAGCGCCGCCAACCCAAACGTCCCTCCGGTCGTCCAATGCAAGCGTATCCACAGCCAGGAGCAAAGCCCGATCAGCAGCAGGTACAACAACGCCACAGCCCGTAGTCCGAAAGACTGATGAGCCCCCGCCATCAAAACATCCGCACCCCACTCCCAGGCAAACCAAGGCTCACTCGGCTTCGAAAACGACCACGAGTCTACCGTGGGCACAGTTCCGGAGGCAAGCACCCGTTCTCCGTTGCGAATATGCCAACCCGCGTCAGAATCCCGAAATAGCTGCGTCGGCGCCTGATACAGCAACAGCGCGTAGAACAGCGTCACCCCTACCAGCAACAGACTCAGATCAGGCAGGAGCCACCGGACCATCGCGGATGGCGAACGTGGCTCCATGCTCAAATCAAATCTACTGGCCGGAAGCGCCGATTGAGGTCAATCCCTGGGTGATCGAAGAGTACAAACTCACGACCGCCGTCGAAAGCTGATTCACCGTCGTGATCAGCGCCAGGCCGACCGCGGCTACGATCAGCGCATATTCAACCAGGTCCTGGCCATCTTCTTCTTTCCAAATCCGCAGCAAAAGTTGTTTGATCATGGGAACTCCTATACCTTTCATCGGGTCGCTTCCGCAGACCCTTTGTTCTGTTTTACGTCCGGTGCGCCAAATGCTACTTTAAACCTTTGGCCCACCTTTTGCCAAACCGTCGCGTGGGCCGACGGCATTCCGATGGGTTTCCCATCGGCCACCGACACCAGTCGAAGATTCTCTAAAATCTGTGGCACATCGCGCCGATACTCCAACGCAATCTCCAACTCCTTCCGCGCTCCGGGCAAGTCGCCCCGGGCATACAGCAACGCGCCAACGTTGTTGTGCGCGATAGCCAAATCGCTCGCTCGATGGAACTGCGCCATCGCGCCGGTAGGCTCCTGGGCCGCACTCAGTTCCAGCAGCGCCTGGCCCAAATTGTTCCTCGCCGTCGCCGATGCGCTGTTAATCGCAATCGCCTGCCGAAACGCGTCCGCCGCCTCGCTGAATCGCTTCTGCAGCATCAGGTTGTAACCCAGGTTGTTGAACAGGTAGTCCTGCTTCGCCGTCACCAAAATCGCCCGGCGGTGCATCCCCTCGCCTTCCCGCAACCGCTCGGCTTCGTCCAGCAAAATCCCCGCCCACGAAAGCATCTCCACATTCGGCTTGCTCTGCTGCTCCACCAAACCCGCCATCAGGTCCGCCGCCTCACCGGGCGAACCCAATTTCCGCAAGCTCTTAGCCAATCTTTCCGCCGCCACCGTCGATTCCGGGAACCGCTCCACCGCAATCCGGTAGTGTTCCATCTCTAGGTCCGGATAGCCCATCAACCCGTACTCGGCTGCCAATTCTAAACGCGCCGCCACGTTCCTGGGCTCAGCCGCAATCCGCTCCCGCAGCCGTCGCACCCGTACATTCCCATCGCCCGCGTTAACCGCGTTCAATACCTGCTGCTGCATCACCGGCGGAAGCTTCGGCTTCTTCACCTTCGCCACCCGCTGCTGGCTGCAGCCTACGGCCGAGAGCACAGCCGCCGCGGCAAGCAAAAGACGCATCACTCGGCCACCTGCCGCTTCTCAATCGCCAACTCATCGCCCACCACCGTACCCGTCTGCGCCGCCATTCCCGCCGGCAACTCCAACACCGAATGCGCCGTCAAGCAAAACGAAATCCGGCTTTTCTTCATCTCAGTGCGAATTTTCAGCACTTTACGCTTCTTATTCAGAAACAACACGTCTATCGGAAACTTCATCCCGAAAGTATGGACGCCCTCACACGGCACAATCCACAAACCGTCGCCTGCCGGAAACTCGTTCCGCGCCAACAATCCCCGCCGTCGTTTTTCGCTGGTATCCGCAATATCGGCATGCGCGGCCACACTCATGCCCCGGGTCCGATTTGTCACTGCCAACTTGGTAATCACGATGCGAAGAATATGCTGAACCCCTTGTAGGGGATTTTGTTGCGCCCATCACGGAAACTTTTGTGGTGCTAATGGGTTAGACTAACGAATTCGCTTATGCTCCTGCAATCGATCCTCCTCCGTGCGTTCGCCCTCCTCCTGATTTCTGGCACTCCTGTACTCGCCCAAACCGCCGGAGCGACGTTTGGCACAGTCTACAGCCTCGGCGGAACCCCGTCCGATGTCGTAATGGACGAAGTGCGCGGTCGCCTCTATCTCGTCAATTCCTCGGCCAATCGCATCGATGTCTTCTCCATTCCCGAAAAGCGCGTCACCAACCGTATCGCCGTCGGCCAATTCCCCCTTGCCGCCGCCATCTCGCCCGACAACAACTATCTCTACGTCACCAACACCTCCGGCGCTTCGCTCAGCGTCATCGATCTCGGTACCGATAGCGTCATCAACTCCATCTCCCTCCCCGCCCGCCCCGAAGGCGTCTCCGTCGGCTCCGACGGCCGCGCCCTCATCACGACTCAAGGCACCGGGGCCAACAACGCCCTCAACACTCTCCTCCTCTACGACCGAACCCAGCAAACCGGACAACAAATTTACTCCGTTCCCTTCCCCCCGCCCATCACCACCCCCAACCCCCTCCCCGTCGTCTTCGCTGGACGCCCTGCCACCGCCTTCCCCGGTCGCCTCATCCGCACCCCCGATGGCAACTTCCTCATCGGCATGGTCGCCATCAACCAAAACGCCAATACCGCCCAAACTACTCTCTTCGTATATGAAGTCGCCTCCGGCACTATTGTCCAAAGCCGCACCGTCACCGGCCAGTCCACCATCCTTTCGATGGCCCCCGACGGCAGTCGCTTCATGGCCGGTTCGACTCTCTACGACACCGCCACCCTCGCCGTCCTCGGCCAAATGAGCACCGCGAACCTCCCCTTCTTCGTCGGTGCCGGCTTCAATCCCGGTTTCAACGTCCAACGCAACCTCGGCGGTAGCAGCTTCAATCCCGCTGGCGAAACTATCTACAGCGCTTTCAACAACGCCGCCACCACCTCTCGCCCCGTCGCCAACGTCCTTTACGTTACTAGCGCCAACAATCTCGGCGTCCGCCTCGGCCTCAAGCTTAAGGAATCAATCCTCGGCCAAATAGTTTCCAGCTCCACCGGCGACGACCTCTGGGCCCTCAGCGAGTCCGGCCTCCTCCGACTCCCTGTCTCCACCATCTTCGATCACCCCATCCTCAATCCGGAAACCACCCAAGTCTTCCTCGCCAATGACGAGTGCAACAAAGGAACCGCCCGCGCCACCGTACGCATGACCAACCTCGGCAAGGGCCGTCTGAGCTACAGCATCCCCAACACCACCACCGCCCTCGTCATGCAGGTCTCCAGCGGCCTCGCCCCGTCCTCCGTCACCATGACCATGGACTCTGGCCGCTCGGGCGTCGTCCGCCAGCCCGGCACCAACCTCTTTACCAACGCCGGCGGCGGGGGCGGTGCCGCCATCAACGTAACCGTCTCCTCGAACGACGCCATCAATTACCCCAACTCCATTCGTGTCTATATGAACTACCGCGTCCGCGACCAACGCGGCGTCATCTATCCCCTCCCCGTCGCCCTTAACAATGGCGAAGGTATCTGGGATATGGTCCTCGATGAGCCTCGCGGCAGGCTCTACCTGTCTAACTCCGGCTTCAACCGCGTCGAGGTCTTCGACACCCGTCGCCAAAAGCTCCTCGCCCCCATTGAAGTCGGCCAGCTTCCCCATGCCATGGCCATGACCCCCGATGGCAGCACCCTCTACGTCGGCGACTCCGGCGGCGAGTCCATCACCATCGTCGACCTCGAATCCCAGAAGATATCCGGCAAAATCGACTTCCCGCCCATCCCTCGCGTCGGCGGCCAAAACTCCATCCGACCCCTCGCTCTCGCCTATGGCGTCTCCGGCCTACAATTTATGATGTCCAACGGCACATTCTGGCGTGTCATCGGGAACAAGGCCACCCCTCGCCCCGCCAACAATATCACCCCCGTCGCCATCGGTGGACCTATCTCCATGGTTGCCACCCCCGGCGGCGAGTCCATTATCACTATGGCCGGCAACTCCAACGCCTATCTTTATGACGCCTTGGCCGACACCTACACCGCCAGCCGCCAACTCTACGACCAGGCCCCCGTCAGCTACTTCGGTCCCGTTGCCGGCGCCAAGGACAGCACCTACTTCCTCGCTAACGGCCTCATCCTCAGCCCTTCCCTCGCCGTTATCGGCGGGAGTGAACGCCCCGGCGTCACCCAATTCGGCCCCCCCCCCGCCCCCGGTCAGCCGCCCACCCAGACCATCGTTTCCAACGGCCAACGCAACGTCGCCAGCATCTTCCCTATCGACCAACGACTCTTCCTCCGCATGACGACGCCGGTCCGGCAGAACCTTACCAGCGTCACCCGCGACGACGCCCGCCCCACCCTCGAACTCGTCAACATCGAAACCGGTTCGGAAACGGTGATCGCCGTCGCCCCCGAAAATCCCGTCTTTAGCGTCTTCGGTGCCAACCGCGTCAACGTTCCCTCCCGCCAACTCGTCGTCGACAGCCAAGGCAACGCCTACAGCATCGGCGTCAGCGGCCTCAGCGTCATCCCTGTTTACCCCAACGGCACCGCGCCCCGGCCGGTGATTACCGCCGGGGCCCGCGGCATTGTTAACTCCACCGACGGCTCCCAGAACTTCCGCCCCGGTTCGTTCATCACCGTCACGGGCACCCGCCTTGCTACCCCTGCCATCGCCGATTCGCTCCCCGCCCCCACCGTTCTCGGCGGCTCCTGCATCGTCCTGAACGAACTCCCCCTGCCTTTGATCCAGACCGCCGACGGTCAGATCTCAGCCCAGATCCCCGAGACCCTCCTGCCCGGCCCCGCCGTGCTGCAGGTCCGCAGCCTCAGCCGAGCCGAACAAAGCGATCCCATCGTCATCACCATCCGCCGCTGATACGCTCAAGGGATGGAGAGACCCGCCCCCTTCATCTGGCTCGCCCTCATCCTCGCCGCGGCATGGGCCCTTTTCTGGTGGGCGCAGCAAACTCCCGGGACCACGGTTAACCTCATTGCAGGCGTGGTCGCGGGAGCCAGTTGTTTAACCTTGCTTGCCTCGATCCGGGGCAAAACTGTTGATGTCTGCGATTTCTGGCCGATGCTGACGTTTTGCGTCGTTTCCACCCTTACGATTCTCGCGGCGGTATTCGCAAAAAATCGGACGACCCTGGCTCCCCCCTGCCAGCGACATTTGTCTCCTCCGTCCTGACTCTCATTGGTGGATTCCTACTCTTATTGGTGTTACTGGCCCATCACGATCTACTCTTCCGACGGCACGCATCTCGCTTTCGTGACGTTCAATCAGCAGGGAACAGAGGGATACGATAGCGCCAGCGTACACATTCGGCAATCCGGGCGCCCGTTCGCCACAGTCGTATTCTCCGGCTATGGCTACACCTCACCTAACTTTTCCAACGATACGTCAACGCAAATCCGCTGGATCGACGCCTGTCACCTTCATATTCACCGCAGAACCTTGGACGTGATGAGGCTAGCCCTCTGCGAAACCGACAAGCTTGACATCCGCGTCACCTGCGAACAGAACAGCGAACAGAACTGATCCCGCATGGAAGCAGGTGATACAATCCCGCCCATGCTCTCCCGCCGCCTCTTCACCCTCTCTTCCTCCTCCGCAGCCCTCTTCGCCCAACTCCCCAACCAGCGTGGACCCGGACGCAAAATCGACGAGTACGACCCCGCCAACATCAAACTCTCGCACCGGATGCCCATAAAAAGCCTCTCCGATGACGACCTCCTCTTCCTGCAACAACTCGGCCTCCGCCACGCCCGTATCGAGTTCGGCTCCGATGCCTCTTACGATTTTATGAAGACGACCCAAACCCGCCTCCGTCGCTTCGGCATGGAAATCTTCTCCGCCGTCGATTACAACTACCGCGAAGCCGAGGTCCAACTCGGCCGCGGCCGCCGCGACGAATTCATCGAAAAATACTGCCGCTTCCTCACCGACTGCGGCCGCCTCAAAATCCCCGTCGCCAACTACGACTGGCACCCCGCCAACACCTACACAACAGCCACCATCCCCTCCCCCCGCGGCTACAAAGCCCGCGAGTTCTCCGAACCCGACTTCCGTGCCAAAGTCGAAAAACCAGCCTTCGACCGCGAGTACTCAGCCGACGATATCTGGGCCACTTACACCTACTTCATGAAGGCCGTCCTCCCCGTCGCCGAAAAGGCCGGCGTCAAGCTCGCCCTCCATCCCGACGACCCGCCGCTAGCCAAAATGAACGGCGTCGCCAAGCTCTTCGTCGACGCCGACGGCTACGCCCGTGCCGAAAAAATCGCCGCCGGTTCCCCCGCTTGGGGCCTGACCTTCTGCATCGGAACCTGGATCGAAGGAGGCAGCCGCATGGGCAAGGATGCCTTCGAAATGATCGCCGACTACGGCCGCCGCAACAAGATCCTCGACGTCCATTTCCGCAACGTCTCCAGCCCCCTTCCCCGCTTCGTCGAGACGTTCCCGGACGACGGCTACGTCGACATGTACCAGGTCCTCAAAGCTCTCCGTCAAGTGAAGTTCAACGGTTCCATCGTGCCTGACCACGTCCCCGAATTCGTCGGCGACACGGGCATGCACCGCGCCGGCGTAGCGTATTGCATCGCCTCCATGCGGGGCCTCCTCCGCCGCGCCAACGAAGAAGTCGGATAGCGCCACGATCGGATCAGGCCATTCTGTTGACCCTGCCCCTCGCCTTCCCCAGCAAAGCGGAATTCGATCAGGCCCTCTCGAAAGTCGTCCAGGAGATGGCACCCAACGCAGTTCACATTCGCCACAATATCGCCCAGGATTGGGACGGCGATTGGGCCATCTATTTCCGAGTCCTCTTGTCCGACGAAGCCAGAACCTAGTCGAGGTAACGAGAAAAGTCGAGTCGTGGTTGGACGGAAGGCTCGACCCTTTGTCGATGGATCTTTCTCGTACTGCAACGACAGAAGCGTTTCCGAGCAAGCGGACGTCCGCGAAGAATCCTGGAAGTGATAGTGTCTTTCGCCGACGATCTGCTGGAGCAGGTGAACCGTCTGGTTACCTGGCCGCCTACGGAACCCTAGCAGGCCGGCCGTCGACGTGCAGTTTCGACGGCTGGCTATGCCGATTTCCATCTATTGGTCGATGAGGCCGTTTGCAATTGGGTCGTCGAAAGGTAGCGAAGCGTCCTCGACAGAACGATCGACCACATTGGCATAAAAGAAAAGTGCGCGGATCTCCTGAAGCGAGCCAGGAGCGACCGCGACATGCCCGCCGAGCTCATTTCCGTAGCTCAACTCTTCATCAAGCTTCGCGAACATCGAAGTTTGGTCGACTACGACAACTCGAAGCAGTGGTCAGCAGCCGACGTTGAAACGGTCATTGAGGCAGGCTACGCCGCCGCCCACCGCGAAGAGCCCTGGTCCGACATCGATCGCACCTGCGGAATCGCCCATCCCCTCGCCTCCCCACCCGCATATCCCTCGCCCGCAACCATCTCTGGCAAACTGAATTCAGGATCAGTGGCATCCGCGACACCGCCCTCTCCCTCGCCTGCCTCCGCCATAACCTACACACCCACCACGGCCGCGGCTTCGTCCATCTGCCCCCGGCATTACCGAACCCTTCGTCCACCGCCTCGCTCCCCTACCCCCGTAGACAAACTCCACGACCCGCTCAAAAGCCTGCCCCCAACCCCGCAATGCTAAACTGATATCTACTTTGAAAATAGGTTTTGTTAGTCTCGGCTGCCCCAAGAATCTCGTCGACTCCGAAGTCATGATGGGAGATCTCGTCTTCAATGGGCACGAACTCACCGCTCACCCGGAGGACGCCGACGTCATCGTCGTCAATACCTGCTCTTTCATCGACCCCGCCAAGCAGGAATCCATCGACACCATCCTCGAAATGGCCCAGTTCAAATACACCGGCCGCGCCCAACGCCTCGTCGTAGCCGGCTGCCTCGTCGAACGACATCGCAGCGACATCCTCGCCAACCTACCTGAAGTCGATGCCGTCCTCGGCACCAACGAACTCGCCAATATCGTAGCCCTCTGCGAAGGCATCGAACCCGCCCAAAAACCCATCGAGCCCTTCCTCTACCACGAAGGCTCCCCCCGCATCCGTACCACCCCCAAACACCACGCTTACATTAAAATTGCCGAAGGCTGCGACCACCCCTGCACCTTCTGCATCATCCCCCAATTCCGCGGCAACTTCCGCAGCCGCCGCTTCGAAGGCCTCATCCTCGAAGCCCGTCGCCTCTTCGACGAAGGCGTCCGCGAAATCAACCTCATCGGCCAAGACGTCACCAGTTACGGCGAAGATCTCGGCCTCAAAAACGGCCTCGCCACCCTCCTCGCCCGCCTCGCCGAAATCGAAACACCCCACGAAAAATGGGTTCGCTTTCTCTACGCCTATCCCAACCGCGTCACCCCCATCCTCCTCGAAACCATCGCCGCTCACCAGTCGCTCGTTAAGTACATCGACATCCCCCTCCAACACGCCTCCCGCAATGTCCTCAAACGTATGAAGCGCGGCCAACACGGCGACTCGTTCCTCAAGCTGCTAGAAAGCATGCGCTCAACGATCCCCGGAGTCGCCGTCCGAACCTCCATGATCGTCGGCTTCCCTGGCGAAACCGACGCCGATTTCGAAGAGCTCTGCCAGTTCGTCCAAACCGCCCAATTCGACCGCCTCGGCGTCTTTTCTTACTCCGACGTCGAAACCAGTGCCAGCTACCACCTCGACCAAAAGGTCGACGCCAAGACCATCTACAACCGCAAGCGCCGCCTCATGGCCATCCAGCGCAAGATCAGCAAAAAGGCCAACCAAGCCCTCATCGGCAAAGAAATGAGCGTCCTCGTCGAAGGCCCGTCCTCGGAATCCGACCTCCTATGGCAAGCCCGCCTCTCCACGCAAGCCCCTGAAATCGACGGCGTCTGCTACATCTCCGACCCCGGCGATGGCGTACTCGCCCCCGGCCAAATCCGCCGCCTCCGCGTCACCGAAGCCCACGACTACGACCTCGTCGGTAACCTCATCGACTTCGGAGCCCCCGTCCTGTCGGCCCATCATCACTTTCCGATCCTGGCCCCGCGCTCCACTCCGAACGTCCTCCCCCATCGATAAAAGAATATGAAGTGTCCCATTTGCAAGAAGTCAGTCTCCTTCGGCGAGCCCTTCATGCCCTTCTGCAGCGAACGCTGCAAGATGATCGACCTCGCGAACTGGGCCGAAGGAAAATACGTGATCTCCACCCCACTCAGTCTCCACGAACTCGCTGATCTCGATCTACCCGATGAAGAATCGAATCGCTAGCGCCCTGGCGACCTTCTTCGGCTGCGGCCTCGTCCCCAAAGGCCCCGGTACCGCCGGAGCTCTCGGCGGCCTTCTCGTCGCCTATCTCGTCCCCGTCTCGCCCTGGATTCTCACCGCCATCTTCCTCATTCCCGGCATCTGGGCATCCACCGTCCATTCCCAAATCACAGGAAAGAAGGACCCCCAGGACGTCGTCATCGACGAAGTGCTCGGCCAGTGGATCACCCTCGCCGCCGCCGTCCACACCCGCACGTGGCAAGCCTGGCTCCTCGCCTTCGTGCTCTTCCGTCTGTTCGATATCACCAAGCCCTTCCCCATCCGCCGCGTCGAAAAATTCCCCGCCGGTTACGGCATCGTCTTCGACGATGTCCTCGCCGGAATTTACGGTGCGGTTGTGATGCGGGTGGCCGGGTGGAACAATCTGTATTAGGAGTCCTTCGCTTACCACCATGCCCCCTCGCAAAATCGTTGCCCCGTCCCCGATGATCTCCCAGGTCTCCCCCGAAGCCGCCATCCCCGGCGGAGAACTCCGCATCCGCGGCAAAGGCTTCGCCAAAGACTCCCGCCCCCGCGTCATGCTCGGCGAACAATCCGCACCTATCGTCGTCGGCTCAGACTCCCTCGTCATCGCCCGCGTCCCCGATCTCGCCTCCGGCGAACTCACCATTACCAGCGGCAAAAACACCAGCCCCGCCTGGTTCTGCGACATCGGCATCTCCCTCGCCGAAGGCCTACATCCCGTCTCCAGCCCCGCGGTCGATAGCTTCGGCCAAATCTTCACCACCTTCTCCGGCACCCGCGGCCAGCGCTCCCCAGTCAGCGTCTATCGCATAGATCCCGCCGAAGGCGCCAGGCCTTTCCTCAGCGACATCATGAACGCCACCGCCCTCGCCTTCGATAGCAACGGCATTCTCTACATTTCCTCGCGCAATGACGGCACCGTCTACGAAGCCTCCCCCCGCGGCGAAATGTCCATCTACGTCGAAGGCATGGGCGTCGCCACCGGACTCGCCTTCGACCAGAATGAAAACCTCTACGTTGGCGATCGTTCCGGAACCATTTTCAAGATCTCCCGCGACCGTCAAATTTACGTCTTCGCTACCGTCGAACCCTCCATCGCCGCCTACCACCTCGCCTTCGGTCCCGAAGGTTATCTCTACGTCACCGGCCCCACCACTTCCAGCTACGACTGCGTCCATCGCATCTCCCGCGAAGGCGAAGTCGAAGTCTTCTATCGCGGCCTCGGCCGCCCCCAAGGCTTGGCATTCGACATCCTCGGCAACCTCTACGTCGCCGCCTCCCACGCCGGCCGCCGCGGCGTCGTCCGCCTCACCCCCGACCGCGAAGCCAGCCTCTTCGTTAGCGGACCCGGCATCGTCGGCCTTGCTTTCACCCCCACCGGAGCCATGATCGTCTCCACCACCAATTCCATCTACCGCCTCGAAGTCGGTATCCCCCCGCAAATCCTTCCCCAGAAACCATGAACGCCGAAATCATAGCCGTAGGCAGCGAGCTCCTTACCCCCGGTAAGGTCGATACGAACTCGCTCTATCTCACCCAGCATCTCAACGACCTCGGCATTGAAGTCGTCGCCAAGTCCATCATCGGCGACGACCGCTCCAGCCTCACCGAGCAGATCCGGACGTCCATCTCTCGTTCGGATCTCGTCATCCTCACCGGCGGCCTCGGCCCCACCGAAGACGATGTCACCCGCGACGCCTGCGCTGCCGCCCTCGGCCTTACCCAGCATTTCGACGACGCAATCTGGGACGCCATCATCGATCGTTTCTCCAAATTCGGCCGCACCCCCAGCGACAACAACCGCCGCCAAGCCAACGTCATCGCCGGCGCCGAGGTCCTGCCCAACCCAAATGGCACCGCCCCCGGCCTCTGGCTCGCGCCGGCCCCGGACAAGTTCGTCGCCCTCCTCCCCGGCCCGCCCCGCGAACTCAAGCCCATGGTGCAGGATCAAATCCTCCCCCGCCTGCGTTCACTCGTCCCGCCGTCCGTCATCCGAACCCGCTGGTACCGCGTCGCCGGCGTCGGCGAGAGCGATCTTGACGCCCTCATCGCCCCCATTTACACCCAATACACGAACCCCGTCACCACCATCCTCGCCGCCCCCGGCGACGTGCACATCCACTTCCGCGCCCGCACCGACGCCGAGCCCGAAGCCGAAGCCCTTCTTGCCGCCGTCGCCGACCCCATCGTCGCTCTCCTCGGCGATCGCATCTACTCGGACGACGGAGCGACGTTAGAAGAGTCCGTCGGCCGCCTGCTCCTGAAGCATGGCGCGACCCTAGCCACTGCGGAGAGCCTCACAGCGGGCCTTCTCGGCGCCCGCGTCACCGAAACCTCCGGCAGCAGCGCCTATTACGTCGGAGGCTTCCAGACGTATACAAACGCCATGAAGACCCAACTCCTCGGCGTCGACCCCGCCGTCCTCGCCGAACACACCGCCGTCTCCGAGCCCGTAGCTATAGCCATGGCCCAAGGAGCACGCGAGCGCACGAGAGCGACCTACGCCCTCAGCTTAACGGGCTACGCAGAAGACGACCAAGCCGGTCTCGTCTATTGCGGCCTAGCGACCCCGACCGGCGTCCAAGTCCGCAAGCTAAAACTGTTCGGAGACCGCCATCGCGTCCGCAGCCTCGCCGTCATCCAGTCCCTCGACTGGCTCCGCAAGACCCTACTTTAGGACTTCGCTATTTCAAAGCATCGCTGATCTCAATGTCGCGCTCTAGCACGTCCATGAGAGGCCGCGACGGACCGGCACCCTTTTGTTTCGTCTTGTCCACTTTCCTCAAATCCCTGCCCACTTGTCAGCAGAGAGGCAAAGCCGGGTTTTGCAGAGTACCTCGCTACCTCAACCATGTGGCGCTGCAGAGGGTCCGTAAGAATTTGAGACAGGCTGAAACCATCTTGCTCTGCCTTGTTCGGAAAATACTCCCAAACGTTCCTTTCGATCGAAACGGGCAAGAAGACCGATGCCGTTACAGGGATCTGATGAAGACCGCGTGTTGCGTTGCGGCAGTCGATCTCGTCTGGCCTTTCGCCTAACGACAGGCCTACCGTCCTACCCCCCCTCAGTCAGCGCGAAACCCCTCCTCACCGCCCGGCCCCCACCACCGTATTCGGCAAATACCGCCGTAGTAACTGATCAAACCCTTCGCTCAACCCCGCTCCCCCTCACCACTTTCCCCGTCAACACATAATGATTCGACGGCAGGATGTCCCCACCCGAACTTCCTACCCAACGCGATCCGAGCCCCCTCATAGCCCACCTTCGCCGGCATTTCCGGCAACTTCCTCACCCACTCATTCTCATCCCGCCGACACACCTCACAATCCACCGCGAAGCACAGATAGGGCTCCGCTCCCCAACCCACCTCCCGCGCCGTCCGCGTCTCTCGTTCCGCAAACCCACCGCCCCCCCCCCCGCAATCGTCATCCCGTTCACCTGCCGCAACGTCCCCGGCACGACCTTCGCCGTCAACTTCTGCGTATGAAACAACACGAAAATCGAGATTTCAATCACCGTCCCGCACAGCAATCGCGCCGAGTCCACCGCCGGCAAAGTCCTAACCTTTCCGATGTGCCAACCAACTCGGCAAGATATGTAGAATCTTCCCCCCACACCCGCCACCACACCCGCCACGTCCAACAGCGCCGCCTCCTCCGCCTTCTCCACCTGCCACAGCCATCGTCACACCAGCCCAAACCAAACCGTTCCTGCCCCCATCTCTATCCATCGTCGCCGAGTCATTAGACGTATCATCAGGCTCGGAAGTAGGGCTTCGCAAACCGGACCAACTGCGCCAAAACTTCCTTACCCTTCTCATCCAACACCCCTTTCGACGCCAAAATCGAACCCACCGCCGCGCTATCTCCCCGAATCGCATGATTCGGAAACACACCCCGCAACTCCAGAATGTACTTCAGCGAAGGAATCCCATAAACCTGCACCTCAGTGATGAACAGCAGCGCCTTCGAAAAAGCATCCAACGCCTCGTTCTTCCTCCCCGCCTGCCACTGGTCCCAGGCTACCGCGTACAAATCCGCAAACGACGAAGCCGGCATCGTCCCCGCGCTCCCCCGGTACATCTCATCGATCATCGTCCGCCCATGCCCCCCCGTAAACACCTGCAACTCGTCTCGCGAATTCGCCCGCAAACGCCCCATCCGCATCAAAGGCTCCCCCGCCTCATCCTTGATCAGTCGCAGCGTCGGAACCTCCTTCCACATCCGCAGCAACAAGTCGACGCTCATGTTTCCCACCGCCTGCACAAACAACGGCAACTCCGTCGCCGCCCCCACCTGCTTGTAGTAACCCAACACCTCCGCATCGCTCGGCTTCCCCGGCGGCGGCAACGCGATCACGGCATCGGCCCCAATCTTCGCCGCGTGTTGCGCATATCGCACCGCCGTCCCCGCGTTTAGACCCTGCACTCCAATCACGATCGCCGGCTTCAACTTCTTCCCCGCCGCCGTCAGCGCCTCCGCTCCCTCCCGCCGCTCCGCCTCGCTCAACGTCGACCATTCACTCGCCAACTGCGGCCATACGAACCCATGCACCCCGCCCTTATGAATAAACTCCAACTGCTTCACCAGCGTCGGCAGATCCAACGCCCCGGCCGCCGTAAATGGAGTCTGCGCAATCGGAAAAATCCCCCGCAACGCCCGCCCCGAAGGCGCCGCGCTCGCGCTCAATGCAAACCCACCCGCCGCCTGCAAAAACAACCTTCTTTCCATCTAGATCACTCCCGGCGCATACTTGCGCAAAATCGCATCACTAAACTCGACCCCAAACCCCGGCCCCGTCGGCGGCAGATAGTACCCACCTTCAAACTTCGGCGTCATCAGCTCCATCAACTCGTTCCCGGATTCCCCCGTCCCAAAGCTCTCTGCCATTCCCGTCGTATGCGCCAGCAGCAGCAGCGTCATCCCATAAACGCTCCCGCCCCGATGCGGCATCAGCCCCACCCCCGCCGCGGCGGCGGCCGCCGCCACCTTCCGCCCGTCCGTCAACCCGCCCGACCACGAAAGATCCGGCTGCAAGATATGCGCCGCCTTATTCCGCAGCAACTCTCTGAATCCGTAAATCGTCGCTTCATGCTCCCCACTTGCAATCCGCGTCGTTTGAATCTCCCGGCACAACTGCGCATAGCCGTCCATATCATCCGGCAACAACGGCTCTTCCATAAAATACAGCCGCGCCTCCGCCACCCGCGCCGCCAACTCAATCGTGTACTCCACATCCCAGGCGCACAGCGCGTCCAGCATCAGCCGAACCTCCGGCCCCACCCGCTTCCGCGCGTCCAGAATCTTCTCGACGTTCTTCCGCATCCCCGCCGCCCCGTTCCGAAAACTCTCAAAGCTGGCAATCTTCACCGCCCGAAAGCCCAGCTTCAACCCGTGCTCCACGTCATTACCGGTGTAGTAGCCCATCACCTTCGCCTGTGTCGGCCCGCCCAACAACCGATACACCGGCAACCCTGCCCGCTTCCCCGCCAAATCCCACAGCGCCAAGTCAATCCCGCTAATCGCTTGAATCGCCACCCCCCGTCGCCCGTAGAACGAGCTCGACGAGAACATCTGCTCCCACAGCAGTTCCACGTTCAACGCATTCGTCCCCCGCAACAGCGGACCCAAATGCTGCTCAATCGCGAGGCATCCCGCCGCCCCGCCTCCTCCGAGCCCATACCCCGTCAGCCCTTCCTTCGTCCGGATTTGCACCAAAATCGCCCCGTCCAACTGCGAAAACGGCCCAAACGTCCGCCATCGCTGCGGGTCAAAATCACCCAACGGTGGACCTTTTCGTTCTCCCGCCGCCGCCCGAATCCGCAACGGAGCCGCCTTCACCGAAACGATCTCCAGCCGCTCCCCCGCTGCCAGCCCCACTCCCCCCGCCAGCCCCAAAAGTCCCCGGCGAGTCAACCCCTTATCCTTTCCCAAAAAGCTCGGCAATTGGCTCTCCCGTCTTGTCATCCAAGGAATTCGCGATCTTGATCGGCCTCCCAATCGGACTCATGATCTCCTTCGTCCAATCCACTCCCATCAGCTTGTAGATACTCGCGTATAAGTCCCCCATCGACACCACCCGACTCGTCACATTCGCCCCCTTCGCATCGCTCGTTCCAATCGCCTGTCCCGTCTGAATCCCGCCCCCCGCCAACGCTAGCGACCAGCAATTCGGCCAATGGTCCCGCCCCAGCGCCGGGTTGATATGCGGCGTCCGACCAAACTCCCCCATCGCAATCACCAAAGTCTCGTCCAACAACCCCCGCTCTTCCAAATCCTCCACCAGCGTCACCAGCGTCCTATCCAGCGGCGGACACAGCCGGTCCCGATGGCTCTTATCGTTGTCGCTATGCGTATCCCATGACGTCCCGTGGTATCCCGCCGCCGTCACAAACCGGCTCCCCGCCTCCACCAACCGCCGCGCCAGCAAACACGACTGCCCTATCGAATCCTTCCCGTACCGCGCCTTCGTCGCCTCCGACTCCTTCCCCAAATCAAAAGCGTCCCGCACCGCCGGCGTCATAATCATCTTCATCGCCTGCGCCGAAAACGCGTCCATATCGGTATGTTCCGCCGTCTCGTTCATCGCCCGATACCGCCGATCCACCGCTCGCAGCAGCGCGCTCCGACTCTCCACCGACGCCTGCGAAACCGACTTCGGCAAACTCAAATCCGTCACCTGGAAATCCGGCTTACTCGGATCCGGAATGCACATTGGGTCATAGTCGCCCCCCAAAAATGCCGCCCGGAAATAGTCTTCATATTGCCGCCCCCGGTCCCACTTCGGCACCAGCACATGCGGCGGCACCGCGTTCCGTGGGCCCAACTCCTTCGTCAACATCGACCCAATACTCGGGAACTGCATCGCCGGATTAATCTCATGCCCCGTAATCACATAGTGCGTCGCCTGCGGGTGATCGTTCCCTCTCGTATGCATCGATCGAACCAACGCAAACTTGTCCATCTTCTTCGCCATCTTTGGCAGTAATTCAGAAATCTGAATTCCCGGCACATTCGTCGCAATCGGCTTGAAGTTACTGTTCGCCTTTGGGTCCCATGTATCGATATGACTCGGCCCTCCCTCCAGCCAAAACAAAATCACCGACTTCACCTTCGCCGAAGCCGCCGGTGCCGCCGCTAGATACTGAGGCAACCCCATCCCTAGAAAGCCCAGCGAACCCGCCCTCACAAAATCTCGCCTCGAATGATGTGCCATTAGTGATTCTCCACAAACTCACGCGAACTGATTAACGCCCAGACAAACTCTCGCAAACCCGCCTCCCGATCCCCCCTCGCCGCTACTAACTTATCCAACTCCGCCGTCTCCTCCCCGTCCGGCCCCCGACCCAACGCGGCCAAATAAAATTCCTCAAAGATCATCGCGTTCGTTGCCCCCCGCTCCAACAGCCCTCGCAGCCGACTCCCCGGCGCCGACAACCGATCCACATAAGTCGCCCCTGCCAACATATGCAGCGCCTGCCCCAAACTCGGCTTCCCGCTCCGCTCCGGAATCGCCCCCCGATTCGGACGTCCATACAACTCCAGGAACCGTGAAAAATACATATCCGGATCCTTCAAATTGATCGCCCGCGTATGCGCCGGAGCTTGGCCGACCGCGCCGCCTTCGCTCACCGCCGTCGTGAACGTCTCCGCCACCCCCGTTACCGTCACCACCGCATCCAGCATCACCTCCGCCTCCAACGCCCGGCTCAACGAATGCGAGTAGTTAGTAATATCAGCACGATTCGTCCCGTTCGTCTCATGCGCCAATTGATAAGTCCGCGACATGACAATCGTCTTCATTAAGTGCTGCAAGTTATACCCGTTTTTCTCAAAGTCCCGGGCTAAGCCAGCCAACAACTCCGGATGCGTAGCCGGATTCGTCGACCGGAAATCATCCACTGGATCCACAATTCCCCGACCAAAGAAATACCCCCAAACCCGGTTCACCGTCGCCTCGGCAAAGTACGGATGGCTCGTCATCCACCGCGCCAACTCGTTCCGCGGGTTCCCGTCCCCGCGAAGCGCCAACGGCGAAGCGTCCAGCAACGCCGGCTTCACCACTACCTTCGTCCGGGGATGCACCAACTCGATCTTCCCGTCCACGTCCTTCGAACTCCAATCCATGTCCGTCGGATGATCAAACACCACCGGCCCGGCTTTGAACAAGCGCCCAAAAAACGCCGCCATCCCCCAAAACTGGTCCTGGCTCCAGTTCTCGTACGGATGGTTATGGCACTGCGCACAGTCCAACCGCCGACCAAAAAATACCCGCACCTCCTCCGCCATCACGTCCGCCGGAGGACCAATCTGGTTGTAAGGAAGAAAGTGCCGGGATGCCGCCCCGTAGCCCTGCGCCGAAAGCCGCTCCCGCGCCACTTCGTCGTAACGCCGATTCCCCGCCACATTCGACCGAATCCACTCCCAATACTTCTGGCTAAACTTCGGCGTCAATCCGTTCGCAAAGATCGCCACCCGAAACACATCGGCAAATCGAAAAGTCCAAAAATCGACAAACTCCGGCGAACCGATCAACGCGTCCACCACCCGTTCTCGCTTCTTCGCGTCCCGCGAACCCACGAACTCCCGCACCCGCTCCGGCGGCGGCAGCGTCCCCGTCAAATCCAAACAGACCCGTCGTAAAAACTCCGCATCCCCCGCTAACTCCGACGGCACCAGGTTGAACTTCTTCAACTTCGCAAAAACCGCCCCATCCACAAAGTTGCCGCGCGCCACCACCGGATAGTTCTTCACCGGCGCACCAATCACCCCAACTCCCACGCTCGCCACCTGCCCCGCCGCCCGAATCAAAATCGCCGTTTCCCCCAGCGCCTTGCCCTTCACCAACCCCTCCGCCGTCACTGTCGCGACCTCCCCATTGTTCGAGCTGAACAACACCTGATTCGTGAAGTCCTCCCGCCTCCTATCCGTATACCGACCCGTCACCAACAATCGCTGCGAACCAGCCACGCCCATCGTCGCCATCGCCGGATAAATCTCCAGTCCCGCCAACTGCGCCGTCTTCCCCGGCGTCCCGTACGGAGCCCCGCGCTTCACCCACTCCAAAATCGTCCGATAGTCCTCCGAGTCCCTCTCTAATCGCTTCCCGCCCCCATGCGCCAGCAACCCCAGCGGCTTCTGCAGCAACAAACTCTTCTCCGGCTCGCGGGTATCTATCCGTGGCACCCGCTCCCCCGCCACCTCCGCCGTGAGTACCTGATACGTACCCCCCTTCGTAATCCACTCAAAATCGTCTTCCGGATGCAGCCCATTCGCCGATAGCTTCAACCCACCCCGCCCCTTCACACCCCCGTGACACGCCGACCCATTACACCCCCGTTTCGTCAAAATTGACCCAATATCCCGCCCAAACGCGAATGGCCGCTCCTGCTTCGATCCCGTCACTTTCACCGTCGAACGCCCCTGCACTCCCCCCAACTCAGCCATCACGGTCACCGCTCCATCGCCCAACGCCGCCACCCGTCCTCCCCCGGAAACGGTCGCCAAGGCCCCGCTGGAAACACTCCAAGACACCTCCCCCGTCACGTCCCGCTGCGTCCCGTCCGCATACTCAGCCATCGCCAAAAACTGCTGCTCCGCCCGCGCCCCTTCCAGCACCACCGTCTCCGGCACCGTCCAAATTCTCACAACTAAGAACAACGCAAAAATCGTCACGGCTGAGCCACCACCATCATTGGAATCTCCTTACTTGCAATCACCTTGCCCGGCCGGCCGTCCACCACCGACCGCACCGTCACCCGCACCAACCGCGGCACCTCCGACAACCCCGCCCCCTCCGCCACCGAAAACCCGATCACCAGTCGCTCGGTCCGCGCCACATACCGCTCCCGCTTCCCCAGAAACGGTGGCGGATCCGTGTCCGGCTCGTAGTCCGCCGCCGCCAAAGCCACCACGCCTTCCGGCAGGTTCTCCACCACCACCGCCACAGCCCCCCGAAAGTCCTCTTCCCGATCAAACTTCACCCGCACCGTCTTCGCCCCGCCCGGTGCTAAATTCAAATGGTCTTCGTCGATCAAAACCTTTCCCACGTGCCCCACCTGCGGTCGCACCTGCACCCGATACCGAAACCCCGCGTCGCCCAAATCCGCCGTCAAATCCCGCACCTCTAACGTGTACTCCCCCGGGTTCCGCAGCGGATAGATCACCTTCGCCGTCAACCCCTTATTCATCGCCCCCGTGCACGCCCCGCGCCCCGCAAACACGTTCGTCACCACCTCCGCCCCGGCCCCGTCCAGCAGCCTCACCACCGGATTAAACAGCGGGGGCGCTCCATCCGGCGTCTCCACTTCAATCGCAATATCCTGCGGACCGGCCACTGTAAATTTCGCCCGCTGCATCTCCCCCGGCCGTCCAATCGTCCCTTCAATCGTGGCCGGAAAACCCACTGTTCCCATCGCCCGATACGTCTCGATCGCCTTCGCTTTCTCCGCCCGCCCGCCCCGCGCCGCCAACTCGTTCAACCGGTTCGCCGTCAACGGTCGTTCAAAAGTCCGCTCCTCCCAATCCGTTTTCCCCGCCTCCCGCTCCTGCTCCACCGTCCCTGGCAATATCTGCAATTGATAGCCGTAGTCCGGCCCTCCCTGACCAGAAAAAGCCTCCAAACGCAAATAGTACCGTCCCGCCTTCGCAAATGTATGTGCCAAATACGCATCCGTCAGCCGACCCAAAACCCACAACGGCTCATCGTTAAATGCCACTCGGTTCAACCGCTTGGAATCAAACCAGCTCCCCGATTCCTCGAAGATCGAAATCGCGGGATCGAAGCCATTCGCGTTCCCTCCCGGCGCCCCCAACGACGGCAGTCCCGACCGAACTTGAAACGTCAACGTCTCCCCCGCCTTGGCCTGAAACGAATACAGATCCGTCTCCCCCTTCTTCCCGATCAGCCCCGCATAAACCACAGGTACGCCGACCACGACCACCGCAGTCTCCGTCGTCTCGTGCAGCCCTTCGGGTTCCGCCAAAACCGCGCCCTCGGCGATCCCCAAAACCAGCGCATTGGAGACCCCGCTTTCCGTCACCATCCGAAACGAGTACCGCCCCGACTTCGTCTCCGCCCCAGTCTCCACCCGAATTTTCACCGTATCCCGCGCCGGCGAACTCTCCTTCCCCATGCCTTCCACCACCATCCGCACTCCCGCTCCGTCCACCACCACAGCCCGAGCCTCCTTCAGGTTGCTGCCCCGCACGGTCGCCGTAAACGTCGTCCCACGTTGCCCCACAAACGGGTGCACCGAAACAGCCCGTGGATCAGCACCCAAAAGACAAAAATCGAATAGGAAAATTGAGATAAGCCAACGCATGGTCGGTGTCCAAATCCTATCACTTTCAACATCAGACTTCTGATAGCATCAGCCTCCGCTATGCCTCGCTCTCTCCTCGACTTCCTCGCCCTCAGTCTCCCTCTCTTCGCCCAAGGCACGAACAGCACCATCGCCGGCCACATCACCGACCAAGCCGGTGCCTCCGTCGCAAACGCCAAAGTCTTCATTCAGAACGAAGCCGCCGGCGTCAAGCGCGAGGCCGTCTCTAACGCAAACGGCCAATACGTTGCCTACGCCCTCCCTTCAGGCGCGCGTCGGATAACGACTCAGTAAGGGCTTCACGGCGTCTCTCGCCTACAATTATTCAAATGTACGTGGCCAACGGAACGAACATCAACGGAGGCGGCAACGGAGCCCCGCAGGATAGCCGCTGCACCGCCTGCGAATGGGGCGCCATGCCCGAAGACCGTAACCACATCGCCGTCGTTAACCACAATTGGGAGCTCCCGTTTGGGAAAGGACCCCAGTTCGTTTCGAGGGGCGCGTTGAGCCATCTCATCGGCAACTGGAACATCACCGGCATCTGGACGATGCCTACGGGAGAAACATTCACGGCCACTTTTGCGGCGGGCGTATCGAACTCCGCCGGCGGAGGCGGAGACCGTCCCAATCGCCACAAGAACGGCAACCTCTCCAGCTTCGAGCGGACAATCGACCGTTGGTTCGATCTCACCGCATGGGCCAGCCCCGCCCAATTTAACTCCGGCAACGCCGGCCGCGGCATTCTCGTCGGTCCTGGCAACGTCAATGTCGATTTCGGCCTCCAACGCGAGTTCCCTTTCGGAGAATCTAAACGCGTTCAGTTCCGCTGGGAGATGTTCAACGCCTTTAACCGAGCCAACTTCACGACGCCCAATTCCAGCATCGGCAACGCCCTGGCCGGATTCATCTCCAACTGCGCCCCCGCCCGCGTTATGCAGCTAGGCCTCAAAATCTATTTCTAACTCGCACCCTCCAATCTCACGTCGCGTGCCGCCCCTTTCCGCCGATGTTGCGGTTAGGCGGAAGGCCGACGCTCGCCAAACCTCAGGGACGCTCGAGAAGGTCAAGGACCATCACCATTCGACTGGCATCCGGGCCATAGCCATTCCACAATTGCCGAGTCAGTTCGAACGCTTCCATCCGCTCCGCCATAATCGTCATCCGCCAATAAGCTGTCGCGTCACTCGGTGTCTCGGTCGTCACCACCACCATCATCGTCCGATCCATCCGCATTTCATCGAGTAACTCCATACCTCAAGCACATTCCAATTGAAAGATGAGCCTAGAGGGGAGGCCGGGATAACCGGGACCAAGTAAGGGCTCCTTTCCACGAGTCGGTGGTAGCGGTTTGATTTCGGAAACAAGGGACTCGTCGCCGAGGCGGTGGAAATGTGGGAATCGCGGAGCGATTTCCAAGGGCGGTGGGAAGCGAGGGAAACCGTTTTTTGGTTTTCCTCGATTTCCACGGCCCGTCATTTCCACGGCC
>Ga0209086_10000268_pt1 | contig 45224 bp, 35 predicted proteins | sample M_130207_XF_Meta_FD_187312 | JGI IMG/M metagenome (GOLD analysis project Ga0209086, IMG submission 187312) | Freshwater microbial communities from Lake Montjoie, Canada to study carbon cycling - M_130207_XF_MetaG (SPAdes) (version 2) | ecosystem: Environmental > Aquatic > Freshwater > Lake... | reverse complement strand
TGCAGAGGACAGCGATCAAACAAAATGTTGCAAAGACCATTTGGCCAAATACTCCGTGCGCAACTGCAAGTGGAACACTCGGCGCGAGATTGGCTGCATCTTGCGAAAGAGTGATGTGACCAGTGACACGCAGACCGCCCATCAATCCTTGTACACAGACCATCAGAAAACCGATCACTGCAAGAGTTCGCACAAGACGACCACTTTCGAAACGCGCTACGAGCGTCAAGAGTGTGATCGCCGAAAGTCCAACAAGCATTCCATAGAGTCGATGCGCATGTTCGTAATACACGCCACCCTTCATTTGCGAGATGGGGTATAGAAGCATGTTGTGACCAAATGAATTCGGCCAATCTGGAACTGCAAGTCCTGCTTCTAATCCGGTGACAAGTCCGCCAGTCACGAGCAATAAAAATATTGTCGCTGCAGTGATCGCACCGAACAGCGCAGTCGCAGGAAACTTTGATTGCCAGCGCGATCCGCCGCCGCCGACCGCACCGCCGATTGCTGCGCAAATCAAACTTGCGGCATAAAGACCGCCGACCCAGATCGCCAGCTGAACCCATAGTTCACTGCCAGTATCACGGCCGAAGAGACTGCCAACAACCAACAAGTTGACCGTTGCAGAAACAAGTCCGATCTTGATGCCTGCGCGTGCGCCATCAGCTCGTGAAGATGTTGGCGTCAATCGTCCGGCGATCAGCCCTCCGAGGAAAAGCGCGACAAACATGGCTCCAAAGAGAATCTCCCCCGCCAACATTCCTGGGCGCATCATTGCAACATAACCAATGGCCCACATCACGACGGTTGTCGCAAAACCAAGCGCGAGATGAAGTCCACGACGATCAGAAGAAGGCTGGTTCATTACACCTTCTATACTAGTTCGATCGAAGACGTCGCGACAATCTCAAACTTAGCTCGAACTTTGCCCACGCTCGGAGCGCTTGCGAAAGTGCGTCTGAATGCACTGGTGCTCGTCACGACAGGCGTTGGATTTATTGTCTCAACAACAACGACACCGAATTGGACTCTGCTTGCATGGACGCTCTTTGGAACGGCTGCATCTGCCGCGAGTGCATCGATGTTCAATCAACTCATCGAAAGTCACCGCGATGCATTGATGCAACGAACTGAGGGAAGGCCTCTTCCGCAAAAGCACATTGGCCGGCCGTTAGTTTTTCTTATGGCGGTCTTGCTTGCATATGTTGGGTGGGCAGTATTGCTTTGGGCCGCTGGATGGATTCCTGCTGCTCTCGCCACTGGAAATATCGCGTTGTATGCGCTGATTTATACGCCGCTCAAACCAATCACATCGATCAACACGATTGTCGGTGCATTATGCGGCGCAATTCCACCACTCGTTGGATGGACTGCAGCAACGGGTTCGTTCTCACCTGGCGGATGGGTGATCGCAGGGATTCTCTTCGTCTGGCAATTGCCACATTTTATGGCACTCGCATGGATGTACCGCGAAGATTATGCTCGCGGTGGATTCAAGATGTTGCCTGCAGTCGATCCAAGTGGACAAGTCACCGCGCAAACAATGGTGCTGACATCTCTCATCTTGATTCCCCTTGGATTGCTGACGACGGTCTATGGCGTTGCAGGTTGGTGGTTCGCCATTATTTCAATCATTTTGGGATGCTGGATGATCTTCGAGAGTTTCCGCTTTCTTCATCTTCGTACCGATGCATCAGCACGCCGTGTGTTTTTCACCAGCATCACATATCTCCCGCTGCTCTTGCTCGCGCTTGTGCTTGATCGAGGATCAGTCTCGCCGAGTGCGGCTCTACGAAATGCTCCAGTCTTTATCGCACCTGACGAAAAAATTCCTCAATGACTCAAAGTGATTCTGCGAAAAAGACGCAACTGACATTCGCCGCAGGTGGATGGGTGATTCTCTTGGCACTGATCCTTGTGCTTGGGATCACAGTCTTCGCATTTCTTGGACCGATGCGAGGGGAAAAGCCCATCGGTGATGGACGCGATCCGACAACATATGGCTTTGATCTGAGCAATCTTTCTGTCCCACAGGAATCGCTTGTTGGAAGCGGAAATCCCCGTGATTTCATGCGTTCTCTTGATGGACCCACGGTTCTTGCAGGGTCAGAAATTGCGCCAAAAAACAAAGAGGAACGAACCAAATATGCGGTTTCGACCGATCGTGTCATTGGCATCACGGTGAATGGTCAATCGCGCGCGTATCCGCTGAAGTTAATGAACGTACATGAAGTCTCCAACGACACGCTTGGCGGAGTGCCGATTGCGGTGACATACAGCCCGCTTTGCGATAGCGCTGTCATTTTCAATCGGGCGATCAAAGGAACGATTGTCAAATTTGGCGTCAGCGGATTATTACTCAACAGCAATCTTGTGATGTATGAAACACCCGATGCGCCCGTTGCGACAACAGAGAAACTGCCGACGGAAACTTATAAATCAAGCTTGTGGTCACAATTAGCATTTCGTGCGATTGCGGGTCCTGAATCAGCGAAGGAGACTCCACTGATCTTGATGCCAGGAACGCAAGTCTGCACCTGGGCAGCGTGGTTTCTGCTGCATCCAGATACGACGATCGCAATGCCCAATGAATCAGACAATCGGCGAATGAAGGAAACTGATTACGAACGGTACTGGCAGGAAGGCAAAGTCAATTTTCCGATTGTGGCGCTCGAGCAAACAGATCACAGCGACCGAACAATTCCCTTCTCGGAGATTGCGCCGACCGTTGCTCCTTTGCTTGATGCTGGCATAGGAACGATGGCAATGATCATTGCTGTGCAATATCCCAATGGATGGAAGATTGTTCCTCTCGCGACCCTGCCGAAATTTATTGATACAACCACATTTATTGCGGACTCTTCAATGCTCGGTGTGCGAATCAATTGGAGAATTGTGCCGCAAATGGGAGCACTCGTTCAAGAGGCAGATCCAATGCCGATTATGGTTCCCTGCCGCGGGTTTGCGTGGCAAGCGTTTCATCCGACACGCGCCGAACCTCGGGGAATTGGGCAGTGAAATTCAGCGCGATCCAAACCAAAGTGTGGCATAGAGCGCAATCCAAATCACATCGAGCGAATGCCAATACATTGCACACAACACAATTCCGTTATGTCTTGCTGCGCTATAGAGCCCTTCACTTGCATTGCGCGTGACAACTCCTAGCGCAAACAAACCGCCAATGATGTGCAGCACATGCAGTGCAGTCAGAACATAGAAGGTCCATGCATACAAGTTTGCGTCGATGTTGACATGCCGCATCCACATCGACCACCAGGCCTCGCCCTGCAGCAACACGAATAGAAACCCAAGCCAATATGTCACGCTTGCAAATCGCGCACAACCCTTGGTGTCGTCGCGCCTCGCACACTTGAGGCATTGATGCAGTGTTGCGCTCGATGCAAACAGAACAAATGTGCTGGCGATCAGCGTGTATGGCAAACTTGCATCAGATGACGAGCGCCATGGCAATTGCATATACGGGTTCAGTCGAACAACGATGTATCCCAAGATCGTCGCGGCAAAGACCATCGCAACAACAATGATGAATATCCACATGCCCATACGTGCAGCTCGATCACTACGGATCGAATCATCAAATGGATCTCTCTGTGGGAGATTAAGTATGGCCGCTCCAATCAGACCAAGCTGTAAGGCTCGGCGCTTTAGGTGGTTTCCTTACGGATTCAGACCAGGCTTGAATCTTGCCACTGGCGCGCCTGGCGCATTTGCATCGAGCGTTTCCTGTGCAACAGGCGGGTTACCTGTGTACTGAGTTGAGCGATACTGACTTGTATCCAGAACGCAGAAAGCCATCATCAGCACGACGAACATCATGCAGCCGATGAAGACTAATAAATTGAAAGGACGATCCCAGCGAAGATGCATGAAGAAAGTTGCTACGAGAGTGGCTTTGATGACCGCAATTCCAATAGCAACCCACAGATTAAATTCGCCGATGTCGATGTATCGGACTGCAACGGTGATGACGGTCAACACCAAGAGTGCAGATACAGTTGCGAGCAAAGTCGAAATTGGAACAAGGTGACCAACCAAAGGATGGTCTACATGGGCTGTGTTTGAATTTGATTGGGTCATGGGTTATCGCCGAGAGTCAAATTAGTGGATGAGATAGAAAAGTGGAAAGAGGAAGATCCAAACAAGATCGACGATGTGCCAGTACAGACCGACCAAATCGACTGGGGTGAAATAGTTCGGTCCGAAATCTCCGCGTGTCGCGCGATAGATCAGCATTCCAATCACAACCATTCCGACGATGACGTGGAATCCGTGCAGACCAGTCATGGCATAATAAATCGCAAAAAACAAGTGTGTGTTTGGCGGCATCTTTGGATCTTCGAGATGCGCAGATGGAAGCTCATGAGGAATGATGTCGTGCGTGACAGCCGAAGCGTGATTGACCGCGCCTGCACCAAGTCCCAGCGGACCCATCGATGCTGGCTTCACGACGGATGCATCAACCGCTGGATGCGCGCCAATCATCGGGACTGCCGATGGTGCGGAATTGAGTGGAGCAGCAACTGCCGCAGGCGCAGGAGCTGGGGCGTGAGCGAGAGCAACTGATTCTGCCTCTCCAATTGCATCATGCGGGGGAATATAAAAACCAGGTCCCCAAACCAAATTTTCGTGGATCTTGTGCGAGTACTCGAAATACTTGATGACCAAGAATCCTGCGGCACCTGCCATCGTCAACCAAAGACAAATGAGCAGCGCGATTCGCTTGCCACGCTGAGCGAAATACACCCCGAGCGCCATCGTAAGACTGGACAGAATCAGCACGCACGTGTTGATTCCACCCATTACTGTGTCGAGATAGTGACTGCCATAAGAGAAAACTTCTGGAAATCGACTTCGCAGAACTGCGTATGCAACAAAGAGTGCACCAAAGAAAAGAACTTCGGTCGCAAGAAAGAGCCACATTCCAAGCTTCGCGCTGTCGAACTGCTGCGCAGGAGTTTCGAAATGGTGCGCGAGAAATGGATACTTCGCATGTTCCGCAGATTCATGACCATGACCGTCGGCATGACCCTCATGCCCAGCATGACCTTCATGACCAACGCTCGCCTGACTCATGAATGACCTCGTGCTTCTGCTGCAATTGCGAGCGCTTCTAATTCCTTGTCAACCACATAACCCTGCTCCTTCTCGTCCCAGCGCAGCATGGAGAAGTCGTAACAATTACCAACGGTTGGTGGGGAACTGAAATTGTCATGCGGAGGAGGCGAGGTGCATTGCCATTCCAAACTGCGACCGCCCCATGGATTTGCTGGTGCTTTCTTGCCACCAAGCAAACTCTGTACGAAGCATGCAGCGCAAAGGAAGAATCCACACGCCATGATGTATGCACCGATCGTAGAGATCACGTGATAGATCTGAAACTCTGGCTGATAGTCGTAGTACCGACGTGGCATTCCTTGACTTCCGAGCATGAACTGCGTGAAGAAGGTGATGTTGAATCCGACAAAGATGATGATGCATGCGGTGATCGCAGCCTTCTCGTTGTACATCCGACCAGTCATCTTCGGCCACCAATGATGCAGTCCGCCGATCATTCCAATCAGTGCGGAACCCATCATGACATAGTGGAAATGCGCGACGACAAAATATGTGTCATGCAAGTGGACGTCGGTATTGAGTGTCGCCAAGTGGATTCCAGTCAATCCACCAATAGTGAAGAGAAAGAGGAACGCCAAGCCATACATCATCGGCGCAGTCAAACTGATCGTGCCTTTGTAGAGCGTCATAGTCCAATTGAATGTTTTCACCGCGGATGGAATAGCCACGCTGAATGAAATCAAAGAGAAGATCGTGTTCATCAGACCGCTCTGGCCTGAGATGAACATGTGATGTCCCCAGACGATGAAGGAGAACATTGCAATGGCGATCGACGAGAATGCGATGAACCGATATCCGAAGATCTGACGATGTGAATGGACTGAAATAATCTCGCTGATGATTCCCATCGCTGGCACAATCATGATGTACACAGCTGGATGGCTATAGAACCAGAAGAAATGCTGATAGAGAACTGGATCGCCACCCATGGATGGATTGAAAATTCCGATGTTCATCGTTCGTTCAACAATCAGCAGACAAACTGTGATCGCGAGCACTGGAGTTGCGAGAACCTGAATGATCGCGGTTGCATAGAGCGCCCACAAGAAAAGAGGCATTCGGAACCATGTCATTCCCGGCGGTCGAAGCTTGTGCACCGTGACGATGAAGTTCAGACCCGTGAAGATGGATGAGAATCCAAGAATGAAAACGCCAGTCAGAACTGGAATCACTCCGCCTGTTGTGGTCGTTGTTGAATACGGCGTGTAAAAAGTCCAACCAGTATCAAAGCCACCCGCGGCGAGCGAATAGAGCGTGAATAGAGCGCCGCCAATCCAGAGATAGAACGAAAAGAGATTCAACTTTGGAAAGGCAACATCTTTTGCGCCAAGCATGATGGGCAAGACGAAGTTTCCAAGTGCGGCTGGAATGCTTGGAATGATCACTAAGAAGACCATGATCGCGCCGTGCAGGGTGAAAAATTGGTTGTATGTCTCTGCGCTGACAATTGTGCGGCCTGGAGTGAGGAGTTCTGTGCGAAGCAGAAGAGCAAAGACTCCACCAACAAAGAATGACGCAAGCACAGCGGACATGTACATCACGCCAATGCGCTTGTGATCGAGAGTAAGTGCCCACGAACGGAATCCACGTGTGAACGTGAGATAGTTGTCGGTGGTGGCTGATGTGTCGAGTAATTCTGGTCTTGGTGTAACGATGGTTGTCATAAAAAAACCTCTGTGGACTTCCTTGTATTTCTTACTTCATTTCTGATTTGGTTTCGGTCTTCGCTGCTGCAGGTGGCAATGTTTTTGTCCATGCACCCTTTGCGTCGAACTCATCAAGATGCTTCATCATTCCGATGACTGAATCAACGGCTCTGTCATTCAACTGACCTTTGAAAGTTGGCATGACATTTCCGTATGTTGCGACAAGATGCTTTCCTGGGTTGTAAATCGAATCGCGAACGTAATCCTCTGGCGTCGCATATTCCTTGCCTGGCCCGATGATGTCGGCATAACTCTTGCCATCACTGAATCGCGCTCCGCCCGGAGTTGTAATTCTGGTCCATATCCCCTGCCATGACGGTGCGAGGCCAATCGTTCCATCAATGGAATGACATTGTTGGCAGCGGGCATAAATCTTTGGGCCTGCCTTAAAATACAACTCGTCGTCTGGAATTTCATCAAGCCACTGCGCCTGCTTGACCAACCACTCATCAAACTCTGCTTGTGGCAGCACGACGACTCTGCGATTCATATTGGAGTGACCCGTTCCGCAATACTCGGCGCAGAAAAGGTGATATCCATTCTTCTCTTCAGGTCCGGTTGGGATATCGCACTGAAACCAAAGCGTCGAATATCGCCCAGGAACAATATCTTTCTTCACTCTGAATGCTGGGATGAAGCAGCAGTGAAGCACATCATTTGAGCGCATGACCAATCGCACGGGGCGATTGCTTGGCACAACGAGATTGTCAGACTGTGCGCCGTTTGGATACTTGAATTGCCATCCCCATTTGAAGGCTGTGACATTCACATCGAAAGAATTCTTTGGCGGCGTGATCAGGTCGACATAGCCAGTGAATCCGAAGAAGAAAATTGCGATGCAGATCAGCAGCGGAATAACGGACCAAGACAATTCAAGGACTGCGTGATGGGTCATTCCATCGTTGCGGATGCGTGTCCCAGGCTTCGCGCGATACTTAATCACGAACCAAACCATCATCCCGACCACAACGACAAAGAAGAAATAACAAATGTAGTTGATGATGTTGAACATCAAGTCGACATTGTGCGCTTGCACCGATGCTCCAATTGGAAGCCAGAAATCTGATGGCGTGACGACCGGGGGAGCGGTTTGCGCGCTGGCAGTTGCAATGAAAATGGAAGTGAGTATGGAAAGCATGGGTAAAATTCTAGGCAGGTCGAGAAGACGGAGCGAGTTCGCTCGTGCGAGCGCCGCGACGGAACATATAGATGAGACCAGCGGCAATCACGACAACCGTGACTGCTCCGCCAATTTTCATCAAGCGCATTGCAAAGACAACATAGCCCTGACTTGCAGGGTCGTATTGATGACACCAAAGAATAAATCGATCGAGCGGAGTTCCAATTTTCCCTTCGCCTGCTTCAACGATCGCCATGCGCATCGTCGTGGGATCGAACTTCACTCCATAGAGATATCGAACAATGCGTCCATCTGATGCGATCATCGCCAGCATTGCAGGATGCGAATATTCTCCACTAGGAAGTTCTTTGTATTGAAAGCCAACGGATTCTGCAATCGCAGCAGGAGCTTTCGCACCTTCTGCAGTTTGAGGCGCGGTCAGAAAACGTGCGCCCTGATCAGAACCCGCGCGGCCGTATTCGGCCATATATCCAAGTTTCTTTGCGTGGGCGAGTTCGTTGCTTTCCTTGGGGTTGATCGAAATAGAAACCAGATCGAAATCTTTTCCGATAGAAAGATCAACTTTCGAAAGTGATCGAATCGCTTCATTGAGCACAAGCGTGCAAAGCATTGGGCATTTGTAATAACCCATGTGCAACATGACAGGCTTGCCAGATGCGAGGATCGCACCAAGTGTTGTTTCTTTACCATCGTCACCAATCAATACTGTTGTCAGAGGAATCGTGTCGCCGAGATGTTCGAGGATGTCCACTCCCTGCATTTCCTTCGCAACTCCGTCAGCAAGAATTGGACCTTCGCCTGGAGCGAATGGAGCAATCGACGCCTGCGCGCTTGCGCTGTTCGTCATGCCGACCGTGAGGGCGGTCGCTGCGATCAGAGAAAAGATGGACGAGGCGATCTTCACTTGGTGGCAGTTCCTTGGGGCGCTGGAGCTGGAACGGGTGGAGCAACAACAATCTTCGGCGGATTCTTTGCATCTGCAATCACAAATTCCATCGCCTTCGTGACTGGGATTCGGATGCGCGGTTCTGCACTACCGTCAGGGGCAGTGACTGAATACTTTTGATAGACATCAAGTTGCGCAAGCTGTTGATTCTTCAACTGTGTCTTCCAAATATTCGGGGGATCAATAACCTTCACATCCACTTCTTTGCCTTCGAACTTGAAATAGAAAACACACGTGGCGATCACCAAAGCAGAGAGAATAATGATTGCCGACAAAGAAACCACCCATGTCGATCCTGCTTCGGGATCATCTGTTGGGACCGCAGAAATTGAGTTTGCTTCTTGAGACATATATAGAGTTCCTTGACTATCAGATATTTTCGAATTGCAGACTTTCATTCAAACGCGGATCGCGGCGGCACAACACTGAACCTCGTGAGAGGCGACCAGTTGCCGATCCAATGCTGAGTCCAATGAATCCAACCAACATCAGATAGTTCAGTGGATTGCCCAAGCCAGTCGAGGTTGTTGCGTATGCAGAGGCAAGCGCGTCATACGTTGTAAATGTCGCAACATCGTGCGGCACAACTGGCATCACGAGCCAATAAATATCGATCCATGCGAAGGCCAGCATCCAGAGCGCGCCGAATGCAAGAGTTCCTCTCCATCGTTTCATCCAGCGTGAGATGAAGAAAAGAAATGGAATGATGAAGTGGCCCAAGAGCAGCGCAACGCTGACCCATGCCCAATCACCAATTTGGCGTGCAAGGAACCACACTGTTTCTTCTGGAAGATTTCCATACCAGATCAACATGTATTGACTGAAGGCGATGTATGCCCAGAAGACAATTCCAAATGCCCAAATCATCTTGCCGATGTCTTGGTAATGCTCTGCGGTGATCACGCCGCGCAAATATCCCATCGCTTGCAATCGAAGGCAACCAATTGCGATGATTGAAAATCCGCCCGCGCATGTACCGGCGAAGAAATAGATTCCAAACATCGTGCTGAACCACGCAGGCGAAAGAGACATGATCCAATCCACCGCTGCGAATGTCGATGTGAGCGCGAAAAGAATGAGACAAGGTGCTGCCGCATATCGCATCTTGGTCGAGAGCGTTGCATCTCCGGTTTGATCTTGTCGGCGCGAAGTGCTGAGGAACCATCGCGTGGCGAGTGCCCAGAACGCGAAGTAGAAACAAGCACGAATCATGAAAAATGTTGGATTAAGAAACGCAGTCTTGTGAGCGACGATCGCACCCTCTGCAGGCGAGTGTTCGGTCAGATGCGCCATATCTGCCCAAGGCCAGATGATTGCTAGTCCATGACCAAATCCATTCCACTCGCGATTGGTGATGAGCAACCAGAACATAGGCACAAGGAAAAGCACCCAAATCCAAGTGAGATTTGCGGCTTGCGCTTCGGCGATTCTTCGAATTGCGACAGCCCATCCTGCATTGGTGATGTGCTGAACCATGACAAAGAAAAATGCTCCGAGCGATAGCGTCAGCACGAAGATGCCATTCTGCAACCAGATCATGGCGAGACCGTGCGGATCATTCTGCTTCCATGCGACGAAGGCGGCAGCGATGAGTGAGATCACTGCAACGACATATGCAACACGAGAAGTTCGTACGAGACGATCGTCTCCCATGATGCTGCGATCCGAAAGATCTGCGACAGCTGTGATTGAAGCACTCATGATTTCAGAGCCCCCCCCGTTTGTCGGCTGGAACTTCTTCTAGAGTTGCGTTCTGACTTCGTTGCAGAGCGCGCACATATGCGACAATTGCCCACCGATCAGCGGGTGGAACTTGCGAGCCATATCCCGCCATGTTTCGCACACCGTAAGTGACAGAATTAAAAAGTTGACCAATCGGTTGAATCGTTACGGTTGCATCGTGCAAACTTTTCGCTGCGACCCAGACAGTTCCATTCACTGGACCATCTGCATTGGCGACAAGTTCCATCGCACGCTGATTGACCGTGCCATTGCCGCCACCTGAATATCCGTGACAGGGAGTGCAATAAATATTGAAACGGTCTTGGCCACGCAGAAGCAATTCCATGTTCATCGGCAATTGCTTTGGAGTAGTGGTTGCCCATTGGCCATCAACAACACCATCGACGAAATGCGTGTCGAGATATGTCTCGCCGCGCGCAACAGTTCCGACAATCTGCGGACGCTGTGATCGCTTGTCTGCGAATAAATCATTCTCTGATTGAGGAAGAAACTTCGCCTGCATATCCATATCTTGAATGATATTGATGGGTCGATTTGGATTGGGCTTCGATCGTGCGTTGGCAGCGATGACCGGCGGAAGAATGGCCAAAAGTGTCAGAATCAAAAGAGCATAAATAATGATGCGTGGCATTAGCGATCCTCCACCACTTCGATGTGCTTAGCGCCGAGCGTCTTCATGAACGCCTCTGTCTTGGAGCGCAGGAATTTTGGGTCGCGCGATTCGATGACGATGAAGAATCGATCATCAGTCGCGCGGCGGAAACGAATGTTGCTCAAGAGTGGATGCGAGAGCCGTGGCAAACCGTTCATCAAGAACATCAACCCCACTGCCGAAAGCGCAGACAAGAGAATGGTGAGTTCGAAGATGATCGGAATCCATGCAGGCACCGACATGAGTGGCTTGCCAGAAATCAGGAAGGGATAACCAGTGACCCATACCAATGCCCAGACGGAAAAACTGGCTGCATTGGTGAAAGCTTGCAGACAGAAACCCACGATGGTTCCTGTCATTCCTGCGCCAAAGACAAGCAGCGGCAGAATTGTTCGCTTGATTCCCATCGCCTTATCAAGACCATGCACTGGGAATGGCACGTGACAATCCCAGAAGCGATAGCCAGCAGCGTTGACTTTCTTTGCGGCTTCCATGATTTGTGCGGGCGTTTCGAATTCCGCCATCATTCCATATAAAGGAAGCGATGAGCTATTTGGTGATGGAGATGACGTCTGCGTTTGTGGTGAGAAAGTTGTCATAGCGAATCCTCCGACGATCGAGGCTCTCGCAAAGCAGGAACTGCTCCAGCTGGAAAGCCATGATCATCACCAGCATGGCCAGCATGACCAGCATGCGGATTGGCTTCAGGCATGACAGCCTTCACTTCGGCGATGGCGATCATCGGCAAATATCTGCAGAAGAGAAGGAAGAGAGTTCCAAAGAGACCGAATGCTCCGACCATCGTTCCGATATCAACCCATGTCGGCACGAACTGATCCCATGAAGATGGAAGGAAGTCATTTGCAAGACTGGTCACGATGATGACGAATCGTTCGAACCACATTCCGACATTCACGAAGATGCTCAGGATGAACATCAATGGGATGCTGGTGCGAACAGCTTTGAACCAGAAAAGTTGCGGCGTGATCACATTGCAACTGACCATGATCCAATATGCCCACCAATATTGACCGAAGGCGCGATTGACGAATGCGAACTTTTCATACATCGCACCCGAGTACCACGCGATGAAGAATTCCATCGAGTACGCGTATCCAACCATGCAACCTGTCAACAAGATGATCTTGTTCATGTTGTCGAGATGGCGCATCGTGATCAGATCTTTGAGCCCGAAGAGTTCTCGCGCAGGAACTGCAAGCGAAACAACCATTGCGAATCCAGAAAAGATCGCTCCCGCGACGAAGTAAGGTGGGAAGATCGTGGTATGCCAACCAGGAACTTGGCTGACTGCGAAGTCGAAGGAAACCACACTATGCACTGAAAGCACAAGTGGAGTTGCAAGCGCAGCAAGCAAGAGATAGGCAACTTCGTATCGATGCCAGTGACGCATCGAGCCGCGCCAGCCAATCGATGCGAGTCCATATGCAAATTGTTGGAAGCGACCCTTCGCTCGATCACGAAGCGTCGCGAGATCTGGAATCATTCCCACGTACCAGAAGACCAATGACACAGTGAAATAGGTGCTGACTGCGAAGACGTCCCAAAGAAGTGGACTGCGGAATTGCGGCCACATCTCCATCGAGTTTGGAATTGGAAAGAGCCAATATGCAAGCCAAACGCGACCCACGTGAATGCCTGGAAAGAGTCCAGCGCAAACAACTGCGAAGATGGTCATCGCTTCTGCAAATCGATTGATTCCCGTGCGCCACTTCTGACGGAAGAGAAAGAGAATCGCAGAGATCAGAGTTCCGGCGTGACCAATACCGACCCAGAAAACGAAGTTGGTGATGTCGTACGCCCACATGACTGGGTTATTCAATCCCCACACGCCAACACCGGTGAAGATGAGATATGTCACGCAGAAGCCCAAGAATCCCATCATTCCTAGACAAATAACAAACGCGATATACCACGCCATCGGCGGACGATTTTCTGCAATACGACAAACTTGGTGAGTGACCTCTCCAAACTTGTGCATGTTCAACACAAGCGGTGCCCGAGAACCTGTTGGCTGCTGCGTGTTATCCGTTTCGGTGAAGCCTTTCGAAGAATTCGACATGATTAACTCCCCGCCTTTGCATGAGAATCATAATTCGCCGGAGCATGATCATCGGCGTCGCCGCTCTCGCGTTCGATCGCAGGATTCGTGACTCTCGCTAGATATTGCAAGCGCGTCTTCGTATTCAATTCTTCCAGCAATTGATATGAACGGCCACTGCGATGCAGCTTCGCAACTTTGCTGTCTGAAACATTCAGATCTCCAAAGATGATCGCATTCGTTGGGCATGCTTGCTGGCACGCGGTTTCGACCGCGCCATCTGGCATTGGGAAGTTGTCGACGCCACTTGCGGTGCCGCCAGACTTTGCCCATGCATTCTTGTATTTGATCTTCGCTGCCTGAATGCGCTGCGTGCAGAAGGTGCACTTTTCCATCACACCTCGCATGCGGACTGTGACTTCGGGATTGAATTGCATTCGCAACCAAACGTCTGGACCGTCCTCAACGTAATACTCTGGTTTGACTTTTAACAATCCTTCTTCGCGTTGCGGTTCGCGCCGTTGATAATCGAAGAAATTGAATCGGCGAACTTTGTATGGACAATTGTTGCTGCAATATCGCGTTCCAATGCAGCGGTTGTAAACCATTGAATTGATTCCATCTTTGTCGTGCACAGTTGCTGCGACTGGACAGACCTGTTCGCATGGTGCGTTTTCGCAGTGCATGCAGGTGACAGGTTGAATCGCGAAGCCTTCTGGCTTCGCTGGATTCGATCCGCGGAAATATCGATCGATGCGAATCCAGAACATTTCACGACCGCGCAAGACTTGATCCTTGCCAACCACTGGAATGTTGTTCTCTGCCTGACATGCAGTGACGCATGCGCTGCATCCTGTGCACTTCCCTAAGTCCACAGACATCGCCCAGCGGAAACGTGCGCCTTCGAGATTTGTTTCAGACCAAAGTGAAAGACGACTTGCAACATGTGTTAGGTGACGCGCAAAGTCTGGATGATTTCGATATTCGCCGACGCTTGCTTCTCGAATCAAAGTTGGAAGGCGTTCTTGAATTCCTTCTTCTGGAACCTTCGAATCAAGCGCATCCGCTGCACCATGATCTTGCGTGTGAGCGATCAGATATTTCGCACCAGTCGAGACAATGCTGCTTGCCATCGCCCAATCTGGATTCGCCGTCGTGCGAATCTTGTATGCGTTGAATCCAGCGTCAAGCGCAGTCGAACCAACTCCAGGACCAGTGCGACCATATCCAACACTCAGTCCGACTGAAGCATCGGAATATCCTGGCATCGGCCATGCGGCCGCTTCGACTGAACGACCATCAACCGAAATTTTCACCATGTCGCCGCGGCGCACGCCGATCGTCTGCGCGAATTGGCTACTCATCAATGCGACATTGTCCCACGTGATTTTCGTTACGGGATCTGGAAGTTCTTGCATCCACGCGAAGTTGGAGAAGCGACCATCCCAGACTTTCATATCGCGCAAGAAGACAACTTCCATCACATCTGAAGCATTGACCTTTGTTGTTTCCGCACGAAGCGCTGCGGCAATCGCGGCGCTTGCAAGTGGTGCATTATTCTGCGCCTTTGCTGCTGTGCCTGCGACAAATCCTTGATCGAGCCATGTGCGCCACGCAGTGTCAAAGCCCACGCCAGAAAGTCCGCTTGCAGCAACATGTGTTCGTCGCACGATGGAATATGAATCGGTTGGATCGCTGCCGAGCAATTCGGCAAGCAATTCGATTTGATTTTTTCCACCTTGGCCAACAGGGATCATCGGCAAGATCAATGGTTGTTGCACGGAGAGCGTTCCATCGAAACTTCTTGCGTCATCCCATGATTCCAAGAAATGAGCTTGCGGAATGTGCCAAGAACACGATGGACTCAACGCTGTTTCATCCGCATACATGCCGAGATGAATGACATTGGGAACTTTCGTCATCGCGTTTGCGAATTGGCAGTCAACAGGAGCGTCATAGACGGGATTTCCGCCCAAGATGAATAATGTGTCGACCGATCCAGCATTCATCGAGGTGCACAAAGCAGTAAAGCGATCCTTCGATGCTTCCATGGACTCCGCGATGTAGTTGATCGTCTTGCCTTCATTGCCAAGCGTGCGATTGATTGCGGCAACCAATGCGTGCGTCAATGCAGATGCCGTTGCGCCCGCAGTGATCAATGATGTTCCGCGATTTGATTTCAAATCTGCGATAAGCGCAGTGATGACTTCTTGACCACGACCAAGCAAGAGCGCTTGCGTCGCCTGCGACTTCACCATTGTGTCGATTGCAGATTTCAATTCTGGCGATCCGTCGCCTGCGCCAATACCTTGAGCGATGAGTGCAGCAACAACTCCCATATCGCTCAAGCGAATTGCGAGTCGTTCATCTGCGTTCATTCCAGTTGTCGTCAAACCATTTTCGACAACATAGAGTCGAGCGATTTGCTGTGTCTTTGGATCAACTGCATCGACTGCGCGACCTGCCGACCATTGACGCGCCCAGCGCGGAGAATCGGGAGAGCCATACAAGAAGTCATCGCCGAGTGAAACAATAATGTTTGCCTTATCGAATGATGGCATTGGACGAAGTTGCGCAGAGAACGCCATTGCATTTCCCTGAATCACGTTGTCGCGCGAAAGAGGTTCCCATGCGACGATTTGTGCTTGCGGGAATGCGCTCTTCACGCGTGCGATCATGTCAGCGTGACTTGGTCCGCTGTGCATGTCCATCAGAATTGCCAGACCCTTGCCGCCACTTGCGCGCAAATCTCTGGACTTGTTCGCCAAGAAAACTGAAAATGGTTCATAAAAAGATTGCGTATTTTTTGACAGAACTGTTCTGCTGCGATCTGGGTCATACAAGCCAAGAATTTGTGATTGAGCCGCAGATGAAATTCCAGCACCGCCCCATGGATGCATGGTGTTTGTATCAAGTTTGATCGGGCGACCGTCATAACTCTTCACAAGCACTGGCTGCGCAAAACCACTGAATTCCCAGACAGAACTGTAATAAACTGGATCGCCAGGAACGCGATTTGCAGCTTGGCTTGCAGCGGGAACGATTTTCATTTCCGGCCATCGACGACATCCTGCAAGACCAAGGCCTGCGAGTGCAAATGATGCACCCATCACTTTGAGAAAGTTGCGACGTTCATTTTCGGTTGCGTGCTCTGATGCGCCGTCTGGAAATTCACGGTGCATCCAATCTCGAAATTCGTTCGAGTTTGTGAGGTCTTCAACACTCCGCCAATAGGGCTTCTTTACCGATGACATGTCGAACAGTTCTCGCTTGGGTTGATGTGAAAGAGCTTGACAAGAGATTCGCGTTCTTCGCGCGTCAACTCAACGCGTTGATCCCAACTCAGGTTGGTGATTTGTGACACGGGACGAAGACGATCGGTTGGCGCGCGGTGGCATTCAAGGCACCATCCCATCGCCAGCGGCGAGTAGCGATAGACCACTTCCATTTGATCAATGCGTCCGTGACATTCAACGCAACCAACACCACGATTGACATGCGCGCTGTGATTGAAATAGGAATAGTCCGGCAGCTTGTGAACTTTGACCCACTCCATCGGCATCCCCGATTCATATGAACTTCGAATTTTTTCCAACTTGGGACTTTCGCGTTGAATCTGGGTATGACAGTTCATGCAAGTTTGTGTCGCAGGCACAGCGGCGAAGGCTGCGCGCTCAACGGTGTTGTGGCAATAGCGACAATCCATTCCAAGTTGCCCGACATGCAGCGCGTGGCTATATGGAACTGGTTGCGTGGGCTGATAGCCGGCATCAATTGTTTTGGGACTGAATCCGTATGCGACAACGAATGCCGCATATAAAGGAAGGATCGCACCAATCACCAAGATGAATGGCAAGATCGCATTGGTCCAACGGGGGAAAAGGAATCGGCTCATGTGTGTTTGACTGGTTTCGTCTGGGGTTAATCTGGGGTTGTTCTGGACTACTTCGTGCTTTTTTTCACAAACTATGTCGAATACTCAATAATAGGAGCGATGCAGTCTCGGCGCAAGGATTCACGAAGGTTGGAAATGCGATAAATTCCATATCGGTGAATGCGTCGCAAAAAATGAAGATTGCTTCGGGATCTGCGAAAGCGGATTGCGTGGATATTCCTGCGGCTTTGGCTGAAATTGCCAAGAGAGCACATCAAACCATCTTGCCGAATTTCTCTCACCATGCTTTAACGACGGCCTTGAACAAGCGCGAACTGATCAACTTCACTTCGACCCCTGAAGGTGTTGCATTGCCACACGCGATTTGCGATGAAATTGCACCGAGCGATTCGGGAGTTGTCATCCTCACCTTGTTGCGGCCAATTCTCTGGGGTTCGCACCAAGTGCATATCGTCGTTGGATTGCTCGGATCGACATCCGAACCTTGGAGGCAGGTCCGAAATCTTGCCAGAATTGCACGGGTGTGTTCGCAAGACTCTATTCGACAGCGACTTATAGCATGCGCCGATGATATTGCGCTGTTAGATTTATTTGACAAGGAGTGCAATAACGATGCCTGAAGCAGACCAAGGCATGCGTTTAGTTATTTTGCTTGTGCAGCACGGCCAAGCATTCGAGGCGGTCATTAACGCCGTACTCGATGCGGGAATTGTCGATGCGTCGGTCGTCGAAAGTCAGAGTTTGTCGTCGATCATGAGCAAGGACATGCCGATCTTTGCTGGACTCGCCGCCCTGCTTCCACAGTCGATCGGCAGTCGTGCGATCTTCGCACTCTGCCCTGCGGCCAAGGCCTCGACCCTTATGGGATTTTTGCGAGAGATTCCCAAAGATGACCGCCCGATCGCGGCTGCATTCCCAGTCGAGCATTTTCTCGGATTCGATTCGTGACCAACTCCATCTTTTGGCTTGCGCTTGGAGTTGTGATTCTGGTTGCAGGGAGTCGATGGACAGAACGAATCCGAAGACGCTTTCCGATTTCCAATGTGCTTGGCGGAGGATGGGCATTGCTCGTACTTGGCATCGCGGTTGGTCCGCGCGGCGCTGGGGTGCTCGATGGAGAACGACTTTCACAAGTGCAACCCATCTTGCTCGTGCTGTTGACATGGAGCGGAGTTGTTGTCGGACTTCAATGTCAAGCCGCACTTGTTCGTGCGATTCCAGCTGCGCTCTGGCGTTGGATCACTTTCGATTTGACCTTCAGTCTTTTGTTGAGTGTTGCCGCAGCAGGACTGCTTGCAAGAATCTGGCAACCAGACTCCCCCGCCGCGGCACATATTCTTTTGACTGGAATAATTGCTGCGATAGCCATCGGCTGGAATCCAGAAACACGCTCACTTGGCATTCGAGCAGATGCACCTGCGATGAGAATGGCTGTGATGGTGCAAAGCGGCGCTGGTGCGCTTGCGATTTGTTCGATTGCCATTGCAACGCTTGCACTGCAATGCGTTCATCAAGATTTCACTGGGGCGGTGATCTTCGCACCATACGGTGGCATGGTTGCGCTTGCGATGGAATGCGGCGCAGTGATCGTTGTTTCGCTTGGTGCGTATGGAATTTTGCGCGACTCGCGCGAGGACGATGCACGCACGACATTAATCATGATCGGCGCACTTTGCTTGCTCTCTGGAATCGCAGTGGCATTCGGCGGCTCTGGTCTGCTGACTGGTTTGCTCTTCGGCGCGATGATTGGACTTGGGCGAAGACGACTGCGCGGACTGGAACATTTAATTTCGTATTCGGAACCAATCGTCGCAAGTGGTTGCTTCTTCTTTGCTGGCATCACGCTTGCATTTCCTGGCGACACAACAAAGATCAGCAGCGTTGTGATTGTGTGCGCAATTGCGTTGTCGCTTGCAATTGCACGGCGTGTGCTCAAGCCACTCATAATGAATATTGCGCTCGCCTCGGTGCGTGACAGCGTGGCACTTGATTCACCAGCCGCGCGCGGACCGGTTCGACAAGCACCGCTGACAATCGTTGTTCTCCTTGCGTTTGCGATACAGGATTCTTCTGGACTCGCGGATCAATTACTTGGACTCGCCGTCCTCATTTCTCTGATGAGCACGCTCTCGACATTCTGGCCGCGACATGTACGGAGTGCGACCAAATGAAATTGCGCACAACAAACATTCAAAAACGGAAGGATCGCCCACGTTTTGGTGCAACTTTTCTCGCTGTTGCTTTGTTCTGTCTTATGGGACTCATTCTTATCACGCGCGAATTGCGAAAGAGCATTGTCGATCTCCCACAATCGAACTTGTCTGCTGCGGGCGAAACAACTCTGCTACTTGGAGTGATCATCTTGGGATCGTGGCTTTCTGGAAGATTGATTCGCAGAGTTGGACTTCCTCCAATCACAGGACAACTGCTCTTTGGAGTGCTTGTCGGACCAAGTTTTTGGACGTGGCTTCATCGACCGGAGATGTCATTGATCAATGCATCGCAACTTGTATCGCTGCAAGGACCCGAATCGCTTGCGGTCGTCATGATTGGACTTGTCGCAGGCGCTGAAATCGATTGGCTTTTTCTGCGGAGCAAACTGCGTGTCATCACGGCGCTTGCTGCGGGGCAAATGATTCTCGTCTTTATCACTGTTGGATTTGTCGCGTTTGCATTTCTGGATTCCATATCGCAGTCAGTCATCGTGGCGACAATCGCTGCAACAAGCAGTTCCGCCGTCTCGGTCGCCCTCCTGCGAGAGATGCGACATCCAACTGATTTCGCTCGGTTGCTTCTCGCAACAACAGTTACGAAAGACCTCTTTCTTGTGACAGCATTTTCAGTCGTACTTTTTGTGGTTGCAGCAACGACAACAACGACGGCGCATCAAGCGTGGTACTGGATCGCTCTTCATCTTGCCGGCAGCATCGGTGTTGGAATCGCACTTGCGTTTCCGCTTCGATGGTCGCTCGCACGAATTGAGAGGCGCATGACTGCAGTGGTTCTGGTCACAGCGATCTTTCTTGCAATTCTTTGTTCGACGATTGGCGTTGCGCCGCTCATCACCGCCCTCACACTTGGATTTACCGCGCGCAACATCGCGCCTCTCGCCACCGCATCTTTCTTCGCAACAGCGCGCAGACTTTTTCTTGCCGTCTGCTGCGTTTTCTTCGCAGCAGCTGGAACGCATCTGAATCTTGCCGCGCTTGCAGCGAATTGGACCGTGGTGCTTGCCATTTCTGCAGTTCGCTTCGCTGGAATGTGGACAGGTGTGACGATCGCCGCTCGCGCGACAGGACTGTCGCCATCGGCGACGCGGTGGGCATGGGCGGGATTTATTCCACAAGCGGGAATATCTCTTGCTCTTGCTGCACAAATTGCAATTGAATTTCCAAATCAAACATGGGCCAGCGGCCTTACAACAATCGTGATTGCATGCATAACTCTGAACGAAATGATCGGGCCGATTCTGATGCGTATCGCACTGAGCAAAGTACCGTCCCACGAATGAGAGTTCGCGCATGATCGATACGCATTGCCATCTGACATTCCCAGAATTCGCTGGTCGAGTCTCGCAAGTTCTCGATGCAGCTTCACGCGTTGGAGTGCATAGTGCAATCACTATTGCCACAACCACTGCCGATGCGATTCGCACCACGGAATTAGCTGCGCTGCATCCGCGACTCTTTGCAAGTGCGGGAGTACATCCTTTATATAGCGACAAGCCATGCGATTGGGCGGAACTTCGCCGAGCGGGCGAACATCCCAAATGCGTTGCATGGGGAGAACTTGGTCTGGACAATCACTATGACAAACCACCCGCCGCGCAACAGCGTGCGATATTGGAAGAACAACTTGCTCACATTATTCGTTGGAGCAGCGAGGGTCTTGCAAAGCCGATCATTGTGCATTGCAGAAAAGCATTCGTAGATCTTGTTCCAATCTTGGCCGCGACAGGTTTGCCAGGGAATCGTTTCGTCTTTCATTGTTTCACGGGTGACTCGAATGATGTTCGGATGGCGCTCGACATGGGCGCATACATTTCATTCACTGGCGTACTGACTTTCCCAGGTGCGCCAGATGTGCGCGCCGCTGCGAAAATCGTTCCAATCGATCGGCTGATGGTCGAAACAGATTCGCCGTTTCTGGCGCCTCAACCAGTGAGAGGTGAGTGGCCCAACGAACCAAGATTCGTAGTGCATGTTGCTGAGGCACTCGCGCAAGTACGAGGAGAAGACCCGATACAACTGAACGAGCAACTTGATGAAAACGCCGTGCGCTTTTTTGGCGAAATGCTTCGACAGCCTAGGATGACCGCCCGATGACCGATCGCACCGAGAAAACAACTGCAAGGCCAAGTGCTTCGATGAGCTTTGGAGACCACCTCGAAGAATTGCGTAAGCGCGTCTTTCTTGCGGTGATCGTGCCAGTGCCATTGATGTTGGCTTTGTTTTTCTTTGGAGGTGATGTTCGCAACTTCTTGTGCGAGCCGCTTCTGCGTGCCATGCGCGCGAACAACATCACTGCGCAACTGACGGTTCTCAGTCCAACAGAAACGATGATGATGGATATGAAGATTTCATTCATCCTCGCATTGGTGATCGCTGCGCCGTGGGTGCTCTGGCAACTTTGGAAATTCATTTCGCCTGGGCTGCATGAACATGAACAACGATTCGTCCGACTTCTTTTACCTGGCAGCGGAATATTGGCGCTTATTGGTTTGACCTTGTTGTATTACATCATGCTTCCATTGATGTTGACTGTGCTCGTCAGTTTTAGTATTTCGCCTGAAACAAAGTTGGATGCAAACCAATCGCCAACGGCCATGACGACTCCAGCGATGCCGATTCTGGAAACCGATCCCGCATCACCGCAGGCAGGCCAATCGTGGATCAACACGACCACTCGGGAACTTCGATTCGCTCTTCCAATTGCGGGCGACACAACGCATGTCGAAGTCGCAAGTATTGCGCTGGAGCATCCTGGATCTCTTGTCGCTTCGTTTCGTCTGAGCGAATATCTGGATTTCCTCCTGCTCTTTGCGATGGGATTTGCTCTGGCTTTTCAATTGCCCATCGCCATGCTGCTGCTGAGTTGGGTTGGCATCGTCAATCCAACGATGCTGCGAAAGAACCGCAAATATGCATTCTTCGGCGTCGTGGTGCTCGCTGCTGCGATCGCTCCTGGCGATGTGTTGTCGCTTGCTGTAGTTGCCGTGCCACTGGTTCTGCTTTTCGAATTTTCGATTTTGCTGATCGTATTTGCGCCAACATCACGCGTCGCATCAGGGAGCGTGCTCTCGAAATTCGGCGAGCGCTTTCGCACAACTGATACGCGCGAAGGCAATGTCGGAGACGAATGACATATGAAGCACTTTGATGGATTGAGAAATGCACAGTCGATTGTTTCATGCGCTCTTCCCGCATGGCGAACTCGAGTCCGTCGGCGAATCTTGGTGATCCCTCGTGGCGCTTCTTTGGAAGATCAACGCATGATGAAACGCGCAATCGAATTAGCACGCACTGCTGGAGAGCGGGGAGAAGTTCCAGTTGGAGCGGTGATTTATCGCGCAGGTGTAATCCTGTCTGAAGCATCAAATGATCGAGAAGCAAGCGGCGATCCAACCGGTCATGCAGAAGTTGTTGCACTGCGGCTTGCGGCGATTGCCAATGGTGGATGGAGATTGAACGACTGTTCTATGGCGGTGACATTGGAACCCTGCCCAATGTGCGCAGGCGCGCTTGTCAATGCGCGAGTCTCTCGATTGCTCTATGGCGCGCGCGATCCAAAGGCTGGCGCAGTCGACACGCTTTATGATCTCTGTCGTGATCCGAGATTGAATCACCGAATGGAAGTGATCGGCGGATTAATGGGAACGCAGTGTGGCTCTCTCTTGACAAATTTTTTCAGGGCTCGCAGGCTTGCCAAGCGCGCGAATCGACCAAGCAACGTATGACCGCAGTGCCTCCTAAAATTGTCTGCGTTGATCTTGGTGGAGTTGTCGTTCGAATCTGCAGATCGTGGACCGAAGGTTGCGCAGCGGCGAATGTTCCTTCGCGCGGATTTGTCGAAGGGAGTGAAGACGCAACACGCGCGCAGCGTCACGCCGCAGTTGATCGATACCAACGAGGTCTGACCCCGTATCCAGATTTCCTGAATGAAATTTCTACGATCTTCGGCGGCATCTATTCGCCGCAGGAAATTGGTCGCATTCACGAAGGGTGGATCTTGGGCGACTATCCCGGCGTTGCTGAGTTGCTCTCTGGCATTCAACGCAGTGGAATTCGTGTTGCGTGTCTTTCGAATACGAATGATTCTCATTGGAAGCAGATGCAAGAAACATCGGCAGCATTTGGCGTGATCGAAACTCGTCATGCATCTCACCTGCTTGGAATGAACAAGCCAGACCCTGCGATTTATGCATCGTTTGAAAGTTCAACAGGATGCGCACAGAGCGAAATCTTCTTCGCCGACGACTTGATCGAAAATATTCGCGCCGCGCAAGCGCGTGGATGGGACACACTACACATCGATCACGAAGGAGATCCTGCGCGGCAAATTGCCGAGGCTCTTGCCAAGCGCGGCGTAATGACCACTGCACTCGCATTCAAAGCGCACACTTCAGAAGCAATTCCATCTCCACTGATGACTCGCACGATTTGTCGTGCCGAGCAACCCGGCGGCGTGATCAAAGTTCGATCGGCTGATTTTCTTGTCGACGAGTTGCCTTTGTATGAACCATCAGGCGAAGGCGAACATCTTTATCTTGGGATTCAAAAAGAAAATATGCCGCATGATGAAATGCTCCGCATCGTTGCAGATCACTTCAAAGTCGACCCCGATTCGATTGGTACTGCGGGAAGAAAAGATCGTCACGCAGTCACGCGCCAAGCCATCTCGGTCAACCTTCCAGGGAAAGAACCACCGACAGAATTGACGCATGATCGGTTGCTCGTACTGTGGACTCTTCGGCATGGCAACAAATTGCGAACGGGTCATCTTGCCGGAAATCGATTTGCGATTCGAGTGCGAGAAGTCGATCCCCTGCAGATTCCTGTGGTGTATCGCCGGCTCCAAGTTCTGACGAAGTCTGGCGTTCCAAACGGATTTGGCGAACAACGTTTCGGACAGCGCTTGGATAATCATCTGCTTGGCCGAATGGTTTTGCAAGAAAACTGGAATGGGATCATCGAACATCTCACTGGAACTTCTCACCCATTTTTTCCAGAACATCAACGCGCTGCGCGGATGGCGTGCGATGCTGGCGAATGGTCCGCAAGCGTTCCTCTTTGGGGCGCAGGCGATCACGCGGAACGAAGAATGGCGTTGGCGAAGTCGCGCGGCTGGACAGCTTCGCGCAGCGTGAAGTCCCTCGGTGGTGCAATGCTTCGCTTCTGGGTGAATGCGTTGCAATCTGCCATCTTCAATCGCGTAGTCGATGATCGCATCGCCGCAAATCAAATCGATCAGATTCGAGATGGTGACATTGCGTATCGCCATGAAGGTGGCGCATGCTTTGTGGTTGATACGAGCGAGACGCTTGATTCTCTCAACGCACGCGCATTGCGTTTCGAGATTTCTCCCACGGGTCCAATGTTTGGCGAAAAAATGTTGGCAGCTGGCGAATCGGTTGCGCAAGCAGAAGCGAATGCCGCACGCGCATTCGCGGTTACGCCAGAACTTTTTTCAGCATCGAGCCATCCTCCATCTGGCGAGCGCCGTCCGCTTCGGATTGCGATTGAGAATGCAGCACTTGATTCTGGCATTGATGAATTCGGCGGCTACATTCGTATTGCATTCGACTTGCCACCAGGTGCCTTCGCAACCACGGTGCTGAAAGAACTATTTGGTCCGATTCGAAAGAATTTTGACGTACATGAGTGACAAGCCTGCCTCCACACTTTGATCAATCTGCATCAAACTGCATCATCTGCATCATCTGCGTCATCGGCATCGAAGGCATCTTTCGCATCGAAAGCCTCTTCATCATCGTCGATGTCGTCAGCCGAAGGCGGCATCAGTTTGCTCGGAGCAGCGGAGGCTGCTGCAACGACTTCCTCTGCAGCAAACATCGGCGCATTGCATGCAACAGCAATCGCAATTGCGTCGGAAGGCCGTGCGTCGATTTCTATTTCTTTCTGTCCTCGTCGAAGAATAATCTTTGCGAAGAATGTCTCCTCTTTTAAACTGACAATCTCGATCCGATCGACCGTGGCACCGAGTTCGTCAATGATGGTTGTCAAGAGGTCATGAGTTTGCGGGCGTTCAACGCTGCATCCCTTGCGCCTACGTTCGATTGCGCAGGCTTCGGTCATGCCGATCACGATTGGAAATGATCGTGTTCCGCCGACTTCCGAAAGTTCGATGATCTGCATATCGACCATCTCTCGGATGTAAATTCTTGAAAGTTCGATTTGGACTGACATAGGTTTGGGCAACTTTGTTCTTCAGATTCTACTGCGTCGACCACGCGGACAACAGATGCGACATATCGACGGCGTCCACGACGCAATCATGGTTGAAATCAGCAGTGCAATTGCATACTGAGCACACGCCCCATTGACTGAAGAATGTGGTGAGATCCACACCATCCACAACTCCATCGCCGTTCATGTCTGCAGGACCTGGGTTCATACTTTGCGCCATCATCACCGCAGCGCCCGCATTGATAACTCCCGCACCGGTGTAATTGTCATAGCCGGTTGGCGCAAGGTCGCGTGCGGTCTGCATCAAGACGGTTCGAATAGCAGCAGCGCTCATCGTTGGATAGACAGCGCGCATAAGCGCAATCGTTCCCGTGACATGCGGTGCCGCCATGCTTGTTCCACTGCGCGTTGCATATCCGTTGTTGAGAGCGAGTGAATAAATCGCTTCTCCGCATGCAGTGACATCTACTTCAGGGCCAAAGTTTGAAACGCTGTATCGCGCATCGAATCGATTCGATCCAGCAACTGCGATTGTCTCGTCCCACTTCGCGGGCCATGCCACCGCGCCATTGGAATTTCCAGTTGCAGCGATCATCGGCACGCCATGCGCGGCGGCATACTGCACGGCTGCATGCAAATATTCAGATCCCACGTTGTATTGCAAACTCATATTGACAACATTTGCTCCCTGATCGATCGCCCAGACCAAACCATCGGCGACATAAGACTCCAATCCAGTACATGGATTGACGATGACAACAGGAAGAATCTTTGCGTCCCAGCACATTCCAGCAATGCCCGATGCGTTCGCCCCTTTCGCAGTCATGATTCCAGAAACATGTGTCCCATGACCACCGCAGACATCACTCGTGTCCGTGGTGCCAAGTGGAATGTTGCGACCTGGAAGAATGCGGCCTTCGAGTTCTGTGTGAGGGAAAACTCCGCTGTCGAGCAGCGCTATAACAATCGTCGGATTGCTTGTGGTCACTGACCAAGCTTGCACCGAACGAATATCTGCGCCGATCGTTCCACCATTCTGCCCCGTATTCTGAAGTGAATATTGTGTCGTGAAGCTGGTGTCATTTGGCACATCCGCGAGACCGCCTACGCCATCGACTTCGCAGATTTCAAATCCAACCCATGATGCTTTGAGCGTGTCAGCAACTGCAAGCGCGTTGGAACCTGGTGCGATCGAGACGCGATGCCAGCGATCTAATCCAACTGATGCGGCGATGTCCGCACGCTTTGGCAGATCCGTCAATGCCGACTGAATCTTGTCCACGCCGAATGTTTTCATGACGCGACCGAGATTGACATCGCCAACTCCATTTGCCATGCGAAATGTCAAATCGCCAGTTGGAGTCGTCGCCACTGAGCAACCAGCGCGGACGCGTACAAAAATATGATCCGATGCAAAGAGTTCATCGACTGCAGGCGCAGCATCGACTTTCGCCAAAGCCTTCCCCGCAACTTGGGCCGATACGGTCGAAGCGACAAGAGTGACCGCCAAAAAAGAACAAACCTTCGCCGCAAAATTGCGGGCAAAGTCCCAATTTTCGTTAGCACGAAGCTCTCTCATGGATCGATACCAAAATCCTAGGCAGGCTTGTTTCGGCAAGCCCTTTGCCTGTACATTCCTCTCAAGTCTATTATTCAATCAGGAAGCCAAAATGCCAAAAAACTTTTACACTTTTACCTCCGAATCCGTCTCCATGGGCCACCCAGACAAGATGGCAGATCAGATCTCCGACGCCATTTTGGACGCAATGCTGACGGTTGATCCCACTTCTCGCGTCGCATGTGAGACTTTAGTGACCACAGGCCTCGCCGTGATCGCAGGCGAAGTGACCTGCGGTGGTTATGTGGACATTCCAAAGGTTGTGCGGGATACCGTGCTTCGCATCGGTTATGACTCTGCCGACAAAGGATTCGATGGTCGCTCGTGTGGCGTTTTGGTCACACTTGGTCGCCAATCTCCGGACATTGCGCGTGGCGTGAATGTCAAGACATCGACGAAGAAAAAGAAGGCGCAAGGCGCAGGCGATCAAGGAATGATGTTCGGATTCGCGTGCCGCGAAACGCGTCAGTTGATGCCGCTGCCGATCATGTTGTCACACCGCTTGGTCGCTCGACAAGCTGAAGTTCGCGAGAAGGAAATCATCAAGGGACTGCGCCCCGATGCAAAGAGTCAAGTTGCCGTCGAATACGACGGAACAACTCCACGCAAGATCGTGAACGTTGTTCTCTCCACACAACATCATCCAATGTGGAATGATTGCCAAGGAAAACTTTCTGAAGAAGTGACCAAGCACATCATTCGACCAGTGCTTGGCGATTGGTGGCATGACGGAATCAAAGTCTGGGTGAATCCAACTGGACGATTTGAAATCGGCGGACCACACGGCGATTGCGGACTGACTGGTCGCAAGATCATCGTCGACACATACGGTGGTCGCGGTCGACATGGTGGCGGCGCATTCAGTGGCAAGGATCCGTCGAAGGTGGATCGCTCTGCTGCATATATGGCTCGATACATCGCGAAGAACATCGTGGCTGCGGATCTTGCGGAAGTTTGCGAAGTGCAGCTTGCGTATGCGATCGGCGTTGCGCAACCAACATCCGTCTTGGTCGATACTCAAGGAACTGGAAAGATTCCAGACGAAAAACTAGCGCGCATCGTCGAAGAATCATTCGATCTGACGCCGCACGGAATCTTGACGAAACTCGATCTCCTCAAGCCGATTTATTCTCACACTGCATATCACGGACACTTCGGACGTGAACCAGGTGAATCCGGCAAGGGATCATTCCTCTGGGAACGCGCCGACATGGCACCTGCGCTGCGCAAATCCGCGGTTCGAGTTCGCTCCAAGTGAATGCTCGATTTGCTTCACCGACACGCGCCGCTGCGTTGACTCGCATTTTGGCGCAGGTCGCGTGCTTTCCAGAATTGCGATTCGATGCACGAACAGTGCGTGCGCCGCGTGCTGCTCCAAACTTCAACTCGACCGAAAGCGCACCGGAAAATTCACACGGCGAAGATTCTGCCGGCGAATCAATAGGTGGACTTGCGACTGCGATCGAGCAAGCGACTCTGCGACATTGGCTGACGGCCGAATCGATTGCGCGCGTTCTCTGCAATCGACCGTGGCTGGAAGTTCAGCCAGAAATTCGCGCCGCGCTCTTGGTCAGCATCACACAGATTTTGTTTATGCCACGCGAACCCGATCACGCTGTGGTGGATGACGCAGTCAGTTGGACTCGTGGGCGATTGCAATCTGGTGCTGGCGGATTTGTCAACGCGCTTCTGCGACGCATTGTTGGATTGCGCGGCGATTGCATTCCTGCCTCGGAGAAATTTGCGTGGTGGGAACATGCAGACGCGCTTCCCCTGCCAGATGGCTCTGTCATGAAATTGAACGAGCCTGTTCTTTCGTCCGATCCCATCGCTCGACTCTCGGCGCAAACAAGTCATCCAACTGCGCTGATCACGCGATGGTCGGTTGCACGCGGTATGGAAACCGCTCGAAAATTTGCAGTGCATGGTTTATTGCAGATGCCAATTGTGGTGCACGATGCTTCCGGCAATACGCTTGCAAGTGATCATCCCGTTCGCAAGTGCGCGACACCGCATTCTGTCGAAGGATTCTTTGTTTGGAATGACACAACGGAATCGCTGGCATCAATTCTTGCACAGTTTCCAGCGCTGCTTGTGCAAGATCCTGCAAGTGCGCGTGCGGTCGATGGGACGCGCGATCTTTCCCCTCGGCGAATTCTCGATGCCTGCGCTGGTCGCGGAACAAAGGCGGTGCAGTGCGCACTTCGGCATCCAAATGCTGAAGTCTGGGCGACGGATCCTGATCCACAACGAATGGCTTCGCTGCGTGCGCGAGCAGAAGGCATTGCAAATCTGAAAGTCGTCGAGCTTGCCGAAATCGGCACACTCCCTCGTCACTTTGACATGATGATTCTCGACGTGCCATGTTCCAACACCGGCGTGCTTGCGCGACGACTTGAAGCGCGATATCGATTTACCGAGCGGAATCTTGATGAACTCTTGCGACTGCAGCGTGGCATCGGCGATCATCACCGAGGACTCTGCGCATCTGGAGGAATGATTCTCTGGAGCACGTGCAGTATGGACCGCGCGGAAAATCAAGATCAATCCAAATGGCTTGCGAAACAAGCAGGCGGAAAAGTTGTGCGCGAAGACGAATGGTTGCCACACGGGATGCCTGGGGATTCGCAGACCATGATGACAGATGCTTCGTATCACGGAAGAATTTTGTTGCCGTAAAAATTCCAGACTCATTCAATATTTTTTTATTCAAGGAGAAATCGATGACTGAAACGCCGCCAACTTTTACGACCGCCATTCAAACGACTCACTGGCCGAAGACCCTTGGAATCATTTCGATTGTCTTTGGCGCATTTGGTGCGATGGCAGGCTTCTGTGGTGTGATTGGATCGGCGGCTTTGGGGCCAATCAGCGAAGCAATGGCGAAGTTTATGCCCGCGAACAAGGGTGGACCATCTCCCGCAGATACGTTTGAAGCATTGCAGAAGATGCAAGGCTGGATGATCTTTCTTAACGTCCTGACCGTGTTGATTGCAATCCTTTTGATTGTCGGCGGCGCGAAATTAATGAAGCGGCAAGCGCAGTGCCGAATGATGCTTCTCTCTTGGGCAGCGCTGAAGATTCTTCTTGCGGTTATTGGAAGCGTGCTTGGATATTTTTCGCTGCTAGATCAGATTGCAGCGGTCGAAAAAAGTGGTACTGCCACTCCCGCAATGTCCCAGTCGGCAACACAGCTGATGGGCTTGTTCAGCATGGGCTTCGGGTTTCTGTGGGCGATTGCCGGAGCGGTTTTTATAATCATTTGGTTCAAGCGTGAGAAAATTCGTAGCGAAGTTTCTAGTTGGATGTGATGTGGGTGTTGTGGCTGTATCCACGGATACAGCCGCGGATGCAGCCACGGATACAGCCACGGATACAGCCGCGGAGACAGCCACGGAATCGCATAAGTGGTCAGCCGTGAAAAGTCCTCTCGGGGCTCAAACAGTCCTCGGCGACCGACACGATCCAGTTTGCGAAATTTTATTGCAAGCGCCGTCGGCCGCCTGCGGAACTCGCCCGAGAGAACTTTCCAACGGCTGGATACGCAAACAGATGTGCGACAGATCTGAAAAACGTTCGAGCGAGAATTTGATTCGCCAACGTGGGCAGCGGAATGATTTGAACCCCGGCGAGTTTGCAAGCCGAGCCGGAGTCTGCGTAGGCGAGGTTAACCTAAATGCATGGAACCGCCGATTCGCAGTGGAGTTGTCTGGCGCGCGCCCGCGACGCTGGAAAAGCGAATTCCTATCAAACATTGAGTTCCGCCGCGGCATCGCAGATCGCCTGATAGACATCGTCGAAGTCTTCGTTGTACGGCATGATCACGAAACATTTCATGGATTGTCGCGCTCCATCACGCGCCTACGTCCCGCCCCCACACGTCCGACCTACGAGCGAGGGAGTCTAAGTTGGCTGAAAGAACGCTCATCAAGTCGAGAGTAATCAACTCGGTTGCTCTTGGCATGTCGCCGTCAAATGTTTCTTTCAAGGTGCGAAGGACTCTTTTTCGTTCTTTGATTGAATCGCTATCTCTGCGCTCGGCATCTGTGTGACTCACCAGATTCCGAATACTCACGATGAGGTCGAGCGACTGCTTCTCGAACACGCTTGGGTGCTTGTCGATGAGTTCTTCGAGCATCGCGCGGCATGCCTTGCCCTTGGGCGAATCGCACATTGCTGCAACCATGAAACACAAGACCTTTGTTCGAAGGCCAAGTTTTGAGTTTTTCGTCTTCGACTGACTGGCACCCGGCAACGCCCCGCCGAGTTCGCTCTCCGCTTGACGCGCGAACACCCCGAACTTGGCTAACAACGACGCCGAGTCTGAAGTCGTAAGTTTACCTTTGCGCAATTGTTGAACCACACTAACTGCGTCAGTCGATTCGATACAACGAGCTATCCACGATTCTACGAGGCTACCTACTGCACCCCCCCAATCATCCCACGCCGTGGTTCCAAACTCCGCTGCTTTGACGGATTTCTCGTACAGACTGAAGAGCATTTTTTCAGACAATCCTGCTGCGTCGAAGCGCGCCGACGTCAGTCCAAGCTCGTCTCCTTTTGCCCTCATTCGAGCAACCGATTCTCTGTGCTGCTCAAGAGTTCCCGACGGCATCGGTCCGTGTCGGTCCTTCTCTTCGAGTTCCGCGCCGTGGCTTTTCAAGTGGTCGTCGACCTTCTGGAACAACTGTGAAAAACGAAGTTCGTCGCTCCGTGGCGCAATGACAAAGTCTTTCGACAAAGCTTCCCCATGGAACTGAGCCTTGGAAAAGACCCACTCCCAAGAACCGCCCGCTGCCGACAGGAATTCGATTCGTCGCAGGACGTGTGTCACCCCACTTCGAATGACATTCTCGTGTTCATTCAAATGGAGTGCCACCAGTGCACACTCCGGACTCTTCGAGTGCCCCAACTCCAATTGCTCTAGTTTCTGGTTTAGGAGTGCGATTCGCACTCGTACAGTTTCAGCATCTACGAAAATCGAATCTGCGTCGAACCGATCATGCGGGAGCGGCGACATAAAAAAATCGGCGAGATTAGGTTTAAACCATGGCGTGTCCCCTGACCACACGAGTTTCAAGAAATCGTTGTTGACCGGATCCCAGAACAAGAATCCATTATGCCATGACTGGAGCGACATCGAGATTGTCCCAGCATGATGCCTCCAGGTCGTAGTCGCCTCATCAAACTCCACGTCTCCCTCTCGAGCCAACAAATCGAGGGCGCTCCGAACCATTGGCTCAGTGATCCGCAGCAAATCGGCAATCTTCCCCGAAGTGCCGACACCGAGCGCTACAAGTTCGCGGATTGCATTCTCGACTGGATCATCAATACCGTCGCTCACGAGAACGCGAACGCGCACTCTTGGCACGGGGTATGCGACGACTCCTGAAGTTCCCTCCAAGAACAAGTACACGGACCCCATTTTCTGGAACAACTCTCGCGACTGATCATCCAATTGACATCACCTCGTCCATCGTCGCGAATCGGCATCCAGCGCCGACCGCAAGCATCCCCGCATGGACACGGCCAAGGCTGTGGGGTGCGGAACCAACCAGCTGTTGATCCGCCAACAGGATGACTTGACGGCGGGCACGAGAAATCGCCACATTGAGTCGACTGGGCGCCCTGAGGAAGCCTGGACCGGAGCCACGTCGAGTGCAGAGCACGAATACATGTTCGAACTCCTGCCCCTGAAAACTGTCGGTGGTGTCACAAGTAATGCGGTCGCGAATCCGGTCGAACGTTGTGCTCTCCAACCGGTGTCGGACGAGGTCGCATTGACGAGAATACATGCATGCGATCCCAACGAGCCGGACACTCTGGGCTGACGCGATCGACATTCGATTCAACATCCGCTCCAGCAAGAGGAACTCGACCATCGATTCCTCGGCATCGTTCTCCGGCTGTTCTCCACACACATTAGGGATCTTTCCGCCCGTGTTGATCCAGACCATTGGGGCGTTTCCAAAGAGATTCAGGCTCGCCGTGCGATCGACACGGTGATGATTCAGTTTGATTTGTGGTTCGTAAAATGCAGCCGAAACTACTCGCCCAATCGTTTCGTGCATCCGAAATTGCGTGTCGAGGACTTGTTTGCTCTGGGCTGGCAGCTTCTCCCAGAGTTGCTCGAAAAGGGACGGAAGCGTCTCGGGACGCTCTCCATCCGTCTCGCAAAAGACCTCACGCTCAATGTAAGGCGGGAGTTGTCGGTGATCGCCCACCAAGACGACCTTTCGTGCCTTCGAAATGGGAATGAGTACATCGAGTCCTACCTGTGCAGCCTCGTCGACGATGACGAGGTCGTATTCGCCGTCAACACTGAAACGTTCAGCCCCCTGGCAAGTAGCGCCAATCGATGACGCATGCCGCTCGCGACACATTTTCCAAGCCGCTGGATTATTTTTGATGGCCGAAAGCAATCTCGCACGAATCGCGTCGGTGGGGTGACTCGCCTCAAGCACCCTTGTCGCAAGTTGCGTCGCGTTCTGAGCGCATTCAAGAGCATTCGCGATACTCGAATCCTGCGCAGGAGTAGATCCACCCGTCAACTGTTGTTGCTCGAGTTCCTCAACCCGCCCCACCACCGCATTCCAGGCTCGGTCCAACGCTTTGGAACTCTGGTTCCGCTGTCTAGACTCCAGATAGAGAGTAATCAACTCATGGAGTTCGCCGTCGCCAGCAGTTACGTTTAACGCGGACAGCTTTGGCGGGTCATCCTTCAAAGTCAAAATCGCCCCGAGCACTTGCGCTTGCACGGAATCGGTTGAACTCGCCAGTTCACGGATCCGCGCGGCTGTTCCTAGCGCACTTCGCAGTGCTTCAACACTTGCGTTGACCTCGGGCGGGTGCGCCTCCAGTCTTTCAGCAAGTTCGCACATTCTTTGAGAGGTCAGCCCTTCACCTAGAACCTGTACGAGCTCCTCCGCAAGCAGGATCTGCAACTTATACAGCCGGACAAGTTTCGGCACAATCGCGCCCGAGACATCGCACCAAGTCGCCTCGAAATCAGCGACTTTGCGCTGCCATTCCTCGTCGTGCCCGCGATCCATCGTTTCGACTTGGTTTCCCGATGCAACACGCCACACTTCTATGTTCGCACGCTCTGAGAGGCGAAGCACTAGGTTGTCGATCGCGGCGTGTTGCTGTGCAGCAACGAGAACACGCGAGATTGCGGAGTCAACGCTAGAGTTACGATCCACATGCTCCGCGACAATCTGGCATATCACATCTGTCTTGCCAGTACCTGGAGGCCCCTGAATCAACGCCAACGACGCCGTTCCGAGTGCCTTACGAACTGCATCGGTTTGTGCTGGAGTCGGTGTTCGGAGCACGGGGAATCGAATCGATTCAATCGGTCGGTTCGCAACATCACTCGGTCTCAATAGCGCTTCAACCAAACTCGTGGAAGCAACCTTCCCGTCAACGATCAGATTGTAGGCTCGCACCTTTCGCTCGCGCTGGGTGCGATTCGCGGAATCAGCGGCGGGCACAATCTCGAACTCAGACGTTTTTGGAAACCCTTCGATAAAGTCAAGAATTGCCGTACCCAGCGTGCCGTCAGCGACAATCGCAACGAGTCGAGCGAAAATGCAGCTCTTCGTTCCACCCGACTGTTTCGTAGCCTCGAAGATTTCGACCTCGATTTCACGAAATCCACCGTACGGCACCCACGCGCTACGAATCGCTTCCGTCACGATGAATCGATACTGATGATAGGTACCTTCGCCGGTATTCAACTTTGTAGTCGCGCGGATTGGCGAATCTGCACGAACGCGGAACTGCGCATTCTCTCGCAACTCCGAACGCGATTCATAGTCAAACCAATCGCTTAAGAACTGTGGGCGAACCGCCAAGAGTGAACGAAGTATCGGGGCAGCACCCATCGGCGGCGCACGAAACTCGACAAGTCTGACGGACGTCCGAAACTCCTCAGCTCGATGCGATGAGTCGATTGACTCAAGCGTGTCGCCGTCATCAGTTGCAATAACTCTGAAACAATGGATCGGTGCGGCGGGCGAATTCCTGTTCCTCGACTCTTCGCTCGTCAACCATTCGAGGAATGCCACTTGACCATCGATCCCGCAATCCGCAGAAAGTACGACTTGCAGCGCGCACTCGAACGCCACCGCTCCTTTGACCCCTGTACTGGGGATCGGAAGGCGCGCAATCACGCGACTCACATGATCCTCTTGGCTTGAAGAGTTGTTCGGCACTGGCCAATCAACCACAATGTCAGCTGCCGTTCCGAAAACTGTGAGTTCACACGGACTTCCAGGACGTGACAATGACACGGTTGCAAGGACACGAGTCTTTCGCCCGCTCACAGCTTGTTCGATTCGCACGCGCTCACTCGGCGACGCTGGAACGAGTGTCACCGTTCCTCGCGATGAGTCAACGCGTACCTCACGATCGACTGTCAAGACGCCGAACACCGCCTGATCTGGAAAACTGCCGCCCTCACTATCGGTCGCTGTCCGTACTTTGCACGTGAACTTGACCTGGGGCAATTGATCCAAGTGAAATGAACGCAGTTGAACACGCCGTTCCGATGCGAGTCGCTGTCCGGTCACGACGAGAACTCCTCTTCCACGACTTGGAGTTCAACCGCGTGACCTGTCCCGTCCAGCACCCCAACGACGACTTCTATCGGATCCATGCTTGATTCGATGTTCAAGTATCGAGCCAGTGAGGCGCATTCAGCGCCGGACGCAAACTCGACTCGTCTTGCCGCGTCTCGAAGCGCTGGTTCCCAAGGAGAGGTTTTTGCAAAGTGAACCCATTGGTCATGGGAACTGTTACGGAGGGCAGTCAATCGAAGCGCAGTTTGGCACCAATTTCGGACGTCCCGAGGACTACGCAACTTCGGAAGAAACTCACCACATGCGGATGCGAGCACTTCGACCACTGTGCAGGAGCAGTCCTGATGGAGTCCTGGCATCGAACCAACGAGTTGCGAAATCCGCAGCAATCCGTCCTGTTGAATTGGACCACCACGATTGACTTCGAATGCGGATCGAACCTGATTGATGAATACTCGAATCAGCTCCTCCCAACGAGCTGGCCAGCCAACTGGTGCGGTCGCGATGAGGAGTGCGGCGACCGCGTTCCATTCGACTGGTGGACATGTTGACAACTTGGCTTGGAGGGAGCGCAGCGCGGCGTCTGAAGCGATCCGAAGCCTACTTCTCAAAAGCACTGCGGAATCCTGGCAGTGTTGAAGATGCTTCCCAACCGAACGGTGCCTCTTTTCGACTCCCTTCACCGGAAATGGAACCCCAGCAATCCATGCGTCGAATCTTGCCACTTCACTCTCTAAAGCCTTTCGATTCGGAACCTGCCAATCGAGACTGGGTGGCCAAGTCCTTCTGAGGTCCGCATCAACCGCACTCATCTCACGCGAGACCTTTCTGACTGCGTCATCAAACTTGGCACAGTCTATAAGTCGACCCGCCCCCTTCCATCGGTTGGTTGCGTCCTTCACTTTCACTTCGGCGTCGTATGCCCGCTGAAGGAGTCTCAGAATGTCATCGAATGTGACGTCGTCCAAAGGGGTAGGTGGCATCAACTTCGGAGGACGGTTTTCCTGCCGCACGCTCGGACCAACTTCACCTCCGAGTCGAAACACCATCTCTCCCCCAGGTATTCCGCACCCGGCTTCGGTGCGCAGCGCTAGCCTCCATCGACCTTCGCCATACACGAATTCGGTCACAACATGCACACGCTGCGCTGTCGTCGGAGGCGCGTCGAGCAAGCAACCGAGTTGCAACGCCCCGACTTCCCGTCCACCAAGGGAGTGTTCAAGACGTAGTCGCAGTTGCCGCTCGCCTTGAGGCAATTGCAGGTCTGCTGACCGCCTTGAGAAGTGACGACCGATTGCAACCAATTCCCGCCGAGTGCTACTGCCAAACAACGGGACGGCGATACCACCCACGCGCAAAGTAAGCGTAGGAAACAAGTCGAACCACCAGGGCGCGACCCCACCGGACCGCGCGAGAAGATCTCGGCCGAGATTGGCTGCGGCAACGATGAGCTGGTCATCGCGCGAAATCCTGTGGTGCTCCGCCGCTCCAATCGCATTTGCGATCGTCGCGACAGACTGCTCGGCGATCGAGATCCTTCGATGGTCGACCCATAGGAGCGCCATCGCTCGTTGATGCAGTTCCGTTGCTCGAACGGTTTGAAGTAGATCACCAATTCGCCGGCCTCCACTCCCAAACTGTTCCGTCCGATCCACTGCAACTTCTCGATCTGCCACACACCAAGCGCCCTCTTCATCCGCGTTGGGAACCCACGATTCCAGTTCATCAGCGAGGTCGAGAGTAAAGTCCACTCCTTCCAACTCAACCGCTGGCTGCCGGATCCAGACCAGCGACTCTGACGACTCCGCTTCGACGGACAACCACGAGACTTGCACTTTCTCGCCGATCGTCACCACGGCAACGCAATCGCCAGGGCTTCGGTCTTTCAACACTCGTAGTAGTCCTTTCGCCTCGAGGGCACAGACAGCGGCTGGAAGGAGAACTGCTCCGCGCTCAACAACTGGCAATGCAGCCATCAATGCCGAGTCACGCACGGGGTCAAACTTGTCATCCGTGATCAGCGCAAGGGTGGAAGGCTTGAATGCGACGGCCGAAAGCATCGCCCGCGTCGCATCGGACTCACCACAACTCACGTCGCAAACACTGCACACTTTACTAGGACTCGTCTCGACGAACGCGGTCGCTCCAATCGCACAGATACCGCCAACCCATGTTTGTTCCCCAGAGGTGTTCGAGACGTTCGCCGCCTGTAGTGGCTGAACGGTCAGGGCCGGAGACTGGTGGTTCGCAATCGCACATGTCGCGACCAGTTTGCCGCATAGATCTACAGCGACCGCGTCGCCCCTCGCACGGTGCACCCGAGGCGTGAGAATCCCTGCAGGAAGCACATGTCGCGCAATCTCGTCGGCGACTCGCACGAGTGACTCAGGGTTGGCAATCGGGATTGAATCCAGCACGACTCCGAGGCTCGAGAGCTGGGCTTCGCCTTGGCGCAGTGCGACATCAATGTGCACTTCTCCGGCCACGCTGAACTGATACTCAGTTTCGCCCGTTGGCGCAACAGATCCGAAGTGAACGCGTCGAGAAGTCGTCAAAGACGTGCGTACCACAAGCTCGATCGGCCCACGGCAACTCTCGAGCCTGGTGAGATCAACTCGGACAACCGTCGGCTCTGAGTGCAAAATTTTGCCACCATAGCAGCCAATCACGAGCAGTCTGATGAACTCAAGTTCAATGGACCTCGCACGTGTCTTCCAATCTCTGATCACTTCGTCCGCGGCACGGAGTTCCAAGTACGCTCGCCAAATCAACGAACTGTTTCGGTCTCGCAGCAACCGATTGCTTGGTCGAATCTGTGATCGCGAGGTGCAGTTCACAATCAATGGATGCTGACGGGAGGCACGTAGCCACGTGGCAAACTCAGAGCGCAACCCAAACCCGTCATCGTCGAAGCTCCCATTCGAAAGCCGATCGAACAAGCGGCGGGTGACATCGAATTCGATCAAGTCCGAACTGAATTCGCGGCGAACAGCGAGGCAGTTTGGATCTTGCGCGAGTTTGTCCCGCACACTCCTTCCCGATCTCATCGCGAGCGTTGCGAGACATCGTTCGTCAAGTTCTCGCACCGATCGCAATGGCACACGACTCCTCAGCCTCTTCACCATCGAGTGCGGTCGTTGGAGCATTTCATCGATTGGCTTCCGACAACTCAACACAACCCGCTCCCGCCAATTTGGTGCCGCGACTGAATCCCGGCACAGGGTCTCGACGGTCTCCAGAACATCCGACGAAATTGACCTTATAGGGAGCAACTCCGCTCCACCAAATGCCGTGACTCGCGCACCGATGGACGAGCCAAAAGCACGATCCGCGATCGCGATCACACTGCCGACTTGGAACTCAGCGTTGGGCGCGACGGTGTTGGACTCGCTCCGCACCATGGGCTATTGCGAGGCTGAGTCGTTCCACTCGAACGGACCGTCCTTTGAACCGTCGATCGACGCTTGAAGTGCCCGATCGAGGCGATCAACACTCAACTGTTTCAGGACCTCTCTCACACGGTCGAGGCATCGCCGACCCGAGATACTTGAGGCGTCGATTCCTCGCAACTTCGGCACCAACCGTTGCTCAAACTGATCGGCGAACACTTCGGCCCACTTGAGAATATTCGTTTTTTGTTTCTCGTTTTTGTTGCCGCCCATACATTCAGCCATCGCAGGATGGTTCGCCATGTAGTACTCAGTCGCCTGGAACACGCGGTGGCCGATCGCACGCCGTACTTCACTGAGCGCCCCGTTCAGCGCTGTCATTTGATTAGAGATACCAGTTCGCACCTCTGTAGGAAGATCGTCCGGGCTGCGCTTCCATCCCTCCCACATCTTCCCAGAGATCCACCTCTCCTGCGCTGGCAGGTCATAACTGCCACGAGATGCGAGCTCGCTGGGCCGTGGAAATCGGATCACATTTCCGCGGTCTAGCACTTTGTCAGAGAGAGCATGGGTTGTCTCATCTTCATTCATGGTTCCAACGATGAGGACATTGGTTCCAAGACGCAAGTGATACGCTTCGCAGCGCGCACCGAGACCGATCGACAAACGTTCCTCGCCTCGTCCACGCCGACTCTCTAATCGGCTAAGCAAGTCCGAGAGGTAGAGTTCAGTGCGTGCGAGGTTCATCTCATCCAGAAGGATTAGCAGCATGCCGTCTTGGAACCCCGTGGCACCTTCCCGCTGACTCGCAGCCCATGAACGAAGCGTGTCCGTCGGTTGAAATGCACCCGCGAGATAGTCGTAGTGTCCCCAAAGTGCCTGTGGGCTATCCCAATCTGGCTTCACCGACACCATGAGGTGTCGGAAACCGCCAGCGAGCGAATACAGCCGAGGCAGTTCGCTCTTTCCTGTGCCACTCACTCCAGCAAGCACTGTGAGAGGTGCGATCTCGGAACACTTGAGCGCCGTGTGAAAACTCTCGACTAGCCGGCGATCAAAGTTGAACCCCTTCGCCTTGATCTCGGAACAGACTCCATTGAGCCACCCCGCTTCGTCGGATCCCCGATCGATCCCAACCGTCACAAACTCCTCGCCGAGCGGCCATCCATCGATCGCGTCGATATCGCGCTTGCGCTCCTCATGGGTACTTCCATGCGACTCCAACCGCAACTTCTCTGCACGAAGCCCCTCGCAGTCACGCAGGATCGCGTCACGCTCGGACTCGGCTCCGCGGAGATCGGCGACGGCTTTTGCAGCGTCTATCTTCAACTTCTCTACCTCCACTGATCGCGACTTGACCGACTCCTCCAAAGCAGATTGCGAGTCCCTGAGTTGCTGAAGCTTCCAAATGGCATCTTCACGCACACGATTCTCATGACCCTTCAATTCCAGGATCCGCCCTTCGATATCTAAAATTCCTTCGAAACGACCAGCATCTTTTGCCTTATCTCTCAAGAGTGATCGGTTCTCCTGCACCAAACCCTTGTTCTCATCGAAGACCTCATTTGCACTGTCTCGAATGTCCCGCACCCGTTCGTCCACAAGCAAATCGATGCGACGATCCAACTGTTGCATAGGCGCTTGCAGTTCTTCGTTCGCCCTTTCAAGCAAGGTCCCGAATTGCTTCGACAGCCCCTCGTGCGCGTCGTAAATGCGCTGGATTGCCACTGAATATTCATTCAGTGTCGATCCCAACTTTGCTTCTAGTGCCTCGTAGGCGTCGACGCGGGCACGAAGATCCTTCTGGATTCCGAGGAGTTTCGACCGCTCGGACATGAGCTCCTCTGGCGTGCGATCAGCGAGGATCTGCCGCCATTGAGACGACTTGCTTCTCAAATCCCGCAGTTCGTTGGCCTCATCGAGGGACATACGATTTGCGACGTCCATGTTTTCGTGCGACCTATTTTTTAGTTCTGCCGCGGACAGCCTCGAGCGAATTCCTCGAATGTCCTGAAGTTCCTGTTCGGAAGCAACCAACGCGCGTTCGCGAATTGCGACCGCACTCTCATTTTCGCGCAAATGATTCAATTCAATGAGGATTCTTGCTGACTTTGCTTGATCGTCTAATGAGCTCGTCAAACGGTCGTTGGCGGCTTTTCGGGCTTCGTCCCTCTCCTTAGAGAGCGCGAGGATCTCCTGCGCCTGCCGATCCACCGTGCCTGGCATGTAGCGCTTGACATATTCGCGCCGTTGCTCCGCAGAAAGTGCGACTTCGCTCGACTCTTCTAACAATCGTTGTCGCGCCGCTTCCATTGCGTTTGTCGACGCGGTAACAACCGCCTTCAGTTCTGCTTGGGCCTGACCGATTCGGTCACCCGCGCTCGCTATCAATGCAAGGAGTGCCCGGTCCGCACTTGCTTCGGCGCGATCCTTGACGCCTTTCAATGTTTCATCAATCGATGAAGCGGCGGCATCCGCGTGCGCGACAAGCGATTGGAACGATAGACGCATCTGGACCATCGCAGCGACGACCGCACTGGGGTCAACCTCCAGTTTTGCAACTTCGTCTTCAGATTGAGCGACCGATTGAACCGGCTCCGATTCAACCGTGTTTGCCGTCTCATTGTCCATGAATCATTCTCCTTACAAAGGAACGACAAGCGCCCACGCAACTCGACAGCCGCCATGAATCGCGGCAATCGCCCCAACCCGAGCGTGAGATGCTCCGATAACGAATCCATGCGACGGACAGACCGAGCAACACGCTGAGGAAGACCGCCATTCCTCCCCATGAAGCGATACCGTCAATCACGGTGCCCATCTGACTCGCGCCCAATCCCTGTAGTTGATAGTCCGCCACCGCAACGATCGTCTGAATTGCACCAACCACGGCGAGCGTCACGACTGTCCAGTTGATCGCAGCGGCGACGGCGCGCTGCTCGATCTCATCGCGCTGATCGAGCATTCGGCTGGTCGACTCGATCAGTCGGTGCGTATGGAATACCTTCCAGCAAGTCTCGCGAAGCGCGAGGTGCGAAGGACTCGCACCAGTCGAGGATCGTTGACTCTGCGCGCGAGGATCCTGCGACAGGTGGAGCAGTACGCGTTTCAACGGCGCCAATTTCCCACCTCGCGCAGCATTCGATCCCACCATCACGAGGCGCTGAACGCGCTGCCACTCTTCGTCGATAGCTGCGCAGACGCTCTGCGTCCTCGGATCAATCGCACTGACACCTGGCGACTTGGCATCGGAACGCTGTGCATCGACTACCGCGCCCCTCGCTCCGCAGTGAATCGACATCGCCGGAAGCGCGATCGTCTTGTAGTCATCTCCACAGATCGAAGCGATCGCCACGCGAATCGCACGGTCTCCCCACGAGTGGTCGACTGCGCCGGTGACAATATTGAACGAAAGCTCGGCGTGGCTCGACACTGCGACTGCGAGCCTCGCGCCCGCGATCGACATCCCCGCCCCGAATGGGAGGTCCTCGGACATCATCACATCCGCGACTTGCCGAGTCCAATGCTTGGCGCCGTCCATCGCGGGTTCCCAAAATGGTTGTTTCGCCAATTCTGCGATCTCTGACGCACTCAACACGCTCGGATCGCGCGGCCCATCGATGATCGTAAACTCGTGATCACGCCCGTCGTACCAAGGATCCGAAATCCCAGGAATCTCTAAAAACCTCGCCGGTCCGCGCCGCTTTGAATCAGAATTTTTCTTGTCTTTTCGCGCACGCTGCTCGGCTCGCTCGATCGTGACGCCAAGCCCAGCGAGATTCACCGGTTCGAGACCCTCCGCCAAGGCGTATCCCGGGTCGACAGAGACGATCGTGCGGTGCCGCGGGATCCCATCGACCTCTTTGGGTTGTTCCTTTGCTATGACCGTGAACTCTGTTCGACGTCCGCTCTTGCCCAGCGCACGGATGAAATACTTGTCGCACTTGCTGTGGGGCTGGTTGACAACGATTGCGGCGCAGGAAAGTCGCGCGCCTCCTGAAACTTGAGGGAGCCGCACCTCGCACTCGACGATGTTGGGCTGGTCATTGTCGATGAAGGTGCAGAAGTCAACATTCACTTCATCGTGCAAGAGTTTGACTGCGTTGCGGAACCAGGCTGGGGCATCCGCCATATCGTCAACCACTGCACACACGCGCCGTGCGAACGACTCCAAACGCGTCCAGCCGCTGTAGGCGCGGTGACATGCCTCGTGCATCAGCGCGATCCCACTCAAGAGCACCGCTACGTGCTCGCCTACATTCTCACTCGATTCGTAGCCAAATCGCCCGAGGATCGGCGACTCTCGCACGATTTTCCAGAGCACCGAAGCGTCGTTCGGTTTGAGATTCGAGATCATCAGTATCAGCATATGCAAGTCGGGCTCGACTTGCGTCGCTGACTTCTTCCGACACGATGTCCTTCCTTGATCTACCTCAAGCGCGTAATCAGAAAGCGCTGGCCCCCACAAGGGCATGCCTCCATGCTCCACAAGTTCGATCGCAAGTAGCGACGCCGCAATCGCGTCGAAGTCGGGAGAGAAGTGCGTAACGAGCGTCGGAGACCACTGCTGGTCTCGCACAGCAGTCGACCGCGCCGCGATGATCCACGGCGCGACGAGGTGTTCGTGGACAAGATCGGCGTGGTCGATGACGAGTTTCGCCGCGCATGTCGTCGCCTGATTCGCACCATGGTGATCGATGACTCCATGCGTGCACTTCCCGCCCGTATCAATCCAGAGAATGTCAGTCGCTGGGGTGACCTGAACCCCCGGACCCATGAATCGAAATCGCCACTGAACTTTGACTCCGAGATCGCTCACGACTCCGATGCGAGTGTGCAAGGTCACGGGCAAGGTCACGGGCGAGCTCCGCGGTTGTCTGCTGTCGATTGCCCCTGAAGTCATGTTACAGATGGTAACGAAGGATTGATAGGACTTCGCTTTTCCAGTGTCGCGGGCCGGCGCCCCACACATCCACTGCGAAGCGGCGGTTCCGTGCGATAAGGTAACAATGCGGAGCTGCATTACGAATGTCTGGCGACATTGTGGCACATTGGCGACCTTCGCCCTCGCTGCGGAGTGGTTTCCGCTCGTTCCCCTGCTGTCGGCGATGGTCGTGTGACGGGAGAGAGCGGAAAGGTTCCATGCGACATCCACGGCGACTTTGAAATCACTCGCGATGCGACTGATCGTGCGATCCCCGATCTGACAGAGGCGAACAGCCTCTGCTTTGAACTCGGGCAATGAAGGAACGACGTGGGCGCTTGTGGACCTCCCCAGATTTGGTGGACACTAAAAATTGGCGAGTTTGATCTCGCATTAAGGAGCGTGACGCTGGGAATTAATTTTGGTCACTATGCGTCAATACACACCCGAGTTTCGTCAGTCCGCCGTCAATCTTGTTCTTGTTGAAGGCTTGTCCGCGCGCAAGGCGGCGGAAAATCTTGGCATTCCCGTTCACACCATTCACAGTTGGGTTGCAAGTGCCCGTCGCGGAACCGGTGGTCTGACTTCGCCAACAGCGAGCGATCCAACCGCACGACTTCGCGAACTTGAAGCCCAACACCAAGTACCAAGAATCGAATGCTCAAAATCGAGCGCATTTTTTGAATGACTGGCTGAGGCAGTTGCGCAGTTCTTTGCCAAGGAGCATCCATGAAGTTCATGTGCATTCGCAATGAGTTGCAGCCAACCTATGCGGTGCGCGATTGTTGTCGCGTGCTTGTGGTGAGTACGAGCGGTTACTACCGTTGGAAAAATGCAACTCCATCCGCGCGTTCATTGCGACGAAGTTCGCTTACGACAGAAGTGTGCGGCGAGCACGAGCGAAGTCGCGGCGTGTATGGATCTCCGCGCATTCATGCTCAACTTTGCAAGCGGCAGATTCATGTCAACGTGAAGACCGTTGCGCACATCATGAATGATGCGAATAT
>Ga0209086_10000266_pt1 | contig 45460 bp, 47 predicted proteins | sample M_130207_XF_Meta_FD_187312 | JGI IMG/M metagenome (GOLD analysis project Ga0209086, IMG submission 187312) | Freshwater microbial communities from Lake Montjoie, Canada to study carbon cycling - M_130207_XF_MetaG (SPAdes) (version 2) | ecosystem: Environmental > Aquatic > Freshwater > Lake... | reverse complement strand
TTGTCTCGATTGATAATTTATATTTTTTTTAGAAAAATATCTTCTATTTTTATTTCTATATTTAGTTCTATTTCTATTTTTTCTTGTTATTTGCATACTTCTTATAACTTATATTAACGTTAGAAGTTTATTTTACATGAAAGATTTTATTGTTTCTTTTTTTCCTGTAACCTCTTAAAATCCGCAAAAGTCAGTGCATATTTTTTATCTATAACCTTTCTTTCTACCTTTTTTAACATTTGAAATGTAGAAATTTTGCCTTCGTATGTGTAGCGATTCGCGTTTTCTTTTAGCAAAATCTGTTTTTTGTCTTCCGCATTGTAAGCGGGATTTGTGGGAATGCTACTTTTTGGAGGTGGAACCGTATTCACTTTTCCGGTGGCCTTATTGTACGTTTTTAATTTCGCAAATACATTTTTATTCGAGGTTATATTTTGTTCTTTTTCCTCTTGTTTCCGTTTTTCTTCTTGTTTTTGATTTTCTTCTTGTTTTTGTTTTTCTTCCTCCAATCTTTTTTCTGTTTCTTTTAATTCGTCCTCCATATTGATAAAGATTGGTCTGCAGTGAAATGTTTTGACAAATTTTCGCGCCGTCACTTCTAAATAGCGGTAAGGAACTGTAAAATCGCTGTAATAACTAAACGACTCACGTTTTGCGTTGTATTGCATCAAGACATTCCCGAGTGGCGTGGATTCCATTACAAAACATCCATTCAATTTCTGTATTTTTTTGTCTATCATGGCTGCATTTGTGCAAGTTATAGCTTCTTGTTCTACTGCATTCAATCTCTTTTCTAGTTCTGGCATTACCACCGATAGTTGGTTGTATCTTTCTTTCTTTTGTTGAATCAATTCTTCTTGATCTTGGTCTTGTTCTTCTTGGTATTCTTCTTCTTGGTATTCTTCTTCTTGGTATTCTTGGTCTTCTTCTTCTTCTTGATCTTCTTCTTCTTCTTGTAAAGGATTGTTTTCCAAATAAAAAATTTCTTTACCTAATTGTGTTAATTTTTTCTTGCAATTTTGTATTTTTTCTTTGAAATCGTTCTCCATATTTGTAATCGTTTTTTTCAAAAGCTCGTCCCTTTCACTTTTTTCTTGATCAGTGAATTCAAACTCCTTTTTCTCTTTGCGGATGCTTTCCAAATATTTGTCTTCGTATTTTTTAGGAGGAGTGACTTTTTGTTTGTTTTCTTCTTGTAAAAGTGGTTCTTGAATGTTTTTTAATTCATCATGCGGACCTAGGCACATCATCTTGTTTATATTAGTAAAAAAAGTATTATACCATTTGCAAAATTGGTAGAATTTGTGTCGCACTGGATTGTTGTATTTTACATAAATTTGCCTAGTAGAAAATGCCGCACTGCAAAATAAAAAAGCGAAAAAAAAGGATGGTAAAACATCATTCATCTTTATTATCTTTTGTTGTTGAACTATTTTTAAGCACTTTATAACAATATCATTTTTTTTATTTACTAGTTGGTTGTTTTACTAGTTGTTTGTTTGTTTGTTTTTTTCTCGAAACAAATCCTCAATTTCTCTCTTCAAGTCAGGCAAAGGAATCAATTCATAAGTCTTTTCTTTAGCGTCTGGATGCAATCTTACCAGCGTGAGATCCACAATTTTTTTACCGTATTTTTGTTCTAAGATTGCTCTGTACGTATTGAGCTGAAGCGCGTAGTGCCAAAAGTTGGAGTCGGGCATGTGACAGATACTTTGCGTAAGGGCGAAACGGTTGAAATTGTTGATACGCGTAATTTCTTTGGACCGTTTCCAGTCGTAGATGGAAAGCGTTCCGTCTGGGTTTTCATACACCATATCAATGGAACCTGCTAGTTTCAATTCTTCGTTGTAAATCAACCACTCCGTGCGATATGGTTTCAACTGAGGCGTGTCTTTGACAAATTGGATAAAGTATTGCCATTCTACTGGCATTAGTTTCAGCTCTTCTTCACTTGTGTAACACATGTAATCTTCATACAATTCTTTGTGGGTGTAATTTGATTTGAGTGTGCGGTTGTTCATAAAACATTCAATTTGGAAATGCATATCGGTGCCTGAGGAAGAAACAGATGACCCGTTTGCGGACCATTGTGCTTTGATTTGTTCGGGCGTGAGTCCCCAGTATTTGTGACCTTCTTTCCAGCCTTTGCCTCGTATCATAGATGCAATGACGGCGTCGGGGTCAAACTTGGGAAAATGCTGGTGGTTCCATGTAGTGACAGACGTGTATTTGGAATGAGGATCGGTGGTAATTGTGTATTTGTGACCTTCTTCTTCAAAATGAATATGTCGATCTCTTTTGTGCGCATTGGATGAAGAGAGAACGGGGTATAACGTTGGCGGATTTGTCGTTGTCATCATAAAGGGATTGTAGTGAATTACTTTATGATGTGTGTGGAAATAGGATTCAATTTTTTCCACCTTTAGAAAAGGTGGAGCCAAATCAACCTTTCAGAAAGGTTGAGCCAAAGATAGAAATATTTAGGTTTCCACATTTTTCAGAGCGGTCTTCAGCTTCTGTATTTCTTTTACCAAAATGCCAATGAGTCCAATGTAATTTACCGTTTGTAGTTGTTCGCCATCTTTCTCTCCTGTCACCAAAAATGGATACAACTCTTGCAATTCATGAGCTAAAAACCCAATTTCCGTGTTGTTTGTTCTTACATTTTGATAAATGATTGGGTTCAAATTATCTACCGTGAAAAGATCATTTAATGGAGTTGGATTTTGTTTAATACGGTAATCGGACGGGCCTTGAGGCGCAGTTGTTAAAGTAGTGCCATCAGAAAATACAATACCTGTATTTAGTGTTGGAAAAATCAAATTCCCGTGTTGTATTACTTCGTTGCCTGAAACATTAAGCGCAATTTGTGGTTGTTTTATATAAATTAAGACAAAACCGTCTCCGCCTATACCACCGGAACCGCTACTATTCCTATAATAACCACCACCACCACCGCCACCACCATAATTTCCACCATTGCCACCATTTCCACCAGATAGATTGGTTCCATTGCTGCCGTTTTGTCCTCCATATCCACCTCCGCCTCCTCCTCCACCGGTATTAGCTGTCTTAGTTCCGCCATTCCCACCATTGCCGCCCGCGCCACCATTACCGCCAGTACCAGAAACATTCCCACCCCCCCCACCGCCTCCACCAATTACTCCAGTAAGGGATAAACCATCTAAAAAAGTGACATTATATGCATTTGCACCAGGTTCCCCATTACCATTGGGATCCAAAAAACCACCGCTTGCAGCAGGTGTTGAATAAGTAATTTGTGAAGGAGATATAGTGCCGGTTGCACCTCCACTATAACCAAGCCCCGTATAAGAAGGTGGATTTCCTCCATTCGCAGTTAATTCAACAGTATTATTAAAAGCAATAGAACTACTTTCTCCAGAACCACCGGCACCAGTTCCTCCTTTTCCAATAGCAATTGTATATGTGCCTATTTCGCTTTGAAATGAACCATACGCGTAACCACCTGCACCTCCACCAAAATTTCCGAGTGGTGCAGGAATTGTGTATCCCGCTCCACCTCCGCCTAAAATATAAAAATATATTTCTGTAACATTATTTGTGAATTGTATACTTCCTGTAAGACCACTACTCGGCGAAAAATAATAATAAAGCCAATCACCGATTGCGCCGGTTGCGCCATTTATACCAGTAAAAGGATTTGTAGTAGTAGGTGTAACAGTAGATGTTGGAATGCCAAAAGGAGTTGATGTTCCCACTCCTACAAATCCTGCGTCGTAATATATGCCTGTAGCACCAGTTGCGCCTTTCCAATAGGTATAAGGTGCCGTGTCTAAATAAGTGCCATCGCTAAAAATAACTGCGCCGGTGAGTCCGGCAGGACCAGTTTGTCCTGCAAAAGTCAAATTGCCTTGTTCGATGTTTATCCCTGTTGCTCCTGTGACGTCCAATGTTCCAATGCTCGAATTCGCAACCGTTTCACTGTTTATAGTTGCGGTTTCTGTCACAGTCAATGTTTTAAAAATTAAACCATTTATTACTATATTATTTATCGTGGCTGTTCCTGTCACGTCCAATGTTCCAATTGTTGAATTCGTAACCGTTTCATTATTTATGGTTGCGGTTCCTGTGACAGTCAATGTTTCAACCGTTTCACTTTGTATGGTGACGGTCTCTACATTTGCGTTCACTACATTTAATGTATTTATATCGCAAACACCAATGGTAGAAGTGTTGGATGCACTTATGTTGTTGGATATAACATTATTACTTCTTGCATAATTCAATCCTCCGTATTGTCTAAAGGACATTATTTACATTCTGTGTATAAAGTATTTTACCTAATAATCGTTGAAACATTATCGTCATTTTTTCAAAAAGAATATTTTTGTTGAAGAGAAGAAATATATGTGATATTTTTTGGCAAACTAGACAAAAGAGTTTGAATAAGAAGAAGAACTTCTTTTAGATCGTCTATGTTTCGTTCGCCTTTTTCTTTTGGGAATAGCTAGATCGGGAATCAAACTTTTTTCTGCACTTACCTCATCATTCAATTCAATTATCGGATATTTTCTTTTTGTCAGCCGTTTTTTTCTAGGAAAATCTCTTTCCAAACGTTTTATCAAAGGCGTATTGATGCTGCGCACATTCAACATTTCGGCTAAATCTTCGTTATTCAACTGGACGTCATAATGTTTTGCTTTATGGTTTTTTTCAATGTCTAGTGAAATATTAGCTTTGTCGCCATCGTAGTCCGCATCCCATTGCATTTTTTGTACGTTATTTTTACCATTTGCTTGGATCACGGTTTGAATCTCCCCTTGGTAAGATTGCATCATGTCGTTTTATATAAAAAGTATATTTTTATTTACGGAATCCTTTTTGAAATAATATATCTGAAGTAATTAATAATTCATTCATTCATGGATCTGACATTTTCAGAAATGGATACTTTAGCTACAAATAATTATTGGGATGCACAGCCAAATACTGATGCAAAACCTAAAAAAAAGGTCACCTTTGGGTACGACGACATCCTTTCTTCCATCAATTTGGTCGTGAATCCTCAAGGCGTGTTACAATATATGACGCCAACGGGTCAGGGAACAGGACCTTCTTCTTATAATTCGTCTCCTTCTCCTTCTTACAATTCGTCTCCTTATCCATCGGTTTCACCTTATCCATCGGTAAAAAAAGTGGGCGTCGATCCTCAAGTGAAGAACAGTGCTATTTTCAATAAATATTTCAAGAATTATCGCGATCCCAATGAAGTGCAGGAGGTGAAAATTCCCAAAACGAGAGAAGAACTAAAACAAATGTTGATAGAACAGCATATCAAACGAGTGCAAGCGCAAAAAAGAATTGCTCAAATAAAACCCAAGAAGATGCTTTTTGGTGTGGGCAGTGGAATGGATGCGCCACCCATTTACACTGCTCCTCTGCAACAACAACATTCGTTGAACAAAATGTTTCGACTCAAATAAAACAAATTGTTGAAAATCAATTTAAAGACATTCTAATACTTTAAATTGGAGTCCGGCTTTAGCTCAGTTGGCAGAGCATTTGACTGTAGTTGTTCAAAAAGTAATCAAATGGTCGCTGGTTCGATTCCGGCAAGCCGGACAATACTTCAATATATATTGCAATAAGTTGTATATATTGACCAAATCAAATCAAATTACTGGCGACTTCCTTTTTGCACATCAGCGTCCATACATGATTCGTCGGAATCCGAATGATGCGAACTATAACGTCTAGGGAATTCTTCTACAAATTCATGCGTTAAAGGAATCGCTGTAGCCATTTTATTTCTTCTACCCTGTCCAAATAGGCGGACTACTTTGGAAAAGAATTGAGATGTCTTGCTTTCTTCCAAAGCTTCTGCACTGTTGGTTTGTCCTTTTTCCATTTTATCGTAAATGTGATTGGAAACGTCGATATTTCGTTGAATGAGTTGATTTGTTTTTTCAAAATGTTGTTGATTGCTCTTGTCAATTTCAATTCTGATTTTGTCGTATTCACTCACAATTTTGCTGCCCTTTAGCTCCTTTCCGTCATTAGTGCCATAAGGATACATCAACTCCTTGATAAAATCATTTAATTCACGCGGATCTTTTATTTTGTCTTCTAGTCCTATCCCACACAGAAGCCAGTTTTGTAAAAAATATTTTTTTTTGATCTCCGCATTTTCCATTTCTTTTACAAACATTTCGTCGATGATGGAGAAGGCGGATTTTAAAATGAGAATTTCTTTTACATACTGCTCTTTTTTTCCATATAAATAGTTAATTTCTCTCTGCAATTTTTTCACAACACTTGTTTTGTTTTTGTTTCGTTTAGCCTCCATGACAGCCGCCAAATAATTCTTTTTATTATAAATTTCCTTCAAATTATTGATTTTTCGTTTCCGCACATCTTCCAACTTCTTAATGATGAGAAACACATTGGTGTTGTAAATAATAGGGTAAAGCGTGCGTATGTCTTTGGGGACGATAAATTGATTGGTCTCTTTGATTTCATTAATTTTTTTTTCAATATCGGAAAGTTTCTCACTCATCTTTTTTTCCAAATCTTGCTCGCTTTGATTCTTGTTACTAACCGCATTTTCTTTTACATGGATGTAACTAGAAGAAATGGCTTCCTCTTCCTTTGGTTTTTCATTCATGGAATTACTAAAGAGTAATGTCTTTCCAGAGAGAAATTCGATAGATGTTTGCAGTTTGTCGTACTGATGTGACGAAATTTTGTGCGCTTCAGATGCAGCGTCTAATTTGAAATAATTCACTAATGCGAGTAAAAAAGCAATAAGTCCATTCACACCGGCAATCATATAAGCTCCCCAGTACAAATCTTTTACAATGGAAGCGAGAACGGTTGCAGCAGTGGAAAGCAAAATGGCAGGCATCATCAAGTAATTTAATTTGGTTTCACAATAGGCTTTTGACTCCATGTAAATGAGTTTTTGCCCCTTCAAATAACTTGCTAAAATATCGAGCGAGCTTGAATATTGGTGCGTTTTTTCAAAATAGTTTTCATCGATGGATTCTTCCACTTCTTTGTAGCTGTATTTTTTAAAAGTAATCTTGGGATTTACTTTGTTTCCGGAGGCATCACTGGGGTGACTCCCGCTCTCTAATTCTTCTGCTTCGCTTTCACGATCACTCTCTGTTGTGCTTGGGCGTTTAGCATGTAGGACAATGTTTTCTTCCGATTTAATTCGCATAGGAGAAAATGGTTTATGTTCATCATCGTTTAACATCATTGACTCATTATTTTCGTCTTCCATCCTTTTTACTGTTTATAATATATAGTAATATAATTTGTTATACGTTGGGTTATACATTGGGTCGATTAAAAATGGGATAAGTTGAATTTTGTCTAGACCTATAATATAGTACAATGTCTAAAACACGCAGAACAGGAAGAGGAAGAGGAATTGGAAGAGGACGAGGAAGAGGTGCAGCGACTCGCGGATGGAAAAACATGAAACCAGGAGTTCATCAACGCACGGTGATGTTAAAGAGGTGTGGAAGAAAATGTTTTCTTGGACCGAACAAGTCATTCCCTATTTGTAAAAAAAACACATGCAAAATAAGTTCCAAGGGCGTATATGCGGCTTACATTCGAGCGCGCCAATATAGAACAAAAGGGCAAAAATACCGCACTGTCTCGAGAAAGGCAGCAAGAATGTTGAAGAGAAACGTTGATATATAAAAAAATTGAAATAATTTTCAATACTTTTATATTTAGTAAGTGCATAGTAAATATAAAAGCGTCTATCATGATGCAGGACTTTGGAAATGGATGGGGGTTTTTTATTGATATTGAAAATCGCGATGTTAAAAAACAAAAGGTCTATATTTGCATGTCCAAGCCCAAGCCAGAAATAAAAAAATGCAAAAATAGTTTTTATAAATTAGACAAGGCGGTAGTCCGCGCGGAGTCTTATACAACGGTTATAGATGTGGCACCAAAATCAGTGATCTTATTACCGACACCAATTGGACAAAAAAAAGGAAGTATTGTAAGCTTTTTATTTGGCTCACTCTTTATTAGCAGCGTTCTTTACGCGGTTATGTACTGGTAGAAGTAGAAGAATCTTCCATTGGTGTAGTAGGTGTAGGTAAAGAATTGGGTGGATTATAGACCATGTAGGAGACATAATTGTTGGCACCGCAAGGAGTGTTGCCGAACAATTGGCCTAGTGGATCAATATTGTAATTGAGGTAAGGTGTATTGGGCACATTGTTGATTTCTTCTAAAACCGTAACATTTTTCAAGTTGAGTTTTGTTAAAAGATTGATGTTTAGATTTGCTTTGTTGAAACTATTATCATAATTATAATATTTTAGCGTATTGGATTGTCTTAACAAGAGTAGGTTTCCTTGTGTAGCAACTGTTCTACTTGGAATGCACTGATTTGCTTTGCAAAATGTAGCTTTTGCTTTTTTGTTTAAAATATAGTTGCCCGCATCATCCGGCTCACTGAATTGCCCAAATGCTCTACTTGCTTTTGAGTTGAAGGATCGATATGGTGACATTGTGTATGTATAATTTATTCAAATATTATTTTTTTTTGAAAGGCGCTGGTGTATTATACATCGTAAGCCGTTGTCAAACTCAAACAAAAACTAAAATCCATATTGTTCAAATCTACGATTCTTCCATATCGATCCACCAATTGGATGGTTATAGCAGTAATGTTTACCGGACCAAAATATTGTCTTCTGGAAGTGAGTAAATTTATCGGTGCCGTTGGTTTTACGGGGTAAGCGTCAATGCCGTTTAAAGTGCTCGTTGTGCTGAAGGAGATGCGTGCTAAGATATTGTTGTTCAATACGGAGGAATTGAAAGCGCTAAAAAACCCATTGTTTACATTGTTATTGTGGTCATCTATAACTAGAAAAAAATATTTAGGACCTAATACGTCAATCACCCCTTCTGAAACATAGTTCAAATTGTTTTCATAAATGCCATTTCTAAATCCCAATATCCATCCAAGTTTGAGTGGAAGAGGTGTATTTCGGTCATCAATGCCACGTCTGTCTGCTTGAAAATTAATCGTAATAGTTTGGATATCAGAAGTAGCATCTACTGTTACGATGACCTGTCCGGATCCATTCGTTTCACCTAGATCTAACGTCTTGGACAAAGTGTTAATATTGACAGTAAAAGTTACGAAAGCAAAATTTCCTCCTAAACTTGAAAGTGCGCTATTTATCGATGTAATGATTCCATTATTCGAATACGAACCGTCAGGGATGGTTACTATTTTGGCTTCTCCATTTACTATGATAGTAAAATAATTATTGTCGTATTTTTTAGAAATAGTGTATATACTTTCGGGCAATTCAATGGCGCTTAATTCCATTGCAAGAACATTGTTAAATGTTGTGGGAAGACATGAATTGAAATTGGTAGAGAGTGTTGTGTAATAGTTCTCTCTGAATCGCGTGTCTATGTTTAAATTCTTTAAAATAGTTGTTCGAAATAGTGGATTTATTATGCCATCAAAATAGTCCTTTGGGTATGAGGAAACATAAGGTGCGGAAGGACGCTCTTGCACCATATGCTCGGTGCTTGCTTGTAATGGAACAGATTTCATTTGTTGATTCATGTGGTAAATAGATTCAGTCGCATTTAACAAATCTTTTCCGATCGCGTTTAGGTGCGGTAAATTAAGAGCAGGTGGTGCGGGCAATGAAAGCAATAGTTTTTTTGATTGTGCTAAAAAATTCAAAGTTTTGGTTCGCGTTTCATTACTTATTTGGCGATTGTTCAAAATATTCTCTCTCAATTTCATTTCTCTTCCTTCTAAAGCGACAAGATCGTAGTTTGAGGGAAGTCCGAACATTTCCAATAGTTCGTCCTTTGTGTAATTATCAATATTCAAGTCAAAATTCATTTGTATTTTGTTTGTAAAGTATAGAGAGATAAAGTAAATGTGCAAAAAATGCAAAAAGTACATAGTAATTTTTCAGGTGATGAGTCTTTAAAAAAAAAATGATTATGAAACCATAATAAAAGAATACTCATATATGAATAAATATGGAACTTTCAAAAGAACAACATTTGGCTTTTGATAAATATATTCAGGGAAAGAATGTATTTATTACGGGACCTGGTGGCTCAGGAAAATCGGAATTGATCAAAAAAATATATCAGGATGCATTGGAAAAAGAAAAAGAAATACAAGTATGCGCTTTAACCGGGTGTGCGGCTTTGTTATTACGTTGTAAAGCTAAAACGTTGCATTCTTGGGCGGGCATCGGCCTCGGTAATGGTTCGATGGAGGAACTTGTCAATAAAATTAAAAAAAACAAATTTGCCAAGGCTGTTTGGAAGGCAACAGATATTTTGGTGGTGGATGAGGTGAGTATGTTGTCGCTGAAACTCTTCAACCTGTTGAACGCTATTGGGAAAGCGGTGAGAGGGAACAGTCGTCCCTTTGGTGGCATTCAGGTAATCTTTTTGGGAGACTTTTACCAGTTGCCTCCCGTGGGCAATCGTGACGAACCCGAGACTCAGCAATTTTGTTTTGAATCAGAGGATTGGAACATCGTTTTTCCAGTATCTTGTCAAATTGTGCTAGTCAAAATATTTCGGCAAAGCGATGCAAAATACGCCGATATATTGAACCAAATCAGGAAGGGAGTCATTAAAAAGAGTGCCAATGCATTGTTGGAGTCGTATGTGGGTAGAGAACGCGATCCTGCGTTGGTCGTAGAACCGACAAAATTATTCCCAACTCGAAACAAGGTAGAAAATATTAATCATTTGAAAATGTCGCTTTTGACAGGTGATGTGAAAGACTTTCCACTGCGTTATGTAAAAGACTTGGAAATGACGCGGGGCGAACGCGCTCTTCGTTTAGGGATTAGTGATGCAGAAATCCAACGTGAATTGGATTATTTGACTGGGAATTTATTGTGCGACAAGGAGCTGAAGTTGAAAGTCGGCTCACAGGTCATGTGTATCATCAACGTGCAATCAGATCGTGGGTTTGAATTGTGCAACGGAAGTCAGGGCATTGTGGAAGGATTTTGCGGAGTGACGGGGTGTCCGCGTGTCAAATTCAACAATGGAGTTAGTATGGTCATGACGCCGCATGTGTGGGTAAGTGAAAAAATACCGGGCATTGGTGTATCACAAGTACCACTCATTTTGGCTTGGGCATTGACGATTCATAAATCCCAAGGTGCTACATTGGACGCAGCAGAAATCGATGCGGGAGACACTATATTTGAATGCGGACAAACCTATGTCGCGTTGTCGCGCGTGAAAAGTCTTGATGGATTGTACTTGTCTTCGTTCGATGCGAGAAGAATAAAAATCAATAAAAAAGTAAAGATCTTTTATGAGGAGTTGGAAAAGAGACAAACTTGTGAGCCTGTTGTAGCTGTAGCTGTAGCTGTAGCTGTGCCAATTGATGGGGATGCAACAAACGTTGGTGTTGGTGATTTTATTTGTGCAGAGGCTCGTGTTGTTTCAAGTGAAAAAAAAGAGGATGATAATTAAATTAATTACATGTTTTAGAAATACATATTTTTAGATTGATCACAAAATACAAAGAATACAAATGACAAAGATTATTTTTTTTTAAATGATTTGACCAGCATGATGGCGACTCCAAATGCTGGAGAGAATGTCGGGGATTTGGCGAGTGTTCGTATAACGAATGCCGTATTCTCGGCAAATGGCTTTCAACTCACGGGCTGTAAACATGCTGGCATAATCAGGCATGAATGCGGTTGTGAAGACATTTTGAAAACGAGGATCTAAACTAGTTGTTGCATTTCCGCGGTTGTTGAAGTTGGAAATGGCGATGCGAATGGTTGCGAAAATATTTTCTGCGATGGCGTCATATTCGGGATTGTAGGAAAACTCGTCGTGTTCCAAGAGTGAGTATTTCACTAATTCTTCGTAGGTGACTCCTTGTCCCTGTAATTTGCGAACAAGGAGATCGAAGGGAGGAATGGGATCTTCTTCTTCTACTTGTTCTTCTACTTCTACTTCTTCCTCCTCCGGTTCTTCTTCTACTTCCTCATTTTCTGCGCGCTGGAACAACATCCGCATGCTGGTAAGAGTGTAGTCTTCTTCTTCGTTGGTGATTTCTGAAAAATTATCGAGTTCATCTTCATATTCCTCTGGTAGTTGCGCAGGTTCATCGACCATTTGTTCGCGGCAGTAAGGGCAACCGAATCCGTTACGCAAGACGTTTTGTAGAAGGCAGCCAGTATGAAAACAATGTCCGCATTCAGTAGTAGTACAATTTTTTGAAAAGTCGGATGGCATGTCATCCATGCAGATCGGACACATAACGGGTTCATTAGCGGAAGACATTTTTTAAATTGGAATAAATGTTTGTCAATTGATTTGAATTTGATTTGTTAGAATACTTATCTTATAACTATGAAAAAAGATTTCAATTTTTTTAGGGGAACCAAGGTTCCGCTACGCCAGTCCCTTTGGCCCATAAGACCCCCTCCTTTTCCACCTTTGGACCTTTCTTAAAGGTCGATGTGGATGTGGTTAGACATTTGTCTCAAAATTTCGTCACTTTTAATTACTGCGTTCAAACAACTTTCACAAAACAGTCCGCCCCAATTTTCGTCATTGCTTGGGGCAATGTATTCCAGCATCAGACTCGGCGTCTTGAGTTTGTTGCAGTTGTCGCAAGATCCCGCTAAAGAAATATTGTAGACACACTCTAATTTATTTTTGATAAGTTGTGCATCTTCCGGGCTCATGAAGAACCGTTGTGTGTACAAACCTTTTCTTGCGAACCAATAAGGCGTAAAGAGCCGCATTTCATTGCACAAGAGGCGACGATGCGGATTGAATTCAAGAATGATGCGTTGAATTTCTTCAGGCAAAAGACTAAAGAAATTGAACAAAATGATTGTCATATTTTTATAGGGATGCCGGGATATTGATGATAATGATTGATCGGGAAGTATTTTAAATATAGTTTGCATAAAGTTAGGAAAAGAGAATCAATTTTTTCTTCCACCTTTAAGAAAGGTGGAGCCAAACTTTGGCTTAACCTTTTTCAAAGGTTGTTGGTTTGGCTCCACTTTACCTTTAAGAAAGGTAAAACCAAACTTTGGCTCCACTTTACCTTTGAGAAAGGTAAAACCAAACTTTGGCTCAACCTTTTTTAAAGGTGGATTTGAAACTTACCATTCACAATGGTTAATTGTTTGACTTCAATTTTTCGCTCCACTTTTACAATCTTTGTAATGTCCTCCCATGATTTATCATTTTTATGTATCAAATTTTCAACAAGGTCTTTGTATTTTGTTTCGCAAAGAGATTTACTGAATTGAGAGTTTTCATATATAACGATAGGACTCTTCCTAACCATTAATTGATGTTTTTTTTCCTCAGCAAGGGACTGTTCATACAAAATATCATCTTCATCACAAGAGTAATAAAAGTAACTGCTTCTTTTGTCTAGTATCAACGTGTAATGTTCTGTTTCATTGTAATAAATATTCAATACATTTAAAATATAGTATGCTTCGTTGTTGTCCATAATGTTATTATAATTATTATATCTGTTATGTATTTAAACCATATTTACAATATTGTATTTGTGTTATGATTTGTCTTATGATGTGTATTATGATTTGTCTTACTCAAAATCTTCTATAGGGTCTATTTTCCAAGAAGAAATACTTGTTATTACATCTCGACCATTTACATTTTTCAAAGATACTTTCCCATCACTTCTTGATGTAATTATCCACTCATTTGTTACATATTGGTATTTTTGATTACCGTCGTCAAATACTCGTATTTTATACAATTCATCAGAATTTTCCATATGTGTATATGATTCCGTTTTTTTAAGTAAGTTCTCGATACAAGTTTTTTTCCACCTTTGAAAAAGGTCCAAAGGGACTGGCGTAGCGGAGCCAAAACAACTTTACCTTTGAAAAAGGTAAAATCAAATTTGTTTTGGCGCAACCTTTCTTAAAGGTTGTTTTGGCTCCGCTACGCCAGTCCCTTTGGACCTTTCTTAAAGGTGGAAAAGGAGGGGGTCCTAGGGCCAAAGGGACTGGCGTTGCGGAACCTTGGTTCCCCTAGAAAAAATTGAAATCTTTTTACATAATTAAAAGTAATGCACATTCAACTCCAATCTCACCGTAACGTGCAAATTCCCAAAGTTAAAGTTTAATTTAAATATGAATATGAATATGAATATGAACGCTTTCCCCGTTGATAATACCCTTAGTTTATACATCCCTCACGTGTTTCCCAACATTGATGAGGAGAGAATTAGCAGAATATTTCGCAATCTTGACATCGGCAATATAAGTAGAGTCGATTTTGTGGCGAAGTTCGACCGCCAAGGTAAGGAATACAATTCTGCGTACATTCATTTTGCTCAGTGGTTCAACACGCCGGTCGCCACCAATTTTCAAACGCGCGTCATGGATCCGAAGGTGGAAGCCAAGCTTGTGTATGATGACCCTTGGTTCTGGGTCATTTTGCCCAACAGTGGCAAGAAGCGCGTAATTAATGGGCGCAAACCGTGCCTTGATTTGGGCGAACCACATCAAGTTGCAGCAGCACTAGTGCTTCGTGTGCGCCCAGTCGTTGATGACGCTTGGGAAAACTATTGCAATACTTACCAGATATACAGGGATGCACTAAAAAAAAACGACGAATCGTGGTTGGACAGCATCAGAAATTACCATGAATGTGTCAAGGCTTTGCAGAGCTACTATTCTTCGGTAGGGTATGCAGAAGAAGGAGAAGGAGAAAAAGGATTGTTGCCCTTTTGCGCCACCGGCAATCTGAACAAAGCAAAGCTCCGCGTAGAAGAGCTTAGAGATTCGTTGGCAGAATACGAAGACTGTGGCGCACTGTCGCGCAAAGAGATTTTTAAGTTGGAGCGAATGACACGCGAGATGGTCTTTTTGGAAGAAGAAATTGCTTTGTTAGAGAGAGAATTGCAGAATAAGGAGCTTTGCGAAGCGGTGGACGCAGTGGAAGACCAAGATTATGTCGAAGAAGATCGCTACATTCGTGACTTGAAGAATGATGATGAGGAGCATTATCTGACACGCGAGGAAGCGCAACAACGCGTTCAAGAAATTGGGCGAATTATTGTAGAAGATTATCCTCTTTGTCCAACTGCAGTGCATTTTGGCGAAATCGCCTCACTCCAGCTTGAATCGGAGGAACTAAAGCGAGCGATTCAAGCCCCTATGCCGCTGCGACTCATTGAAGACGTGATTGACGACCTACTGGAGGAAATGGAGGACTGCGAGCGATACATGGATGTGGCGGATTGCGTTTAATTCCACCTTTAGAAAAGGTGGAGCCAAATCAACCTTTCCACCTTTAGAAAAGGTGGAGCCAAAAACAACCTTGCCACCTTTAGAAAAGGTGGAGCCAAAACAACCTTTCCACCTTTAGAAAAGGTGGAGCCAAACACTATTTTGGTTTTACCTTTCTTAAATGCAAAGTGGAGCCAAAGATTGTATTAATATTTAAAAAATTTGGCTCAACCTTTTCCAAAGGTTGATAATTTAATTATAACTAGTCTATTTTTTGCTCTGTCTTTTGCTTTTGTTATGTTTTTTGCTTTTGTTATGTTTTTTTGTTTTTTTGCTTTTTTTAGTTCTCCTCTTTCCACCAAGATAACTAGATATGTCTCGCGCCACGTTTTCATCACCAAGATAATGATGAATAGGATTTCTTCTATCCCAGTCTGTGCCTTCTAGCATTTGCAATGCAGGTTTTCTTGGTCGGTATTGAAGTTCCTTCATGAGTGATGGACTGTCATAAATTTCCAAATGTCTTCTAGCATGTTCTAGCAACATTTCTAGTTTATCTATCTCATCATGCAACGTTTTTTTAGACTTAGGACTAAAATAATATTGCCACGATGCTAATTGTCGTCTTTTGTCTTCAATTTCACGCGGCAACATTTCATTCACAGCGTGTTCCAATATTTCTTTGTCATGCACAAGGGTGGGAGACCCCTTCATATTTTGTTCTAAATTATCTGCACTTCCTCTTATTTTTGCATACGCATCTGATAGGACTGATTGACTCGACATCGGCATACGTTCCATAATTTTACTAACCATTTCCCTCGGGATTTGTTCATTTTTTGCAAGTATCTTTCTCAATTCGCGAAACATTTCTTCTTTTTTATCAGCCATATAAAATATGCAAATATTTTTTTGTAAAGCGGTTTAAATGTTTCTTCTTTACTGAATAGATAAAGATAGATGCTGCTTGCAACAAAGATTTCCGAATTCAAAAAAAAAGGCATTAGTGTTTTGAAAGGGTGGTTAAAAGAAGAATTTGTATTGGTTTTAAAAGAGGCAAACAAGGCCTATTATAATCAGCAACCCTTTTTTACCGATAATGAATACGATATTGTCAAAGAATTTGCTGAGGCGCATTGTTCAAACGTGGTTGCAATCGGCGCCCCCGTGGAGCGGAACAAAGTCACGCTTCCTTACTTCATGGGTTCCATGAATAAAATCAAGCCAGACACCGGTGCTCTAGCTTCGTGGATGGGGAGATATTCGGGGCCGTATGTGCTTTCGTGCAAATTGGACGGCGTGAGTGGTCTCTACATTTGTGAGAAAAATGGTGTGCAGAAACTTTTCACCCGCGGTGATGGAAAAGTAGGGCAAGACATCAGTCATTTCATTCCTTATTTGCGTTTGCCGAAAAAAAAGGCTGGACTCGTGATTCGCGGCGAACTCATTATTCCAAAATCGGTATTTCACGCTAAATATAAAGATTTGTTTGCTAATCCACGCAACATGGTGGCCGGCATTCTCAATCAAAAGACGATTAGTGACGCAATTGCGGATGTGCATTTTGTCGCCTATGAACTCATTGTACCGGCTGGTGTGATACCATCAGAACAATTAGATTTTTTACAAGGATTGGAGAATACAGAATGCGTTTTTTATAAAAAGGTGGCGTCGTTGTCCAACGAGTTGTTGTCGGCGGCGCTAGTAGATTGGCGGTCTAATTATTCTTATGAAATAGATGGCGTTATTGTTACACAGGATGTAATAATCAAAGAGAGGAAAGAAGGTAATCCCGAACATGCCTTTGCGTTCAAGATGGTCTTGTCGGAACAAGTGGCGGAAGCTAAAGTGGTGGATGTAATTTGGACGCCGAGCAAGGACGGGTATTTGAAACCGCGCATACAAATTGAACCCATTCATTTGGGCGGCGTTCGCATTGAATATGCAACTGGATTTAACGGAGCATTTGTTCTGGAAAACGGCATTGGAGTAGGAGCCGTTGTAGAACTAGTTCGCAGCGGGGATGTGATTCCACACATTCGGCAAGTGGTGGCAGCAGCGTCGGAAGTGAAAATGCCTGATGTTCCTTTTGTTTGGAATGCTACGCATGTAGATGTTTTGTTGGAAAATGTAGAGTCAAATGAAACAGTTAGAGAGAAAAACATTGCCGGATTTTTTCGCGGGATCGGCGTGGAGGGGCTGAGTGAAGGAAATGTGGCGCGCATTGTGGAAGCAGGGTTTGATTCGATTGCGAAAATCGTTTCAATGAGGGAGGAAGATTTTCTGCAAGTTCCTGGTTTTAAAAATAAAATGGCTTCAAAATTGTGTCAAGGGATTCGAGAGAAGTTGGAAGAAGCTTCCGTTGTGACATTGATGGCGGGATCCAATCTTTTTGGGCGGGGGTTCAGTCTGAAAAAGTTGGAACTTATTTGGGAGGCGTGTCCGCATATACTGCTTGACGGGAAACTAAAAGTAGAAGAAAACCAAAAAGTAGAACAAATCGCTGCAATAAAAGGGATGGGCTCCACTTCTGCAGAAGCATTTGTTTCGCATATTTCTCTCTTTACTTCCTTTCTGAAAGACATTGGACAGGAGAAGAAAATGTTTGAAACGGGAAAAAAAGAGGTTGTAATCGTCCAAGGTCATCCTTTGTCTGGAAAAACGGTGGTGCTTACGGGAACGCGTGATAAAGTAGTGGTTGATCTGTTGCAGCGTGTGGGTGCTAAACAGGGGGCGACCGTGGGAAAAAACACATTTCTGCTGATTACGAAGAATGGAAAGTTGGAGACGACTGGAAAGTTGGAGACGACTGGAAAGTTGGAGACGACTGGAAAGTTGGAGACGACTGGAAAGTTGGAAGAAGCAAAAAGATTGGGTATTCCGATTCTCGGAGTGGAAGAATTTGTTTCAAAATATAATGTCTAGAGAGAGTGAGAGATCTGCTCTTTTATTGCGCGGTTGTTTTCTAGATCTTTATATTGATTTATCTACAAATCAATATAAAAAATAGTGTGAAAGTATATTATATTTTAATGTTAAGCGAGGGTCTTGCTACTACTACTGATTATTCTGAAAAGTGTGAAAGAATGAAAACCTTTTTTTTGAACGATGAACAATTTATAAACAAGAACAATCATAATAATAAAAATAATAAAAATAATAAAAATACTGTAATGATGAACAAAAATAATATTGCGAACAAGTCTTTATCTGAATTCATGTCTTCTTTTTGCCATGTGAATGCAGACAAAGAAGTGGTTATTGATTTTCGGTATTTCAAATTGCTTTCTACTTGGAATGGCTTTGACACTGATTTTATGATTCATCATGTAATGAATATCATTGAATCCGCGTTGAAGTATAATGATTTTTTTATTATGCACATGTATCTCAAGTCACTCAGCATAAGCGATATGGAAAAATACTATCCTTTTATTGTGAAAATATCGGAAACATTCAAGAACATGTTTGCAGATAAGTTGGACAAATGTTTTCTTTACAAACCACCCTTTATTTTTGCGCAATTGTTTAACATTGTATCTGCCTTTTTTGATAAAAAGACAATTGGTAAGTTGCAAACGGTAAATTGATTGATATTATTCTGTCGTAGATAAAAATAAATCCAGATAATCTTCACCATATCGGTTAAATCCTTCCATCACGTTTTGTGCATATAAGTTAGGCATTTTTTCTACGATGTTCGCTTTGTGCGGCTGTTCGTTTATAACATAAATATAGAGGTCATTCTTTTCATAAGCAGATTTGTTCGCGACTTTTACATGGGTCCAACTTATTTTTTCTTTAATGTGATGGGTTCTAGCCTTTTCATACTTATCAATATCCGCCATTTGAGACTCATCAAATTCAAGAATGATTCCGTTTATGTCTCCAGGGTTGTCAGTTTTAAATATTCCCAGTGAGACTCCATTATTTTTTTCTTCTACCCACATTCTTTTGTATCCAGACTCTTTCGACAAAATAGCTTTGGGTGGAAGGGTTTTTATGTGTTTTAACAACACTTTTTGTATATACAAATTTGTCAATGATCCGTAAGAAAATATGTATTTTTTATTTTTATTCGGGTTGTATTTGTATTTATTTGCATTTGTTTGCAAATGTTTGATCAAATAATAAAGCGTTGCCAGTATTAAAGCTGATATAATAAAAAAAAAGATTGATTTCGACAAATTATTCAACTTATTAAATTTCATTTGTATATTTTGGAGATTAAATATTGTAAAAAACATTATAAAAACATTAAAAAACCATTGTATTGTATAAATATATATATATTGAAATAAGTAATAAAAATATATTTAGGACAAATATATTTTTATTAATTCAAACTATTGGATATTTGAATAGATATAATTTTGGTTATAGAGGAGGGTCAAAGGAACTGCAAAGCTCAAGACGACCTTTTTAGGCGTAGTGGAATATTGGTTCCCCTAAAAGGTGGATTTTCTACGATGTCTTCTTCGTCTTCGTGTGCCTCCTTTTTCTTCAGGAGGATTGTCCGTGCGTGGTGAGGGGCTGGGCGGCACCGATTTGGCTGAAGAAGATCCTTGACTCAATGCTTCTCTCACCCGTCCGACAACAGCGCTTGCAACGGAACTTATTGATGAAGTGGGAGAAGAAGATCTTGATGATTGAGAACTAGATGCTGCAGCTAATCCTGCTGGCATTGATGATGATGATGATGATGATCGGTCAAATCTTCCTCTTTTGTTTGAATTAGAAAGGCAATATTCTGACATGGACGCCGCATTTTGAGAAGCAGAATCCCACAACAATTCATCCAGTCTTGCCCTTTTACCAGTGACGCTTGCAATGAGACGCCCTACATCATCGTGTAATTCTTGAGCCAATTCAGCTGCATATTGTAACTGTGCCAGATCCAAATCAGGTCCTGCCATAATATCTGACTGCACACTTACTTGAGAGGCTTGACTTCCTTCTGGACTTCCGGGAGGAGTGCTTCTTTGTGAAACCGCATTTGAATGGACTTCGACCTCATCCAAAAACGCGGCTAATTCATCCGGTGGCGGTGGTAATGCTCTGCGATTCGCGAATGTCCTATCCACACAAGCACCGGAACGAATGAGCAAATAGTAAAGCGCGTATGTAACCGTATTTATCATTCCATTGTCTTGCGTGAAATTAATAGCATCTCGGATGTATTCACGTTCTAACGCGATCCCAGTGAAGGCGGCAGAACCAATACTAGCTGATATTACAGGGTGTGATTGGCACAATTGAGCCACTCCAGACGCAGCATTGTACAATGTAGAAAGCGCATCAGAGGTCATTGTTAATGCGCTGGTTGCAATAGTTCCCAAGGTGGATGTGGTTACATTGGCGCTGACACGCAGTCCGAAAAAAATAACTTGAAGCAATGATCCAACGAGCGTCATCAATGAATTCGCGGCCTGAGCTGTGCTGGGATCTAATAAAAGAGTGCGCAATGCTTCCGCCATAATAGCACCCACCAATAATTCAGCTGTTCTTTGTCCGCTTGTTCGCACTCTGGCATATCCTTCCCTCACCCATCCTTCCACTTGTTCGTATGTAATTTCCAACGGATCACCTCCTCGCATCTTTTTATGAAAATGATGCCTACGTTTTTTGGTGTATCTTTTAGTTTTCATTTATATTATTCGAATATTTTTATTTTTTATTTTTTATAGTTAAAAAATATTATTTATCATTTTTATCATTTTATCGTTAATATTGTGAAAAGCTAAAACTCGATTTCATATTCAATTATATTTTTTACGTCGGTTTTTACAAGATTGTGCAAAACATGTTTGGCTTTGCTAAAGGTGGTTTCGTTTCTCCAGTCGAGACCCATCAATTTCGCCATCGTTTTATCGTACTGGATAGAATTGCGATCGTCTTGATTTAGATGTTGTGTGTTGTTTTTTTTCCATTCTGATAATGCTTTTGACAATTTGCGATGGCACCGATTGACAAACTGAACGCATTTTTCTCTTGACATTGGTTGCCAACCTTGTCCTGTTCCTGATCCTGACACTGGTTCATAAATATAAAATTGGTTAGATTTTTGTTGGAAGGAAAGAATAGGTCGGTCGGATTCTTCTCTAGGAAAAAGAGCACGTGTTAGGATTTTGTCAAAGAGTTCAAAGAAGGAAAGCTGAAACAAATCCTGGATGTCTTCTTCTACTTCAATATATATTTCTTCTTGAAATGATGTGAAAGAGGTGGTTGGGGTTCTGTTTGCATTCAACCATTCGACAATGTTGATCTTTTTCTTTTTTTTCGCAACCCACTTGTTCATTTCATCCACTTTTTCTTCCAAGCGATTGTATTTTTGCCCCAGTTCCAACAACAGTTGATACAAACGTCTTGAAGAGGGTATTTCATCGTCTTCTTCTACAGTAATTTTCTTGTTGTTTTTTGTTTTAAAAAGAATCTCACAAAGTTGTGAATGTTTTTCCATTTTGTTTCGGGATTTATACCCTTTACCACAAAATTGACATTGTAAAGGAAGTTGTTTTAAAACGGATTCCATTTTGTTTTGCATAGTATGTATTTATAGGTGAGTTAATTAGATTATTAAAAGAGATTATTAAAAGAATCAATTTTATTGAATATTTGTATAGAAAAAAATAATAACAAACCAAATATATATATATATGATTCCTGCATCTCAAACCAGCATTGTCTTCAATAATCCTAGTAAGTTGCTGGGTCTTCCCGCTTTTTATTATCGCGCGCGCTCATGTGACACCAATTTGACTTCCAACACTCCAGCCAATCAATACCAACGTTTGAAACAAATTCAGAACACGGTGCGCGTTTATGCTTCTTTATACACAGCCAATTTAGGCCCTTTGACGGTGTATCAAAAGCCAGGTCCTGGCACACATAATGTGGGTTGGAACCAGATGAGTGACCGTGTCGTGCCCAGTGTGCAAAAAACAGTTGTTCCTACAGGCACCAATTGCGCATTGAATCGCAAACACACGTCGGTCACCTCAAGCAGACCCGGCTGCCAATCACCTGGTGGTGTGGGTTGTGACATCAAACATAATTCGTACGACCGGTATTTAAATCGGTTGAAAGGTCGCGGACCATTGCGAAGAGGTGTGGTTCCACCAGGATACGGGGTTCCAGTGATTCCTTTTAACCGCGCTTACCCTGTATATGGTGGTAAAACATTGAAAACAAACATTGTTACTGGATGCAATTGTCCCATTTCGATAGATGAAAAGGTGGTTGAAAGTGGTTACGATGCTTCGCAACAAAATGTAAGCATGTCTTTCAAACAAGAACATTTGAATGGCGCGATTGTGCCAATTCAAAGCAATGCGCAAATCTATAATAATCCTTTTTACCAACCTTATCCAACGGCTACATTTAGTTTCGAAGAAGGAGAATATGTATTCGCTGTTCAACGAGGCAACCCCAATTTGTATATTCGTGCATTGATATTGAATAAGTACAATGATTCTACCTATTTAATTCAGTTCGACAACGGGTTGGTTGAATTGCAGTCAATGGCTCAGTTGCTTCCTTATTATGCTTGCAACTGTGGAGGCCAAGTTAATTCACAAACCTATCCATCAGGCTTTTTAGTAAGACAATCTACTTCAAACGATTTTTATGCTTCTCCTTTGTATCCAGAATATATTCCGGACGAACCCGTTCTTTAGGAGATAGGACCATTTTTTTTAAAGGTAGAAATAATTTTGCTTAAAAAAGGTCCAAAGGTGGAAATTTATATAAAAATCAAATTAAAATATTCGGCTTTATTATAATATAACATGGGAAAGACGATGGGACTTTTGATTCAGAATTCCAATGTGAATTATGGGCAACTTCTTGCTTATCAACAAAATCAAAACAGACAACAACAAACTTTGCATGGACCTGCTCGTGCTTTGAATGGTTCCATGGTTGCGCGCATCATGGGACCTTCTGCAAGATGTGGTGGGTGTGGAAAATAAAAAATGATGTTATATTATATTATTATATGAACAATAATATAATTTGATATGATATATTATAATATAGTTAGTATAATATAATACAATGCAACTGCATCTTCTTTCTGGAAATACTTCCACTTCGAATATCACTTCGTATCCATCCAATCGATTGAACAAAGCTACAAATTTTATTACTCTTTTTGACACTACGAACCTGCCTTATAATAAAATGTACAACGGTTGTTCTAGCAATTTGTGTTATACAATTAGCAAACGTACGTATATTTACAAGCCTCACACCGATGTGGGTTTGGTAGGGCGTTCAGCTGCGGGTTATGTGGGACAGAGAAAACGACTATGAAGTTGGACAACGACTACAAAGTTGGACAACGACTACAAAGTTGGACAACGACTACAAAGTTGGACAACGACTACAAAGTTGGACAACGACTACAAAGTTGGACAACGACTACAAAGTTGGACAACGACTATGAAGTTGCGTATTCATCTATGTATCTTTTGATAAATTCAATCGTTTCTAGTTCGAATGCATTTTTTGGACGATAGTTTTCATTGCAATAAGTACGTATAAACGATTCTTTCAACATAGGATCCGTTGGCAAGAGTGACATACTGAACATGGATGAATACAACCAAGAAGCCATTTTTTTGGGATTTGTAATTTCGTATTTGTAAAAGCGTTCTTCGCTTTCTTTTCTGTACAATTCTTGGTGTAAATCAAAGACAAAACAATTCACTTTGTCGAAATCGATTAGGAACAGTTTAGGAGTTTCGTCGTGTTCGCTTGTTCTACCCAATATTAACTCGCAGTCATATCCATCGACGTTCAATTCAAACTGCAGTATGTGAAACATTTGTCCAATTAACCCTGCTAATGTTTGTGGAGAGATGTCCAAAATTTCAGATATTTCTTCGTACCCCATGGTTCGTCCCAAATTTTTATTGGATCTTGGTGACGAAAATCTTGCGACAGTCATGTCCGGTAACAAGAGTTCTTCATAACCCGATAATGGATAAATTCGCTCCATTTTGTAAAAACATTCTGTTTGGGCGGTTTCAAAATTGCTCGCTTTGGGAACGTGAATAGGGAAATGCGGATGTTTTTCAAAGCCTTCGCGAATGATTTCTTGCATGACATATTCCATGGAAACCTCGTCACAGACGTTGTTGTATCGTTCTATTATTTTTTTGCACAAACTTTCGCGGCGCATGGAACGATTTTGAAAAATTTTCACCACAAATGATGGGTTGTCTTCTAAAATGAATATTGTGCCGTGGCTTCCTTGCCCGATCTGTGCTCCTAGATTTGGTCGGTCTCCTCCTCTAATATTCATTTTCTTATTTGTTTGGGTTCTTCTTCTTTTTGTTTGAGTTCTTCTTCTTTTTGTCGAGATTCTTCTTCTTTTTGTTAAGGTTCTTCTTTTGCATTTCATTTTTTTATGAAATGCAAGTGATTTGTTTGGTAAAACCATATACTATAAAAAGAATATTTTTTATCGAAAAGCGCCTTGTAAAAGTTTAAACCATCTGCTTGTCTCGATAAAATTCTCCCATCTTGCGGTAAGTATCAAGACGAAACCAAACATAAAGAAAAGTATTTTTGTTTCTTTGGTAATCACTTGTGTATCTCTTCTTTTAGGACTGAAGACATATAAAAGAAGGAGTGCCATACCAATGGTGAATACAAATTCTATGCGATCTTTCCAATAAACAATGTTTTTATCTTCTTGCGAGTTGGCTCTTCCTGTTGTGTGGTTGTAAAAATGAAGAAGCGCTAAAATAACGAATAATACTTTTAATAAGATTAAAAAACTTATAAACTTTTCATATCTATCCATTATTTATCACGTATTATACATTACAAATATATTTTTTTTACATATTCATATTCATATTCATATTCATATTCTTCATTTTCATTGTCGTTTTATTTATTTGCGAATCCAATACCTTTGCAGGTAATGGGACTTCTGTAGGCACTTTTGGCATTTCGGCTAAATGCATTAAAGCGTGTGTTCCACAGGCAATTACAAATGTTAGTAGAATAGATATTTTTGCATAGTAATGTAAGCGCATGATTCTTTTGAAATTAAAAAAGATAAGGATAGATCCATATATAAGAATAAGACTTGTTAAAAAATCCGCTGTAATGTTACTGTAAAAATTTGTAAAAATACCAGTCATATAATATAGGTGTTATTTTATTTTTGGGTTGGTTTGTTTGGTTTGTTTGGTTTGTTTGGTTTGTTTGTTTTATTTTATTTGTCTAAAAAATAGCTTAAAGACTAGTTGCTTAACTATTGTATAGCTTGTGATTGCAATTTCCCTGTAAAGCTCATGTAGCTCAGTTGGTTAGAGCATCGGTCTTATGAGCCGAAGGTCAGCGGTTCGAGCCCGCTCTTGAGCATAGGGAACCAAGGTTCCCCATACCCCTCCTTTTTCCTATCCACCTTTAAGAAATCCACCTTTGAGAAAGGTGGAGCCAAACCAACCTTTCTCAAAGGTTGAGTGGAGCCAAATGGATTTATATTGTTCCTTACAGCGATTAAAATTATCTAAAAAAAACGGATGAACTTGCATTCATCTACAAAACCCGGAACTAGCATTTTTTCCACCTTTAGAAAAAAGTGGAGCCAACCTCATTTTTTAGCACGAATGGCCGAGTGGTCCAAGGCGTTGGATTTAAGACCCAATATCGTAAGGATTCGAGGGTTCGAACCCCTCTTCGTGCAATTATAAAACCAAATTTATTCCTTACAGCGAACAAAAAAATTCACTTATTCGAATCCACGGGAATTAGCAAGCAACCAATCCAATCTTTTTTCAAAGGTTGAATAAAATACCTCCTAACAGCTATTTTCAAAAAAAAAAGCATTTTTTAAAAAATAGGAGGTCGCAATGTATCGCATTTTATTTTATTTATTAGAATGATTTGCACTTATTTTTTTATTCCTTACAGCGATTTCAAAATTCACTTATTAGAATCCCCGGGAATTAGCACTTCAATATGAATCATCATGCGAGTGGTGATTAACCGTTTCCTTTAAAAAAATAAGCATATTTTTCAAAAGGAAACAGTATAAAAAGGTCTTATAGTGTAGTGGTTTAGCACTGAGGACTTTGAATCCTCAAACCTGGGTTCGAATCCCAGTAAGACCTTATCCATCTTTAGAAAAGGTGGAGCCAAATATACATAAAGGCGTTTCAATTTGGCTCCACTCAACCTTTGAGAAAGGTGTTTCAATTTGGCTCCACTCAACCTTTGAGAAAGGTTGATCCAAACTTTGGCTCCACTCAACCTTTGAGAAAGGTTGATCCAAACTTTGGCTCCACTCAACCTTTGAGAAAGGTTGATCCAAACTTTGGCTCCACCTTTCTTAAAGGTGGAATAATTAGCCCGGCTGGCTCAATTGGATAGAGCATCAGACTTCTAAGCAATCGTATTATAACCTGTAATGCTTTGCGAATGTAATCTGGAGGTTGTGGGTTCAAGTCCCACGTTGGGTGTTTTTATTAGGTTACGTATTGTTCTGCGAATTTTGGTAAAAGGTGAGTAAAAAATTATAAGCTCCAATCAATTCCTTGATTAATTCATTTTTTTCATCATCTGTTAATTGTTGTGCTTGTTGCATTGTTTCTTTAGGCACTTTTTTTAAACTGAGTATATCTCCAATACTTTTTTTCAAAAAGTTGTTTGTATTTTCCATATGTGCATGAATTTATGACATGTATTTAAATGATTTGTTTGTTGTAATTTATTTTTACAAAAAAAACAATTTAAAGAGAAAAAATTTTATTTATATGGTAGTGAAGTGGCGCGTAGGCTTATAAATAATTCTTCGCTATTTGCCTTTTTGCTTCCTTAGCTCAGTTGGTTAGAGCGCACGGCTGTTAACCGTGAGGTCATAGGTTCGACTCCTATAGGAAGCGTATCCAATCCACCTTTAAAAAAGGTGGAGCCAAACTTGGTTCCACCTTTTTTTAAAAATTCAACCTTTTCCACCTTTTCCACCTTTAGAAAAGGTGGAGCCAAATCCACCTTTAGAAAAGGTATATTTGGTTCAACCTTTCTTAAAGGTTGAGTGGATTTCAAAAGGACAACTGTAATCAGGTGTGCTATTGAATAGTTTGCACGGATTGCAAGGCCCGTTTAAAAAGCGAAATCCCGGAATTTCCTTTTCCAAGTTGTGGTAATCGATGGGTGTTGTGACAGAAGTTTGTTGTCCAAAAATTCCATCCTTTCCTGTATAATGTTTTTTTTCTATGTAACTGTTGTTAGAAAAAGGATCAATGTTGCATTTGATTTCGTCGTTGAGCGGCGTGACTAAACCGGAGGTATAACCAAATGATCCGAATCCGTCTGGCAGTGTTTCTAATGGATTATTATTATTGTTTTTGTTGTGAATCGTTACACCGTCAATGAGCGCGCGACCTTCGGGTGTTTGCATAGAGAGAAGCTGTAAAATGGCTGCTTCATTGTACGTTTGCTTTGCTCGTTTGATGGATTCACTCGGATAGTTTCTTATGAATACATTTTTTTCAAACGCATCTTTGTACATTTGAATCGTTTTTGGAGACCAATACCAAGTTCCATGTTTTAAAAAATTATCCAATTCTTCTTGAGTCACTTGTTGTTGGAGTCGATCTGTGTCAAAGTTGGTGTTACGATTCAACGTGGTTTGCATCCATAAAAAATCACGGATAGACTTCGGGGTTAGTATCTTGACATTTTGTTGTTGAAATGCTTCTTTTTTTTTGGATAATGTGGATAAATAATATAAGCGGTACAAAATAATAGCGAGTATTGTAAAGACAACTCCGTATTTCCAATTGGTGGCGAAAGCTAAAATAGCTGCGACAATTAAAAGAAGATTTCCTAAAAGGGTTCCAAAAAGCGAAAGAAGTACATCTGGAATAAAATATAGGATTGACCACAATAAAAAAAGAACACAAAAAAGTGTGAATACATTTTCTTTTGTCACGTATTGTTTTGATGATTTTATTAGTGTTTCTATTTTTGTTAGAATGTGTTTTGCATTTACCTTCATAATAAATAGTTATATTTTTTATTCTTTTCTTTGTATTACTTGTTTTGTTAGTTTTGTTCGTTTTGTTTCTTTGTTTCTTTGTTTCTTTGTTGTTCGTTTTGTTATTTTTTTTCGTTTTGTTAGTTTTGTTAGTTTTGTTTCTTTGTTTCTTTGTTTCTTTGTTGTTCGTTTTGTTATGATTATCTATCCACATTATATAAGAGAAATAGCATGGATAATATGGATACTACGGATAGTATAGACGGAAAAATAATTGTAACCATTGCAATACTTACTCACGGCGGAGTCATTGATTTGGAATTGAATGAAAGAACCCAAACGCTTTTTGAAAATGTGAGACTGTTTGTGAAAGCAGAAGGGTATGGTAGTAATTGTATGAACGATGTAGACAAGGTTGGCGTTTTGCAAAGCATGTATTCTTCTTTCCGCAAGAGTATGCGAAAAGACACGCTTACTGTCTTGAATGAATACAATGGTCGTGTCTTTGAGCATATTACGATCGATAAAATTTATCGTGTAGAAAAAAAAGGGTTTTGGGATTCTCTTGGATTAGGTGAAGTCTTTGGCGTTTATCTAATTTCCATACACAAAAAGGTGCAATCGGAATACCAACTTGTTTGGCCGCCACGTGGAAAAATAGATTACAATGTGGATTTGCTTCGCATCGCGAATATAAAGAGACTTGTTAAATTGTTCTATAATAAAGACTATGTAGATGCAGATGCAGATGCAGATGCATTTGTTAGAGACTTTTTATATGATGCATCTATTTCTTTGGGAAGAGATGCCTATTTTCAACGGATTGAAGAAATTGAAAGAACTCGTGATCTGTCAGAAAAAGAAAAGATGCGTTTTATAAGTGTAGAAGATAATGCATATTTGCACCATTTGCAAAACGATTTTAGATTGGAAATAGATAGTAGGTTGGATGAAATTATTGCAATTCGGTTGAGCTTTTTGATTTCACTGCTTAGAAAAATTGTAGGTGAGAACTCTGCCTTTAATGTCATGGATTATTCGTGTCATCGCATTTTTCCTGCGATCAAAGATAGAACGGCTGCTTCTTATTTGTTGGAGTCGGATATAGAAAATCCTCCTCCTTATTCGAGGCAGTGGGGCGGGGAACCAATGTTTTCCACCTTTAGAAAAGGTGGAGCCAAAGTTTGGTGTAGAAAAAAAACAAAAAGAAACCGAAGGACAAAAAGAAACCGAAGGACAAAAAGAAACTGAAAATAATTATTTATAATTTTTTATAAATAATTACATTTAACCTTTGAGAAATGTCTAAAGGAACTGGCGTAGCTGATCTACTCAACCTTTGAGAAAGGTTGATCCAAACTTTGGCTCCACCTTTCTTAAAGGTGGATTTGGCTCCACCTTTCTTAAAGGTGGATTTGGCTCCACCTTTTCTAAAGGTGGATTTGGCTCCACTCAACCTTTGAGAAAGGTTGATCCAAACTTTGGCTCCACCTTTCTTAAAGGTGGATTTGGCTCCACCTTTTCTAAAGGTGGAAAAGGTGGAAAAGGTGGAAAAGGTGGAAAAGGTGGATACTAATTACCAGTTGATCCAAATCCTCCCTCTCCTCTTATCGTGTCTTCGCCGAGGTCTTTTTTATTAGGCACAATTTCTACTAAAATCGGCATGAGTCCCGGCGCGCATATTTGCACATACCTATCAAATCGGTTTCCAATATTGTTATTGTTATTGTTATTGACGTCAAACGCAGCAATAAGATGCCCTCTGTATCCTGCGTCCACAATTCCCGTTGCATTGGCGAGCCGCAAAGGGGTTTTTACTATGCTGGAACGCGGATGCAAATAGTATCCGGTATTGAACACTTTTCCTGTATCGGTAAATATTTGAGCTGCTCCAATTACTTTTAAATCGTGTTTAAAAGATTGGTTTGCATCTGACTGATGGTTATTAGGTGAAAACAAATCAAACCCTGCATCAATGAATTGAAGGTTGTTGTGTATTTTGGTGTTGTGATCGAGTGCAGCCTTGTAATACTTATTTATGAGTTCATTGTCATCGTCTGCGTCTATATACAATTTTAGCAACATAAATCTGTCGTAAATGTTGAACAATTTATTGGAAATGTAAATCATGTGTGAGGGAATTGAGTTTGAAGGGATCGACTTTGAAGGAATCGACTTTGTGTTTGAAGGGATCGAAGAGTTGTGTGTTGCCATATATAATTATTGGTGTGGTCTGTTTAAATATTTTTATAAAATGAATTAACTTTTTTACACATTTTTAGATATTGAATATTTTATTTTTATTTTTATTTTATCGTAAAAGGAATGAATTGTGGAATGCTGTCCGCAATATGCATCTTTTCACCTGGTCGCATGCGAGTATACCAATCAGGAGGCGCCATTTTTATTGTGTTGTTTGCGTTACACGATGCGCCAAAGCTTGTGATGCTTGTTCCTGCGGCACTGTAACTAGAACCCGACGTAACGCGATAAGGAAATGGTTTTTGCGGTCCAACCGGGTTTTGGCATCCTCTTTGCACATACTGGGTGTAAGTACTTGAAGGCACCGGCTGGTGAAGAATTTTCGTGTAACGACCATTTCTGACCAAGTCGTTGTATTTGAGTCGGGCGGGTGTTGTTGCACACAATGTGGGACCTTGGTTTGCAATGTAGTTTACATACATTCCCGCATTGTTGACCTTGAGTGCGCAAGTGTTGGCTGATGTTTTGGTGTGGATGTACATCTGCTGACTTGCGGTGTCCGTTTGGTTGCCCGTGTAGTTGGGCTGCACCCAGTAGTTCGGATATTGCCCGTAATAAGCCCACTTGTATCGCTTTTGCAACATACCGTAGGTGGACAATGTTGATGGTTTGATGTAGCGGTATTGCGTTCCCAATGTGTCCACTTCTAATACATTGAGCAAAGGATGCGGTGTTGGGTATTTGCCAAAGCTGCCTCCCCACCCGATTGGATTTACGCCTCTAAAAGGGGTGCCTGATTTTGACATTTTCATGTCTTGTCCTACTCTTCCTACGTTTCGATGGCCACCATTGATAGAAAATCCCACTGGACCATAGCTTTGTGTTGCTTTTTTTAAAACAGAAGTGGCGTGACCAAATGGGCCTTGCGGAAGCCACACGCCTCCTGGTGGAATGCCAGAACGTTTCGTTCCGTATTGAATAATGGACTTGTTTTTAAAGGCTGTCAAGGACATATTGTATGTATATATAGTGTGGATAGAATATAATATAATTGGGTTGTCTGATTTTATTATATTTTTTAAAGGTAATCAACGCTTCTTAAATCAAAGGTAAGCAACGCTTCTTAAAAGGGGATTTGGATGCAAACATCGTTTCAAAAGCCAATATAATTTGGTTTCTTTTATCGGCAGATTGTTGAGTTGTTGTATTTGTTCTGGTTCTTCTTGTTGTATTTGTTGTATTTGTTCTGGTTCTTCTCGTTCTTCTTGTTCTTCTAAATGGTAAGAGTCAGTTAAACTATATAGAATTAGACAAGCTAAACTGTAATAACTCGTTTTGAAATGGACTTGTGATGGTATTTCTTTGATCTTTTTTAGTTCTGGAGAGAGAAAAAAATCGTCTTGAGAAAATGGAAAGGTGATTGGAATATGGTTATTGGGATTTATCGGCTGCAAATGTTCGGTGGATAAATAAAAATATTTTGTTTCGTCTACAATAATGGTGTTTTCCGGGCTGTATCCTAAAAAGCAGTGGTTAGAGTTTTCAATGAGGTGATGGAGTTGCTTGGACAGGTGGAACAAGATTTGGAGTCCTTCGTTGTAAGAGTGCCTTTTTTTCAGCTGGGTCACAGAAGTGGCTGTGAATACGAGCTTTGTTCTATTGGTATTTGTCTTGGTTGTTGTAGTGGCGCCTACAAGGATGCGGGTTTTGATTAATGAGTCGAATAATAGTTGTGTCGTGGAGCTGTGTACAGCTGTAATGGTGTGCAAATGGGGACTGATTTCGTCTTGTTCTATGGAAAAATCATCAGTTTTTATTAGGATAGGCATTGATAAAAGTGTAGTTTTGTTTTTATTTGGTTTTTTGGTTGTTTATCTTTTGTCTTTGTCTTTTGGTTTTGTCTTTGTCTTTTGTCTTTTGGTTTTGTCTTTGTCTTATTCATCGATTTTTATCAAGGTTAGAGAAACAGCTGGATTAATATTTTGGGTATCGCCCCAAGTGAGAATACTCACATTTAGATTGCCATCTAAGCTAGACGAACGAACGCCTAATTGCAAAACATCGTATTGTTTAAATTCTTGAATATATGAAATATTGAACACTGATTGTTCTTGACTGTTGATTGCGGTTTGCGATGAATCACTATTTTGAATTGAAGTACCATTAAATATTAGCCATCCATCAATTTTGGATTGGTTTCCATCCTGTGTAATATTAATTGAGTAAATAGTGTATTGTGCTGATATTAACCATTTGCCTGGATTCTTGCAAATAATGTTTGTATTTTCTATTGCAAAATCAATATTATTTGGTTCATTGTTTACAACTTCTACCAATTGATTCTGGTTGGGTTTGCTTAGATAAAAAGACGGAGAAGAAATTATGTTCGAATATCCTACAAATCCAGTAGAATTATTCTCATTTGAAAATGTCGGTAATTTCATTGCTATATTTATAGCGGGAAAATCTGCAACAGTCGTGTAAGGTGTATAATAAAAAAATCCAGAGTTTAATGTGTTGTTCAAACTACAACTTTTAATTCCGAATTGCAAAATGTCATTTTGTTTAAATGTATATGCATATGAATTCGCAATCATATTTAAAGAAGACTTTGTCATTGGACTTGTAACCATAGCACTATTTTGAATATTATTACTGTTTACTGAAATAAAAGTATTTACAATATTATCTGTCCCTATTGTCGTGTCATTATATCCGTAGACTTGAATTTGGCTAAATATAAACCATTTTCCTGGATTATTGCAAATTAATTCTGCATTGTTGTTGATATTTATTGTAAAATCATAACTATTTAATGAGTTAAATAATATGTATTGATATTGATTTGCTATAGAAGGTAAATTTATTGTTGTTGAAATAATAGAATAATTTTGGAAACCAGAATCATTTGTGTTGTTTGTTAATAGTTTAAATCCACTTAAATTCACAGAAGGACAAGTGACACCACTGCTAGATCTCTCTGTCGTGGAACACACCACAATTAGTTTATCAAACCATATACCATTTTGTTGAATGCCATATTGTATGTAGTCACCTGCTTTAAAAAAAGCAGCGTATCCAGAAGGAATTACTGCAGAACAATTTACTTTTGTCAGTGACCATCCATTGTCAAATCCTTGTTGAGAAACACCATTAAAAATTGGCCAAATATTAATTTGCCCTTCTTGCGTATAAAGACAGTCGGACAAACAATTTATTTTAAATTGGGTATTTATAAACCACAACCCTGGGTTGTTGCATACTAATTTTGTATTGTCTTGTGGGTCTATATAGAAATCAATTGTGTCAAGACTTGTAAAGGGAACCAACTCATTGATGCATGATAGTTTAGGCATAGTTGCTCCCGAAATGCCGTTCAAATAATTTTTGTAGATGGGTGGATTGTTGTCTACGTTTAGAATTGTAGTTTCGACTAAATCTGGGGATTGAGATTGGGGAATTTGCAGAATATTGATTATTTCGTTGTAAGCAATTTCTCGCGCTGAAAAGTAGGCTTCGTTTTCAGTTGGTGCTGAACTGGACGCACTGGATGTGGCTGTTACGTTGTTGTATTGACCGAACACTTGGACTTGGACTTGAACCATTTTATATATAAACTTTAAAAAAATCTTTTCTCTTTTATCTTTTGTTTTGTCTTTTGATTCTGCCACCGGAAAAACGTATTCTTTTTGCAGGATTTGCTTGTTCTCGTTCTCGTTCCCGTTCTTGTTCTTCTGACATTCGTTCCAACAATTCTAAATCAAATGTATTTTCACGTATTTGACGAAGAGCGTAAATGATATTGATTAGTCGTGGGTTTGCTGCAGATAATTCGCCTACTCTATCTTCTTCTGCGATGTCTTCCCATAAAGATTCGTCGTGCAATGTTTCACTCCACAAAGGTGTATGTATATCATGATAATCACTGATTCCTGCGACCCAATCGAAAATTTCTTCAAAAACGAGTGTGTCCACAGATGGTGGTATAAATGGCCGAATGAATTCATCTCTTAGTGCATCCGTGTTGTTCGAGATTTCATTGTATAGTTCGTCGTTCCTTGCGTCCTCATATGTGATATGTCGTTCTATAACTGCTGGCACTACTCCTGGGTTCTCTAGTTGCTGTCGTAATTCTCGTAATCGATTTTTTCGAACAATATGTTGCATACGGGGTTGTCTATCAAAACCTGATGGTATTTGGGTAGGGCGTAATTCCATTCTCCCGCCTTTTCTTATTTTTCCTTTTCCTTTTTGCTCTTGTTCTTGTTCTTGCTCTTCTTCTAAAAGAGCATCCAACATGTCTTGCTCTACATCTTTGTCTTCGTTTTCTTTTAGTTCTTCGTTGTCTTCTTCTAGAAGAGAATTTAATATGTCTTGTTCCACAGCTGCATTATTAAATTGACGTGTTCTTATATTTGCCTTGATTTGGGCTTGCATTCTGAGTAGTCCCGCGAGTGTTGCGAGTTGTTCTCGTGGCACATCCTGAGAAATCCAGTGTGCAAGGGTTTGGTATTGTTCTTTTGTTAAAGAATGTGTTTGTGTATATTGTCTCCTTATTGCTTGTATTTTGGTAGGCACAATGCTGTATAAATATGCTTTTAGTTCGGGTATTGTGTCATCCGATTTAACTAAATCCATGAGTTGTCGATTTTTTATGCCTCCTTTCATGAATTTTTTTGTTCTTATTTTTGTTGTTCTTGTTTTTTTTGTTTTTTTTGTTGTTTTAGATTTTGTTCTTGTTTTGTGAGTGTATTTCATATATATTGCATATATAAAATACTTGGATTTGTCTATTTTGAAAAAAAAATAGTTTTTATAACAAAGATTTATAGTAGTATATTTTTTATATTTTTTTTAATAAAAGATGTGCTTATTTTTTTATGCGATTTCGCCTTCTTCCAAATCTTTACCTAGGTTGCGTGGCTTGGGCTTGTTTTTATTGTATTTGTTCTTGTTTTTGCCGAGTGCGGCTGATGGTTTTTGAGAGCGTGCTTGCGCTTGAGGGCGTGCTTGCGCTTGAGGGCGTGCTGTTACTCTTGCTTGGGGCGGCTCTGGTGTTGATAATGCGGGTGCGATAGGCAGAGCAGCTACTGCTGCTGGTTCATCGTATTCGATGCGAGGGCCTGTTTTTTGAGGATGTTGATGATGATTATGATGATTGACCTTCGGTTGTTCTCTCTTGCGGTAAAGAGATACTTTCCAAAACCATGGTCCATCGTAGATGATTTTGATTTCCTTACCTTCTCTGAGCCGAGCTAAGGCTTGTTGGGCGTTTTCATTGCGGAAAAACATGTCGAAATGGATGAAGACGCGATTGAATCTTTCTCCTCTTTCGTTACTGGTAGGGACGATGTCTATTCTTGCAATGTCGCCTAGGAATAATTCATCGAATATGCGGCGAATACGGGCTTCGCCAATATTGGGGAATACACGGGGAATGCAAAGGGAAACGGGGTTCATTTGTTAAAACTAGTTACTTGGTTACTTATTAGTCGCTTAGTTGGTTGCTTGTAGAATATGCAATGCTTTAGAAAAAGATTTCAATTTTTTTATAGGGGAACCTCGGTTCCCCTAGAAAAAAAAAGATGTTTAATTAAAATTAAAATTACAATGCATTAATCATATGATATACAAAATTACAATTTTTTTAGTTTGGCTCTTAGTTGGCTCTTATTTGGCTCTTATTTGGCTCTTATTTGGCTCTCTTGTTTGGCTCTTATTTGGCTCTTATTTGGCTCTTATTTGGCTCTCTTGTTTGGCTCCACCTTTTTTAAAGGTGGATTTTTAAAGGTGGATTTTACCAGTCTTCGTCATCTGAATCAGAGTCTTCTTCTACTTCTGCCCAGTTCATTTCTGACGCTTTTTGTCTTGGTGGTGGTGCGAAGGCTTCCTCTGCTTCTTCTAAGAAGTCGGAAACGAAGATGGGCTTGGGGCATGCTTGCGCTTGTTCTTGTTCTTCTTGTTTAGGGCGAACTAGGGTGGCCTTGGGCTGCGCGCTTGCATTAATGAATGTTTCTGCGGCCATCTGTTTCGGTACGGTGAGGTTGGGGCACGATTGCTGGAGCGATTTGAGCCATGCATTATTGGGTGCTGCTGGTTTTTTGGTTGCTGTTTTGGCTGTGGCTTGTTGTTGTAGTGCTGGGAATTGGTCTTTTTTCAAGGCTGATCCTGCTGCTGCTTGTGCTGGTGCTGCTGCTGGCTTTGGTTTTGGCTCTTCGTCATCGCTCTCGTAAAGGGATGCGAACACATTGGAAGCTGTAGTACGCTTGGTTGTTTTTACTGGTGCTACTGCTGGTTTTTCTTGTTCTTTTTGTTGCTGTCTTTTTAAGGCTTTCTCTTTCTTGGCGTCCTGTTTCTTTTTGTCTTCCAAGACAGTGCAGTACTTGGGACTGTGACCCTGTTTCCCGCAAAAGCCGCATTCTTGGTTGAGAAGTGTGGGGCACACGACGGGGCTGTTGGGCTCGCGATCACGGCGCACATAGTGGTTCGTATATTCTTTCTCTGACTTACCTGCATCAAAGCATACTTTGCAGAATTTAGTGGCGGACATATTGGCTTTAGCGGACATATTGCTTTAATAAGGAGTTTGATTTGTTTTGAAAACTTGTTTGGAATTGGTTGAATGTGCGATTGGATTACTTTAAAAAAAGATTTCAATTTTTTTTTCCACCTTTGAAAAGGTGGAGCCAAACTCTGTTTTCGGTTCTACCTTTCTTAAAGGTAGAGTGGAGCCAAATCAACCTTTAGAAAGGTTGAGCCAAACATTTTTTAAACAACTAAATTTTTATATATTTTCCACCTTTAAAAAAGGTGGAGCCAAACTTTGTTTTTGGTTTTTGGTTCTACCTTTCTTAAAGGTAGAGGATTGAAAAAAATATTAATTAAATTACATGTGTTACAATTTTGGCTCCACCTTTTTTAAAGGTGGAATTTAAAGGTGGATTTTTAAAGGTGGATTTTTAAAGGTTGATAAGTTTTTTCTTTTCTTGCACTGTCATGATATAGTGGTCCATCGATAAAATTTGTTCTTGTTCTTTTTCTTGGTCTTCTTTTGGGTGAAACGACTCCATGGCGAATCGATAGACGGTCACCGGTTTTTCCTGTCCGATACGGTGGCAGCGTGCGACGGCTTGTGCTTCTACCGCCGGATTCCAGTGCGGGCTCACAAAATATACTTCGCTGTAATGTTCTTGTAGATTTAATCCTTCGCAGCCCGTTTGTATTTGAAGAATCAGGACTTCGGGTGCGCGGGTGAGCAAGGCTTGTCGCTTTTTGGCTCCGATTAAGCGGCCATCCAGTATTTCTACTTGCCTTATTTGGTTTTGTTGGAGTCGTTTGGCGATTTCGTCCATCTCTTCGCGAAAATGGCAAAACACTAACTTACCGTTTCCGTTTCCTCGGTTCTTTACAATTGTTTCTACTACATTGTTGATTTTTCTTTCGTCTAGTGAATTTTGTTCTTGTTTTCCACCTTTTTTATGTGTTTCTTGTAGGAAGCCAAACTCTTTTAGTCGGTTGGTGTGCTTTTTTAAAAGTTGGTTCATGATGCAGCTTTGTTTTGCAAGCATCATCATATATAATTTGTCTTGGCCTGCGTCTGCGATGGCCGCGTGAATGCTTTCGGACAATTCTTTTTCTTTATCGGACCAAAGAATCGCGTGCTGGTTGGTTTGGAGTGCGGGCATCGGAATACCCACTTCTTTTTTGGTGCGGCGGAGGATAAAGGTTGCGGCAATTTGTTGTTGAGCTTTGACTTCTTTTGAAGGTAGTCCAAGAATGCTACATAAACTGTGAAAGTCCTTTATGTTGTTTTGCACAGGAGTGCCTGAGACCAGCCAGCAAATGTCCGTTTTCAATTGTTTCGCCACTTGAAAGAGCTGTGTGTTTTTGTTACGTAAATGATGTGCTTCGTCATAAATGATGCGATTCCATTTTACTTGATGGAGTAGTGATGATGATGTTGATGCATTGTTGGTGCTTTTTTTTACAATGAGTGAGCCATAACTCGTGATGATGATTGGCGCGTTCTGTAATATGTCGAGTGTGATTTTTTTTTTGTTGGCAGAGCCGTGGTAGATGAGTGCTTTGTGACCGGTAGTGCGGTAAAATTGTAAAGACCATTGTGTAATGAGGATTGGCGGCAAAACGATGAGCGTTCTTTTTACAAAGTTGGTTACTGTGAGACCAATCATTAAAATTGTCTTACCTAGTCCCATTTCATCTGCGATGAAACCGCCGCGCACATTGTAGAGCGGGAGTTTTTCTAATTCATTTGTTAGACACCAGCGCAGTCCGTCAAATTGGTATTCTTTGTGTTCTAATTTGGATTTGTCGAGAAAGGCGCGGAATTGTTCTAGTTTATTTATGAGAATTGTTGTCATTTTGCATGACTTACTTGTTCTTGTTTTCTTTGTGTATTTTGTCAATGGGTGAAAAAAGGTTTCAATTTTTTCCACCTTTGAGAAAGGTGGAGCCAAATCGTGGTTTTGGTTTTACCTTTCCACCTTTGAGAAAGGTGGAGCCAAATCGTGGTTTTACCTTTCCACCTTTGAGAAAGGTGGAGCCAAACTTTGGTTTTACCTTTCCACCTTTGAGAAAGGTGGGGCCAAATCCACCTTTGAGAAAGGTTGAGCCAAATCGTGGTTTTGGTTTTACCTTTCCACCTTTGAGAAAGGTGGAGCCAAATCCACCTTTGAGAAAGGTGGAGCCAAACTTTGGTTTTACCTTTCCACCTTTGAGAAAGGTGGAGCCAAAAGATAAGAAAAAAAGGTTAATTATTTACAATTACAAAACAAGTATAAACAAGAACAAGTATTTTATATTTTTTCAACCTTTGGAAAAGGTTGAGCCAAAGTTTGGCTCTTTTGGCTCCACCTTTTTTAAAGGTGGATTTTTAAAGGTGGATTTCTAAAGGTGGATTTTTAAAGGTGGCTCCAGCTGTGCGATTCTAAACAGCAGTTTGTTGTTGTCTTCCTCTTGTTCTTGGAATCTTGATTCTTGTTCTTGGAATCTTGATTCTTGTTCTTGGAATCTTGATTCTTGTTCTTGGAATCTTGATTCTTGTTCTTGGAATCTTGATTCTTGTTCTTGGAATCTTGATTCTTGTTCTTTGATTCTAGCTTCCAACAACGCAAACTTTTTCTCGAGTTCGTCGCCTTGACGCGTGGTGGGCCATTCCGAACCGGTGTCTGTGTCTTCTTTATAGTGTGTGGTGCATTCGCGTTCTGGATATAGAATCTCCAAGTGCGTATCGATCATTCCTCTTTGCGTTTTTTGGCAGAATAGTCCGCCGATTAATTGACTCACTGTCATGCGGGTTGATGCGAGGTGTTCTTCGAGCCATTCTGCATGTTTTTTGAGGTCTATGTTTTCTTTTTTGATGGAAGCGATGTGGTCCTCGAGATAATCAATCGTTGCACGAGTCTCCTCGGTGATGTATTGTTGCATTTTTTCTTGACGCTGAAGACGCGGCTCGATTGTGTTATGTACATGTTCTTCAAGCAGAAGCGCGTTGGCCACGATTTGATGCGTGTTCATAAGAGTGCTGCGAATCGGCGATTTGTTTTGTTGTAAAACCCAATATCCTCTTTCGGGGAGGATTTGGCAGTAATACTTGAATTTTTTTCCGTTTTGTAAGTTTAGCAAAATGTTTCGCACATTGACAAAATGGTTTCTTTTTCTGTCCAAGAATTTAGATGAAGTATACCATTCTGTAAAATGAACAAAGGCTGAGACGAAGTTGTCGTCGTTGTCTCCTTCTTCTTCTTCTTCTTTTTCTTTGAATCCACGTTTCTTACCTTTGGTCGCGAAATCTACGCGTTCTACGTAGCCGATGGTCATGCCGAACTCATCCATGATTTGCCGTTCGCTGATGAAGCGCGAGATACTAGGGATGTAAATGGAAAGGGGGAGGGCTTGCATTTTTTTAAAGACTTTGTTTAAGGTGTCGAATAAGTAATGTGATATTTTGTTTTTGTAAAAAAAGATTTCAATTTTTTTTTAGGGGAACCAAGGTTCCCCTATGACCCCTCCTTTTTCAAAGGTGGAAAAAAAGAACTAATTAATAGATTACAATTGCAAAACAAGAACAAGTATTTTTTTGAATTAGGTTTTGGCTCTTTTGGCTCCACTTTACCTTTAGAAAAGGTCCAAAGGGACTGGCGTAGCAAAACCAAAGTTTGGATCCACCTTTTTTAAAGGTGGAAACCTACGGTTCCCCTAAAATTTCACCGTCTTCCAGCTCGTACAGTCCCTGTTGATGAAGGGCGTAGAGGTTGTCCATCTGCGCTTTGTATTTTTTTTGGTTTTCTTTTGTGCGCTTGGCGATCTCTTCGTCTTCTAATTGAGTATCGATGTCAAACCAAGACATATTTTTGTATTTGTTAAGACCTGGGAAAACTACACGTAATTTCAAGTCGCGACCAAATTCGTCTGTAGAAGTATTCATTGTTTTAAGCGGGGTTGGCTTTGTTTTAAGGCTTTGGCTTTTTTGGCGTTGGCTCCGTGTGGTGGTTAGATATACGTTCTCCAATTCTTGAAATATGGTTTCATTTTTTTTGGGTTAGACTATATTTTTAGAATACTATTTTTTTATAAAAAATAATATTGCGTTATTTTATAAAATGAACGGAACATCTTACATCAATGAAAACTATGGGTTTTCGTTTATAGAATTAAATTCCAATGTCTTTTTAGAGTATCCAACTCTTGTACAATGTGACAATTTATGTTCGGTTTCATTTAAAATTGATGAAGAAACTTTGCAAAATGTTGGGTTTTTAATGCTTACCTCTATAGCAACGCGTTCTACAAGTTGGAACATTCAGAATGCTAGTGTTCTTGATGCACTACAACTTTCTCCTGCGTACACCTATTTTTCTAGCGAACTTTCAAATGTAACGTCTAGTTCCATTAGAACTGCCCTTGTTGATGGTAAAGCAGCCGCTTATGTAAAACTGGCGCTTTCCGATTACGATAATATAACCGGGTTTATAGGAAAGAAAAAGGTGCTTCAAGTGTGCATTTCTTTTTACAATAGCAAAATGAGTAGTTCTAATTAATATTTTTCTTATTTTATTGAGAAAAGATGTAAAAACTGCTTGATTGTATATGTATCATATCCATTACATGTACAATAATTATTCTTTAGGGCGGTATTTAATTCATCCAGCGGCATTTTCTTTGCGAAAGGATGCGATTCGATATCACGATGTCATCTTTCGTGGCAAATTTGCCGAGTTCTTTGATGCCATTCGCTCTGATGATATCGCGGTGGTTAAGCAGTATTTGCAGTTGTTTTTGGAAGAAGAAGGATGGGATTTGGACAAGATGAAGACGTCGATGGGCGATACGGCTTTGACTTTGGCTGCGATAAAAGGATCTTTGGATATTATTCGGTTGTTACTGGATGCTGGTGCGGACATTGATAAGAAGAACTCTGACGGAAAAACGCCGTTGATTTGTGCGGCGGTGTGTAGTAATGTGGAGTTGGTTCGCTTCTTTTCTGATAAGGGAGCGAAGCGATGGTTGAAAGACCGTTCGGGGTTTAGCGCGTATGATTATTTGGGTTCTGATACAATTTTGGATGAAGACCGTGTGTGGGAGTCGCGGTTGCCTGCAATTCGGTGGTATCAGGGGATTTCGGGTGAAAGTGCTGGTTCAATAAGTGAATATTTTGATGATGAGCTTGCATTGCGCGGCGTTTTGGAGTATTTGTATTGCGATAGAGAAGATGAGGAGTTTGAATGGTTACGTAAGTATAATAGAATCCACCTTTGAGAAAGGTGGAGCCAAATTGTGGTTTGGTTTTACCTTTTCTAAAGGTAAAGTGGAGCCAAACCAAATTGTGGTTTTGGTTAAATCTTTACACCTTTAGACATTTTAATCTCCTCTAATTTTAATCTTCTGTAATTTTTTTCTACGTTATAATATATAAAATGGAAAACGGACGAATGATGTTGCTTCATTCTATAATAATTGGCGTGTTATTGTATCTCTTTATGATTTTTATACTCCATCAAAAACAAGTTGTTGCTGAAAACCGAAGCATATTGTTTGCTGCCTTGGTGTTGGCGTATATGATTTTGTTTGGTCACGGGTTGCCGACTTCGATAAACAAAAATTTATTTTGAAGATATAAAGAATAATTAGAATAATTGTAAAAAATGTGAAAAATGTAAAAAATGTAAAGTTGAAAATTTCACATTTTTTCGGCAAAAGTCAGGGAGATTTTGATTTTTGGACATTTATTTTTGTCCATTTTTCGATATCCGGAAAAGAATGTTGAAATTTCTTGAATTGTGACGATAAATTATTTTTAGCGTCTGACCACATTTTGAGATTTTTTGAAATTGTTACGATAATTTTAAAAGTTTTTTTAAAAAAAGAGTTTAGAACTTTTCTACTTTAGCAATATATAGCAATGTTTAGCAATGAAAATGTCGCAAAAAGTCGCAACGGTTTTTCTTGTGAAAAATGTGCCTACAACACAGTCTTGAAAAAAAACTACGAAAAACATTGTTTGACACGGAAGCATATTTTAGCAATGTTTAGCAATGCAAAAGTCGCAAAAAGTAATAGTGAATTTTGTTGTGAAAAGTGTGACTACAAAACACGTAATAAATATGATTATGATAAACACTGTTTGACACGGAAGCACCTTTTGTCGCAAAATGTCAGTCTAAATATCGCAAATATCGCAAAAAGTAGCAAAGCTGAACATGTGTGCCCGAATTGCGAAAAAATATACGGCGATTATTCTGGATTGTGGAGACATAAACAAAAGTGTAATGGTATTGTTGATAAAGACCTTATTATGATGTTGATAAAAGAGAATAGTGATTTTAAAAATATTGTTATGGATGTGGTGAAAAATGGGATTTATAATAATAGTAATAATAGTAATAGTAATAGTCATAACAATACCACAAACAATAGTCACAACAAGTCTTTTAATTTGCAATTCTTTTTGAATGAAACGTGTAAAAATGCAATGAACATTTCGGAATTTGCGGATTCCATTCAGTTGCAATTGTCAGATTTAGAATCGGTTGGTGAGATGGGTTATGTAGAGGGAATATCCAATATCATTGTCAAAAATTTGAGCTCGTTGGATATTAGTCAAAGACCCATTCATTGCACAGATAAAAAGAGAGAAGTGTTGTATGTGAAAGATGAGAACAAGTGGGAGAAAGAGGATACAGAGAATAGCAAAGTGCGGAGGTTAATCAAGAGAGTTTCTTTTAAAAATAGTTCCTTGATGAAGCTCTTTAGAGAGAAATATCCAGAGTATAAGAATGGAAGCTCCATGGTTTCGGATAAGTATAATATGATTGTTGTGGAGGCGATGGGTGGCAACAGTGATAAAGAATACAAGATTATTCGGAATATTAGTAAGATGGTTTTGGTTGAAAAAGATATGCCTATTTTTTAATTGTTGTGTATAATTGGTTAAAATGCAAAGTGTAAAATAAAACCATAATTCTTTTGACTTTTGTTTTTATTAAGAAGAGAGAAAGATAGAATTTGGAGAACAAGTGTAACAGAGGTTGATGCACTGTGGAACTCGTGTAACAGAGGTTGATGCACTGTGGAACACGTGTAACAGAGGTTGATGCACTGTGGAACACGTGTAACAGAGGTTGATGCACTGTGGAACACGTGTAACATTTAACCCGTATCTTCTATGGCCGGCTTCCCGTGGGACGAGAAATGAGTCGCAAAATGAGAAATGGGTGACAAAACGGTTTCCATAGGAGGGCGAGAAATGGGTGACAAATTGAGGCACGGCTCGCAATCTGGGATACGGTAAATGGTGCGAAATTTAAAGACAAATTTGTATTTTAATTGGGGCGCATATAAAATACAAATTGGTTTCGGGGATTTGTGTTATTACTTAACGCAATCGATAAGCAATATGAAATTGTGTTGTCTTCATTCTTTATTCAAAGACAATTTGAAGTCTATTTGGCTTTTATAAGAGAGAACAAAAGAAGATGAATTGGTGACTATTTGAAGACATTGTGCAAACCGCATTTTATTCTCTCTTCCAAGACAAATCAAAGTCTAAATTGGCTTTCTTTTTCTATTTGAAGAGAGAAAAAGAGAAAACAATATTCCATATAATTTGAAGACATTGTGCAACCTACATTATTCTCTCTTCCAAGACAAATCAAAGTCTAATTTGTGGTTTCTTTTTATCTTTGAAGAGAGAAAAGAGGAAACACAATTCGATATATTTTGAAACACTCTATAAAGTGCAATTTGGTTGATTCTTCAAAGACAAATCAAAGTCTAAATTGTCTTTTATTTTGTCTTTGAAGAGAGAAAACTACACACTGTGTAATCTGTGTATCAAATCGATACTGTTCTTGTGCAGTGTGTAACCTGTGTAGAACACGTGTATCAATGGTGCGCTATTATTATGCACTGTGTAACTTGTGTATCAACAGAACCCTATTCGGCTGCACTGTGGAACCCGTGTGACCATATATGGTGCGGCGTAGAAATGGGTGTGTTTTTGGGGAAACCAGTCACAAAATAAAATGGATGGAATTTACTATGTGACCATATATGGTGTCGCAGAAATGAGTGTGTTTTTGGGGAAACCCGTCACAAAATAAAATGATGGGAATTTACTATGTCACCATATATGGTTTCATAGGTTCATGAAAAAAAACATGTATTTAATTAATAGTTACTTTTCAAATCATATACAATACAACATTACGATACAATATACAATATACAGTTTTTATTTATGCTTCATAATTGTCTTCCTCGCATTCTTCGTTGTCCGAGTCCGAGTCCGATGATTCTGAATCATCCTCTTCTTCTTCCTCCTCATTGAAGTCGATCCTATTGGTTGTGGTGTTCCATTTGCCCACCACTTCTTGTGTCGTGCTGTAGACTATACCTGTGTTCTTTGACTTCAGGTATTTCTTGCCTTCGAATTCGAACCAATTCACCACATCAGGCATTTTTGATT
>Ga0209086_10000265_pt1 | contig 45652 bp, 40 predicted proteins | sample M_130207_XF_Meta_FD_187312 | JGI IMG/M metagenome (GOLD analysis project Ga0209086, IMG submission 187312) | Freshwater microbial communities from Lake Montjoie, Canada to study carbon cycling - M_130207_XF_MetaG (SPAdes) (version 2) | ecosystem: Environmental > Aquatic > Freshwater > Lake... | reverse complement strand
ATGGATGCAGTTAAAGAGGTACCGGTGGTCGTTTTGGCTGAGGAAGTCTTTGGCGTGCGATTGGTAGCCTCGGTAAATTGTCGTGAAAAGTTCGAGGTCAAAGATGACCGAACTCAAGTTAGCCGCGTCTTCCCCGGCGGGATTACAGGCCGAACGCGTCGCATCGCCGATGTCATAATGGACCAAGCCGGGCTGCACGGTATCGAGGTCAACGATGCAAGTGCCGCGGCCGGTGGCTTCGTCAATCATCACATTACCCACCTTGGGGTCGCCGTGGGTGGTGCGCAGTTTTAATTCGCCCCGCTGCAAGGCATCTTCGAGCACCGCGCAGCGTGCGCGCCGTTCTTCGACAAAAAGCAGCGCCCGCTTAGCTTCAGGGGAGGCCTGCAGCAGGTCACGCGCGCGCGAAGGTGTTTTATTCGCATCAAGTTTAGCAAGGTATCCCGGGGTGACGTGAAAGCCGGGTAGCGCGTAGCGAAGCAGCGTGGGCGGCAGGTCGCTGACCATGCGGTGGAAATGTCCGAGGACATAGCCGACTTCGTGCGCGTGCTCGGGATGCTTCACGCTCTCGAAGGCCTGCGCGCTTGCGATCTGCGAAATCGCCCGCCAGAGATCACCCTCGCTATCGGTCACCCAATCTTCGCCACCCTTGGTCTGGATGATTTTGGGAAGTTGCCAGATGCGATCCGATTGATCGATTTCGGCTTCGAGCTTGGTGTGGCAGTGGTCCGTCAGCACCCGCATGTTCTGCATGATGGCTTCGGGTTCGGGAAAAACGGATTTCCGGATGCGCTGGACGACGAAGCGCTGCTCGGAAAAAGTCGTCCGAAAAATTGCCAAATAGGTATCGTTGACGTTCCCGGAGCCGTAGGGTTCGACGCTGACCAGCCGCCCGGGGACATCGAATTGGCGAGCAATAAGGGCGGCGCGCATGGGGATTAGCCTCAATTTGCGGTTCTTTTCGGGGGAGGCGAGGGCATTCCCATCACGCCAAGGCTTGATTTTCTTTTTCGCCACCTCATGTTCCACCTTCCCCTGTGCCGCCACCTTAGCTCAGTTGGTAGAGCGTCTCATTCGTAATGAGAAAGTCGCCGGTTCAAGTCCGGCAGGTGGCTCCAGCACGGGGGGTTCAATTTTCTTCAGCCTATTTGCCACTCCGGGTTTTTCTCCCAATCTCTTTCTTATGAGTCTCGCCGACCAACCACCCCGTAGCCGGGATTTATCCCGCCGCTACGATCGTGACTTCAGGGCCGACGAGGCTTATCGGGCAAGTTTGCCTGATATGCAAAATAAGGATGCCAGTCAGATACAGGGGGCCAATGTGCCGATCCAGCACGTCGGCATCTCCGGGTTCCGGCTGCCGATGCAAGTCGTCACGCGCGATGGCAAGCCCATCACGCTCGAATGTACCGTGACGGGTTCGGTCTCTTTAGCCGTCGATCGTAAGGGGATTAATATGTCCCGGATCATGCGGACTTTCTATGAGTTTAAGAATCGAGTGATTTCGCATGAGCTGTTGGAAGAAATCCTCATCCGTTATAAAAAAGACCTCGAATGTAGTCGGGCTCGGATTCTAATCGAGTTTCAGTACCCGATCATGCAGAAGTCGCTGCGCTCCAGTCTCGAAGGGTGGCAGTATTATCGAGCGGTGCTCGAGGGCACGATTGATAATCTGGATCGCCTCCGCCGTTACGTGCATTTCGACTTCATTTATTCCTCCGCTTGCCCTTGTTCGGCGGAATTGACGGAACACGCCCGCGAAGCCCGCGATACGTACGGCATCCCTCACTCGCAGCGCTCCAAGGCCCGCGTCGTCGCCGAAATCTCTTTAGGGAAGGCCCTCTTCGTCGAGGACATGAAAGACCTCTGCCTGGCGGCCTTGCAGACCGAAACCCAGGTCATGGTCAAGCGCGAGGACGAGCAGGCTTTTGCCGAACTTAACGGAGCTTATTCCAAATTCGTCGAAGATGCCGCGCGCTTGGTTTACGAACAATTTGACGCCGATCTGCGCGTCCGGGATTTCGTCATCGCCTGTTCGCATTTGGAGTCCTTGCACTCCCATGATGCCGTCTCGGTCATTAATAAGGGGATGCCAGGCGGTTTATCGGCCGATTTCCATAACTTTAGAGACCTTATTTGCTAGTTCGCTGACGGCTTGCCCAAGTGCGGTGGCCGTCTATGGTCACTTTTACGAGGGGGTAGCTCAGTTGGATTAGAGCAGCAGCCTTCTAAGCTGCGGGTCGCGGGTTCGATTCCCGCCCTCCTCACCACTTTCTTAGTCCGCACCGCTCCAGGCGGAGCGGCCGAGGCTTGCGAGTTTATCCACCATGGGCTTAATGGCGCGCATGCCAATCCACGTTGCTCGTAATTCTGCCCAGCTCGGCATTTTTAGCGCCGAAGAAATCCAAGCCGGATTGCAGGCCGGCCGATTCAGTCCCACCGATCTCGCGTGGCGGGAAGGGATGGCCGGCTGGACACCTCTCGGCGAATGGGCGGAGTTCCGCGCGAGCAATGTGCCGATTTCTTCTTCGAATCAATTTTCTGCGGAAGCACCCGTCCAGCCTATGCCTGCGTGGGAGCGTGGCCCGTCCTTGGCGCACTTCTTCCAGACTATCCGCGACGTCGCCTTGAATCCTGTCCGGACATTTGATGCCTTGCCTATTGGGGGCTTTGCTAAGCCGATTACGTTTACTTATTGGGCGAGCCTGCCGGCGGTATTATTGGGTACCCTAATCTACGGACTACTCTTTAGCCTCATGGGCGATGAGATTCTCCGTCCCCTAAAGGCGGCGGGAAATATGCCCGCTTTTTTGAACGACGTCTCGACGGGTGCCGTCATTATTTTAATCGGGGTGGGCCTTGGCTTACTTTTCTTATTAATACCCCTTTCGAGCATGGTAGGGGCAGCATTGACGCACCTACTCCTTCTGCCTTGGGGTCCTCAAGGAACTTACCGTCAGACTTATCGGGCGACGTCTTACGCCCAGGCGGCATTCTTCCCATTCATCTTCATCCCCTGCCTTAATTATGTCGCCGGGCCGTGGCAAGTGGTCGCGATTGTCATCGGTCTTTCTCGCGTGCATAAAATCGAATGGTGGAAGGTTTTGATTTCAACGGTAGTCGTGCCCTGTTGTTGCGCCTGCTTTGGTTATGCAGCTTTGTTCGCCATGCTCGCAAAGAGCTGGAGGTAGTTCGGTTCATCCGTCGCCCGAATGTTTAGCTTCGTGCGTAGGCCGGCTTACCCTGGCGAACTCAATCACGAGCTCGTCTGGCCGTTGGCCTTCCTCGGCGGTTCTGCCTTCGCCGCCATTTGGTTTCAAATCGGGCTCAAGCTGCCGGATTGTATTTTTTTTAAGTTCACGGGTCTGCCCTGTTTAGGATGCGGCGGCACGCGTTGCGCCCGTCATCTGGAGAGTCTGGATTTTTCGCAGGCCTTCCTTTTCCACCCCGGGTTTTTCTTGATCATGGTCGTAGGCGGGGCTTGGACGCTCTACTCGGCGGTCTTCTGGTTACGTCGCGATACGCTGCGACTTCGTCCGGCTTGGTCAGGGGCTGATTCGCTTAGGCTGCGGTGGGTCGTCGCCGTACTTCTCCTCGTCCATTGGGCTTGGCAATGTTACTACCTGACGCGCTGATGCGTAAACTCCTCAAATTTTTAGGATGGCTCTGCCTCGGGTTTTTATGCGCCAGCCTCGGCCTCGGATTGCTTTACCTGTGTTCCGAGCGGTCAGGTAAGATGGCCATCGAGCATCACGTGCTCAACGTGGTCGATGGGGTACGTGAAGATGGAACAACCCCGCCTAGGGTCGTGAGCTGGCTTGATCGGCTGGCGGATGGCACGGAGTTGGTGAAGGGAGATATCGTTGCGGCTCGCGAGCCGATGGCGAACGCCACCGCTCCCTATGGCGAACCGGCCGATACCTGTGGGCTTCAACCTTTACATAACATCGGCTACTCGGTCGGCTACGATAACACGTTGGCGAGCCCGCGCTGGTCTTCATACCGCGTTTTTCCTAATCGCGACGTGCGGCTGGAGCGGCCTTCGACTTTCAAGACCGACAAGCGAACCTCCGCCTTGGTCGGCTCCCAAGAGTTCGTCCACTCAGGTTATGACCGAGGCCACATGGCGCCTAATTATGCCATCTCGGTTTGCTATGGTGAAGCCGCGCAGAAAGAAACTTTCCTGCTAAGTAATATCGTTCCGCAACTCCATGCATTGAATGCGGGACTTTGGAAGGACTTGGAGCTCCGGGTGGCGAAGCGCTATGTGGAACGTTACGGCGTCGTGTGGGTACAGGTCGGTCCGGTCTACAAGCTGCCGCCGGCTAAGAAAGTCGGCAGGTTGTCCGTGCCGGATGCTTTCTGGATGATTTTATCCGAGTATGAAAAAGAGGCCCATGGTCTCCGCGCTATCGCTTACCTGGTGCCCCATGTCGAGGTTTGGCGCGATCGCGAGCTGACCCGATACGTCGTCAGTATCCGGGAAGTGGAGCGCCTCACGGGTTTGGATTTCTTCCCGCAACTTCCGCGAGAAACGCAAGACCGGCTGGAGTTATGTCCGGCGGCGCGGGCTTGGTAGGGCCCGGGCCAGGTCGCTGGCGTGCAGCAGGCAGACGCAATCCGACCCATCAGTCGTGGAGAGCCAAAGAAACGGAAGTTTTGGCCAAGCCCGATGCATCACCGTTTGGAGGCCGCCGACTTCGATGACCAAGATCCCGTGCGGTTTCAGTAAGTCACGCGCTTGCCCGAGGAGTTTACGGATCACACCCAACCCGTCTTGGCCGGATACGAGCGATTGCTTGGGTTCTTTTTTAAATTCTGCGGGTAGGCCCTGATAAATGCCGGCCGGCTCATAAGGCGGATTGCTTAAGATCAGGTCGAACTTCGGCCCCTTCGCGAGGGCCGCCATGACGTCCGTTTCGTGGAGTTTGACGCGCTTGGTGAGTTTGTAGTCGGCGACGTTGATCTGGGCGACTTCGAGGGCGGCGGCGGAGAGGTCGGTGGCCTGCACGACGGCTTGCGGAAAGCGCTGGGCGAGCAAAATGGCCAGACAGCCAGAACCCGTGCAAATATCGGCCACCCGCGTGACCTGCTTGATCGGCGGGAGCCATTGCGGAATGGCCTCTGGAATGAGTTCGACGAAATAAGACCGCGGGATGATCACGCGCTCGTCGATTTTAAAGCGCAAGCCACCGAGCCAGGTTTCACCCACGAGGTAGCCGGTCGGGATACGTTCAAAGACGCGGCGATGGATGAGATCAAGGAATACGCTTTTCTCTTTCGCCCTGAGGTCGCGCTCGAAGCAGCGAGGGAGCTTTTCCCAAGCTAGGCCAGTGGCGTGGCCCATGAGCGTCAGGGATTCCTCCTCAGCGTTCACGAAGCCTTGGCCGTGCGCGATACTGGCCGACTTGAAAAGCCGATTAGCAAAGCGTAAACAATCACCGCCCGTTTTTAGTCGAGCGAGCTGGGCCGGGGTGGGGCGCGCGGGAGCGCTCATCGGAGCTTAAACTCGCTCAGGTGAGCGGAGCCGCTGACCAGAGTTCCTTCGGGGTGCGCTCGAAGAAGTCTTCGAGGTACTTCGTGGTCGCGCCGCCCTGACGGAAGACGGGATCCTTCATGATTGCCCGGCAGACTGGGATGGTCGTGTGGATGCCACGAATGATGTATTCGCCCAAGGCACGGTGCATCCGGTCGAGCGCTTTCTGACGGGTCGCGCCGACCGAGATGAGTTTGGCCACCATGGAATCGTATAGCGGAGGGATGACGTAACCCGAATAACAATGGGAGTCGACGCGCACACCGTGGCCTCCTGGGGTGTAGTACAGCCCGATGGTACCTGGGCTGGGGGTGAAGTTGCGCGCTGGGTCTTCGGCGTTGATGCGGCATTCGATGGCGTGGCCGGTAATCTTGATATCCTTTTGGCTCAGCTCGAGCTTCTCGCCGCAGGCGATGAGGATCTGGCGACGAACCAAGTCGATGTCGGTTACTTCTTCCGTGACCCCGTGCTCTACCTGGATGCGCGTATTCATCTCCATGAAGTAATATTTACCGTTTTTATCGACGAGGAACTCGATGGTGCCAGCGTTTTGGTAGCCGATGTTTTCGGCCAAGCGCACGGCGACCTTACCCATCTCTTCACGCAATTTCGGGGTGAGGAAGGGGGAGGGCGATTCTTCGATGAGCTTCTGGTGACGACGTTGGACGGAGCAATCGCGCTCACCCAAGTGGATGACCTTACCGTGTTCGTCGGCCAGGATCTGGAACTCGATATGGCGAGGTTGGTCGATATACTTTTCGATGTAGACCGAGCCATTGCCGAAAGCGTTTTCAGCTTCAGAGCGGGCGCTTTCGAATTCTTTGGCGAAAGAGGCGGCGTTATGGACGATGCGCATCCCTTTACCGCCACCACCGGCGACGGCTTTAATGATTACGGGGAAACCGATCCGCTGGGCCTCCTTGATCGCTTCGCGCTGGTTGTCGACGGGGCCGTCGGTCCCGGGGACGGTCGGCACCTTGGCTTTCGTCGCGGTTTGCTTGGCGACGGCCTTATCGCCCATCAGGCGAATGGCTTCGGGGCGTGGGCCGATAAATTTGATATTAGCCGCCGCGCATTTTTCTGCAAAGCCGGCGCGCTCGGACAAGAAGCCGTAACCCGGGTGGATGGCGTCGACGTTGGTGATTTCCGCCGCGGAGATGATGCGGTCTTCGCGCAGGTAAGAATCTTTGCTGGGGCCGGGGCCGATGCAGACGGCCTCATCGGCGAGTTGGACGTGCAAGGATTGTTCGTCGGCCTGGGAATAGACGGCGACGGTCTTGATGCCAAGTTCGCGGCAAGCGCGGATGACGCGAAGGGCGATTTCGCCGCGATTGGCGATAAGGATTTTATTCATGCTCGGACTTCGGGGTTCAGCCAACCTTCACGCGGAAGAGGGGCTGGCCGAACTCGACCGACGTACCGTTCGCGACCAAACACTCAACAATGGTGCCGGCGATTTCGGATTGAATTTCATTCATCACCTTCATGGCCTCGATGATACAGACGACGGAGTCGGCTTTGACGGGTGAGCCGACGGTCACGAAATTAGGGTTCTCGGGAGATGGGGTGGCGTAATACGTGCCCACCATCGGGGAGGTAATCAGCTTGATGCTGGGGTCGGCTACCGCGACGGCCGGGGCGGCCGCTACCGCCGCCAGAGCTGGGGCCACCGGGGCTGGTGCATGGGCCGCAGGGGTAGCGGCGGATCCCGTTGAGGCGGCTGAAGCCACCCGTCCCGGTACATCGCGCTTGATGCGAAGTTTGAATTCTTGGTCTTGGATTTCGAATTCGGAAAGGTCCGACTTCTTCATTAAATCCACGACTTGTTTGATCTTATTGAGGTCCAAGGGTGTATCCTCCGTGAGGGGGTTAGACCTTTCTGATACAGGGTAACGGGGGGGTAAATCAACCCCTCATTCAAAAAACCTGCGGGGTATCTTACCTAACTCATTGTCCTTGTTAGACTTAATAATGTCTTTCAGCTCAGGTATGGCATGGGTGTCAGGCTCTAAAATAGGCCCTTTTACCCTGATTTTGGTTAGGCCGACCAACGTGCGGTTTAGGTTGAGGAGATCCTTTAGGGCAAACCCCTCATGGCGGGGTAGCGAGAAATCGCCTTCGAAGTTAACGGTAGATTTTAGCAGGTCTATTTCGCCCACCATAACTAGGCGAGCTTGCGGGCCAGAAATTACCAAGTCCGGGAAATAGGCGGTACCGTCGAGGCACCCTAATTGCCCTTTGGCATCGGTGAGGCCGTAGGTGGTGGCATCGACGCCAAAGGCCTCCAAAACACGCGAAACGCCCCCTAAAATGCGAACTTTACGCAATTCGGGGTTGTGCAGGCGAAAGTCCCCTAAGCCCCGAAGTTGGCGAGGGTTTTGGAGATTAATTTTTCCAGTAAGATTTAGGTCAAGAGTTGCGCCCGAGGGCTTCGGAATGGTTACCACGGCTGGCACCTTCGTGCTTTGACCCTTTGCCGGCTCCATCAGGCTGATGATTTTTCCCAACTCCATCGGATCGCATCCCTGTAACGATAGGACAAAATCACTTTGATGCAGGGGGTCTCCGGAGAGGCTTAGGACTGTCTTGCCCCCAGCCATTTCAAGGGTCGTCTCAATCTTAAGGTCCTTGCCCTGACTCTCTACGGCCAGGAAGAGATTGCGGCTGGGAATGCTCCAGGCGGTGAAATCGCCGGCGCTGCTGACTTTGGCTCGGATCTGGGGGTTTGGCATGCCGGGGCTGATTTCTAGGTGGAAATCGTGCCCGGCTGGCAGGACTAAGCCTTTCAAGCTTTGGCCTAATTCCGGACTACCACATTGGGCGGCAATCCATGGCTGAAGGTCGCCATGGAGCTGAATCGTCGGCCCGGCCAAGGGTCCTTGCTTAGACCAATCCCAAACCGCCGACCCCTCGACTTGCCCATCCTTTGCTTCCGTGCCGCCCGCGAGTTGGTGTAAACCGATGAAGGTTTTTTTCTCATTCGCATCGATCCTGACGGCGACGGAGCGAAAGGGCGCCCCTAGGAATACGAAGTTTTTTAATTCAACCCGGCCTTTGGTGATGCCGGTCGGAGCGCCCCAATGGCTTTCCACAAAAATCATCGCTGAGGGGTTTTCGTAACGCGGGAAAAGTTTCCAGAGCTCTATCCACCAATCGCCCAAGAGGCGATCAAGGGAGCCCGGTGCGATAGTGCCAGATAAATTAAGCACGAACGGTCCGGCGTTCAAAAGGCTACAATCCGCTTCGCCGCGAATCGAGGCGAGTCGCAACTCTTTTAATTTAAGCGGGAACGGCGAGCGCTCGGCTTGATAATTAAAATATCCGACAAGCGGCAGGTTTTGCTGCGGCGCCACGGTGTCCGCCGAAATTCCCAAAGCCTTCAAGCCGCTCACGGCTAAGCGGCCGTCAGCGGTTTGGATTTCCCCCAAGGCGTTCAAGTGAAGGGTCGTTTGGTTGAGCAAGATCGAATCCCCTAGGGAGATTTGGAGCGGGCGCAGCATCGGACGGACAAAGGCAAGGTCTTGGAATTCCTGGGTGTCGACGTTGGCGTGGCCAATCTCGACAAGGTAATTACCGTGCGGCTTGAGCTGGATCGTGCCATGGGCCTGAGAGCTCCCCGTGGAGAGATTGAAGTCAAGGAGCGGAGAAAAGGGAGCGGCTTGAGCGTAGCGCAGCTTAGCCTCCAGCTGAAACGCTGGAAAGCCGCTTACCGTCGATCCATGCGCGCTCGCGAAACCGGTGGTTTCATTCCAGCTACTTCCGCCGGTGAGCCGAACGCTAAGACGTTGGGCAGAATATTGCCCCAAGATGACGTTCTGGATTTCCCCGCTCACGTTCCATTTTTTCAACCGGCCCGACGCGTCCAGATGAACTTGGCCGCGGGCTTGGAGGTCGCGGGTCTCGATCAGGCCGAAGCCAGGCTCAACCCAGCGCGCACCTAATAAGCTTTGAAAATTAAGCCCCGACCCGCCGTTGGCTTCGCCGTGGGCGATGACATTCAAAGAGACGCCGGAAGATTTTTCGGTGACGGCTAAACCCTGTTCCAGTCGACTCAATGCGCCCACAACTTTGGAGATAGACGTCACGCCGGGCTGAGCCTTGTCGACTTCCATGAGTTCACGAATAATTCCGGCTGGCAGCTCCCCGCTCACGTGGAGGCGGAGCTTGTTAGCTCTAGCCTGAAGCGTCGGCAGCATGAGCCACTGGCCCTCCTTGCTGAAGCTACAATAAAGGTCTTCGATGAGGGCGCGGCGTTGTCCGTTTTGCGCAACGGAGGCCGGACACCAGATTTTTCCGGCTTGGAGGCGGAGGTGCGTCGGACTTATCTGCCCCGCCGATAACTGAATCAGGTTAAGACCGACTTCGAGCCGTTCGGCGGTAAAGACCGACCCCGTCAGTCCTTCAATCTCCAGCGAGAGGTCATCCGCGGCCAAGGATCGGTCTGGCAAAAGCCAAAAGGATCGGGCTTGTAAGCGGACACCCCGTCGAGCGAGCGTGTCAGCGAGAAAATCCGTCACGAAGTCGGGCAGCTTGACGGGTTGGTCGAGGTGCGCGACCCAAAGGAGCGCGAGTTGGCACGGAAGGAGGAGGATTAAGGCGGTCGTGATGAGACGCCGGCAAAACTTCCGAAACGTGAAACTGGCGGCCTTGGCTTTCATCGCCCCGCTGTTTCCAGAAGGGGCGTAAGGATTTCGGCTAAGGTCGTTTCAAGCAGGAAGTCGTCACCGTCCGTTTCGTCCCGCAGCAAGACGGAGCGCGGCGTCAGGGGGGTGGCACAAAGGTAGGTGCGGAAAGTTTCGCTCGCCGCGGCGGCCCCCGTGGCGGCTTGGTCGGTGATGCGCAGTTCATATTTCCAATCTGACGACCCGTTTGGGCGGGTCGGAAATTCCGTGGCCTTGACTTCGCTCATACCGGTGGCGAGACGTCGGGCAGTCGCAGGCTCAAGCCGGCCGCTGCCCGTCCAGTTACCGTCTGGCCGGAGTCGCGCTTCGCCCAGGACTTTGCCGTCGGTTCGGTCGGTAATCCGGAGTCCGCTGACCTTCGCCCCTTGAGGCAATTCAGCAACGGTGCGATTACGCCAAGCTTGCGGTTCGACGTTTTGTTGGCCGTTACTGAGCAGTGATACATCACAGATGGCGCCGAGCGGTGAGCCTTTGGCATAAACCAAGCGCGTGGCCTGGCCGCTTTCAGGATCATCGGAAAACCCGACGACGATTTTTTCCGAACCGAATTCTAATTCGACCGTCTGCATCAAGGCGGGCGGCGTCTTGAGCACCACGATGGCCGGCAGGGTGGTGGCGCCGCCTTCCGGCGCCTTCCGGCGAGTGGCCCTTAGTTGACTTAAGGCATCGAGGAAGTGATTCACGAGTCGAACGTCTGCTTCCCGACGTTTGATCGCCGTCGAGCCAGGCGCTAGCGGAATTTCCCAACGAGAGTCGCCGCTGGCGCTATCGAGTCGATGCAGCGTGATGGAACGTCCCGCCGAAGTGATGGTAAATCCAGTCACCAGGGCAGGCTCGAAATCGACGGGCTTGGTGGCCGCTAAGGCTTCGCGCGGCCGAAGCCAATCGGTCAGGCTGCGGGCTTCGATGGTGAAGGTCGCGACATTGTCCTCCAACTTGGCACAAACAAGGTTGGGAAAGCCAGCAACAGATTTGCCCACGAGGAGAACTTGGCGACGGGAATTGCCTTCGAGCGCTAGGCGAAAGGAGGGGCTACTCAGGCCGGAGACCTCTTCGCTGAGCGGGAGGAACTTGACGGCACGCAGGTTGGCTAAGTCGGAAACCGCTTTTGTCGTCGCGTCCGCATCCGCCAGGAAATCGTAGGGGGCTTCGAAGCGCCACTCCGGCAGTTGGTTCCGCCGACCGGAGCGAGGTCGGGATTCACTGGTGAGCGAGGTCGTGATTTCGCCTTCTTCCGTCTTACGGAGGCGTACCGAAACGGCACGGGCCTCAAAGTCCGCCACTTCAAATATCTTATCGACGCGGTATGTCTCGGGTTTCGCTTCGATGGCGGCGCTCATGGATTCGCGGAGCGGAATAATCCGTTGGCCGTCTTCAGTTAAAAGAAAAACATTCTTAGTGGACGCCTGCTGCCCGATTTTCACTTCCGTCGTGGTGCCCGTTTCGCTCGTAACTTTAAGCGTCCAGCGTGGCTTGGCTAAGCCGTAGGCTTCGAGCGACGAACCATTGGCCTTAGACTCAGCGGCCAAGAAACTATTTTCCGTCCGACAATCGTGCAACTCATCCAGCAGGCGTTGCACCGCCCAGCTGTTCGCCAGCCAATCAAACGGCTCGCTGACATGCCATAGCGAACTGCGTTTTTCGAGTACCAAGCGCTCGGCTCCATCAGTCAAAATGACCTTGGAAGGTGCCGCCGGGAAGAGTACCTGTTGGGTGATGTTAGCCGCCGCATGACGATAGGTAGCCTTCCAGACCAAGCCGAATGCGACCAGGTTGGCGATGAGAAGGATGAGCGTGGTGCGGGAGAACCGCATGTGGGTGTTAACTTCTGCGACGCCAGACGGAAACCGCAAGCCCGAGTGCGAGGATAAGAAGCGGAACGCTGATAAATCGGAGCGCCAGACTCCAGAAGTCAGAGGCGGTCGCATTCACCTGATATTCTCCGACCGAGCGCGAGGGGAGGGATATGGCACGATCACGATCGGAGAGCCATGCCGCGCACTGGGTCATGAATGCTCGGTTACCTCCGCGGTTGAGGCGGGCATTCGCGGCGATATCGGAGGTACCGACGACCACCAGACGACCGCCGGCTCCGCCGACACCCTTGCGGATTCCCGTCGCCCGTTCGGCCGCCGCGGCCAAGCAGACCGGGCCAGGCTGGTCGCGAGCGGGGTCAAACTTGACGGGGCGACGCGTGAGGTCGGTTTCGCCCCAAGCCGCATCGGAGGAAAAAATCAACTGCCAGACACCCAGGGTGCTGTCGGGCGCGCTCCCTTCATCGAAGCGAGCGGGGCGGAGTCGGGAGGCGATTAGCGGAAGGTCTTGTTCCTTTAACACCTTGGTCAGCGGATGGTTTTTTTCGTCGAGGCGGCGGAGCGCGATATCTCCGTCGGTCGTCCGTCGCGAAGGATCGGGCTCCTGTAGTTCGGCGTCCGGGGAGAAGATCGCCCAATCCGTGAGCACGGGGTCGAGGCCGTGCTCACGGCCCGGATCCAGCAACGCCAAGACGCGTCCGTTACGCTCGTATAAGTAAGTACGCAGCCGGCCGCTTTCGGCTGGCGAAAACGGCGTGAGCGGACCGGAGATCAATACCATGGCGGCATCGCGGGGCACTTCTGCCAAGACGGCAAGATCGAGGGTCTTGACCTCGAAATTACGGCTGCGGAGTAGGCGCGAGAATTGGGACATCCCTCGCACCAGCGACGCGTCTTCGATCCCGAGCTCACCATGACCGCGCGTGACATAGCAAATCGCTGGTTTCTCTTCCGTGACCTCAATGAGCGCCGAGGTAATTAATTCTTCTCCGCGAAAACCGGCGTTCGCAGTTAAAAGCTCGCGGTAATTAATATATTTGGCCCGCGCGCCACAGGTTAAAATGAGGGCGGTGCCCGCTTCGGGCGGCCCATGCCGAGCTGCGATTTCGGAGAGTAGGGGTGCGTTCCGGTCTAGTCCGGCGAGCTCGATGCTCAGCCAGCCTGGTCCTTGTTTACCGGATTCTAAAACGTAAGCGTCCAGCAGTTTTAGCAACTTATTCCTCAGGGCTTGGGCGACTTCGGAGCTGTCGCTCGTGACGACGACCGCCTTTACCCATCCCTTGTTTAAGCCTAAGCCGACCGGACTACGACGACCGGCAGAGCGAACGGTTTCGATGGACTCGGGGGCCAGTGAGTGACGTCGATCGGAGGTGATGTCTTGGCGGAAGCGAAATTCGGGAAGCGAGCCCAAGTAGTTGACGAGCACCGCCAGAGCGATGGCGAGTACTGCCTGCGTAAAGCGGTTCAGCCGGCGAATCGGACGCACGGCGCTGAAGTCATCGCGGATCGGAGCCATCTTATTCTTGGTCCTCGATGGCGAGGTTCGCCAATCCCAAGCATAGTAAAGTCCCGGTGGCGTAGAGGATGATAGGGCGCGAATCCAGGATCCCGCTCGCGAAATCTTGCAAGTGGGCGAAAGTGCGAAGGTGTGCCGCAGGTTCTCTGAGCCAACCCAACCACTCCCAGCTTTCGACGGGCAAGGATTCCATCGCGCCGCCCGCCGCGGTGAGCGCTAATAAGCTGATGAAAGCAAGCAGGGCCGCCAGAGCGGAACTGCGCGTGACGCAGCTGCAAAGGATGCCAATGGAGGCGTGCATCAGGCCGCTGACGGCGACGAAACAAATCCCGCCCCAAAGTATGGACGGGTCGCTTAGGCGATGGTCGCCCGGCTTACCTAATTGAATTTCCACCAACAAAGGGAAAATCGTGAAGAGCAGCCAGAAGACCATCCACACTACCCACACGGAAAGAAATTTTGCCCAGACGACGGCGGCAGGGCTGGCCGGAGTGGTCAACAGCGCGGCGAGCGTCCCCGACCGACGCTCTTCGGCGAAACTCCGCATGGTGAGTAGAGGCAGCACGCAGAGCAGCGGTAGCCAAAAAAGCCGGAACGTAGCTTCGACCGGAGTCCAATCTTGCGGCGAACGGCTTGATTCCAGGACCGCGAACCAATGGATCGAACCCATGAGCGCGAGAAACAGCGCGCCCGCGGCCCAAGTATTCCAAGAGAGCAGGGCCGACCGAAGTTCGTGGGCGAGTAGGGTACGAAAGTGTCGCATGCTATTACGGACGACGATTTTCGGCGGGTGAACGCCGGGTGGCAGCCAAGAAAATATCTTCGAGTCCAAACTTCTCTTCCGAGATTTCGCGCAGATTCAAACCGCCGGCGATAAGTCCGCTCGCCAGCGTTTCGCGGACGGATGAAGTTGCTGGTAGAATGACGCGATAACGGGTGACACCCTCGTTTTGCGAGACCGTCTCCACCAAGGCGGCGGGCTCGAGGCGCTGGCAAGCGAGGGTGAGCTCGCTCATGCTGGCACGGGTGACGACGCTGAAACTTGATTCGGGCAGAAGTTCGCGACGCAAATCATCCGTGCGGCCTTGGGCGACCAGTCGTCCGCGGTTGATGATGACGACCTTATCGCAGACTTGTTCGACTTCGTGTAAAATATGACTCGAAATCAAGACGGCCATTTTTCCGCGCAAGGAGCGGATCAGATCCCGGATGCCTAAGATCTGATGGGGGTCCAAACCAATGGTCGGTTCATCAAGGATGACGACTTTGGGCTCGGCGAGGAGCGCATCGGCGATACCCACGCGCTGACGGAAGCCTTTGGAAAGTTGCCCGATCAGACGGCCCGCGGCGCGCCGGGCCAAATCGCAATCCTCCATCACACGATGGACGCGTTCCGCAACCCGATTGTTGGCGACATCTTTGAGGCGTGCCCGGAGCGTGAGGTATTCTTCAACCCGGAGGTCTTCGGGGAGCGGATTATTTTCCGGCATGTACGCCATGTGACGTTTGGCTCCCACGGGATCAAGGGCGACGGATGCCCCCCAAATCGCGGCCCGACCTGACGTCCCCGACATCGTGCCGGAAAGGATGCGCATCGTCGTAGACTTGCCAGCCCCGTTCGGACCTAAAAAACCGACGATTTCCCCGGGAGCGACCGTAAAACTCAAATCTTCGATAGCCGTCAGCGAACCGTATTTTTTAGTGAGCCGTTCGGCGACCACGGCAGCTTCAGGTGTCGGCACGTCTTCGTTCATGGGGTGGGCACCTGGGGTTCGGGTTTAGGCGTGTTTATGCTACTTAAACTAAGATTTAAACGATTGAAGGGGGAGGGGTCTTTTACAAGCAGATTTGAAATAAGAACCCCGCCCAAGCGCACGAGGAACCATTTGCCTCCGCTCACTGTTTAATGGTTAATCTTAGCCCTCCCATGATCTCCTCCCGTTGTCGCCTCCTCTTCGTTCTCGCGGGCATCACCAGGTTATTGGTCGCGGAGCCCCAACTCAACCTGCCGACACGCGCTCCGGGTGAGGACGTCAACAGCGCTGCCGTGCGAAATCGACCCGGGCTTTCCGCGAGTGCGAATTTACTATTCAATGGTTGGGGCATTTCACCAGCGGGGACACATGTGGCCAGCGGCGATATGGGATTAAAGATGGTCATCGCTCCGGACAAGGAAGCGGTCCTGACGGTCTGTGCCGGCTATAACAAGGTCGGCATTTCAATCGTCAGCCTCGACGCCAAGCACGACACAAAATTTATCCCTTTAAAGGAAACTTTTAATGGTCTGGCGTTTAGCCCAGACGGGAAGAAGTTCTATGTTAGCGGTGGCGATTCGGGCGTCATCTACGTCTTCGCTTACCAGCATGGTGAAGCTACGCTGGAACGTGAGGTTAAACCTGATCCACTGGCCAAGAATATGTTCTTGGCTGGGATCGCCGTGCATCCGCACACCGGCATTGTTTATGTCTGCAACGAGGGGAATCACGAAATCTGGCAACTGAAGCCGGAGTCGCTCCTGTTGGATAAAACGGTGAGCGCCGGTCAGCATCCGCATTCTTGTGTGTTCGGCGGCGATGGGATTCACCTTTACGTTAGCAATTGGGGCAGTCGGAGCGTAAGTGCCGTTGATACCCGAAAATTCCAACGCGTACGCGACTTTTCTGTCGGTTTGCGTCCTAATGATATGGTCGTTGCGGCAGACGGCCGGCTGTTCGTGGCCTGCTCCGGAGACAATACCGTCCATGTCATCACGACGGGCAAGTTGGAGAAAGCGGGAGAGGCAGCCGGGCCGACGCGCCGGCTTTGGGAAGGTAGCCGTGAAGTGATCGCCACTTCTTTGTACCCGCAATCGCCGGAAGGAAGTACGCCCTGCGGCGTGGCGCTTTCCCCTGATGGCCGGACACTTTTCGTGGTGAACGCCGATAATAATGCGGTCATGGTCGTCGATGTCTCCGGCAATCTCACCGAGGAAGCCCAAGACCATGGCGAAAAAATCGCCCTCGTGAATGGGTTCATCCCCACGGGCTGGTATCCGACTTCCGTCGCCGTCTCGCCCGACAATCAGGTCCTTTTGGTTTCCAACGGGAAAGGGCTGACGTCGCGCGCAAGCTACCCTGCCCTTAGTCCTAAGCCTAACAAATTGCACAACGGTATTTTATTCGACCATCCGGGAAAAACTTTCGAGGGCTCGGTTTCTTTCATCGCCAAGCCTGACACCAAACAGATGGCGACCTATACTGAGCAGGTCCGAAAAAACTCACCTTACCATCCTGACCAATATTTCCGTGCTCCGTTGGCCAGCGAGTCGGCGATTCCTGCCAAGGTCGGCGACCCTTGCCCCATCAAACACGTCCTTTATATCATCAAGGAAAACCGGACGTACGACCAGGTGATGAGCGATATGACGGATGCGAAAGGAAAGCCGATCGGCAACGGCGACCCCCGCTTGCTGATGTACGGCGAGAAGGTCACGCCGAACCATCACCAACTGGCCCGCGATTATGTCCTCTTCGATAATCTTTATTGTAATAGTGAGGTCAGCGTCGATGGCCACAGCTGGACGGATGCGGCCATGGCGACGGACTTTAACCAACGCTCTTGGATTATGTCTTACTCGGGCCACGGCAAACTTTTCGGGAATGATGAGATGGAGACTCCGGCCAACGGTTATCTCTGGGATCTCTGCCGTCGTCACGGCGTCAGTTATCGTAACTACGGCGAGGGCGCGCAGCGGGTGCCGTCCGAGAATCGCGGCAACTGGAAAGGCTTAGGCAAGGCCGGACGCGATATGGAGTTGGTGAAGAATTGGATCGGCGACTTGCATGCCGCCGAAAAAAATAACGACCTACCGCAGTTCACCATCATGTCGCTGGGGGAAGACCATACTAAAGGAACTACGCTCGGCGCCAATACTCCTGAAGCTTGCGTCGGTAGCAATGACCTCGCCTTGGGTCGCATCGTCGAAGCCGCCAGTCGTAGCAAATTCTGGAAGGAGATGGCGATTTTTGTCATCGAAGATGATACCCAGAACGGCCCTGACCATGTCGATGCGCACCGCACCGTTGGTTTTGTGATTAGTCCCTATTGTAAGAGGGGGGTCGTAGACAGTACGCTCTATACCCAGGCAGGGATGATCCGCACGATTGAGCTCATCTTGGGTCTGCCTCCGTTGACTCAATACGATGCCGCGGCCACGCCGATGTTTAATGCGTTTCAAAAGACGCCGACGTTGACCGGCTATACGCCGCTGCTCCCGCAGATTGATTTAGAGGCCACGAACACCAAGAAATCCGCTTTCTGGTTCGAGTCCGGCCAGATGAATTTTGCGGTCTACGATTTGGCGCCCGAAGATGAACTGAACCGTATTCTTTGGGCACAAGCCCGCCCCGGAGAGGCTTACCCTGCCGCCATCCATCGCGCGATTTTCACGCAACCCGTCCAGGCGACGCCGAGCCCATCGGCCCGCTAAATTACTTGGCGATAGGCGCTGGGGCGGCTGGGGCGGCGAGCAACGAAGGCTCCGAGCGCACAAGCCAGGTCTTATCGCTTTGCCAGACATGGCTCGGGCGTAAGCGTTTGTCCATCAGGTTGAGCCACTTGGAAGCAGCCGCTGTATCTCCCTTGCTGACGGCGATATTCGCAAGCGTCAGCATGGCGTAGCCGCGTAAGGTTTCGGCGACGGCCGCATTTTCGGCGATGGCCGTGATCGCGGGGATTGCTGTGGCATCCCCTAATTCGTGACGGACCAAGGCGGCGTATAAGCGAGAGCGGACGGCCAGGGCTTCGACGGCGGGCGCTTTGCCGGCGAGGTCGGCTAGGCGGGCAGCGTCATCATAAGCTTTAACGGCATCAGCTGATTTGCCGGCTTGTTTGAGTGCGTCGGCGACTTCGACCATGGCAACAGCCGCCAAAGGTTCACCGTTATGTTTGGCGGCAAAGGCTCGTCGGGCGGTTTCATCCTGACACGCCACATACTCCTGCCCGACCGCTTCTTTTTGGGCTTCGCTCCAGAAATGGAAGGCGAGGAAGGCGAGTATGCCGCCGATGAGGGCGGTCGAACCGCGGACGATAACATTCTTATTACGCTCCCAGAACAGCCAGAGGCGGTCCTCGGCGTCGGCGTTGGCAAAGTCTTCATCGACAATGACCAAATTACGATCGTCGTCGGCCGGTGGCTGCTTCTTGGAACGGTCGTCAGGCATGGGGGTCAACCCTTGCCACGGCTGGGATTGTGTCAAGTCACGCCTCCCCACGTCCGGGCTTGTCCCCGCCCAGCTGTCCGCAATGATGGGCAGACTTATGAGCGCATCCGCTGCCGTTCTGTCCGTTCTCCAAGCGGCCCAGACCCAAGGGAAGATTTCGGCTGATACCTTGGCGAATGCCGGAACTTGGGTCCGTTCCGGGGCCCTGCCAGCAGCCGGGCTTGCTGCCCTGCAGGACTTGCTCGCGCAGGAGGCCTGGGCTGAGATCGAGGACCGTTTTTATAAAGGTATCGCTTTCGGGACGGGTGGGATGCGCGGACGGACCGTGGGTCGGGTTTCGGCCGCCATTGAATTAGACGCTCAGGGCCTTCCGGACTTGGCCGCCGTCGGCTCCGCGTGCCTCAATGATATCAATGTTTTGAGGGCAGTCATGGGATTGTGGCGGCATGTGTCCGCGAAGCAGCCCGGTGCCCGTCTCGTCGTCGCTCACGACGTCCGTCATTTCTCCCGTCATTTCGCCGAGCTGATCGCCGGCGCTTGGGTCGGTCTGGGCGGCGAAGCGTATTTATTCTCGGGCCCCCGCTCCACTCCGCAATTAAGTTTCACCGTCCGTCATCTCCAGGCCCATGCTGGCGTGGTCATCACGGCCAGTCATAATCCGGCACACGACAACGGGTTCAAATGTTGTCTCGCGACGGGCGGACAGGTGGTCGCTCCAGACGATGCGGCCATCGTGGCCGAGGTCGCCCAGATCACCCTCGCCGATGTGGCTCCATATTTAAAAAAAAATCTCGCGACTGTTCAGACGGTCGGCGCTGAAGCCGAGGAGGCCTACTTAGCCCGCTTGACGGGCATCGTCCTGGATCAAGAGATCATCGCCCGACATACGCCAAAGGTTGTTTACACAAATTTGCACGGCACGGGAGATGTCATGGTAGTCCCAGCTTTGCGTCGCCTCGGTATTGATCCTCACATTGTCGAGGAACAGCGCGAGCATGATGGCCGTTTCCCAACGGTACCCTCGCCGAACCCCGAAAATGCTTCGGCTTTTGCGTTAGCTTTGAAACTAGCCGAAGAAGTCGAGGCGGATATTGTCTTTGCGACCGACCCGGACTCCGACCGCGTCGGGGTGGCCTGTCCCTTGCCTGCAGGCGGCTACCGCTTACTCAACGGTAATGAGGTGGCGGCCTTGCTTACCGAATTCCGGATTTCCTCGCTCAAGGATGCCTCCATTATCCCTGCGGCGGGCGCGCAGAATGTGGCGGTCGTCAAGTCGCTGGTCACGACCCCGCTGGTTGCCGCCATTTGCGCGCGACATGGCGTGCGTTGCGTCGAGACTCTGGTCGGCTTTAAATGGATCGCCCGCAAGCTAGAGCAATGGACGAAGCGCTTGGCGGAATCGGCCGGTATCGCTTCTCTGGCGTTGCCTCTGCGTCGGCGTGCTCCCTTGGCCTTACGCCATTCGACTTTATTTATCTTAGGCGCTGAAGAAAGCTACGGCTACCTCGCGGATGATGCCGTCCGCGATAAGGATGCCAATGCCACCGTGGTCATGCTTTGCGAATTCGCGGCGGTGCTGCGTTCTCGCGGACGGACAATCCTGGATGCGTTCGATGTCCTGCACCTAAGTCATGGAGCCCACCACGAGGATTTATTAAACCTTTCCTTTGAGGGCGCCCAGGGCGCCGCTTGTATCCGCCGGATCGTCGCCTCTTGGCGCGCGAAGCCACCGGCCACCATTGACGGCACCAAGGTCGTCAAGGTGACGGATTACGACCGCGACGAGGTGATTGACGCCGAGGGCGAACGCGTGCCTCCCGAAGAGTTCATCTTGGCTGAGTTGGCCGACGGTCGTCGCATCGCCGTGCGGGCCTCGGGCACCGAGCCCAAGGTAAAGTTCTATTCCTTTGCGCGGGCCGACGTCACCGATGCGGACGATTTGCCGGCGGCCCGCGAACGTGCCCGCAAGTCCGCCTTAGCTCTCCGCGCTTGGCTGGAAACCGACGCTCGTCGTCGCGCCGCTTGATTTTATGAAGATCGTTTACGCTGCGGTTTTATTGCTCGTGGGTTGCGCCGTTCCGCCCGGCGATAAATCGTTCATCGCCGAAAAGACGCCAGCCGCCGCCGCTCTGGCTGGTAGCCAGCCGGGCGAAGGCACGCTTGAAGATCGCTTGCGCGCGGCGAATCAGAAAAACGACGAAAGGCTCCTGAAGGGCGATTGGCGGGCAGCGAAACCTGCCGTGGGTCCGCAACCGTAGTCGTTACTTCGAATTCTTTGGTTTGAGGGGCAACTTGAGTCCCATCTGCGCCTCCATATAAGTTGCGAGTTGCTCGACGAATACGGTCGCGAAGTGCCTGCGGCTGGCGTCCGTGTCGCGGACTCCCTTGGAATTACTTTCAATCTGGAAGCCAGCGAAGTGGGTTTCCGGGGCGGTATGCGTCCGGATATTATAGCCGCCGTTGAAGTAGGGTTCGCCCGGGATGGGTTTGGCGGCGCCCGGCGTAGAGGGGAAGCCGGATTTCTCCATCAGCGCCCCAAAACTCTGCGGTCCATGCAGGAGTGCCGGATAGGCCGACGGATTTTTCAGCGCAAAGAATTGCAACGTACCTTTCTTGATGAAGTCTGGCTTGCTGAGTTCAGCGTCAGTTAGGCCAAACTGCGCCCGGTCGTGTCCGTAGCCGAGTTCCAGCCGCGCATCGGCATGGCCGTGACCATGGAGGTCGATGTAGAACCCTTTACCGTATTGCCCGACGACGGCCTTCTGGGCGCTGCGGATGAAACCTTGGAAGTCATTCCAGCTCTGTTCGGTGAGACGATTACCAGCCGCCCCTTCGACAATCTCTCGATTACAATCGATTTTCTTGCGCGTGACCTGACAGATGATCACGTGGGGATGCTGGCCGGTGCGGGCGATGAGTTCATCATCAATCGCGCGCGCCAATTCCAAAGTATTGGTATCAAAGGCGAAGGTGCCTTTTTCCCGGTCAGGTAACTCGCCCGGTTTTTCGCGGCCGCCGTGCGGGGCGGACAGTACGAAGGGAAGGCTACCGGCGATATATTCGACGTAGTGGTTCCGTCCGTAATAAGTCTTACCGGGCACATAAGCTTCGTCGGCTTGCGACGAAACCATGAATAAGAGTAAAGCTATCAGGATGCGTGGCATAAGGTGTCTGAGATCTTATCTCCGATGAATTAAACCAGCTCAGCGGCTGGCTCCGCCGCGTTCCAGGGCGCGGATGGCGAGTTCTTCCGGAACGTCATCCGCAGTGCTGGCGGTGCCGATGCCGTCTTGCAGCACGAACCTTAGTTTGCCGCCCCGGACTTTCTTGTCGCGCCGCATCGTGGCTAACATCTTGTCAATCGGGAGGGCCGACCGCAGGCGGGTCGGTAATTGATGCGCGCGGATGACAGCCTCGACGCTCTCGGCTTGGGCTGACGTACAGTGTTTTAGGTCGGCGGAGAGATTCGCGGCCATGACCAGGCCGATGGCGACGGCTTCCCCGTGTAAATAGGTGCCATAGCCGGCGGTGGCTTCGACGGCGTGCCCGAAAGTATGTCCGAGATTCAAGAGCGCACGCCCTCCTTGGGCGCTGGTCTCGCGTTCATCGCCCGCGACCACTGCTGCTTTAATTTCGACGCAGCGGCGGATGACGCTCGGCAGCAGCGCGTGGTTCCAGCATAGCGGCGCGTTTTGCTCGAGGAGGCCGAAGAGATCGGCATCCGCAATCAAACCGTGTTTGATGACTTCGGCCATACCGGCGGCGAATTCGCGGGGTGGCAAGGTTTCGAGCAAGTCGGTATCCGCCCAGACGGCAGTGGGTTGGTGAAAACTTCCGACCAGGTTTTTCCCCGCGACGAGATTAATGCCCGTTTTCCCTCCGACGGAACTATCGACCATTGCCAGCAAGGTCGTCGGGATTTGATAAAAATCTATCCCACGCAAATAGGAGGCAGCGGCGAAGCCGGCCAAATCTCCGATCACCCCGCCGCCGAAAGCAAAGACGGCGCCATCTCGGGCGATACCGTTGCTGGCCAGAAAATCCCAGATGCGGCCTAACTCCGCCCCAGATTTAGCGGTCTCACCATCTTGGGCGGTGACCAGTACGGGCATCAATCTGCTGAGCTCTTGCACGAAATCCCTTTGAGCCGCCGCCACGGACGGCGAGGTGATCGCGGCGCACTTCTGCCCGGCGTCCACGCGTTGGCGTGCCTTAGCCAAGGCCTCGTGGCGCATGGCTGCCCCGATTCTCACCGGGTAAGAGCGATTGCCTAATTGAACGGTGACGGTCTCGGCCGGCATGGGTCTAACGGTGACGCTCCTTGGAGCGGCTGGCAAGACAACCTCACGCGCTCAGGCCAAGCACGGAGCGTGCGTAAGCCTTGGCGCTGAACGGTTGCAGGTCTTCAGGTTTTTCGCCCATACCAATAAAGCAAACAGGGAGACCAAGCTCTCGGACCACCGCCACCAGCGCGCCGCCTTTGGCCGTGCCATCAAGTTTCGTGACGATCAGGCCAGTAAGCCCCACGGCTTCATGGAAGACCTTGGCTTGTTCGATGGAGTTCGCGCCCAGCGAGCCATCAATCACCAGCCATTTTTCGTGCGGCGCTCCGGGGAGCGCTTTCGTGATCACGCGGACGACTTTGCGTAACTCTTCTAAGAGGTGGGTTTTGGTGTGGAGCCGACCGGCGGTATCTAAAATCGCAAAATCAACGCCCCGGGCCTCGGCGGCTTTGACGGTATCGAAGGCGACTGCGGCGGGATCAGCTCCGGCGGCGCCACCGACGACTTCGACTTCAAGTCGGGCGGCCCAAGCCGCCAGCTGCTCTCCGGCGGCGGCGCGGAAAGTGTCGCACGCCCCGAGCAAACTGGTTCGGCCTTGCTGTTGAAAGTGCCAGGCCAGTTTGGCGGCGGTCGTGGTTTTGCCAGCGCCATTGACGCCCAGTAGCATGATGACCGTCGGCTTGGCCGTATAAGTATGGAGGGCTTTCGCACTGCCCAAAGCCTGTTCGATCGCTATGGCGGCGGCTTCGGCGGCGCCGGCGTGACGGATAGTAGATTCGTTTTTCCAGGCGGCTTGCGCGGCGGCCACGACTTCATTTGTGGTCGTCAGGCCAAAATCAGCGGCGATCAGACGTTCGCGTAATTGTTCGGCGGTTTGGCCGTCGATGGGTCGAGCTAACAGGTTCGCCACCACTTCCGCGGTGCGCCCGAAGCTAGCCTTTAAACGTTCGAAAAATCCGCCCGCCATGGTTCAGACTCCTTCGGCTTTGCGCGGATCGCGCCCGATTTCTTCCTTATAACTATCCAGGATGCCGTTCACGAAACGTTTGGATTCATCGGACGAAAACATTTTAGCAATATCGACGGCCTCATTGATGCTGACGACGGGCGGGATATCCGTGCGGCGCATGAGTTCGAACGCCGCCAGGCGCAGAATGGCTAAATCAACACGGGCGATCCGGGCAAAAGCCCAGTTCTTAGCATACTTTCCGATGATCTCATCGATGAGGATCGCATCGCGGATGACTCCGTGAATCAGTTCTTCGGCGAAGGAGTAGTATTCCCGAGGCTGTTCGCGTTCCGAGAAGAAGTCGTAAAGGCTCGTGACGAGGTCGCCGTGGCGCTGCACTTCCCAGGAATAAAGAAACTGCATGGCGGCGACCCGGCTGTCATGGCGACGGTTGCGCTTCACCGGGATAGCGGCGGGATCCGGGGCCACGGGCTCGTCTGGAGAGATGATGCTAATCTCGATGCCGGCCGGCAGGTTGATGCGCCGCATGACGTCGACGGTCTGCGACGTGGCGTTGATGATTTCGAGATTGCGGCGGTGGCCGCGGATCTCGTCCTGGCCTACCGCACGATAGACCTCAATCTGCGAGGGCAACGGAAAGGGGCCGGAGATACGGGCGCCGGTGGGCGTCACGCTGGCCACGATTTCTGACGCGCATTGATCCGCCATGCGGTAGTCGATGCCCTTGATACGGATGCGTATCTTGGCGCGGGACGAAGGCGAAATAGTCGAGTCGGAATCCACTTTAGTTCTGGGCAAAGGGGTCATGGCCGTGGCGTTTATGTCCATCCGCTTCGGCTTGATCGAGGCGTTCGCCTAGTTCGATCCGGTGCGCGGCCATCGTGAGAGCCGCCAGGGCGAACTCCGTGCCGCGGTCGAGGTCGCCTTTACAACGGGCTTCCGCTTGTTCGCGCGTGTTGGTCACCACGATACCGTTGATGACGGGGACCTCGGAGCGCAGCGACGCGTCGATGAGGGCTTTCGCGGTGGCGTGGGCGATGATTTCGTGGTGAGGGGTGTCTCCGGCCACGACCACGCCGAGTGCGATGATGCAATCATGGTCGCCGGACATCGCCGTCATGTAGGCGCAGTAAGGAATCTCGCCCGAGCCGGGGACGCGGATAATTTTAATATTAGCGGCCGGGACGCCGGCGCAGTGCAAGGTCTTGAGGACCTTGGTAAGCAGGGCTTCCACCAGTTCTCCGTTATAGCCGGCGGCGACTACGGCCAGGTGCAGTTCGGCGCCGTCGACGGCATCAGGAATAGGCTTATCTTGGCTCATGGTGGAAGAACAGGAGCCCGATGGAGGGGTTTCTTCCCCTGCCTGCAAGCGGAATCACCCAAGGGGCGTCTTAGAACGGGACTTGTTCGACGATTTCCAGCCCATAACCCCCAAGGCCCACGACCTTGCGTGGGTTATTCGTGATCAGCCGAATCTGTCGCAGTCCGATATGCGAAAGAATCTGCGCACCGATACCGTAGTCACGCGCATCCATTTTACCAAGGCGGACGCCTTCGTTATCCGCCTGCATCCCGCCAAAGGGTTGGGTGACGTGAACGATTACGCCATACTCTGCTTTGGACACGGCTTCAAAGCTGGCCCCCAATGAGGTACCCGCGCCAAACTGCTGGCCGCGGAAAAGGTCTCCCAGGAGATTTTCACGTTGGACGCGAACAAGGGTCGGCCGGTCGTTGGGTTGTCCGCGAATGAAGGCCAAGTGTTGGCGACCATCTGGGATCGAGCGGTACACCCGGAGGGTAAATGCTCCCCACTGCGACTGGAAGGGGCTCTCGGCGATGAGTTCTACCAACCGTTCGCGACGGTGCCGGAACTCGATGAGTTGGGCGATGGAGATCATGTGCAGCCCGAAACGCTGCTTGAGCTCGAGCAATTCAGGCAAGCGAGCCATCGAGCCGTCCTCGTTAAGAATTTCGCAAATGACCCCACTGGGATGCAGGCCAGCGAGTGAAGCCAGATCGACGGCCGCTTCGGTATGGCCAGCTCGCTGGAGGACGCCGCCCGGGCGGGCCATCAGCGGGAAAATATGTCCAGGCTGGACGAGCTGTTCAGGTTTGGACTGCGGATCGGCGAGGATGGAAATCGTCTTCGCCCGGTCATACGCGCTGATCCCGGTCGAGATGCCGTCGGCTGCGTCGACCGAAACCGCGAAGGCCGTCCGTTGTGATTCCCGATTTTCCGGCACCATCTGCGAGATACCCAGTCGACGTAGTTGATGTTCCAGCGTGGGCACGCAGATGAGCCCGCGCGCATGTCGGATCATCATGTTGACGGTCTCCGGCGTCGCCTTCGAAGCCGCCATCACGAGGTCGCCCTCGTTCTCGCGGTTCTCGTCGTCCGTCACGATCACGAGCTTGCCCGCGGCGATATCCGCAAGGGCTTGCTCGATGGTGTCGAAGGGCTCGGACATAAAAGGAGGGAGGTTCGAACTTGGTCGTTCCCTCCCTCGGTGCAAGCGGGGAGATGTCTCCCTTGGCTTAAAAGCGCAGGCTTTAGCTTATTTAGCAGCCTTAGCCTTGGCCTTGCCGGTGACCTTTCCCTTGGCGGCGGCAGCAGCAGCGGGAGCCGGAGGTTGAGGCGCGACTTTCATGGCTTCGGCGATTTTAGCGCTGGTGGCTTTCCAGTCAGCCTTGGGTTCGGCTTTCACGCTCCAGATTGAGAAGTTGCGGAAGGTCGCGGATTTTCCACCGCAGGTCAGGCCGGGGTTCGCCTTCTCAAGCTTGAAGAGGTCATTGCTGCCGAAGCCTGAGATTTTTCCGTCAATCGTCGCGACCATGGTATCTCCCAACATTTCCAAGACGATGCTATGCCAGGTGCCGGGCTCGAATTTTTCCGCCTGGGCGAGGAAGAGGACCGCTTTGTCTGGTCCGTCATGATCGCTGTCGTCGCGCTGGATGCGGAGCGCGGTGGGCGAGATGGTGACGCGGGCCATATGCTCCTTAAGGGAGTTAATGCTCAGTGAGATGGAGTTGGCCCCATCGAGGCGGAACTCGACCGCGACGACGCAGTCTTGAAACTTGGTGGTGATCCGGCTGGCGGCACCGTGATTGTCGGCGGGGATCTGTTCAACGTGTGTTCCGTCTTCGGCGCGATCCCATTTGCCTTTCGCGGCCTTCCATTCGGCTGGCTTCGAGGCTGCGGTGAGCGCGTCGGAAATAAGTTCCTTATCAGGTTGGGCGAATAAGGTCGCGGGTGCCGCAGCGTGCGAAGGGGCGAACAGGGCGCCAAAGGCGAGGAGGGACAGGAGGGGGAGTTTCATGGGTAGGTATCTCTATAACAGCGCAAAGGGGAGATAGTTGCCGCCCCAAGGCTTTTATTCGTAAGTAAGTTGCGCGCTGGCCTTGGTGTCAGCGGACGAGACCGTTCGAATCCAATAAGCGTTGAGCCAATTGGGGAAGGCGTGGGTGAGGGCCTGCCCGGGGGTGAGCTTGAAGCTTTGGTAGGTTGAAAAACGGCCGTCGCCCGCGACGTCGAGCTCGACGGTGATGACGGTTTCGACGTCGCCCTGGTTTTCAAGGACGAGAGTCTTCTTGTCATATCCCGTCATAAGGTAGGGGTCGGAGGGCTGGTTGGCTTTGACGACGTTGTTCTTCCAAGGGCCGCCGTGCCCGCGCGGCTTGCCGAGTTTCCAGAGGTCGTCTGCGGCGCCGACCCAGACGGCGGCCTTGTCGTCGTCGGAGCGGATGATATGGCGATTACCCTTCGCGGCTTCGAGGTCGATACCGGAGAGGACGAGAAGTCCGCGATAAGAACAATAATCATGCACGGCCAAGTCGCTGGTCGCGATGGGACGCAGGCGAATCGCCCCGCCGGCATTGGCGGCGGGAAGTTCGTAGAAGGTGCCGTGCGCTTGCAGTAGGTCGCGTTCAGTACACACCTCGCGGGCTTTACGCAGGCCGCTTCGCGCAATCAGTCCGTCTTGATGGGGGTTAGCCGAACGCGGGAGCCGCCAACGGACGCCGTTCTCTTTGAAGATGACCGAGGCGTCGTCCGTGCTCAGGATGCCTGCTGGAATCACGGTATTTTTTTCGATAAAGGCGGCTACTTTATCATCGGTCTGCTTCTGGAGTTTCAAGTCAGCGTTAAGTTCATACGCGTCTGACGTGACGGTTTTCTGTGGGGTTACGAAAGCGTTAAGCACCGAGAGGGTGCGAAGGTTCGCGCCGCGCGTGATCAGGAAACCACCGAAAGATTTTTGATCCTCCGCAACGCTCAGCCCAGCGAAGAGATCATCTCGCCGCTGGCTCCGGTCATCTTGGGAGGCGTATTGAAAGGTCGCCGAAGCCTGGGTGAGGTCGCGGTTCGACTTCACCCTGAGCCACGCACCTTTTTGTTCGGCCGGGATTTCGCACCATTGACCGGCGACCTTCGCGGCGACGTTGATTTCACGCCAGGTCGTCCATTGGCCGTCCCCGCGCTGATCTACTTCGAGGGTAAAGGTGGTGGCACCGGTCATGTCATGCTCGAGATAGAGCGCGCGCTTACTGAAGCCCGAAAGCAGGAACGCATCCGAGGCGATATTCGCTTTGACGGGCTCATTCACCCAAACGCTGCCGCGTCCGAGCGCGGGCCCGAGGCGGTCGGGCGTGTCGAGTGCCGTGAACCAGAGGTTAGATTGCGATTGGCCAGGCGCGCCGATGGCACCCTTGGCGGGGCGCTTATTAAGAAACTCAGATTTCGCCGTGTCATCGCAGCCGAAGACCAGTCGGTCGTTCCAGCGGGTGAAATCACCGATGACCTTAAGGTAGCTCGATCGCGGCGTGATTCCGCTCGAACGCTTGGTACAAAAGTCCGCCGGAAAATTCCAGAATAGTCCGTGCATCGTCATGAGCCTACGCCCCGGCTCACCGATTTCTCGGATGCGAGGCCATTCGGTATTCCAGCCATGGGCCCCGTCATAAGAGTGGCTCGATTTTGGTAGGCGATAGCTCGTCCACTTACCGTCCTCCATGACCATCAGGATGAGCGAACGGAAATCCCAGCCGATAGACCAGAGGGGATCTTGATCCGGATGCGCGTTGCCCGTCAGGCCTCCGGGACCGGTGACTTCGGTGAATTGATTACGACGGACCAGCGTCCAGTTACCGCCGCCTTTCCAAAAGCCAAGCGCCCCGCTGACGGTGGTCGGGTCGGTGAGGGCTAATGGCGATCGCTCGCCATTGTTGGCGAGGATGACTTGTCCTTGCCCGGAGTAGAGACCCTTGCCGTGGTAGCCCGGAAGCGTGGAGGTAATTATCGCCGGATTAACTTCGGCCGTCTGGCCCGGCTTGGGCTTGTTCATGATTTCTTTGATCAGGCCTTTTACCGCGAGGGTGCGGACGTCGACTTCGTAAAGCCCGTCTTCCATCGTGGCGAAGTAGACCTTATTCGCTGGGTCGGTCAGGTGGCGCGCATTGCCGGTCAATCGGCCAGGCATGAGCTTCGGCGGGATGACGCGCACGTTGCGTTGGGTATCAATAAAGTATGGCCCGATAATCAGCTGATTGGATTCCTTGTGAATCATCCGGTTAGCCGGCGTGCCTCCCACGCTTTCGGGATGAATGATTTGCTGCAGGTCAGGGGTGATTTCGTAAAGCTTGTCGCTCGAGCCGAAAGGGAGGTGCGGACCGTAGGTGATAACCCAGAGCCGATCCGCCCAAGGCACGACCGCCCCCGTACCGCACTCGCCTTCGTTATTAAAGTAGGCGAGTTCTGGATAGATCCCCGACCAAGCTTGCGGAGCGGCCTTCGCCGGGAAAAAAGCCGACGAGCACACGACCAGCGAACCAAGCAGGAGTCGGCCAGCGAACGGGGTCATCAAAGCACTTTTGGGCTCGGCCTCCCTTGGGCAATTATTTTCCCATATTATATCAAAGTTAAGAGAAGCCAGCCGCCCAAGATTAGTGCGGGTATACCGAGCAAGCGGCGGATACTGGTGGCTTCGGCTTGGAGGAGGAAGCAGCCGCTAAGCATCAGCGCGCCGACGGGTCCGAGCCAGCTATGAACGATGGGATAATTCGCATTCACGCCAGGAATCTTGGCCGCATAGGCCGCGAGCAAGGTCATGCCTTCGAGGCCAAGCGCGGCGAGTCCATTGATCCAGCGGGCCAAGGGAAGCAGGATGTCAAAGGGACTGCAGGCCGCCGAGGCCATCCCGAGGACCAAGGGGATTTCCGAGAGCGGCACCAGGAAAAGATTCACGAGGATGCCGCCCCAGCTCGCGGAACCAAAGTAAGCTAAGGTCAGCGGCGTGCCTGCGATCGTCGCGGCGCTTGAAATACAGAGTCCGCTGAAGATAAACCCGCGAATTTTCCAGCCGACTCGTTGTCGCCAAGTTTGCGCCGAGCGCGGCGTGAAGGCTGCAATTTTTGTCGGCCCGCCGCAGATTTTCGCGGCCGGCCCGCCCGCCGTGATGAGCGCAAGCACGGCAACGTAACTCAGTTGGAAACCTGGGTCCGAACAAGCTTCGGGGCTCAGGATCAAGGTCACCGCGCAGGCGAGTGCGAGAGATTGTAAAGCGGGGGTGGCGCGTTCGCTGGTTTGACCGCCCCAAATGAAAGCCGCCATGATCCACGCCCGCACCGAGGAAGGCGAAGCTCCCGTGATTTGCACATAGAGCCAGAGTAGGAGCAGGATCGCGACGCCGGTCGGAATTTCCGGTAATCGCAAGCGCCGGGCGCACCATAATAAGGCGGCGGCCATGCCGGCGATGTGCAGCCCGCTGATCGCAAAAAGATGCAGCGTCCCCGTCGTGGCGAAAGCAGCCTTGGCGTCGTCGGGCAACAAGGCGGTCCGCCCTAGCATCGTCGCCGCCAGCAAAGCCCCGCCGTCGGTGTCGGCCCAAGGTAATTGACGAAGCCAGTCCTCGAGATGAACTTGTTCTTGTTGGCACCAAAGACTGAACGAGGTCGGTTTTTCTAAAACTCCGAGATTATGTCCGCCACTTAATCTTAAAGTGGCGCCTTGAGATGCGACCCAGGCGTCGTAGCCCTTGGGGTGTTCGTCTAATCCGGCAAGATGCCCGGAGATTTTTAATTCACATCCTGCGGCCGGAGTGGATCCGTTGACGGATAGCGCGATCCGCCTCCGGAAATAGGGGCCATCTCGATCGGTGATCATGCCTAAGCCCGTCCAACCGCGGCCATCGCGTCGGGCACTCGCGCGCTCGATGCTTACCGAAAGCTCTTCGTAGTTCCGATGAGGTTGGATGGCCGATTGCGGGGGCAACTTCACTTGATGCCAGGCAGCACCCAGGGTGATGCCGGTGGCGATGAGGCAGAGCCCGCCGAACTTGGTTAGCCGTGCCCCGAGCCAGGCGCCCGTCAAGGTGCCGATGGAGATGATCCACATCCATAAGGCATTCACTCCCCAGGTGACATCGATGGCGCAGCCAAATAGAAGAGGGAGCGCTAGCCAAAGGGCAGGGGCGTGCCCAAACCGGCTGCGGCTTAGGGTTGAGTCTTGATCCAGGGTGTCGGGCCTTGCCATAAGCGGAGGCCTGCGCCTCCGATGGTCAAGGCGTCGACTTCAGCCTTAAGCGAAATCCAACCCCGATGATTGGCGAGTGTTGGCTCCTGAAGGAGTTGCCTTAGGGGAATCACCACGAAGCCCCGCTCTTTCCACCTAGGATGAGGAAGGGTTAGTTCGAGGGATTCGTGTTCGCCCGCCTCATCAAAAAGTAGGTCGATATCGATGACCCGGGGGCCATTTTTATTTTCCGTCCGAACCCGCCCCAGCGCCTCTTCAATCGCCAAAGTTGCTTTAAGTAAATCACCAGCATTTAAATCGCAAGTAATTGCTATACAGCAGTTTAAGAAATTACCTTGGTCCTTAAATCCGACCGGGTCAGAGTCGATCATCTGGGAACAGACAACAACTTCGGTTCCCGGGATGAGGTTTAGCGCCGCCATAGCGTTGGCGATGTTTTGCGGCCGGTCACCGAGATTGCTACCCAAGCTCAGGATTAACTGGCGGCCTTTTGGGCTCACACTCTTTCGCGACGTATTTTAACCGAAATCGCGTCAAACTCTGCCGCTACTGGCGCAAAAGGCTTCGATACCTCGACCGTGACAGCTTTGGTTACGGGGAAAGTACCCAAAATACGGGCAGCGATTTGCTGGGCTAAGGTCTCGATCAAATAGACGGGCTTGCCGGTTAGTTGGCCCTCAACGGTGCGGATGACTTCGGCATAATTCACGGTCAGCTTGAGGTCATCAGCGGCGGCAGCCGGCCGGGTATCGATTTCCAGGTCGACGGAGACCGTAAACCGTTGCCCGAGACGCTTTTCCTCGGGCAGGGCGCCATGGTGCCCGAACGACTTGATGCCTGCTATCCTGATGATGTCCACGCCCTGATGAAGGACGGGTCGGTCCGCCCCTGCAAGCGCCTTCCCGTGGGGGTTCTGCATTTGTTAGAAGTCCCCACTTGACCACCCTTCCAACGGTGGCTGACAGTCCGCGGAATACTATGCCAAAGAGGACCGATATCCAAACCATCCTCATCATCGGCTCGGGACCGATCATCATCGGTCAAGCCTGTGAGTTCGACTATTCCGGCACCCAAGCGTGCAAAGCGCTCCGCGAAGAAGGCTACCGTGTCATTCTTGTTAATTCTAATCCGGCGACGATCATGACTGACCCGGAGACGGCAGACGTCACGTACGTCGAGCCGCTGACGGTCGAATCCGTCGAGCGAATCATCGCTAAAGAGAAACCGGATGCGCTCTTGCCGACCCTCGGCGGCCAGACGGCTCTGAATCTTTCCCTCAAACTCGCCCGCACCGGAGTCTTGGCGAAATATGGTGTCGAACTGATTGGAGCGAAGGAAGATGCGATTGAGCGCGGCGAAGACCGCGAAATTTTCAAGAAGCTGATGATCGAAATCGGGCTCGATGTGCCGCGCTCACGCGTGGTGAAGTCGCTCGACTCCGCTCGTGAGACGATTCCGCTTATCGGCGGAGAGTTCCCGGTCATCATCCGTCCGTCCTACACGCTCGGGGGTACGGGCGGCGGCATCGCCTACAATAAGGAAGAATTCGAGCGCATGGCGCAGGCTGGCCTCGACGCCTCGCCGGTCCACGAGGTCCTCATTGAGGAGTGTCTCCTGGGCTGGAAAGAATATGAGATGGAAGTGATGCGCGACCACAAGGATCAGTGCGTCATTATCTGTTCGATCGAGAATTTTGACCCCATGGGCGTCCACACGGGCGACTCCATCACCGTCGCTCCGGCGATGACGCTCACCGACAAGGAATACCAGCTGATGCGCGACGCCTCTTTCGCGGTCATCCGGGCGGTCGGCGTCGAAACCGGCGGGTCTAATATCCAATTTTCCGTCAACCCAGAGAACGGCCGGATGATTGTGATCGAGATGAATCCGCGCGTGTCGCGCTCGTCCGCCTTGGCTTCGAAGGCCACGGGTTTCCCCATCGCTAAGATTGCCGCCAAACTCGCCGTCGGCTATTCGCTCGACGAATTACAGAACGACATCACTAAGTCCACGACGGCCTGTTTTGAGCCGACGATCGATTACGTCGTCACCAAGATCCCCCGTTTCACTTTCGAGAAGTTTGTCGGCGCAGACACGACCCTGACTTCCGCCATGAAGTCCGTCGGCGAAGCGATGGCCATCGGGCGGACTTTCAAAGAATCTTTTCAGAAGGCGCTCCGCTCCTTAGAGATCGGGGCCTGGGGCTTCGGTTGCGGCGGTAAGCATGGCGAAGATACTGTTACCGACCAGGTCGAGATCCGCGCGCGTCTGGCCCGCCCCAATCCGGAGCGCCCTTTCTTCATCCGCTACGCAATGCTCGCGGGTTTGACGGATAAGGAAATCTTCAGCCTCTCCAAAATCGATCCCTGGTTTCTGCGTCAGCTCCGGGATATCTTTGATATTGAATTAGCCCTCAAAGCCGCCGGCTCGAAGGTCGACTCGGCGTTGCTCCGCCGTGCGAAGGAAGCCGGTTTCGCCGACCGGCAAATCGCGCATGCGACGGGCTTAAAGGCCGCCGCCGTCTACCAGCAGCGAAATGAAGCGGGCGTCCGCACCACCTTCCGCTTAGTCGATACCTGCGCCGCTGAATTCGAATCGTTCACACCTTATTTTTATTCTTCCTATGGCGATGAGTCCGAAGTCCGGCCCTCAGCCAAGGAGAAGGTGATGATTCTCGGCGGCGGTCCCAATCGTATCGGTCAAGGCATCGAGTTCGACTACTGCTGCGTCCACGCCTCCTACGCGTTGCGCGCCGCCGGCTACGAGACGGTCATGGTCAATTCTAACCCCGAGACGGTCTCGACGGATTATGATACTTCCGATCGGCTTTATTTCGAACCGCTGACGTTGGAAGATATCTTAGAAATCTATCGCACGGAAAAGTGCATCGGCGCAATCGTGCAGTTCGGCGGTCAGACGCCTTTGAATCTCGCCGCAGACCTCGAAGCCAACGGCGTGAAGGTTGTCGGGACCTCACCCTCCAGCATCGCGCTCGCCGAAGACCGCCAGTTATTTAAGGATATCCTCATCGAGCTGGGCATCCGCCAGCCGGTCAACCGGATCGCGCTTTCGCTCGAAGAGGCTTATAAATATGCCGAGGAAATCGGTTTCCCCGTCTTGCTCCGCCCGTCCTTCGTCCTCGGTGGTCGCGGGATGTTCATCGTCTACGGCATGGACGAATTAAAGGCCGTCGTCCGCGAGGCTTTTGATGTCGCCCCCGGCAAGCCGGTGCTCTTGGACAAGTTCCTCGAAGACGCGATCGAACTCGACGTGGATGCCATTTGCGACGGCGAGATGACCGTCATCGGCGGCATGCTCGAGCACATCGAACATGCGGGCGTCCACTCCGGTGATGCGGGCATGGTGTTGCCGCCGCATACGCTCACGCCAGCGATTGTCGATGAGGTCCGCCGCATTACGCACGCTTTGGCCAAACGCCTCGGCGTCGTCGGTCTGATGAATATCCAGTTCGCGATCAAGGATAACACGGTGTTTATGTTGGAAGTGAATCCGCGCGCTTCGCGCACCATCCCTTTTGTTTCCAAGGCCATCGGCGTACCGCTCGCCAAACTTGCCTCGCTTTGCATGCTCGGACGTAAGCTCAAGGACCTCGGCTTTACGCGCGAAATCCGTCCGCCTTATTGGTCCGTGAAAGAATCCGTCTTCCCCTTCAGCCGTTTCCCCGGCGCCCCCGTGGCACTTTCTCCGGAAATGCGTTCGACCGGTGAAGTCATGGGCGTGGATGACGACCTGGGCATGGCTTATGCCAAAGCGCAGATGGCGGCGCAGCCTGCCTTGCCGACGGCGGGCAACGCCTTCTTGTCCGTCAAAGATCGCGATAAGGACGGCGCTGTGGCTGTCGCTCGCGATCTCGCCAGCTTAGGCTTCACGATTTACTCGACCAGCGGAACAGCCCTGGCGCTTGAGGCGGCCGGCGTGAAGGTCACAAAACTTGGCAAGATTTCCGAAGGCGCCCGCCCTAACGTGCTCGACCTCTTGAAGAACGGGCAATTGCAGATGATCGTGAACACCGCCGCGGGGATGCTGCCGCGGAAAGACGAAAATGCGATGCGCGCCGAAACCGTCCTGCGGGGTATCTATATGGCTTCGACGATGAATGCCGCCCGGGCCGCGATTTTAGGCATCCGCTCCCTCCGGGCCAAGCCCTTGACCGTAAATTCTCTGCAAGAACACGCAAAGGTGCTTCCCCCGCAGGCCTGAGTCGTCTACATCACCCCTTCCCATGAAATACCCCGTCCTCGCCGCGTTGGCTGTCGCCGTCGCTTCTCTTAACGCCGCTGATGAAGCCAAGCCCGTCGCGGCTGCCGCTCCGGCCGCCGAGCCAGCCCCTTCTCCCAAACCCATCGTGAAAGATCTCACCCCTGAACAACAGAAACAGGCTTTCTACCTGCAAGGATTCTTCCTCGCCGGCCAGACGCCTCTCCCCCAAATCGCCACGCAACTCGAATTGAACGACGAAGAGCTCGACCAGATTTTGGCCGGCATCCGTGCCTCCGTAAAGGGCGAGCAGCTCAAGTTTAAGCCCGACGAGATTATCGCCGGTGCCGAAAAAATGTTCGCCGAGCGCGTGAGCGCCAAGTCCGGCAAGTGGGTCAAGCAGAACGAAGACTTCCTCGCCAAGGTCGACACCGATAAGGATATTATCAAGACGGCCTCGGGCCTGCGTTATAAGATTCTCGTTCCTGGGACTGACCCTAAGCCTGCCCCCACCAATACCGTCAAATGTCGCTACACGGGTAAGCTGATCGACGGTAAGGTTTTCGACTCCACCACGACTCGCAATAACGAGCCTACCGAGTTCCCTCTGAATGGCGTGATCCCTGCTTGGACCGAAGCCGTCCAGAAAATCGGTAAAGGTGGCAAGATCCTCCTTTTTGCTCCTGCAGCCATCGCCTACGGCGACCAAGGCCAAGGGCCTATCCCCGGTAAGTCGGTCCTCGAATTCGAGGTCGAGTTGGTTGATTTCAAATAAGCCTAGTCCGTAGGTTGCTGACGCGGCGCACCTCTGGTGCGCCGCTTTGCTTTGCGGAGGGAACAAATCCTGTTATCTAAGGTACTTACCCTATACATGCGTCCTCTGTTGCCAGTGGCTTTCCTTGCCGCGGCCTCTCTTTTAGGGGCCGACTTAGGGCCGTCCGTGAATCCAGGGCAGGGGCTGGCGGTCCCCTCGGACCGTGCCCTTTTGCTTAACGAAGCCATCGACCGCGCTTTGGTCAATAACCTTGGGCTTTCGGTTACTCGTCTGGATGCGCTCAAATCCGGCGATGGTATCGATCTTGCCGAGGCCGGTTTTGACACCGTCTTCGCCTGGAGAAATGCCACCGGTGGCGCTCTAAGTTCTGCTGAACGAGCCGCCGGGAATCCCGTCACGCATGCTTATGATTCAGACTTAACCCTTACTCGTAAGTTTACCTGGGGCGGCACCTTGAGCCTGGGTGCTGGGATGGCCAGAGGCTGGACCGATGGCGCGACTACCCGCTCAACTTCGAATTTCGATTTCAACTCGAGCGTCACTTACACCCAGCCTCTACTTCGTAACGGTTGGCAAGCGGTGAATCTGACTTCGTTGATTTCCGCACGTCAATTTGCCGTCCGAAGTCGGCTGGCGCTCCGGGCCGCCGCCTTAGATCTGATCCGTGACACCGAGGTCGCTTACTGGAATTTAGCCGGTGCCCGCTCGCTCGTCGCCTTGCGCGAGACAAGTTTCCGTTCAGCCGAAACGCTTTTAGCGCAAATCAAAGCTCGGCGGCAATTGGGCGACGCCACGGTCTTGGAAGAATTACAGGCGGAAGCCGATGTCTCGACGCAGAAGGTCGCCGTGCTTAACGCCCGTCAATTAGTCGACAGTTCGGAGATGGGTTTACGCCGGGTCTTAGGTCGCGATGCGGCCGATAACATCGAGCAGGGACTGGTCGTCCAACCTCTGACGGTCGAACAGATTTCCGGCCCGCCGGAGTTTCGTCTCTGGATCAAGACGGTTTCCGAATTCGATTTCGATACTGCGATCCAACTCTCAAACGTCAACCAGGCGGATGCCGTCCTCGCGCAGGCGCAACAGAACGATAAGCCGTCCCTGGATCTGGTCATCGGTGGGACAAATTCTTATTATGGCCTAGCGGGTTCGCCCGGCTCCGCCGCTTCCTTTGATGGTTTCCAACGTCGGCCGGGTTGGAGTAATTCCGCCGCCTTGACGTTAAGCTTTCCGCTAGGCTTCCGGGAGTCCGAAGCCACTTTGCGCTCCGCGTCCCGTTCTCGGCGTCAGGCGGAATTGCGCCTGGCCGATGTCCGGCAGAATCTGGTCTTTAACGCCCGGGCCACTTGGCGGGATCTGGAAGCAGCCCGGGCGCGCGTCACGGCGGCGACCTCGGCTCTGGATTTACAGCGCCAATCTTATGAGGGTGAACGGGCCCGTTACGAAGCGGGGCAATCAAACGTGCTCCTCGTTTTGCAGGCGCAGGCGGCCTTGGATGCGGCTCAGGTCAATTGGGTCCAATCCCAACTTGATGCGCGTTCGGCTTCCGCCCGCGTGGCCCGCCTCGATGGATCGATTCTCCCCCGCCACGGCTTCACGATGGATGTCGTCGAAGCGAAGGTGGGCTCCGCGGCCGGCCTCAATGATATGCTGCCATCCTTGCCTGATATTCCATGAAGTCTAAAAAAATCATCATCACCCTCGCCATCGTAGCGCTTGCTGCGGGTGTTTGGTCCTTATGGCCGGCCAAGGCGCATAAGACCCATCGCAAAGGCGTGAATACGCCGGCGACAACGGTCGTGGCGACAAACCCGCTCGAAGCGGTGGTCACCGTGCGTGATATCGAAGAGACGGTCGATGCGGCGGGCTTTGTGCGCTCTGTTATTTATAGCGACATCAAGGCGGAAGTAAGCGGCAAGGTTGAGCGCATCTTGGTCAAAGACGGTCAACTGGTCAAAAAAGGCGATGTCTTGGTCGAACTCGATCCGACGCTGGTCAAGGCCGATGAAGATGAGGCACGCCGTAATGTGCAACTACAGGGCTTTAATCTCGAAAAAGCGACGCGCGATCTGAAACGCGTGGACGTGCTTCGGACGAAGGGTTTCGTTTCCGATCGTGAAGCGTTGGACGCAAAGACGGCTTTCGAGGTCATCAAGCTTCAGTTAGAGATCGCCCAATCACGCTTGGACAAGGCTTCCGAAAATCTTCGCAAAACGATTCTGACCGCGCCCCACGATGGTATGGTTTCGGAATCGAATAATCTAGTGGTCGGCGCGGTGGTGATCGGGGCGCAATCCATCAACAGCGGCACGTTGCTCATGCGGGTTTCGGATACGAGTATCTTGCGCGTGGACGTGAACCTGAATGAATTCGCTGCGACCCGCGTTGAATTGGGCCGCGAGGCGACCATCACTTTCGACTCGATTCCGAGCCTGACCAGAAAGGGCAAAATCACCTTCATGGCACCATTCGGCACGGCTGACGCCAAGGTCCCGGACTTACGAATTTTTCCTTCTCAAGTCGCCTTTTCTGCCGGAGATGGCGTTCGCCCCGGCATCAGCGCCAACGTCTCGGTCTTGGTCGCGCGGGAGAAGAAATGCGTCTCCGTGCCGGTATCGGGAATCTTCGTCGAAGGGAACGAACGGATTATTTATGTTAAGGATGAAAACGGTGAATGGGATCGTCGTGTCGTCCAGCTTGGGTTGAGCGATGCGGGTTGGACGCAGGTGAAGAAGGGCGTCGCGCCCGGCGAAACCCTCAGTCTCGTCCGCCCCGCCCCGCCTCGTTGAGCGATGTCAGCGCTTATCGCCATACGCGGGTTACGTAAAATCTACCAGATGGGAGATGAGAGCGTCCATGCCTTGGCGGGCGTGCATTTAGATTTCAATAAAGGAGAGTTCGTAGCGATTCTCGGGCCTTCGGGCTCCGGCAAGTCGACCCTCATGCATATCCTAGGTTTCATGGATACGCCCACGGAAGGCAGTATCGTCTTCGAAGGCCAGGAAGTCGCCGGTCTGAGCGCCGATCGGCGGGCATGGTATCGCTCCAATCGTGTCGGTTTCGTTTTCCAGTCGTTCAATCTTCTGCCTCGTCTGACGGTACTGGAGAACGTGGCGTTACCTTTGCTTTACCGGGAGGATTCGAAGCCAGAGGCCAATGAGGCGGCGGCGAAGGTGGCCTTGGAGCGCGTCGGGATGTCGCATCGCCTCGACCACCGACCCTCGCAGCTTTCTGGGGGCGAGCGTCAGCGTGTGGCCATCGCACGGGCCATCGTCGGGATGCCGGCGATCATCTTCGCCGATGAACCCACCGGCAATTTGGACGTCAAGAATGTCAGCCGTATCCTCGAGCTGTTAGCCTCGTTGATCAAAGAGGGCATCACCGTCGTGCTGGTCACGCACGATCTGGCTGTCGCTGATCACGCCCACCGGATTATTTCGATGCGCGAAGGTTCCGTGCAGGAGGATCGTCAACGATGAGAATCTTCGAACGCTTGCGTCCCGCGGTGGTCAACGGCTTGCGCGAATTGCAGGCCAATAAGGTCCGCTCCCTGCTTTCGATGTCGGGCATCATCTTGGGTGTCGCCTCGTTGGTCGCGATGGTGACGGTGGTGCAGGGGATGGTCGGCAATTTCCGGCAGTTCGTCGATGCGATGGGCGGCATCGAAAAAATCACGGTGGACAAGCAGCCGTTGCCCAAAGAACAGGAGCACCTGGCGGAGCTTTCCGAGGGAGTAACCATGCGTGACGTCGACCAGATTCGTTCGACCATTCCGCTGATTCAGAATATTTCACCCGAGGTGCGGGTGGGTTACGAAAAACTTTCGGTCGAGGGTCGCGAATACAGCACTTACGTCACGGGCTGTACGGCGGATTACCTGCCGGTGGCCAAACGCTGGATCGACCCCGGCGAAGGGCGGTTCGTGAGCGACTTGGATATCTTACACAAGTCCGACGTGGTTATCTTGGGTTCGGCGGTGGTGACGGAATTATTCCAACCTAACGAAGATCCGCTGGGCAAGGTGATCAAGATGCGCGGTCGCCGTTTCACCGTCGTGGGAATCATGAATAACATTGAAGGCTCCGGGATGCAGGTGCGCTCGGCGAACTCCAAGAGTTCCGGCGGGATGTGGCGCTGGCGCAATAGCGGTGCTTATATCCCGGTCACGACCGCGATGGCCAAATTTACGGGCAACGATCGGTTGAGTGCGCTGGGGCTGCGCGTAGTCTCCGGAGATGATTTAAACAATGCGGTGGAGCAAGTAGAGCGCACGCTCTCGACGACCCACCACGGCCTGAAGGATTTTTCGATTAATACCAACGAGCAGACGTTGGAAGACTTCCGGAAGACCGAGGTGGCCTTCAAACTTTCGCTGGGCGGCGTCGCCGGCATCTCGCTCTTCGTCGGCGGGATCGGCATTATGAACGTGATGCTGGCCTCGATTAACGAGCGCATCCGCGAGATCGGAGTACGCAAGGCCGTGGGCGCGCGCGGATCCGACCTCTTCCTGCAGTTCCTCTCCGAAGCTGCGGTGATCTCCGTCGTCGGCGGGATCATCGGCATCGTGGTCTCGATGGGGGTGGTCGCGCTGATGAATTTTATCCTAACCCAAGCCTTACCCTCTGGGATGATCGCTAAATTTGACATCATCATCATGCTTCAAGGCCTGGCCTTCTCGGTCGTCATCGGCTTGGTGGCTGGCGTCTATCCGGCCTTGCGTGCGGCTAAACTCGACCCGATCGAAGCTTTACGTCACGAATAATTTACCCCCATGAAATCGACGCTCCTCGCCAGTCTCCTGTTTGTCACGCTCGCCGCCGAACCGCTTGCCCCTGTGGCCGTCTGGGAGGGCGCTCCGCCCGCCGAAACCTTGAAGCTCAAGCCCGGCTCCGACCCTAAGGGCACGATCAACCCGAAGACTTTGGGTCGCACCGAGGTCTTTACGCCGGAGTTCGTTCCCTGGCCGGCCGCGAAGCCGAACTCCCCGATCGTCATTATTTGTCCGGGGGGCGGTTATGGCGGACTCGCCGAACAGCACGAGGGCGTCACGGTTGCCGAAAGGCTCAATGCCCTCGGTTGCGCTGCCGTGGTGCTTAAATACCGCGTGCCACGTCGCGACCCGGAGAAACCTTGGATCGTGCCGGTGATGGATGCGCGCAAGACGGTCGAGATTGTCCGTGCTCGCGCCGCCGAGTGGAATGGTAATCCGGCCAAGGTCGGTATCCTCGGGTTTTCCGCGGGTGGCAATTTGGCCGCACGCGTCGCCTACTCGCCCGCCGAAGAGGGCGCGGCTCGTCCTAATTTCGCCGTCTTGGTTTACCCCGCCTATCTCTTCGTGAAGGATGAGCCTGCGAGCACCTTACGCGAGGGTCTTGATGGCGTGATTCCGACGCCAGGTTCAGGCAAACCCGTGCCAGCATTCTTTGCTCATAGCGCGGATGATAAATACCCCGCCGAAGGCTCAATGGCTTTGGCGGCCAAACTTAAATCGCTGGGCGGTACGGCCGAGGTGCACGTCTGGGCTAAGGGTGGCCACGGTTGGGGTGCCACCGATCGCTGCGAGGCCGCCAAACGCTGGACGGATCTGCTCGGCGTCTGGATGAAGGAAGTCAGCATCCTCACCCCCTGAGCCGTCTTAAAAGTTGCCAATAAAAAAGCCGCCCGATTGGGCGGCTTTTTTGTGAAGCAAAAGTTCGTTTAGAACTTGAAGCGCAGGCCAGCCACATATTCCCAGCTGGAGATGCTGTCTTTATGGGTGCCGTTGAGGTCGACAATCGTGACGTTGGTCATCGAGGTGCTTCGAACCATGAGCAGAACGTCGGAAATTTCCGAGAGTGTGAAGCGCATGCCTGCAAAGGCATTCATGGTGAGGGCATTCTTATCGGTGCCGGGGTCGCCGCCGGAGAGCCAGGTGTTGCCTAAGCCAAGACCGATGAAGGGATGGATGCCGCCAGCGCCATTGAGTTCGTAGGTAAGATCAATCATGGCCGAGTAAGCCTTGATGTCCACGGCCGTAAAAGAATCTTCGATTTTCTTGGAGGTAAGATTCAAGCCGAGGTGGAAGTTGTCGCTGAGCTGGGAGCCGATGCCGAGGCCGACAAAGGCGTTGGAGTTGTAGCCGGAAGGGCTAGCGGAACCGAGTTGGACGTCGATGGTGAGGGCTTGGGAAGCAGCGGCCATTAAAGGCAGCACGGCGAGGTAGCGGAGGGATTTCATAGGGGAGTCGTTAGATTGAAGTCTGGATGTTTGATGTAAAGGCAGAAGGGCGGTTTACTTCGTCTTCTCGGCCTTGGCGGCCTTGGCTTCGCCAACCACTTCTACGCTAGTGACTTCAATGCGTTGGGTCGGGGTCGAGCCTTCTTGGCCGACACAGGGGATGTTGGCGATTTTCTCCAGGACGTCTTCGCCGGAGATGACTTTGCCGAAGGCGGTATATTTGTTATTCAAGAACGACGCATTACCGTGACAAATGAAGAATTGGCTACCGGCGCTATCTGGGTCGCTAGAGCGGGCCATGGACAGGACGCCCTTGGTGTGCGCACGGTTATTAAACTCGGCTTTGATTTGGTAGCCAGGGCCGCCGGTGCCGGGCTGGCCTTTGCCGCCGGGTTTGGTGTTCGGGCAACCGCCCTGAATCATGAAGCCTTTGATGATGCGGTGGAAGGCGGTCTTATCGTAAAATCCTTCGCGGGAGAGCTTCAGGAAGTTGTCGACGGTGCGCGGGGCGACTTCGGGCCAGAATTCGACGGTCATGTCGCCGGCCGTGGTGTGGATGATCGCCCGGGGGGCGGTGGATTCGTTCATGGTTTTAGGGGAAGGGGAGCCGCCGCAGGCCGTCAAGGTCAGGGCGCAGAGGGCCAGCAGGCTTTGGAGTTTCATGCCGTTAGCCAAACCCGCCCGCCTTTGTCCGCAACCTCAAACCTCCGCTTGCCACCCCGCCCGTGGGCTTACAGGGTCGAGTTTCACATGCGCGTCACTGTTAATGATGAAGCCCGGGATACCGCCGCCCCTACTTTGGCCGCCCTTTTAGAGGAGCTCGGGGTAGCCCATGAGCCTGCCGTCGCCGCCGCCGTCGACGGCGAAGTCATCCCACGGTCCCGCTGGTCCGCCCAAGCGCTGATGAATGGCACCTCCATTCTCGTCATCCGCGCCGCCCAAGGTGGCTAATTTCTATGCTAAAATTCATCAAAGAGCTTTTCGTCCCTTCGCCGGAAGCCCCCGCCCCCGACAGTTTGGTTCTTTTTACGCCCAACGACGGCAGTTGGAATGTGAAGCAGGTCCGCCAACTTTTTGACGCCGGCGTCGGTCGTCTGCACGTCCAATACCGCCGCGATTGGCAGCTGAAGGATTACGAAGATTTCCTCAAGAACATCCCCGAGGCCTTTTGGTCCCGCATCGTCCTGGAAGATCAACCTGAATTAGTTTTGTCCTGTAAGTTGGGCGGCCTGCAAATCCACCCGACCGAGCGCGTACCGCGTCACTGGCCCAAGCACGGCGTCTTGAGCGCCAAGTGTCATTCTTATGACGAGCTTCTTGCGGTCGATAAATCCTGCCGCTACGTTTTCCTCACGCCCATCTTCGAATCCGTTTCCAAGAAGGATCACCGTCCTCGTCGCACGGTCCGCGAGTACGCCGTGATCCTCGAGCGCTGGAAATCCGAAGGCGGTTGCCCAGCTTATGCCTTGGGCGGTATCACGCCCGAGAACATTGGCGAGGTGCGCGAAATGGGCTTCGACGGTGCAGCTTTCATCGGTTCGGTCTGGAAGGAAAAAGATCCCGTCCGTGCGTTCCTGGATCTGGAACGTGCTTGGTCAGGTCGCGACGCCCGTAAGCTCAAGCGGAAGTATTAAGCCGACGTGTATCCGCGCCTGCAGTTTTTGACTCTGGACGCGGCCCCGCTGAGCCACCACGCCCAAGCCTTGGCCGCCTTGCAGGGCGGCGCGCGCTGGATTCAGCTTCGCGCCAAAGGGTTGCCTGAATCTGAATGGACGCTGCTCGCGCAATCTGTCGTCCAACTCTGCCGCGATTTCGATGCGACCTGCATTATCAATGATTCGCCGCGCGTCGCCCAATTGTCTGGCGCTCATGGCGTCCATCTCGGCGCCGAAGACATGTCCCCCGCCGATGCCCGTGCGCTCTTGGGAGAGTATGCTATCATTGGCGCGACGCTTAATTCTTTGGCCGATTTAGCCCGTATCGAAGGCGTGGTTTTGAATTATGTCGGCGTCGGTCCCTATCGCACCACGACGAGTAAGCAGAAGCTCGCCCCGGTCCATTCTCCGGAAAGTTTACGCAGTCTGATCGCCGCGCTCCCTCGCTTGCCCGCCTATGTGATTGGCGGCGTGACGGTGGCCGATGTCGCCGCTATCCGCCAACTAGGTGCTCATGGGGTCGCGGTTAGCGGCGCCATCGCCTTGGCTGCCGATTCGGCCGCGGCCACCTCCGCCTTGCTTAAAGCCACGTCGGCTTAGGTTTCTGATGCGAGGGCTGGACAATTCAGGGCAGTCTTAGATTGTCAAAACTCCGATGGCCCAACTCCGCATCGCCGACCGCACATTCAGTTCCCGTCTCTTTACCGGTACGGGGAAGTATGCCTCGGCGGCACAATTACGCGCGGTCCTGGATGCTTGCGGCGCCGAGGTGGTGACGATGGCGATCAAACGCGTGCGGTTCGACGCCAAGGATGACGGCATCTTATCGGCGCTCGATCCGAAGAAGCATCTCATCCTGCCGAATACTTCTGGCGTGCGTACGGCCAAGGAGGCGATTTTCGCCGCCGAGCTGGCCCGCGAAGCCCTTGGGACGAGTTGGCTGAAACTCGAAATCCACCCGGACCCGAAGTATCTCATGCCCGACCCGGTCGAGACTTTGGAAGCCTGCCGCGAGTTGGTCAAAAAAGGTTTCACGGTCTTACCCTATATCCACGCCGACCCGGTTTTGGCGAAACGTCTCGAAGAAGTGGGTGCCGCGGCCGTCATGCCGCTCGGTGCTCCCATCGGCTCCAATCGCGGCCTGCTCTCGCGAGATTTTCTTCGCATCATCATCGAGCAAGCCCGCGTACCGGTGATCATCGATGCCGGTCTCGGTGCGCCCTCGCACGCCTCCGAAGCGCTTGAGATGGGCGCAGATGCG
>Ga0209086_10000264_pt1 | contig 45706 bp, 54 predicted proteins | sample M_130207_XF_Meta_FD_187312 | JGI IMG/M metagenome (GOLD analysis project Ga0209086, IMG submission 187312) | Freshwater microbial communities from Lake Montjoie, Canada to study carbon cycling - M_130207_XF_MetaG (SPAdes) (version 2) | ecosystem: Environmental > Aquatic > Freshwater > Lake... | reverse complement strand
CTTAAAGATATTTTTTAAATTCCTCTATAACTTCTTGATAAAGTTTTTTTTTAAATGGTACTATTAATTTAGGTAGTTCCAAAGGCTCAGCCCAACGCCAATCATAAAACTCTGCTTTTTTTTGTTTAATATTAATCTCGTCATGTTCTCCTAGAAATTTTGCAAGAAACCAAGTCTGTTTTTGCCCTTTATATTTTCCATTCCAAATTTTTCCAAGAAGTTCATTGGGTAAATTATAAATAAATTCTTTTTCTGATTTTTTTATAATTTTTATTGATGTAATCCCTGTTTCCTCTTTAAGTTCTCTTTTAGCGGCGCTCTCAATATCTTCCTTATCATCAACTCCGCCCTGAGGCATTTGCCATGCTTTAGTACTATCAATTCTTTTTCCAATAAAAACTTTAGTTTCTTGATTAAGAAGCATTATCCCAACACCTTTTCTATAAGGAAGATTGCTTAAATCTTTCATGACGCTTTTAAAAGCCTAAGGGCGTAAATTAGTTGATTATCGTTTACAGGATCGTTTATTTTAAAATTATCTTTCTGTTGTTCTACTTTGATATCTGGTTGCACGCCAACATCTTCAATTGTTTCTCCACTTGGTAGATAATATTTAGCTGTTGTTAATCTTAATCCACCACCATTAGACAAAGGCATAATAGATTGAACAGATCCTTTACCAAAAGATTTTTCACCAACTATAATTGCTCGTTTATGATCTTTTAAAGCTCCTGCTACTATTTCAGATGCAGAAGCTGAGCCTTTGTTAATGAGTACAATAAGTGGTTTACCATTAATTTCATCGCCTTTTTTAGAATTATAAACTTTTATATCTTTAGGATCCCTTCCTTTTGTGGATACAATTTCTCCACTATCTAAAAATGCATCTGATATTTTAATTGCTTGTGAAAGAAGACCACCAGGATTATTTCTTAAATCTAAAATATAACCAGTCATGTTGGGTTTGTTTTTGCTTATTTCTCTAATCTTATCTATCAATTCATCACCACTTTTTTCATTAAAAGATCTTAATCTTAAATAGCCAATATTTTCTTTCACCTCTGAAACAACAGATTTAGTTTTAATTGTTTCTCTAACTATCTTTACAATAATTGGATCATCAACATCTATTCTTCTAATAGTTAATGTAATTGGAGTACCACTTTTACCACGCATGGTATTTACTGCCTCATCCAAAGTTAAACCTTTGACCTGTTTGTTGTCTAATTTAATAATATAATCACCTGATTTTATTCCAGCCTTGTCAGCGGGCGTATCATCAATTGGAGATATTACTTTTACTAGCCCAGCTTCCATAGTCACTTCAATACCAAGACCACCAAATTCACCTTTGGTTTCAGTATTCATAGCCTTAAATGTTTTAGGACTCATGTAAGAAGAATAAGGATCTAATGATTGAAGCATTCCGTTAATCGCTCCATCAATTACTTCGCCCTCATTAATTTGTTTAAAGTATTCTTTATTTATTGTTTCAAGAATATCTCCAAATAAATCTAGTTTTTCATAAAGAACATCTTTTTTTTGTGAAAAGACGTTTTGCGAGAATAAATTTAAAAATAAAAACGTAAGTAAGAAGTAAATTTTTTTCATTATTATTGTCTATGGTAGGGATGGTTTATCATAATAGTAGCGCATCTGTAAATTTGTTCAGTTAGTATTACTCTAGTTAAAGAGTGGGTAAAAGTAAGTTTGCTCAGACATATTTCTTCAAAACTGTCTTTGTTTAGGTTTTTTTTAAAACCCTCTGGTTCTCCAATAATAAATAATGTTTCTTTAGTAGATGAACTGATTAGTTTCTTTAATTTTTTGCAAAAGTTTTCAGTATTAAAATCCTGTCCATTTTCACTAAGAAATATAATTTTTTTTTCTTTTTTACTTTTTATTACATTTTCAAGTTCTTTTTTTGAAATATGTTCAATAGCAAAACTTGTGATGCCGCTATTTTTTAGACCTTTGAGTCTGCCCTCATATCTTTTGCACAGCTCATTTTCTTCATCTTTGTTTAGCCTTCCTAAACAAAGAATTTTAATTTTCATTAAACAAATATTTTTTGATTCGGAATAATATCTGCCCACATTTTTTCCAACTCATAATTTTTTCTTTGTTCATGGTGAAAAATGTGGATTATAATGTCAATTGCATCAATTAGTTTCCAGTTGTCACTATCTTTACCCTCAACCTTACAACCCTTAATTCCCATTTTTTTTAATTCTTCAATTGTATTTTCAGAAACAGACTGAATGTGCTTGGAAGATGTTCCGCTAGCAACAATCATGTAGTCAGCAATAGAACTCTTGTTTGCAAGATCAATAGTTACAATGTCTTTTGCTTTATTATCATCAAGAATTTTAATTATTTCTTTTAGAAGGGCTTCTTTTTTTTTAATTTGCATTAACTGTTTTTTTTATTTTTGATGATGAAACATTCATACCTTTTGTGCTTAAAAAATACCATCTATGTTGTTTGTCTTTAGAAACTAAATTTAAAGATTTGTACTTTTCGAGCTTTTTCGCAGCTATAGAATTTAATGATTTTATTGAGAATTCGGGTCTATTAATCACAATGATGGATAGTTTATTTAAGATTTCATTATATTTTTTCCACTGATTAAATTTAACAAAACTATCAGCACCCATAATAAAATAATAATTATGATTTACAGATTTTTTAATTATATAACCTATATTATCAAACAAGAAATTTGATCCAGTTTTTTCTTCCGTATATTGGATTTTAATTATATTTTTATTTTTTTTTACAAATTCATTGCATAATTTTATTCTATGAAAAACATCATCCATTGAGTTTTTCTTTTTTAAGGGATTTTTTTTTGTAATAAGCCATATAACTTTATTTAATTGGAATTTTTTGATTGCTTCCAATGAAATATTTAAATGTCCGATATGTGGAGGGTCAAAAGTTCCGCCAAGAATGCCAATTTTCATTATAATTTAATAACAAAGATTAAGGTCTAATTTGTCCATTACCTTTTACTAGATATTTATAAGTTACTAGTTGCTCAAGTCCAACTGGTCCTCGAGGATGTAATTTATTTGTAGATATTCCAACTTCTGCTCCAAAACCAAACTCATTTCCATCAGCAAATTGAGTAGAGGCATTATGCAAAACTATTGCGCTATTAACTTTAGATAAAAATAATGAAGCATTTTTTTTATTATTAGTAACAATGCTATCAGTATGACAAGTCCCGTATTTATTAATGTGCGCAATTGCTTCATCTATCCCATTTACTATCTTCACTGAGATTATAGAGTCTAAATATTCGGTCCTCCAATCCTGTTCTGTTGCTAAAGAAATATTATAATTTGTATAATTTTTTTTGGTAATTTGATCACCAATAATTTTACATCCACTTATACTTAATAATTGTAATATTGGTTTTAGGTGAGTTTTTACACAAGCCTTATCAATCAATAAAGTTTCTGCGGCACCACATATACTAGTATTTCTCATTTTAGCGTTAAGCGTAATTTTTTTTGCCATATTTAAATCTGCGTACCTATCAATATAGACATGACATAATCCCTCTAGATGCCCAATAGTTGGAACATTGGACATTGTCTGAACTTTTTTGACTAAATTTTTTCCTCCTCTTGGAATAATAACGTCAATAAATTTTTCCATTTTTGAAAGCATATAATCAACTAATTTTCTATTTGTGTTATTAATTAATTGAACACAATTTTCGTTAATATTATTTTTTTTTAAGGATTTTCTAAAATATTCAGAAATAACTTTATTTGTCTGAATAGCTTCGCTTCCACCCCTTAAAATAACTGCATTCCCAGACTTCAAACATAGAGTTGCAACATCTGATGTAACGTTTGGTCTAGATTCGTATATAACTCCGATAACACCAATAGGAACTGTGTATTTATTAATTACCATTCCATTAGGCCTTTTCCATTTTGATATTATTTTTTGTGCTGGATCCCTGAGCTTAATGACTTCTTGGACAGACTTAATTATATAGTTAATCTTATTTTCATTTAGAATTAGTCGATCAATTAAATTTTTGCTGAGACCTTTTCTGTTTGCCTTTAAAATATCAATCTTATTTGCTTTTAAGATTTTTTTTTTATTTAATTTTAGATTTTTATAAAAATCTGTAAGAATTTTATTTTTTTTGTTTTCGTTTAATAGCGATAAATCTTTTGATGCGTTTAAAGCATTTAAACCTATTTTATCTAAATAACTATTGCTCATAAATTTAATCGGTTTGATGAACTAAATTGTCTATATGAACCATTTCTCCTCGGCTAACATATCCTAATATTTCTTTAATTTTATCAGTTTTAAACCCAATAATTTTTTTAGCATCCAAACTAGAGTAAGCGCTTATACCTGTTGCTATACGTTTATTTTTCAAATTTATAATATAAACAGCGTCACCGCGATTAAAATTTCCTTCAATTGCAGTTACTCCTATTGGTAAAAGACTTTTTCCATTTTTTAATGCCTTTTCAGCACCTTCATCAATCATAATCGAACCTTTGGTTGCAATTGAATTTAAAATCCATTGTTTTTTTGCATTCAAGGATGATGATTGAGATTCAAATAAAGTATAATTTTTATTTTTAATAATATTTTTTATAGGATTATTAATCATCCCGTTTGTTAAAATCATATCACAGCCAGACTGCATACAAATTTTTGCAGCCTTAATTTTAGTTATCATTCCGCCAGTTCCATAAGAGCTGATGCTTTCAGAAGCGAGCGCTTCTATAGACTTATCGATGATTTTTACTTTTTTAATCATTTTTGCGCTCTTATTTTTCTTTGGATCAGCAGAATAAAGTCCATCAATATCTGAAAGCATGATTAAACAATCGGCGTTGCATATTTGAGCAACTCTTGCTGCTAGTCTATCATTATCACCATATCTTATTTCTGATGTCGCAACTGTATCGTTCTCGTTTACAATTGGTATTACAGACATTTTTAATAAGTTATTAATCGTTTCTTTGGCATTTAAAGATCTTCTTCTTTCCTCTGTATCTTCAAGAGTAAGTAATATTTGAGAAATTTTTATTTTCTTCTTTTCAAACGCTTTTTTAAAAAGATTAATTAATTCGATCTGACCAATGGCTGCTATTGCTTGAAATTGGCTTAATTTTGTTTTTTTTTTATTAATTTTTAATAAATCACAGCCAAGGGCGATTGCACCCGAAGAGACAATAATAATTTGCTTATTTTTTTGTATTAAAAAATTAATATCCTCTATTAATTTATTAAACCAATTTTTTTTTATTTTGTTTTTTCCATCAAAAATAAGACTAGAACCTATTTTTATTACAATGGTTTTGTATTTTAAAATGTCCATTTAAATAGCTCGCAATAAATTTTTTATATTAATTTTTTTTTCAACAGATATATCATAAACTTTTTTCTTAATTTTTTTAGTAAAATTCATTATTTTTTCTTTCTTTTCTTTCTCATCTATTAAATCAATCTTATTAAATACAATAAGTTCTCTTTTTTTTATTAATTCAGGGTTAAATTCTTTAAGTTCATTTCTAATAATGTTATATTTATCAACCAAATCGTCCTCATTAATATCAATCATATGAATAATGCTTTTGCATCTTTCTATATGTTTTAAAAATTTATCGCCCAAGCCCGAACCACTATGAGCACCCTCAATTAGACCAGGTATATCAGCAATAATTATTTCTTTATTATCAATAAAAACAACTCCAAGATTTGGGTTAAGAGTTGTAAAAGGATAATTGGCAATCTTTGGTCTTGCTCTTGTTGATATTGAAAGCAGACTAGATTTACCAGCATTTGGAAAACCAATAATTCCAACATCAGCAATTAATTTTAATTCAAGCCAAAGTGTAAATTCTTCTCCTTTTTTTCCATAAGTAAATTTTCTTGGAGATCTATTAGTCGAGCTTTTAAATTTTGAATTACCAAGTCCACCATTACCCCCTTTAGCTATGACATATTCTTGATCCTCTTTTATTAGATCAAATAATAATGTTTTTTTATCTTCCTCATATATTTGGGTTCCAACAGGAACTCTCAAAATTAAATCTTTACCTGATAGTCCTCTTTTATTATTTCCAGAACCATTAAATCCATTTTGAGCTTTATGATGTTGTGCAAAACGATAATCAACCAAAGTATTTAAGCCATTTACGGCCTTGACAATTATTGATCCTCCGGCACCACCATCGCCCCCATAAGGTCCTCCAAATTCAATAAATTTTTCTCTTCGGAACGCAACGCAACCATTTCCTCCATCTCCGGCCTTAATCATAATTTTAACTTGATCTAAAAATTTCATACAATCATATTATTGATTATTAATAAAAATCTCAGTTTAAAAATAAACCGAGTTTATTGAGGGATTACTGAAATGTAAGTTCTTCCGAGTTTTTTCGTCTCGAATTTTACTACGCCGTTTACTTTAGAAAAAATGGTATGATCTTTCCCCATACCAACATTATTACCTGGAAACATCTTTGTTCCTCTTTGTCTCATAATAATATTTCCAGCGATCACGGATTGGCCGCCAAATTTTTTAACGCCTAGTCGCCTTCCAGCGCTATCGCGACCATTTTTCGTCGATCCACCAGCTTTTTTTGTTGCCATTTTTTATTATCTATTTTTTAACAATTACTTTAGCTTCAATTTTTTTTTCTGAAGTTTTCTTTTCTACAGTTGTATTTTTAGCTTCAGCTAAAAGTTTTCCACTTTTACCATAAATTTTTAAAATTTTCACTATTGAAACATGCTGTCTATGTCCGCGTTTTCTTCTTGAATTTTGTCTTCTTCTTTTTTTAAAGATTATAACTTTGTCATTTCGTGTTTGTTTTAAAAGTTCCGCTTCAACATATGCTCCATCGACCATTGGAGAACCTATTTCGGTTGTTACATTATCTGTTGTTAAAAGAACCTCTTTAAATTCAAATTTTTTACCAGCCTCATCATCAAGTTTTTCAATTCTAATAGTATCATTAGTTGACACTTTATATTGTTTACCACCGGTTTTGATTACTGCAAAAGTCATATGTAATTTCTTTTAGGTCTGGGCAATATATATAGCCACCTTAGCTTGTCAAGATTGCGATTATGCCTAAGTGTAATGGTTTTTAGAAGTTATCTTTTAGATCCCTAATCTTCTTGAAAAAATCCACTTCATTTAGATCTTCAAATCCTATTCTTTTTTTAAACTTTAAATCATCAAATTTTAAAAAAACATTTAATTTGATCTCATCGCTTAGATTACAAGGCACGCTAGGTAATTTATTTTTAATACTATTATTTATTTGTGTATATTTTTCTTTTAACTCAGAATTGTTCTTATCTATTTCCATACAAAATTTTAGATTATTAATTGTATATTCATGTCCGCAAAATACTTTTGTTTTGTGTGGTAGTGATTTAATTTTTTTTAAAGAATTTATCATTTCTAAATAAGAACCTTCAAACAATCTTCCACAACCAAAAGAAAATAAAGTGTCCCCTGTAAAAACGGACTCTTCATTTTTAAAATAGTAGAATATATGACCAGATGTATGACCAGGAACATGTTCCACCAAAACATCAGATCCTTCAAAATTCCAGATCTCTTTGTTTTTTAACAATATATCAATTCCTGGAATTCTATTTTTGTCTTTTTCAAAACCTAATATTTGTGAATTAAATTTTTTCTTCAGTTCTAGATTTCCACCTATGTGATCTGCATGATGATGGGTATTTAAAATATATTTTAGATTTAATTTATTCGTGTTTAGAAAACTTATAATAGGGGCCGCTTCAGATGGATCAATAACACACGCACTTTTAGTTTTTTTATTTTCAACAATATAAGCATAATTGTCTTTTAGACACGGAATAATATGAATATCCATAATTAAAAAATAATTAGTTTTTTTTACTAATTAAAAAAATACCAAATTCAGAATAAAGATTTTTTATTTCCAAATTTAAATTTGAAATTGCAGAAGATCTGTTCTGAGTTACCGCGATTGATTTAATTATATTAATTTTATCAGCATGACATAAGTCAAAAAAATCTTTAATAGTGCACATATGTAAATTAGGTGTGTCATGCCATGTATTAGGTAAAGTTTTTGTAACTGGCATTCTTCCTTTAAGCAGTAAACTCAATCTAACTTTCCAGTATCCAAAATTTGGAATAGAAACAATTGCATTTTTGCCTATTCTTAAAAGCTCATGCAAAACTTTTCTAGGTTTATAAAAAGCTTGAAGAGTTTGTGTTAAAATTACATAATCAAAAGATTGATCTGGGTAACTGATTAAATCTTTTTCAGCGTCACCTTCGACGACGGAAAGTCCTTTGCTTAGACTTTCTTTAACTTTTTCGTGGTCAATTTCAATGCCTCTAGCATCGATTTTTTTTTCTTTTTTTAAGTGAAGAAGAATACTCCCATCACCACAACCTACATCGAGAACTTTCGTAAGTGGTTTTATAAAATCTATTACTATTTTTGACTCTAATTTCATTTAAATTAAAAAACACATTGAAGTGATTTTTACCTCTTTAGCTGTTTATGTACGCTCGCAATTCGGTAAATCAGCGCAGATGATTTTTATCTTAGTCATAATTTATTGTCAATTTATTCAGTTTTATTGACTGTCTTATTGTTGTTTTTAAAAATTTTATAAGATTTATTTTTATAATCAGTATCAACCATAATAGCATTGTGTTAATTAAAAATAAAATCAGCAAATATTTATAAAAATATGGTTTTAAGATTTAAAAATTTTAATAATTTAAAGTATATAGGTGGATTATCTCAGATAAAAAATATTAAAGATCCAATAAAACTTTCTGCTAATGAATCTGCTTTAGGACCTTCAAAAAAAGCTATTACTGCATTTATAAAAAACAGCAAAAGGTTATCCAGATATCCAGATGGAAACTCAAATATTTTAATTCAGTCCATATCAAAAAATTTAAAATTAAATCCTAATAATATTGTTATTGGTAATGGCTCTGATGAAATTATAAGCTTGGCTTGCCAATTATTTTTAAAACCAAATGATGAGGTTATAGTTACAGAGTATAGTTTTTTAATGTACAGGATTTACGCCAAAATCCATGGTGGTAAAGTTATTATGGCAACAGAAGATGATTTTAAGGCAAATATAGATTCTATATTGGCGAAGGTAACTCCTAAAACTAAAATTGTTTTTTTGGCTAATCCAAATAATCCAACAGGAACATATCTGGATAAAAACGAAATGTTATTACTTAGAAAAAAATTACGTAATAATATTTTACTAGTAGTCGATGATGCTTATTTTGAATTTGTTATTAACAAGGATTATGTATCTGGTTTAGATTTGTTTAAAAGTTACAGCAATGTTCTAGTTACTAGATCTTTTTCTAAAATATATGGTCTTGCTAGTTTAAGACTTGGTTGGGGTTATGCGTCAAAAAATATCATTTCTGCAATGAAGCTTATTAAGCCCCCTTTTAATGTCAATTCAGCTGCACAAGTAGCTGGCGTAGAATCTTTAAATGATAAAAATTGGTTAAAAAAGAATATAGAACATAATAGTAAGTGGGCAGATATTTTTTTCGAAAATTTTGTAAATTTGGGAATTTTAACAAATATTCCTGTGGCGAACTTTTTCTTAATGCGTTTTGATAACAAAGAAATAAGCGCAGATAAAATTTATGATCAATTCATCAAATCTAAGATTATATTAAGAAAAATGAAGAGTTATGGATTATCCAATTCACTAAGAGTGACCATTGGAAACACTAAAGAAAATAGTTTATTTTTAAAAACACTAAATAAAATTTTTGATGTTTAATAAAATAACCATAATAGGACTAGGTTTAATAGGATCTTCGATTGCAAGAGCAATTAAAAAAAATCGTTTATGCAAAAGTCTAGTCGCTCACGATAAATCTAAGATAGTCTTAAAAAAAATCTTAAAACTAAAGATAACCAATCATACAGAACCAAATCTAAAAAAAAGTGTTCAAGATTCTGACTTAGTAATTATTTGTACTCCGCTTGGAACTTACAAGAATATAGTTTCTGTTATTAAAAATTACTTAAAAAAGACTTGTATTTTAACTGATGTTGGTTCGGCAAAAATTTTTGTAACTAATACGGTTAATAAATTAATTAATAAAAATACTATATGGATTCCTGCTCATCCAGTCGCTGGCACAGAACAAAGCGGCCCAGAAGCTGGCTTTGCTGATTTATTTAAAAATAGATGGTGCATCATAACTCCGGTAAGTAAAAAAAATCCAAACGCTTTAAAAAAATTAAATAATTTCTGGAAAAAAATTGGTAGCAAAGTTCAACACATGTCAGCTGAACATCATGATAAAGTTATGGCAATCACCAGTCATATTCCTCATTTAATAGCTTATAATATTGTAGGAACTGCAGCTAACCTTGAGCAAGACACAAAGTCAGAAGTGATTAAATATAGCGCCAGCGGATTTAGAGACTTTACTAGAATTGCATCTTCAGACCCTACTATGTGGAGAGATATTGCTCTTAATAATAGAAAACAAATTCTTCATATGTTAGAAAAATTTAATCTAGATTTAAGTAATTTAAAACGTGCAATTATAAAAAAGGATGGAAATAAATTATTTAAACTATTTTCAAAAACTAAAAAAATTAGACAAGCTATTATTAAAGCAGGTCAGGATATTAATAGTCCTAATTTTGGCAGGAAGAATTAGTCGTAAATTTCTTTTTCAAGTTTATTCATAAAATCATTCATGTCTAAACCTGGCTCAATTGGTTTTTTAAATTCAATGCAGATTTCTCCAGGAAATCTAAAAAAACTATCTCTAGGCCATACATCACCAGTATTTAATTTAACAGGTATACAGGGAACGTTGGCTTTTTCATAAATTCTTGAAACCCCCCTTTTCAAAGGAACTCTTTCATTATTTTTAATTCTTGTTCCTTGTGGAAAAATAATTAAAGGAGATGTTTCTTTATTAATAATTTTAGCTGTTTGCTCTAAAAAAATAAGGTGATCTTTAGTAACCTTCTCTCTCTGAATACCTATAAACCCTAATTTTTTTATACACCATCCATAAAAAGGAATCTTAAATAATTCAGTTTTAACAATAAAAATTGGAGCATTAAGCACGGCGTTAAAAACAAAAGTTTCACAAATTGATTGATGTGCAGAGGCTATAAAAAATTTTCTATCTTTTGGTATATTTTCTAATCCTTTAAATATTATTTTTGTATTAATAATAAATCTTACACAAAAAATAATATAAAAACCCAACATACGAGCTAACCATTGCATTGCCGTTCTCGGCATTATGAGAGTTGGTAAAGCTAATAATGTTGAAAAAAAAGAACCGCAGTAAGTTGCAAAATTAAATACCAGCGATCTTAAAAAGTGCATTTAATTAATCAAAGATTCCAATTTTTGTCTTTGTCTTATTACCTTGTATTTATTTTTATTAATCAAAATTTCCGCACAATAAGGTCTTGTATTATAGTTTGAAGCTAGAGATCGTCCGTAAGCACCAATATTATCAATACAAACATAATCTCCCTCATTAAGTTTTTGATATTTATTGTAAGTAATAAATGTATCTGAACTTTCACATACGGGACCAACAAACTCAGTATTTTTATTAATAGTCGAACTATTTTTTAACAAAGGATAAATTTGATGTTTTGCACCATATAGCGCAGGTCTGATTAGATCATTCATTCCAGCATCTATAATTATAAATTTTTTCCCTGGCGAATCTTTGAGGTAAATAACCTTTGATACTAATACTCCAGTATTGCCACAAATAGATCTTCCTGGCTCAAATATAATTTCTACATTATTTATTTTTTTAAATTTAAGAACAAGATTTGAGTATTGTTGTAGATTAAAGTTTTTCTCGGTATTTGAATAGGAAATACCAGTTCCTCCCCCTAGATCGATATATTTTAAATTTATTCCAATTAGATTAATTTTTTTATTAAAGTTTGAGAGTACATTTAAAACTTTTTTGAAAGGATTAATGTCCATAATTTGAGAACCAATATGAACACTAATTGCTTCAAATTTTATATATTCATAATGATATTGATTGTTAAATATTTCCAAACAAGCATTCATTGAAATACCGAATTTATTATCTTTTTTTCCTGTAGATATTTTTTTATTGGTTTTTGCTGAGATATTAGGATTAATTCTGATTCCTGTAGAGACAATTCTATTATTTTTTTTTGCAACTTTATTAATAGATCTTATTTCAGCCTCCGACTCTGCATTAATTAAGAGAATTCCTTTTTTAATTGCAAAATCTAATTCTTCTTCTGTCTTGCCCACTCCGGAAAAAACTATTTTTTTAGGAGTAATCCCAGCTTTTAGGGCAATTTTTAATTCACCAATTGAAACAACGTCGGCTCCAGAGCCAAGTTTTTTTAATTCAGAAATAAGTTTTAAATTTGAATTTGATTTTATCGAAAAGCAAATAATCGGATTAATTTTTTTGAAAGATTTTTTAAAATTGTTAAAATTAAATCTTAATTGATTTAGAGAATAAATATAAAACGGAGTTTTAATTCTTGTTGCTACTTTTGATATAGCTATATTTTCAAAAAATAATTTTTTATTTTTGAATTTTAGAAAATTCATTAAATGATTTTGATATCAATTTTAGTTTCTAAAGATTGTTTTTCAAAATTATTATTAAAAGATTGGTAAACTGGATTATTCTTTACTCCGCAAGAGGGCGTTAAAAATAATATTGATAATACTAATAAAATTCTAATCATTTAAACTCTTTTTGATATTTTTTTATCATTTTATTAACATTAAACGGTGATGTTCCGCCATAAGATTTTTTTGAATTAACTGAATTCTTCAAATCAAACATTTTTAAAACATCTTTTTCTACGCTTTTTTCAACTTTTTTTATGGTTAAAAAATCTAACTCATCAAGCGTTTGATTATTTTTTTCAGCAATATTTACAAGCGTTGCAGATTTTTTATGGGCATCTCTAAAAGACATTCCTCTTTTTACTAAATAATCAGCAAAGTCTGTTGCGGTAGTAAACCCTAATTTTGCAGCAGCCAACATTTTAGTTTTATTGGGTTTCATTCCATTTACTAATTCTGTGGCAAGCTGAATATTTAATAAAAGAGTATCGTATGAATCAAATACACACTCCTTATCTTCTTGCATGTCCTTAAAGTAGGCGAGTGGTAAACCTTTCATGGTGGTTAACATAGAAGAGAGTTGTCCAAATACTCTTCCAGTTTTGCCTCTAATTAATTCTGCAGAATCTGGATTCTTTTTTTGAGGCATGATGGAAGATCCCGTTAATAAACTGTCTTCGAGACTGATTAAATTTACAAGGTCTGAATTCCAAATAATAATTTCTTCAGCAAGTCTTGAAAGATGCACTGAGCACAAAGAGGCTATAAATAAGAATTCAATAGCAAAATCTCTATCAGAAACTGAGTCAATAGAGTTGTTAGTAGGTTTTTTAAATCCAAGTTTTTTTGAGGTAAAGTTTCTATCAATATTATATGAAGTCCCAGCAAGAGCCGCAGATCCTAATGGGTTTTCATTAATATTTTCTAAAAAATTTTTAATTCTTTTTTTATCTCTTTTAAACATTTCCACATACGCTAATAAATAATGAGAAAATAGTACCGGCTGTGCATTTTTAAGATGCGTAAATCCGGGCATAATTACATCAATATTTTTTTTAGCCTTATTTAAAAAACTTTTAATAAGCAGTGTTAAATTTTTATCAATAATGTTTGCAGATTTTTTTACCCAAAGTTTAAAATCTGTTGCTACCTGATCATTTCTTGATCTTGCTGTATGAAGAAATCCAGCATGGTCTCCTATAATTTCAAATAATCTTTTCTCAACATTAAGATGAATATCTTCATGTTCTGTTTTAAATTTAAATTTATTCTTTTGTATCTCTATTCTAATTTTTTTTAATCCAGAAATAATTTTTTTAGCAGATTCACCCTTAATAATTTTCTGCTTTGATAGCATCTCGCAATGAGCAATAGATGCATCAATATCCTCATTAAATAATCTTTTATCTATATCAATCGAAGAGTTAATTGATTGTAAAAGTTTCGATGTAGGTTTTTTAACTCTTGTACCCCACACTTTATTTTTATTTTCTTTAGTCATATTTTTAATAATATATAAAACTAAACTATGTTTTTTTTACGCAATTCTTTTAAATATCTGGTTTATTTATCCTGTTTATTATTATTTATTACTAATCACTCTTTATCACAACCCATTAAAGATCTTCCTTTTAAGAACATAGTTGTGCATGAGGCACCAAAAGAAATTATCGGTGAAGAATTTATAGATTTCTTAGGTAAAAAATTAAAATTTAATAAATTTGATCATCAAATAAATCTAATTAATTTTTGGTCTACCTGGTGTGTGCCATGCAAAGAAGAAATGCCCTCTATTGATAAATTAGTTGATGTTATGGGCAAAGATAAAATAAAAATATTTGCAATTAATCTTGAAAAAATAAATAAGAAAAAAACTGATAAATTTTTTAATGAGTTAAAAATTAAGAATTTTTCCACCTATTATGACCCAGAATATGTTTTGGCAAACAGAATTGGATTAAGAGGCTTGCCAACAACTTTAATTGTAGATCGCAACGGCAAAGAAATAGCAAGAGTTATAGGCTCGATCAACTTTGCTGATGAAAAATTTATTAGTTGGTTAAAAAATCTGTAGGCTTATTTTTTATGAAAATAAAATAAAGTCATTAAAACAACTATAGCAACAAACTGAGCAACAACCCTTAACTGCATTAATTTATTACTCTTTCTTTTATCATCAATGTTACTACCAAGGAAAAATGATTTTAATCCACGCATAAGAATTACGGTAACAACAATCAACGCAACTATTGCAATAATACGACTTAAATCTGACATTGAAAAATAATTATCATAAAATGATTAAAATTATATAAAATAAAATATTAATGAAATTAATTAAAGAAAACATATTTTTAAAGGCAACTTCTTTACCGCAAACATCAGCTAAAGCAAATTATTTAACAGTTTTTTGTCATGGATATGGTGCCGATGGAAAAGATTTAATTAATATTGGAAATTATTGGCAAAGATTTTTACCAGATTTTTATTTTACCTCACCCGACGCACCAAACGTTTGCTCAGTAAACCCAGGAGGATTTGAATGGTTTGACCTTATGAGTCATGACGCTAAAAAGATTAATTTAGAATTAGAAAATTCAATATTTAAATTAACCGAGTTTATTAATATAAAACTCAAGGAATTAAATTTGGATTATTCAAAGTTGTTTTTGGTAGGGTTTAGTCAAGGAACGATGATGTCATTACATTATGCATTAACAAATTCTAATAAGATTGCAGGGGTAATTGGTTATTCAGGAAAGATTTACGATTCTATTTTTTTAGAGCAGAATATTAAAGCTAAACCTTCAATTTTTTTGATGCATGGGGATAACGATAGTATTGTTCCTTTAGAAGAAATGATGGAGGCTAAAAATTTTTTATTGAAAAATAAATTTAATTTAAAAACTAAAATTTTTAAAGGTTGCGGTCATTCTATTCCAGTAGAAGGATTAAGTTTAGGTCTAGAATTTATTAACATTAATAAAAAATAATTATTTTGATTATAAATAAAACTGATATATTAATTATATATTAAATGATTATTACAGAATCTAATTTAGTACCCTTGGATAAGTGCCCAGCTCTTGTCTTGAACGCAGATTACAGACCATTAAGTTATTACCCTTTATCTTTATGGTGCTGGCAAGATGTTGTTCGGGATGTCTTTTTAGACAGAGTGACAATCGTTTCCGAATATGATCGCGAAATTAGAAGTCCTTCTTTTTCTATGAAATTACCAAGTGTAATCTCATTAAAGAAATATATAAAACCTTCGGAGTTTCCAAATTTTACAAGATTTAATGTTTTTTTAAGAGATAGATTTTCTTGTCAGTATTGTGGTGATAGTAAAAATTTAACTTTTGATCATGTAATACCACGATCAAGAGGAGGAGTTACTTGTTGGGAGAATGTAGTATCTGCTTGTTGCACATGTAATGTAAGAAAAGGCGGTAAACTTCCTCATGCAAGTGGAATGATTCCAAAAATAAAGCCATATCGTCCAACAGTAGAAGAATTACATGATAATGGAAAATTTTTTCCACCAAATTTTTTACATCAAAGTTGGTTAGATTATTTATATTGGGACGTTAAGCTTGAAAGTTAATATTTTTTTGAAATAGCTATAGCTAGTTTAGAACTATTCTTTATCACGATATCTAAAATAGAATATAAACCATCATTATTTGCACCTAAACTTTCAGCAGTATTTTTGTGCTCAAGTTCCTCTTCTCTAAATTTAATAAATTTTTCTTTCAGTTCTTTTTCTTCTTTGTAGTCTTTAGATAAAATATCTATCTGCTCTCCATAATGACCACCAATAACTTCTTCAACAGCAGAAGTGCATAAAGCTGTAGCTTTTTTTCCAAGTAAGGCAGTACCAAAACCAAGGGCTGTACCAAGAACATCCCATAAAGGAAGTAAAACTGTGGGTCTAACTTTCCTTTCAATAATTTGATTTTCAAAAAATTCTAAATGTTCTAATTCGTGATCACGCATGTCCTTGATAGTATTTTGTAATTCTGGATCTTTATTAAAAAGTTGAAGAGCTTTTAATTGTCCCTCATATATTTTTATAGCACCGCGTTCGCCAGCGTGATTAACTCTGATCATCTCTGCTATTTGCTCGTTTTTTTTGTCCATGAGAATGTTATATAATATAAAATTGAAAGAATTAAAGACATAATCATATTAATTGAGGCTAAAGATAAACCAAATAATTTAAAGTCCACGTCTTTACATGATGGGGCCAACTTACTTTGTAATTCTTTTAAAAGAATATCTTTCGACATATTTTTGCTAACTTCTGTTTTGCAGCTAGATAGTTCATTAATCAATCCATTTTCAATTCCAACGTGATATCCAGCAAGAAAAAAACTTACTATGGACGTTAAAATTATTAAAACCATTAATTGATTTTTCCAATTATTTTTTAAAAAAAATAAAGCAGAGAGTAATAAAATTAAATAATAGGGGTAGCGTTGATAAATACAAAGAGCGCAAGGTTTGACTTTTAGAATATACTCAATAAATAATGCTGAGAAAATAATAAAAAGATTGATTACAAAGATGTATATAAAAAATTTATAAATTATATTTTTCAAGCAATAAAATACTGTGGAAATTTAATATAAAACAAATACATTCCTGCAATCACAATAGCAAAGCTTCCAATTATCCAAATTAAAAAAGTTGAGAATTTTTTATCAATTTGTTCTTGAATCTTAGGCCCAAATTTTGAAAAAAAATAAGCTAATAAGAAATATCTAGATCCTCTCGTAAATAAAGCTGTTGCAGCAAACAAAGGAAAGTTAAAATGAACGAAACCACTAGCTATCGCAAGCAAGTTAAAAGGAAGAGGCGTAAATCCAGAGATAAATAATATGAAAGCAAAAGCTATCATTGTGCTTTTTTTATAAAAAATAGCTAAGAATTTTTTTGGATCGTCTACACCTGAAAGTTCAAATATGTGTACACCTAATTTATTGAACATAAAACTTCCTATAGCGTAAGCAACAATAGCTCCTAAAAATGCAGCTACAGTTGCAATCATGAAAGTTTCATACCATTTTTTTGGCTTGGCAATTGACATCGGGATTACAATTGCATCTGAAGGAAAAGGAAAGAATATATTCTCTAAAAAACACCAAACAGCCAAAACATACTTTGCAAATTTATGACCTGCTAGATTTATAAGTTTATTTAGTAAATTTTTTAGCATTAGCTTGTCATATATAATTGAATTTATATAATTAAAAAATAAAATTTAAATTTTATATTAAACAATTTCCTCTATCTTTAGTGATTTTGGCAGAATCTTTCTATGTAGAGGTTGGTATTGCTCGGTTTTTAGAGAATCTTATCAGATTAATCATAAAAAATATTTTATTATCTGATTACCTCTTGAGATTTTAATAAAAATTAGTTTTATTTAAGTAAGAAATAAAAATAAGATTTGCGGAAGTGATGGAACGGTAGACATGATAGACTCAAAATCTATTGCTCGTAAGAGTGTGAGGGTTCAAATCCCTCCTTCCGCACCAATTAAAAAAAATATTTTATTATAAAAAAGATTATTAATAATAAGATTAGACTTACTATGGATAAAATATTTAAATATTTTTCTATAAAATTTTTTATACTTTCTCCGTACTTCCAAATCAAAAAGCTTATTGCTAAAAAACGAATTGACCGTGATATGAAGCTACCTACAATAAATATCCAGAAATTAAACTGAACAAAACCACTACCAATAGTTAAAAGTTTGTAAGGAAGAGGAGTGAATGCATAAAAAAAAACAATCCAAAATTCCATTTCTTTTGTAATTGAATTTGTGAATGTAATAAAGGATTCTTGATATCCATATAAACTTATAACTTTTGCTCCGATTGTATCGTAAAAAAAATATCCTAAATAATATCCCAAGGCACCACCAAGCACTGAAAATACAGTTACAAAAAAACCAATGGCCATTGCTTTATGTCGTTTTACTAATTGCACAGGAATCATTAATAAAACAATTGGAATTGGAAAGACGCTACTTTCAATAAAACTTATAAAATATAAAAATTTTTCAGATTGTTTTTTAGAGCAGATAGATAAAATTTTATTATATAAAGATCTCATTTTCAAAAGGTTATATATTTAATTTTATTATTAGCATCCAAAATAACTATTGTAGAATAAATAGCTTAAAAAAGTAGAATAAGAGTTATGCAGATTTCAAATTTTAATAGTTTAAATGAAATATTTTTTTTGCAATGCGAAAAATATCAAAAAGAAGATCATTTATTATTTAATAACTTAAATTTAAAAAAATTTCAGACATATACTTGGTCTGATACCAAAAATAACGTTTTAAAACTTGCAAAATTTCTAAATGAAAAAAATATTAAAAAAAATGATCGAGTATTACTAGTCTCAGAGAATAGACCCGAATGGTTAATTGCAGATCTTGCAATATTACTAAATTCAGCAATTACAGTCCCAAATTATACCACATATACCGTAAATGATTTTGCATTTACAATTAATGACTGCAAGCCTTCAGGATTAATTGTTTCAAGTTCTCAGTTATTAAAAAATATTTTATTTGCTGCAAAAAAAATTAATTACAATTTTAATTTTATAATTCTTTTAAATCAAACCAGCGAAAGTCTTACAGACAATGTTATTAATTTTTCTGATGTTATAAAAAGAGAAAATGATTTTGAAGAAATAGAAATATTTTTTAAAGAGATTAATAAAAATTTAACAAGAAAAGATCCTGCTTGTATTATTTATACTTCTGGCACACAAGGAACGCCAAAGGGAGTGGTATTATCACATGGCGGTATTTTAAAAAATTGCGAAGGTGCTTTGGAGTTTTTATATTTTATTAAAGACCAACAAAATACCTTTCTTACTTGGCTGCCACTATCACATTCTTACGAACACACAGTTCAATTTGTTCAATTAAGCCTAGGTGCAAAAATATTCTATTCTGAAAGTTTAGATAAATTATTAACTAATTTAAAAATTGCAAAACCAACTATCATGACTGCAGTGCCAAGGTTTTATACAAATCTTGTTAATAAAATTAAAATTAATTTACAAAATCAGAGTAGTTTTAAAAAGATGATTTTTAATAAAACATTAGAATTAGGTGAGAAAAAATTATTATTTAAAAAAATGAGTTTTTTTGAAAAGTTTATTAATTTTTTATTAGAAATAATTGTTAGAAAAAAAATTAAGTGTCAATTTGGTGGAAAAATAAAAGCTTTTATATCTGGAGGAGGTCCTCTTGATTATAATGTTGGGATATTCTTAAATTCTTTAGGCTTACCAACATTGCAAGGTTATGGACTAACTGAGGCTTCGCCTGTTGTTAGCTGTAATTCAATTGATAAAATTAAAGTAGATACAGTTGGAAAAATTTTTAAAGATGTAGAGGTTAAAATAGCTAAAGATGGAGAGATTTTAGTTAAAGGTGAGAATATTATGCTCGGATATTGGAATAATAAAAATGAGACTGAAAAAATTTTAAGAGATAATTGGTTATATACAGGAGACATAGGAGAAATCGATAAAGAAGGATATTTAAAAATTACTGATAGAAAAAAAGATATTATTGTCAATGCCGGAGGAGACAATATTGCTCCAAGTAAAATAGAAAATTTATTAGCAAATTATCCTGAAGTTATTCAAAGCTATATTTATGGCGATAAAAAAAATTATTTAGTCGCGCTAATTGTTGTCACAAAAGAGCTTGAAGATAGAAAAAATAAAATACGATTTATTGTTGAGAAAGTTAATAATGAACTGAGCATTATTGAAAAAATTAAAAAATTTATAATTATTGATGATCCATTTACTATCGAGAATGAAATGTTAACTCCGACGATGAAAATACGAAGACACCAAGTAAAAAATATTTTTGGAGATCAATTAGAAAAGCTTTATTTTTAATTTGGTGCACTCGAGAAGATTCGAACTTCTGACACCAAGTTTAGGAAACTTGTACTCTATCCAGCTGAGCTACGAGTGCATTAAAGTAAAATATAAATAATATTTAATGTAAAAAAAATATTAAAAAACTATTGTAAACCAATAAAATTTGAATCAAAAAAAATTAATTCATTTTTAAAAATTTTGTCCACAAATAACAATTTGACTTAGTAAACGATATGTTTTTAAGTATTTGTAAATGCGAATCACTTAAATTATTTAAGTGATAATTAACGTAAAGGGAGAAAAAAATGGCTAAAAGAAGAAAAGCAGCTAAAAAAACTTCTAAGAAAAGAAAAGCTTCTAGAAGAAAACCAGCTAAGAAAGCAAAAAAAAGAAGAAGATAGTTTTGTAAGTTTTCAAGAAAAACGCTCTTCAAATTTTTTGAAGGGCGTTTTTTTTATATAGGCTCTGCAGTTACAGCCTCTTTCTTACCAAGAGCTTTATCTAATTTCTTTTTAGCATCCTCATTAGTAAGTTGCATTCCAATCGCCACCTCTCCTAATAAACGATCATAAGCTTTTTCAAATAATTGTCTTTCACTATAAGATTGATCAACTGGTATTTCACTATTTTTATTTAAATCTCTTACCACTTCTGCAATTTGATAAATTTCACCAGAGTTAATTTTTTGATCATATTCTTGAGCTCTTCTGCTCCACATAGTTCTTCTAATTTTTGGTTTTCCTTTTAAGATAGAGACTGCTTTATTAATTTGGTTTACGCTTGATATAGGTCTTAAGTTTCCCTGTTGGTTAACAGGAATTGTTAAAATTAATTTATCTTTAGTTACCTGGATTTTATAATAAGTCATTTCAATATCTGCAATCACACTGCTTTCAATTGCAACAATTTGACCAACACCATGTTTTGGATAAATAACGTGATCTTTAACTTTATAAATTTTTTTATCAGATTCTTGTTTTGTAACTTTTGTAATTATAATTTCAGCTGCAGCATTTTGAGATGCGGTTAGAGGTTTTTGTTGTGAAGTGGGCTGTTGTAAAATTTTTTTTGTTTCTGGATTTTTAGGTCTTCCACGTTTTCCTTTAGGTTTAATCTCTACTGGAGGTATATCTTTTTTTTGAATCTCTTTTTTAGGAATTTCTTTTTTAAATGGTTTTTTTTCTAACTTAATTTTTTTGTTCTTTTTAATATTAGATTCTTTTTTCTTATCTTGTGATTTTTTATTTTTTAAGATTTTTTTTAGAAATTCCATGGCGCTTAATATAGCATCCGATTAGTTAATACAAGCTTACAAGATTATTTATTACCGGAGCCAGGTTTATCACTAAAGTACTTTTCAAGCTTGTTAGGTATATTTTTAAATTTATCGGCATCAGGCAATGGATCTTTTTTTTTATTAATATTAGGCCATTTTGCAGACATCTCTTTATTTAGCACTACTAATTTTTCAGTATTTTTATTTGTGTCAGGCTCGATAGCGTTGATAGGACATTCTGGTTCGCAAACACCGCAATCAATGCACTCATCTGGATTAATCACTAACATATTTTCGCCCTCGTAAAAACAATCTACAGGACAAACTTCAACGCAATCAGTGAGTTTGCATTTCACGCAATTGTCATTCACTACATATGTCATTTATGAATTTATAAGAATAAATTATTTTTAATAATATTATTATTATCTTTAAAAATACAGAGTATTATTTAACTGTTTAAAGATAAATTTTTTAGAGAAGCAAAAGGGTTGTTAACATTCTTTTTAATATTATCTCTTTTAATTTTTTTCTTATCTTTATGTTTAAAATCATAACTAAATATATCTTTGTTCTTATCTGTCTTCTTGTAATTCATTAATTTTAATAATTTTTCAAAATCCTCTTTTCCACATCCTAAAAGATTGAGCATTTCAGAAGATATAGAGAATTGATTATTATTTGTTGAGCTTAAGATTTTTATAAAAAGTTTTTCTAACATATCAACTCTGACTATATAATTTTCAAAAGTTTCAAATCCACATATTAATAAAAATTCTTTATTCTTTGTTTCAAAATTCTTTAAAAAATTTAATCCAAAAGTGGGACACTTTTCTCTTAGAGTTTTATTATTAAAACAATTCCAAAGAATTATTTTTAAGTTTACAGCTTTAGGCTTAATCATTAGGGGCTGATAGATGTGATATCTTCCAATTTTTATTCCAATTTTTTTAATATTAGCTCTTTGCTCTTTATCTAAGCTCTTTAGTAAATCTTCGGCATCCAATCTTTTTAACACTCCATGGTTTTCAAATAGCCTAAAACACAAAGCTCGAGCATAGCTATTTTCTAAATTAATTTTTGAAGTTTTTATTAAATCATTAAGATGAAGATTCTTTTCTTTATCAATCCACTTTTCTAAATAATTTTTTAATTCAGTTTGTTCATCTACATCTAAAGAGTCATCAATTAATAATTTTATTTTTGGATTTAAATAATCTTTCCCAGGAATAATTGTTGCAATAGGGTTTTCTTTCCAGAATATTTTAAAATCCTCTTTTAATTGAAGCGCAGCAGATTCAATATTTTCTTTAATAATATTATTAATTCTTTTTTTTAATTCCTCCGCAACCCCTTGACGAGCGGCCTTTTTTATAGATTTGATGTCTGTTTGTAGAGCTGTACTTGAAAAATCCAAGTTAAGTCTTAAACCTTTAATAGTACCAATAAATTGTTTATCAATGATTACCTCATCTTTTTCTGAAATTTTAGTTTCTAATTTTGCATCTTGCTTTAAGTGTTTAGAGAGAATGCTTATTCTTCTATCAATGAAACTTTTTGATAATTCTTCATGTAATTTTGCAGAAAGTTTATCCTCAATATCTTTTGTTTTGGCTATCCAGTAATCACTATTTTCAACCCAATTTTTTTTATACGAAACATAAGCCCAAGTTCTTACATGGGAGATTCTATTTGCAATCGTATCAATATTTCCAGATTCATTGTCTAGACCACTTAATTGTGCGCGCATCCACTCATTAGGTATCTTTCCCTTATCAGAAACTAAGAATTCAAAGACTTTTTTAACAATATCAATGTGTTCGTTATAAGAACTTTTTGTAAAATCTGGTATCTGGCAACACTCCCATAAAGTAGAGAGATTATTGTTTTTATAATCAGTTTTAATTAGATTATTTTTTACTATTAAAGTTTTTAATACATTTTCATCTAATAAGTCTTTGTTTCTTAAAAGACTGTGATCGTAGGTTTTTTGATCAAGACTATTCAAAAGACTTCCTATGCTTGAAAAATCTAAATTAGAATTTCTCCAATAAATATTTATAACACTATCAAACTTATGATTTTCTAATCTATCTATTTGTTCAGGACTTAATTCATCACATTTCCCAGTGATGCCAAAAGTTCCATCATTCATGTATCTGCCAGCACGTCCAGCAATCTGACCTATTTCTGTTAAACGTAGATGTCTATTTCGTCTTCCATCAAACTTATTAAGATTATTAAAACTGATGTGATCAATGTCCATATTAATTCCCATTCCAATTGCATCTGTTGCAACAAGAAAATCAACATCACCAGATTGATATAATTCAACTTGAGCATTTCTTGTTTTAGGACTTAAAGATCCCATAACTATTGCTGCACCGCCTCTTTGTCGTCTAACAAATTCTGCAAGGGCATAAACTTCATCTACAGAAAAAGCGATAATAGCTGTCCGACCAGGGAGTCTAGATATTTTTTTATGACCAGAGTAAGAAAGTTTAGAAAATCTTTCTTTAAATATAAATTCAACTTCTGGAACAAATTTTTGTATTATATTTTGCATAATGTTAGAGCCGAGAAACATTGTTAACTTATCTCCTCTCATATTTAATAAACGGTCGGTAAAGATATGACCTCTTTCAGGATCAGCGCACATTTGAATTTCATCTATTGCCACAAATTCAGCATTAATATCGAGAGGCATGGATTCAACTGTACATAAAAAATAATCTGCATAAGGAGGAATGATTTTTTCTTCGCCAGTTATTAAAGCAACTTTTTCAACACCAACTTTTTGAATACATTTTTCATAAACTTCCCTTGCAAGTAAACGAAGTGGGAGTCCAATAATTCCAGAACCAAACTGAAGCATTCTTTCAATTGCAAAATGAGTTTTGCCAGTATTTGTTGGACCCAGAACAGCAACAATGTTTTTTTCTGAAAAAGACATTTTTAGTATTAAATTTTTTTCAAGATACTACCTGTTGTTATTAGCCAAGAACAAAGCAGGCATAAAATATGACCGAATCACTCGAAAAAATGTTCTCATTTTTGTAAATATTTTTAATTATAATTTTTTAATACGCTTAATACACAATAGTGGCAATTTAGATTTTGAATATATTTTTTTAATAGTTTCTTTTATTCCCATTATAACTACTTTTTTTCTAGCACCAAAAGCATGTACTAATTTTTTATTATTTACTGCAATTGCAACATGTCCTTTCCAAAATAATAAATCTCCCTTCTTAATTTTTTTGATACTAACTTCTTTTTTAAAAAACTTTTTTTGATCCTTAGAATCTCGTGGACAATATATATTATTAAATTTTAATAATTCTTGCACCAAAGCAGAACAGTCTACTCCTTTAGGACTGTTACCACCCCATAGATATTTAGTATTGAGATATAATTTAACATTATCAAGAAAATGTTTTGTTTTAAAATTTATAGGTTTAGCATTTTTTTTTAAAATCCATCCAGTCGATGTTTGAATAAAATTATTTTTATTATCTAAAATAGATATCTTTGAATTAAAAAATATTTTTTTATTTGTTTTATATTTGTTATTTGGCTTTTTATATAGGTTGCAGTCTTTAGAGATAATTTTGTATATTTTTTTTCTTTTATCTAAATGTAAATCTTTTGCTTCAATAAAACCTTTATATTTGTCATAAGTTTTATATCCTTTATAAAATCTTCCAAATTTTTTTTGAGTTAGAAATTTTTCCCCAAAAAGAATTTGGGTCACAATCTCAGATTTTTTATTATTTCTTTTGTAAATATTTGCGATGGGGCTTTTGACTGTAAGCAGCATATTCTTATAGATCCTTTATGACAATAACAGATATTTCTGTTATAACTAAAATATATTTTTAGATTTAATTATTTTTTAGGAGCTGCCGGAGCCGGTTCTTTTTTTTGTTCAGTTTGTTTCTTTTTAGCGTCTGCTTCTAGTTTTTTTAATTTAGCAATTGCTGCATTTTCTTCTTCTAGCGTAACAATCCCATCTTTATTTGTGTCGGTATTATCAAATCTTCCTGCAGCATCTTTTAAAGGATTTGCATAAAATTCATCTTTTGTAATTTTTCCATCACCATCTTTATCTATGCTACTGAATATTTTTTCTAATTCTTTTTTATTTGCATCTAAATAATCTTGTCTCTTTAATGGAAAAGGAGAATTTTGAGCAGAAACCGTATTGCAGATTAGCAGAGCTAAAATAGCTGATGATAATATTTTTTTCACAAGCGAGGTATATGCCCCAATGTTATTTCTGTAAATCATTTTTTATCAATCTTAATAGTTTTGTTTATCCAAATAATCAGAAGCAGAACTGGAATTCCAATGATAGCAGTGAATATGAAAAATGTTGGATATCCAAACAAGCTTACAAAACCACCCGCATAACCAGCTATCAGTTTAGGCAAAAATAACATTGCCGAACTAAATAGTGCATACTGAGTTGCGGTAAATTTTACTGAAGTTAGCGCCGAAAGATAAACAATAAAAGTGGCTCCCGCAAAACCGCTCGCAATATTATCTGCGGTAATGACAAATGCTAAAATTTTAACATCAGCAGTAATAAGTGCTAGCCAAGCAAATAATAGATTACTCAATGCTGAAATTAATGCACCAATAAATAAAGATCTCATTACTCCTAAATGAACTGAAGCAAGGCCACCAATAATGCCACCAGCAATAGTAGCTAGTGTTCCAAAGAATTTTGAATAGGTAGCTATTTCTGCAATTGAAAAACCTTTCTCTATGTAAAAAACATTGGCCATTACTCCCAAGACTACATCTGAAATTCTATACAAACCTATTAGAAGTAGAATTGACGTTGCCTTTGATCCGTATCTTTTTAAAAAATCTAAAACAGGTTTTGCGTAAGCATTTTTTGCAGATTCTTTGTTAATAAATTTTACTTTGATTAACAAAAATATAATTAAAGCAAATGTAAAGAGGCAAAAAATAATTTTAATAAATTCATTTAGAAAATTAATAATAGGGTCTTTGCTATTAAATAAATCTTTAAAATATAAATAGCATAAAATAAATCCTGCCAAAGAAAATAAAAAAGCAATGAAGAATTTAATTTTTTGATTAGATTTTTTTTCAATATTTCTTTTTATTTTTGGCTCAGAAGAATAAAAAACAGTTAGGACTCCAAATAACATAAGCAATGCCATTATTTGATAAACCTGCTGCCATACCTTTTGATTATAAATTTCTGTTCCTAAGAATGATGCAATCCATAAGCTTCCAGCACCAGCAACAATCATCGCTATTCGGTAACCAGTTAAATACATAGAAGATAATGCTCCTTGTAGATTTTTTGAAGCAGACTCAATTCTAAAGGCATCTAACACGATGTCCTGAGTTGCGCTTGAGAATGCAATAAATATTGCTCCTATAGCCGTGCATATCAAAGAAGTTTTTGGATCTGTAAAAGAAATAAAAATTAACGACAGGATTATCATTAATTGTGACAACAGTAGCCAACTTCGTCTGTGTCCTAACTTTCCTAATATCGGTAATTTTAAATTATCAACGATAGGCGTCCATATAAATTTAAAAGAATATGCAAAACCAACCCAGCTAAATAAAGTTATTGTTGCTCTATTTACTCCAGCCTTAAATAACCAAACAGACAATGTCGAAAAAATTAGAAGAATAGGCAGACCGGCTGCAAAGCCAAGAAATAACATTCTTACCGATTTAGGATTTAAGAGCGGACTTAAATAAGAAAATGCCATCAACAGGTAATTTATTTTTTTTTATTGAGAATATAAAGAAAACTATTTAAGCGTACTTAAATATGCAATTAGACTTGCTCTCTCTTCATCTTTTACAATGCCAGCAAAAGCCATTTTAGTTCCTTTAATATAATCAGCGGGCTTATATAAAAATGCATTTAATTCTTCAACTGACCAAGCTTTTCCATGAGCAGTAAGTGCAGATGAATATTTAAATTCTGGATGTGAACCAGATTTTTTACCAACAATCCCCCACATTGGAGGGCCAATTTTTATTGCCCCGCCACTTACATTAGTGTGACAAGCTGCACATTTCTTAAATGTATTCTCGCCAGCAGCAACATTTGCCGTTGCTAATAAAACTTTTATATCTGCTAATTTTTCCTCTTTTTTTGGCTCACCTTTAGCAGCGCTTTTTGTTTCTACTACACCTTCAATTTTGTAACCTGGTGTTTCAGGTTTTTTTACATGATAAATAGAATCTGCAATTTGATTTAAACCAAGTAATAATAAAGCAACAATTAGCACCGCTGCAGCAATTTTATTAAATTCAAAACTGTCCATATTCTAGTGATTTTTATAATCTAAATTGTATAACATCATAATCTTTAAAGTAAAAAAAACTTTTTAAAATCTATTTTATGCGTCTTACAGTCGCATAATTTTTATTATGAACAATACAGTTATTTTTATTCCAAGCCATTTACGAGCAAACAGATTACCCAATAAACCGTTATTGTTAATTAATAATAAACCTATGATTGTTCATTGTTGGCAGAGAGCAGTCGAGAGTAAAATAGGAGATGTATATGTTGCAACAGCAGATGAAGAAATTGCAAAAGTTATAAAAGATGTTGGTGGAAAAAGTATTTTAACTAGCAAAGAACACAAAACAGGCTCTGATAGAATTTTTGAAGCCATAGAAAAAAATTTTTCTAAAAAACCAGAAAATATTATTAATCTACAAGGAGATATGCCAAACATTAACCCTTTAGCAATAAAACTATTAGATAAATTTATGAAGAATAACTCTTATCAAATAGCAACTCTTGCAACGACATTAAATTCTAAAAAAGATTTGACAAATAAAAACATTGTAAAAGTTGAAACTAAAAAAGAAATGCAAATAAATAATTTTGATAATGTATTAGATTTTTTTAGATTAAAAAATAGTAATGAAGTTAATTTTTATTATCATCATGTTGGTATTTATGGTTATCGATACGAAATATTAAAAAAATTTATTTCTTTAAAAAGAAGTGATAATGAAATTAATAGAAGCCTAGAACAAATGCGCGCAATGGATAACAATATATCGATAAGCGTCGGTTTAACAGATTCTTATCCCTTAGGAGTAGATACTATTGAAGATTTAGAAGAAATAAGAAATATTATGAAAAATGGCTAATAAAATAATTATACAAGGAGAACAGGGTGCTTATTCGCATTTAGCGGCAATAAAAATTTTTAAAAATCCTGCTATGATATGCTGCAAGACCTTTGAAGATGCTTTTATTAAAACTAAAAGCATTAAAAATAGTAAATTATTAATTCCAATTGAAAATTCTATAGCGGGAAGAGTTGCAGACGTTCATTATTTATTATCTTCTTCTAGATTGAAAATAGAAGGGGAACATTTTCAAAGAGTTGAACACTGCTTATTAGGATTAAAAGATGCCTCTATTAAAAAAATAGAAACTGTAAGAAGTCATGCGCAGGCTATTGGGCAGTGTAAGAAAAATATTCATAAATTAAAATTACAGCCTATTGTAGCCGCTGATACTGCTGGCTCTGCAAAATATATTTCCGAACATCAAATAGAGTCCGAATCTGCGATCGCCTCAGCGCTTGCTGCAAAGATTTATGGATTAAAAATTCTGAAGAAAAATTTTGAAGATTTAAAAGGCAATGTTACAAGATTTTTAATCATGTCTGCTTCGACAAGATCAAAACCATATAAAAAAAATAAGAAATATATTATTTCTTGTATTTTTCGCTTAAAAAGCGTGCCCTCTGCATTGCATAAGGCTTTAGGAGGTTTTGCTGAGAATAAAGTTAATCTTACAAAGCTTGAAAGTTTTTCAACTGGAAATTCTTTTAAGCAGGTAAGTTTTTATCTTGATATTGAGGGGCATATTGAAAATTTAGCAGTAAAAAAAGCTCTAACTATTTTAAAAAAACATACTGAAAAATTAGATATTTTAGGTGTTTATTTTGCTAATTCATTTAGATATTAAAATTATTATAGCTGTCGTTTTTTTTTAATTATCTTGTTATAATATTTTGGGAGATTGGTGGCAGGTGGAGGTTACGCTAATCCGGTCAGGTCTGAAAAGAAGCAGCCGTAACGATAATTTTTCAGGTTGTCCTCAGTCTCCCGTTTTTTATGGAAAATAATCGTAAAGGTTTATCATTAAAGTATCGACCACAAAGTTTTGATGAAGTTATTGGTCAAGACGTAATGGTGCAGATTATTAAAAATGCGATCAAGATGGATCGTATTCCTAACGCTTATTTATTAACAGGAATTAGAGGCGTTGGTAAAACAACGACCGCAAGAATAATTGCAAAAGCCATCAACTGTAAAAATTCTGAAACTCTAGAAAAAAAGTGCGAAGGGTTTTGCCACTGTGAAGCTATAACAAATTCAAATCATATCGATGTTTTAGAAATGGATGCTGCTTCTAAAACTGGAATTGATGATATTAGAGAATTAATTGATTCTGCTAAATATTATCCGACTAGCGCTAAGTATAAAGTTTTCATCATTGATGAGGTTCATATGTTATCAAAACAAGCATTTAATGGGTTACTTAAAACTTTAGAAGAGCCACCTCCACATCTTAAATTTATTTTAGCAACCACTGAGGTTAAAAAAATACCATTAACTATTATTTCAAGATGTCAAAGATTTGATCTTAGAAGAATTAAACTTGAAGAAATGATTTCTTTCTTAAAGAAAATTTCTGAGAAAGAGAAAGCAAAAATTAATGAAAAAGCTTTAATATTAATTGCTAAAGCATCAGAGGGTTCAGTAAGAGATGCGTTGTCTATATTAGATCAGGCAATCTCCACATTTAATGTTTTAGGCGAAGAAATAAACGAAACATCAGTCAGAACCATGTTAGGCATAGCAGACCGTTCAAGGATTATTGATCTTGTACGTTTTGTAATTGATGGCGATAAAGCAAAAGCTCTTGCAGACGCACAAGAAATATTTGATTTGGGAGCAGATTCAAAATTAGTTTTGCAAGATATGCTTGAAGTTGTTTATTTAATTTCTAGAAGTAAAAGTTTTGGCAAAATTGAAAACGATCTAACAGTTTCAGAATCTGAATCTGATTTAATTTTTGAACTGTCTAAAAATATTGATTTTTCTTATATTTCAATGATCTGGCAATTCATCCTTAAGGGAATAGAAGAATTAAGTTTTGTTCCAAACCATTTTCTCTCTTTTCAAATGTTAATTATGAGGCTAGTCCATTTAAAAGATTTACCAAGCCCAGAGCAAGTCATTGAGGATGCTTTAAACTCAGATACGCGTGGAATAGCAGATTCTAATGAGAAAAAAGATGATTTTAATGAAATCAACCCTGGAACAATAATTAACAAGCAAGCTTCAGCAAAGACACAAATCAAAAGCATTATACAAGAAAAAGCAGAGGACATTGATCGCAATCCAAAAATTTTAGAAAAAAAACAAGAAGTTGAAAAGCTTGAGATAATTAATTCATTTGAAAAATTAGTACAAATTACAAATGATAAAAAAGAAATTGAATTAAAGTTTGATTTAGAAAGAAATGTTCGAGTTGTAAAATTTGAGACTGGAAAAATCGATATTTCGTTTAATGAAAAATTATCTAAAAATTTTGTAAGATCTTTAACTGAGAAGCTCAAACTGTGGACAGGTGAAAGATGGATTATTTCTTTATCAAAAGAAACAGGTAAAAATACAATTTTTGAGAATAAAGAAACTCATAAAAAAAAATTATTACAAGAAGCGCTTGAAAGTGAAGTTTATAAAAAGATAAAAGAAAGTTTTCCAGATGCAGAACTTAATGAAGTAGAGGAGATTAAGTAATGGATTTTGGTGGCATGTTAAAAAAAGCTCAAGAGATGCAACAAAAAATGATGGAAGCAAAAGCCTCATTAAAGAATATTCAGGCTGAAGGAGTTGCAAATAATGGAGCGGTGAAAGTAATTCTGAACGGCAATCATGAGATGATCAAAATAGATATTGATCCAAAGTTAATGACAGAGGAAAAAGAAATTTTAGAAGATTTAATTGTTATAGCCACTAACAATGCTAAAAAAGAAATTGAAGTTAAATCATCAGAGGAAATGTCAAAAATAACTGGTGGTTTAAAATTGCCTCCTGGATTTAAACTTCCTTTCTAGTAATGAAAAATAATTCCCATCCAGATTTAGAAACATTAATGTTTCTAATTGCAAAGTTGCCAGGTTTAGGACCAAAGTCTGCAAGACGTATTGCTCTTTATCTTCTTAAAAACAGAGACAATATTATGAAGCCATTATCTGGCGCTTTAGACAAAGTTTATCAAAATGTTGCTCGTTGTAATGTTTGTGGAAATTTCAAAACTAATAAAATTGAGTGCAATTGTGGTAATAAAAATAATTATGAACAAATCTGTGTTGTAGAAAATGTGGCGGATATGTGGGCTCTTGAGAGTACAAATGTTTACAGTGGTCAGTACCATATTTTAGGAGGAACTCTTTCAGCTATTAACGGTATAAATCCAGAAGATCTTTTAATAGGCTCATTGGTTAATAGAATTAAAGCTAATTCAGTAAAAGAAGTTATCTTAGCAACAAGCGCCACAATTGAGGGACAAACAACAGCTCATTATATTAAAGACAGTATTAAAAATTTAAATGTGAAAGTAACAAAGTTAGCGCACGGTCTGCCCGTGGGTGGAGAGATTGAATATTTAGATGATGGAACATTATTTTCAGCATTTAAATATCGTAGTTCTTTAAATAGTGATTAGCATCAAGCGCTTGATTAATTAAGTAGATTTAGTATTTTTTAATTATGACTATTAGGCAAATTTTAACAGAGCCAGATCCTCAATTAAGAATCAAATCAAAGCCAGTTCAAAAAGTTGATGCTGATATTAAAAAATTAATGAAAGATATGTTGGATACAATGTATGCGGCTCCCGGCATTGGTCTTGCCGCCGTTCAAATTGGAGTACATAAAAGAGTTATTGTTATTGATACTGCAAAAGAACCAGAGCCAAATAATCCTATGTATTTTATAAATCCAGAAATTGTTTGGACATCACAAACAAAATGTACTTTTGAAGAAGGCTGCCTTTCATTGCCTAAACAATTTGCAGAGATTGAAAGACCAGAAAAATGTCATGTAAAATATTTAGATCAAAATGGAAAAGAACAATTTTTAAAAGCAGAAGGTTTACTTGCCACATGTATTCAGCATGAAATTGATCATTTAAATGGAATTTTATTTATTGACTATTTATCAAAATTAAAAAAATCTTTTATTTTAAAAAAACTCTTAAAAGCAAAAAAGGAAGACGTTTCAGATCACATTAATTTTTAGGCAATCCATGTCATTAAAAATAATTTTCATGGGAACACCTGAGTTTGCTGTTCCTACACTAAAAGCATTAATAAAAGAAAAATTAAATATTATTCATGTTTATACACAGCCTCCAAAAAAATCGAATAGAGGTTTAAAAATTGAAAAAACCCCAGTTCATTTGGAAGCAGAAAAAAATAATTTAAAAGTTCATCATCCAGGTTCTTTAAAAAACGAAGAAGAACTAAATTTTTTTAAAGAAATTAACCCTGATTTAGTGATTGTTGTTGCTTATGGACAAATTATTCCTGAGAATTTTTTAAATTTATCTAAGAAAGGTTTTATTAATATTCATGCTTCTCTATTACCTCATTGGAGAGGCGCCGCACCCATTCAAAGAGCGATTATGAATGGCGATAAATTTACAGGAATCTCAATTATGAAAATTGAAAAAGGCTTAGACTCAGGGCCGGTGATGTTGTCTGAAAAAATAGAGATTAATAATCAGTTAAATTATGGTTTATTAAGTGATCAGTTGTCAATTTTAGGATCTAAATTAATCATTAAAGCCATTGATCTAATAGATAAAAATAAAGCTAAATTTGAGGAACAGGATCACAAAAAAGCAACTCACGCTAAAAAAATTACACACGAAGATGAAGAAATTAATTGGAATAATAATGCAGACAAAATTGTCCAACAAATTAATGCCCTGAATCCTACGCCAGGGGCTTGTTTTAAATTTAAAGATGAAAGAATTAAGATTTGGAAAGCAGAAGTTATAGATCAAAAAGGAAAAATGGGTACAACTCTTAATGAAAATCTTTTAATTGCGTGCAAAGATTTTGCAATTCAAGTTCTAGAAATACAAAGACCAGGAAAGAAAATTCAAAAAGTAAAAGAATTTTTATTAGGCTATAAAATCCCTAAAGCATCACAAATATTTTAAATGCCAAGATTTAAATGCACAGTCGAATATGACGGCACTCCTTTTGTAGGCTGGCAAAGACAATTAAATGGTAGATCAGTTCAAGAAGCGATTGAACAGGGAATTGAGAAGGTAGCTGAAAAAAAAATAACAATTTTTGCAGCTGGAAGAACAGACGCAGGCGTCCATGCAGTCCATCAAGTTTTTCATTTTGATTTTAATAAAGATATTGATGCTAAAAAAATCACTGATGCTTTAAATTTTCATTTAAAAAATGAATCTATAAGTATTTTAAAAACAGAATTAATAAATGATGATTTTGATGCAAGACGAGATGCAAAGTTAAGAATTTATAAATATGTAATTATTAATCGAGACTCACCATTGTCCATAGAAAAAGATAGGGCATGGCAATTAAAAATAAAACTTGATGAAGCTAAAATGAATGATGCTGCACAAATTTTAATAGGAACTCATGATTTTACAACTTTTAGGTCAGCTTCGTGCGGAGCCAAATCTCCAATCAAAACTATGGAGAAAATAAATATTTTTAGAAAAGAAGATTACATTTACAGTTATTTTGAATCACAGTCTTTTTTGCAACATCAGGTTCGTTCTATGATGGGATCTATAAAACTTGTAGGCGAAAATAAATGGACAAAAAGAGATTTACTAGATGCTTTAAATTCTAAAGATAGATCTAAATGTGCATCACCAGCTCCTGCCACAGGATTATATTTAGAAAATATTATTTACTAATTGAAATTTCTAACAAAGCTTCAACATGATACTTTGCACTTTCTTGAATGGCAGCAAGATTGTAACCACCTTCTAAGATTGAAACAATTTTATTACCGCAAACTTGTTTTGCAATTTTCATAATTTCTTTGGTTAATGTGTAGTAATCTTTAGATTCTAAATTAATGTTAGCTAAAGGATCATTTTTGTGGGCATCAAAACCAGCAGATAATAATATAAATTCAGGCTTAAATTCCTTTAATTTGTCATAAATTTTCATATAACTATCAAGGAATTCTTTAGAACTTGTCCCTGCTTTTAGAGGAATATTACAAATATTATTATATTTTCCAGTCTCATCTTCAGAACCTGTTCCTGGATAAAATGGAAATTGATGTGATGAAATATATAAAACTTTTTTTTCATTATAGAAAATATCTTGAGTGCCATTTCCATGATGAACATCAAAATCTATAATTGCTACTTTATTAAGTTTGTATTTTTCAATTAAATAAGTTGCTCCTATAGCAACATTGTTAAATATACAAAATCCCATAGCCTGTTCTTTTTCAGCATGGTGTCCAGGAGGTCTGATAACGCAAAAGGCATTATCAAAATCTTTATTCATCACTGCATCAATTGCACTAATAATTGAGGCAATGGCATCGTAAGCTGCCTTTTTACTGCCTTTAGAAACAATCGTATCTCCATCAAGAAAAGCCAAACCTTCTTTTGGAAATAATTGATTTATTTTTTTAAAATATTTTTCTGAATGAGTAAGTTTAATATATTTTTCATCAAATGATCCTACTTTTCTCCAGATTAATTTAGAAGATTGTATCTTTTTTAAACCACTTATGATTGCTGGAATTCGCTCAGGACATTCTGGGTGACCAGGACCTGTGTCATGTTGAATAGAAGAATCAGCAGTAAATATACAAGTTGTCACTTAAAGTAATTAACAAGGATATCTAAGTATATATTTTTTAATTTTTTTAAATCAGAAATTCTAGCCATCTCGTCTACTTGATGGATAGTTTTTGCAATTAAACCAAATTCAATACAAGGTGCAATTTTTTTTATAAAACGAGCATCAGAAGTACCACCGGTCGTTGATAGTACGGGGCTGATTTTCGTGCTTTTTTTTATAACGCTTTTAATCATGTAAACAGTTTTGTTGGGTTTAGTTAAAAAAGATTCTCCTGAAACATGATATTTAATTTTGTAATTTGCTTTAGATTTTTGAGTGATAGAAGAAAAAATTCTATTTAATTTTTTCTTAAGAGAGCTTGATGTGTGTAAATTATTAAATCTTATATTAAATGAAGCTTTTGCTTCTGCAGGAATGATATTGTCTGCAGTGTTATCAATGGTAATTTTCGTAACTTCAAGATTTGAAGGTTCAAAATCTTTATTGCCTCTGTCTAGTTTTAAATTTTTTATTTTATTTAAAACATCAACTATAATTGTAGAGGGGTTATTAGAAGTATGCGGATAAGCAACATGTCCTTGTGTTCCTAAAATTGTTAAATGACCCGTCATACTCCCTCTTCTTCCAATTTTAATCATTTCACCAAGTCTATTCTCATTAGTAGGCTCTCCAACTATGCAGAAATCAATTTTTTCTTTTTTTTGTATTAATTTTTCTACAACTTTTTGAGTACCATTAATTGCAACAGTTTCTTCATCACCGGTTATCAAAAAACTGATTGAACCTTTAAGTTTTTTATTTCTTTTTAAAAATTCACTAACAGCTGCAACAAAACAAGAAATAGAGCCTTTCATGTCGCTAACACCGCGACCAATTAATTTTTGATTTTTTATAACTCCACCAAAAGGATTAACAGTCCAAGATTTTAGATCTCCAACAGGAACAACGTCTGTGTGCCCCGCAAAACAAAGATTAGGAGATTCTTTACCAATTTTTGCATATAAATTTTTAATTTTTGCTGTTCCTTTTTCTTGGAACTCCATGATTTGACATTTAAAGCCTAATTTTTTTAAATTTTTTGCGACAACATTAATTGCACCATCATCTTTAGGTGTAACGCTCTGACATTTAACGAGATCTCTTGCTAAAGAAACTTCACTGATAGTCTTTAACATATTAATCTCTTAACAATTCGTTTATTGAAGTTTTGCTTCTAGTTTTTTCATCAACAGTTTTAACAATGACTGCGCAATATAAACTTGGTTTACTTTTATCTTCATTTGCAAGCGAGCCTGAAACTACCACCGAATAAGGAGGAACTTTTCCATAAATAATTTTGTTTGTTTTTCTATCTATAATCTTTGTTGAAGCTCCAATGTAAACCCCCATAGAAATTACAGAGCCTTCACCAACAATAACTCCTTCGGCTACTTCTGATCTTGCTCCGATAAAACAATTGTCTTCAACGATAACTGGGTTTGCTTGAAGAGGTTCTAGTACTCCACCAATTCCAACTCCTCCAGAAATATGACAATTTTTTCCAATTTGTGCACACGAACCAACCGTTGACCAAGTGTCAATCATCGTTCCATCATCAACATAAGCACCAACATTTATAAAGGATGGCATCAATACAACATTTTTTCCAATGTATGCAGATTTTCTAATCGCTCCATTTGGCACAGCCCTAAATCCAGCTTCAATATGTTTTTTTTCATCCCAAAGAGCTGTCTTGCCATCTACTTTATCAAACCAAGTCGCATAAGGACCTGAAAGAATTTTATTATCTTGTATTTTAAAACTTAGAAGGATTGCTTTTTTTATCCATTGATGAGTATGCCACTCATTATTTTTTTTCTCACATACCCTAATAATACCTGAGTCCAGTTTTTCTAAAGTCTCATTAATTGCAGAGATAATTGCTTTATCCGAATTTTTGTTAATATTATTTCTGTCTTCCCAAGCTTTTAAAATAATATTTTCTACACTCATGATTATTTAATTAACAAATTACACTGCTCAAGAAAATGATCTAATTCTTTTATTTTAAAGTGCACATGATCCTCATCATGGCCTTCTTTTGCCCAATTATCCTCATTTATTATCCATCCTGTTTTCATGCCAAGATCATGAGCTGGTTTTAAGTTTCTTGCGATATCTTCAAAAAAGATACTTTGCTCAGGTATAATGTCGTATTTTTTTATAAGTCTTTCATAAGGAGACTTTTCTGGTTTTGGGATAAAATCTGAGTCAACAATATCAAATATTGAAAAAAGATTTTCATCAAGTTGCAAATTGCTAACAACATTTTTTGCATGTTTTCTTGAGCCATTAGTAAATATAATTTTTTTTCCAGGTAAATTTTTTATTTCTTTATTAAGTTTTTCATTTTTATTTAAAAAACTGTAATCAATATTATGTACAAATTCTAAAAAGTGATGAGGATCAATATTATGATTCTTGATTAGGCCATTCAAAGTTGTTCCATGTTTTTGAAAATAATCATTTTTTATTTGAATAGCTTCTTCATGGTTAACATTTAAATGTTGGGTAATAAAACTTGCCATTAGTTTATCAATTTTTGAGAATAAATTTGTTGATGAAGGGTAAAGAGTATTGTCTAAATCAAAAATCCAAAATTTTACGTTCTTTATTTTATCCATTATTTTACTATAAGTGTTCCAGCTCCAAGATTTGAGAATAATTCAAAAAGAACAGCATGAGATTTTCTTCCATCAATAATAACCACTCCGTTTACGCCCGATTCAATAGCGCTAATGCATGTCTTAATTTTTGGAATCATTCCTCCAGTAATTGTTCCATCATCAATAAGATCCAAAGCTTGTTTTGTAGATAATTGTGATATTAAATTACCATTTTTATCATTTACCCCAGGAACATCCGTCATTAATAAAAGTCTTTCAGCCTTTATTTGATTTGCAATAGTTCCAGCGGCGGTATCAGCATTAATATTATAAACTTGGCCTTGATTATCCATTCCCATGGGTGCAATGACCGGAATGATTTTTTGTTTAAAAAAGTTATTTAATATTTTTGTATCAATTTTTTTTGGATCGCCAACAAATCCTAACTGTTCATCTATCGCTTTATCAATGTGAATTACATTGTTTTTTCTAACAGTAACAGACTCTGCTTTTGCTCCATAATTTATAATTGCATCTCGTAGATCTGGATTTATCTCATTTAACAAAACATCTTCTACAACTTTTATTACATTTTTATCAGTTACTCTTAATCCAGAGATAAATTTACTTTCTAAATTTTGAGCTTCCAGTTTTATTTTAATTTGAGGACCCCCACCATGAATAACTGCAACATCAATATTTAATTTTCTCAAAATTGAAGCATCTTGCGCAAATGCCTTTGATAAACTTTGATCAGACATCACCTGACCGCCATATTTGAGAATTATTTTTTTATTTTTATATTTGTCGAAGTAAACGGATGCCTCTTGAATTGATGGACCAAGTTCTGGCCAAAAAGACTTTATATCCATCAAACCGTTTTCACCGTAGTTTTCCTCATAATGTAATACTGTTGAGCCATTGTAAGGACGTTACTTACCGTCCAATATACGACTAATCCAGAAGGAAAAGTTGCTAACATTACGGTCATTATTAAAGGAAAGAATGCAAAAATTTTTGCCTGTATTGGGTCTGGTGGAGTTGGGTTTAGCTTCATTTGTAAGTACATGGTAATGCCCATTAATATTGGCCACACACCTATCATTAAGAACGAAGGAGGGCTCCACGGAATTAAACCAAATAAATTAAAAATCGTTGTTGGATCTGCAGCTGATAAATCTTCAATCCATCCAAAAAAAGGAGCATGACGCATTTCAAGAGTTACAAAAAGCATCTTATAAACTGCAAAGAAAATTGGAATTTGAATTAATATTGGCAGACATCCTGACAAAGGATTTACTTTCTCTCTTTTATATAACGCCATCATTTCTTGCTGGGTTCTTTTTACATCGTCTTTGTATAGTTCTTTTATTCTTAACATTTCTGGCTGAAGAATTTTCATTTTTGCCATGGATTTGAAAGAATAGTTAGCAAGTGGGAAAAATATAATTCTTACAATGAGAGTAAGAATAATAATTGCAACTCCAAAATTCCCAACAATTTTAAAGATATAATCGATTACAAAGAACAGAGGTTTTGTAATAAAATAAAACCAACCCCAGTCAATTGATAAATCAAAGCGGTCAATTTTTTCTTTTTCAGTGTAATTATCGATTGGGTAAACTTCTTTTGCGCCAATAAATATTTTTAAAGTATTCGAAGTGCTTTTTTGCGGATTTGCTATAGTTGGCTCTGATATTATAAAATTCGCTTTATAACTATTAGCAAAGGAATATTCACCTTTGAAAGATTTTCCGCTCTCAGGAATAATAGCAGACATCCAATATTTATCAGTAATGCCAAACCAACCACTCTTGCCGGTGTACGTTTTTTTCTCTTTTTCAATTGTTGAATATGTTTCTTCTTTTAAATTTTTATCTACAACCCCAATTAATCCTTCATGAAGAATATAAAAATTTTCTGTATTAGGTTTTGTATTTTTTGTTATTTGAGAATAGTGAAATAATTCAATTGTTTTATTTTTTTCATTTCTGATTGTTTCTGTAATTTTAAATAAATATTTATTATCTACTTCAATTTTTTTAGAAAAAACAATACCTTCTCTATTGTTCCACTCAAGAGTTACAGGAGAAGTGGGGGTTAATTTTTTACCTTCTTTAATTTGCCAAATACTATTGTTATCAGGAACTTTAATATCCGACTTTGTTGTTGCCCAACCCGATTCTACAAAATATCCTTCATCAGATTTTTTAGGACTAAGAACAACGATTGGTTTGCTATTTTTATCTAACGATTCTCGGTAGTTCTTTAATACAATGTCATCAATTAGAGCTCCTCTTAAAGATATAGAGCCAGACAAATTACTATTCTCAATGGATACTCTGTCTCCTTCTTTTAATGCATCGCCTCTAGAAATGGCTTTTGTTGGATTTATTTTTGCAGTTTGTGGAGTTTCTGGTTTTTGAATATTAGTTTGAGTTTCGGTCTTTCCTTGAATTTCAAGTCTCTTTTTTTGTGCTTCATCAGTATTTTCAAAATACATTGACCAACCAAGCAATATCGCAGTTGATAATAATACGGCTATGATAACGTTTCTATTTTCCATTATTTATTTTTCTTATTTACAACAGGATCGTAACCAAATCCGCCACCTAAAGATTTAATAGGATGACATCTTGAAATTCTAAGAATTCCTTTAAAACATCCTTTAATAAAACCAAATTCTTTTAAACTTTGTATAAAATATTCAGAACAGGTCGGGTCATAATGACAAGCGTTATGAAAAAAAGGAGATAATAAAAATTTATAGAATTTAATAAATTTTGTGAGAATAAAAGAAAAAAAATTATCTACTTTTTTTATCATTATTTTAACGAGCTAAATTTATATCCAAGTTCTTGTACAATTTTATTAAAATCAACATCATATATTTTTGATTTTGCAAAAACAGCATACTTATATTTATTGTTAAATGAATCAATCTCCGTAATTGCTTTACGAGCAGCCATTTTTAATCTTCTTCTAATTTTATTTCTTTTTACAGCATTTCCGAGCTTTTTGGCTGAAACAAAACTCATATGAATTTTATTTGTTTCAGGAGAAGCGTCTTTGTTAGTGTAATAAATAGTGAATAAGTCCGAACTTACTTTTTTTGCAGATAGAATCTTTTTAAATTCGATATTGCCTCTAAGACTTTCAAATTTTAGAGTCTTGGACATGATTTAAGCAGATACAGATTTTCTTCCCTTAAATCTTCTTCGAGCAATAACTTTTCGACCACCTTTTGTTGCCATGCGTGATCTAAATCCGTGTCTTCTTTTTCTTACTATTTTACTTGGCTGAAAGGTTCTTTTCATTGTGATAATTAGAATTTGGCTATTTATAGGTAAATTGTTAAATCATGTACAGTAAAAGTTTTTATTTAATACGTTTTAAAAATGACACAATTATCTAAGCTTAAAATTATTTTAGGATTAATTTATCTTTTAATAGTGGGTTTAGTTACCTTTTTATTTTTTTATTATGAAGTTTATAATTATGTAAATTCTGATTTTATTAAAAATGATCGAAAAGTAGTTCTAAATTATATCAACCAAAATATTTTTCTTTCTTCGTTTTTATTTTTTTTATTTTGCATAATTTGGTTTTTCTTACTCGGCTTTGGTTTTCCAGTAGTTATTGCAGCTGGTTTTATTTTTGGTTCAGTTTTGGGATCATTACTATTATTAATGGGATTTGCATTCGGTTCTACTGCATTGTATGTTTTTGCAAATTATTATTTCAAAGATTTAGTTTTTAAATACTTTTCAAATAAATATAAAAGTTTAGATAGTCATTTTAAAAATAATGATTTTGCTTATTTGTTATTTTTAAGATTAGTTCCGGGAATACCATCACAAGCGGGTAGCTTAATACCAATATTATTTAATATGAAACTTAAAAAAATATTCCTTTCAAATATTTTTGGTGTAGCTCCTGGAATATTTATTTCGGTAAGTTTAGTATCCGGAATTAGTTCAAAAATTGAAGAGGGACATCCATTTAATTTGGATTTACTCTCGGATCCAAAGATTTCTATACCGTTAACTGCTCTCGGTATAATGGTTCTAATAGTTAATTTCGTAAAACAAAAATTTTTCAAGAGTAAAATTTGAATAAATTTTTTAAAAATACTCTTTTAGATGTTAAGGATATTTGTATTCCTTTATACAAAATATTAATTCCGTTTATTTTTATAATTAAAATTCTAGAAGAAATTGGAATAGTCAAAATTATTTCAAATTTTTTTGAACCTATTGTTCAGTTATTAGGTCTTCCTGCCGAGTTAGGCATAGTTTGGGTTACAGCAATTATCATCAATATTTATGCCGCAATTATTCTTTTTATTAATATTGTTCCTTCATTAGATTTAACAGTTGCACAGGTTACAGTCTTAACTATGGTTATTTTAATTGCTCACAATATATTAGTAGAAAGTGCTATCTCTCGTGCAGCAGGCGTTTCTTTCTTTTATGCTTCTATCTTAAGAATAGGAATTGCTTTTTTAGCTGGATTTATTTTATGTAGAATTTATTTTTACTTTGGATTTTTACAGGAAAAATTTAGCTTAGTTTTAGAACAACGTGTTATTGCAACTGATTATTATTCGTGGATGTTGGGACAGGTTGAAAATCTAATTTATGTATTTTGCATTATTTGCGTTTTAGTTCTTTCTTTAAATTTTTTAAAAAAAATTGGTGTAGAAAATTTAATCAAAAGACTTCTTAAAAACCCATTAAAACTTATGGGAATTAGTTCTAGCGCAATCAATATCATCATTGTTGGTTTAACTATTGGACTTCAGTTTGGAGGTGGGTTGTTAATTAAAGAAGCAAAATCAGGATCAATTGATAAACAAAGTATCCTACTTTCCCTGTCTTTATTAAATTTAGTACATGCTGTTATTGAAGATACTATCTTGATGATGATTATCGGGGGCCACATCTCTGGTGTATTATTTTTTAGAGTAATTTTTTCTTTATTAATTGTTTTTCTAATACTTTTTTTATACAAAAAATTTCAGGGTTTATTTAATAAACTTGTCTTTGTTAAGATTTAAATTGAGAGGCACAAAAAGTTGCAATTAATCCTGCAATACCTAAGAACGAAAATGCAAAAACCCAATTAGTTTCCGAATTGATAGGTTGATGATTATTTGTAATATCAATAATAAATCCAAAGATAGCAGGTGTTATAGATCCAAATCCAACTCCTAAAATAGAACGATAAGCAACAGTCCTGCCTACGCAATATTTTGGGGTACTCTCAGTTAAAGCAGCAGTCAAAACTCCAGAATCACCAATTGCAAAAAAACTATAAAAAATAGAAATTATAATTATTAAAAATAAATCTAATTCAGTCGTCCAACCAATCAAAAAGGATAAAATTGCACTAAACAAGGAGAAGGCAATTAAAATTCTTTTTCGTCCTAAGTTATCAGAGAGGTATCCCGCAATTACAGACGAAAACACACCAGATAAATGAATTGAAAAACCAATAATAATACCAACACTTACAGTTGCGATAGATATTTTATTTATAATTATAACACTCAAAAAAACTGGCAACCAAGACCATAAACCAAATAGTTCAATGGCATGAGCGGTATATCCCGTTATTAAAAATTTTGTTTTTCTATTTTGATTTAAAGAAAATTTTTTATTTAATTTCGAAAATTTATATTTTTTTAAAAAATCTTCATACACTGCAGTTAAAAGAAACATTGCTCCAACTAGACTAATTAATGATGCAGTTAAAAAACTTATTTTATAACCATAGTTAGTTGTAATAATGTAACCCAAAGACAAAGATATTGCATAACCAAAGGATTGACTTCCAAGCATTGCACCCATCGCGGCACCTTTGTTTTTTGATTTAAATTTTTCAGATACCAAGAGTATAGAGGGACCGTAAACACCCCCCTGAGCAAAACCTATAAAAAAATTAATAAAAATAGCCGTCCAAAAATCTTTTGCAATTAAATAAAAAAAAAAACTCGATAAAAAATTTATAATTAAATAAATAGAAAGAATTTTGTTTGGATTATAAAAATCCGAACAATATGAACTTATAAATAGAGCGACAGCAAACCCTATAACCAAAGAAGTTTGTATTAAACCAGCCTCTGTTGCAGATAAATTCCATATAGCAATTAATTGCTGTATTGACCCAACGTACATAAAAAAGGTTAAAGCAGATAATATTCTGCCAATGGCAATAAGTTTTAACCAATTCCAATTGTTTGTTTGCATGAACAAATCCCTATGATTATTTAATTAAAAAAAATAAAATAAGATATTAGATTCTAGTTTTTCTATTATTTAAGCGCCCGTAGTTCAATTGGATAGAATGCCAGACTACGAATCTGGAGGTTGGAAGTTCGACTCTTTCCGGGCGCACCACATATTTATTGATTGATCTTAATTATTAAGGAGAATATAAAATTTGCAAATGAGAGTTTCTAGAAATTCAAAATTACTTATCCCTTATCTAGAAAGATTTTACGATTCATCATCATATTATTCTTATACAATAATCCGATTTGTTGCTGGAGCAATGATGGTGCCTCATGGCTATAGTAAATTATTTGTTAATTTAGATGGCACAGTTGATTTTTTTAAAAGCGTTCAATTAGAACCTGCTTATCCATTAGCACTTTACATTGGCATTTTAGAATTTTTTGGTGGAATCTTTTTAGCATTAGGTTTCTTAACTAGATTTGTTGCAATTCAGTTAATAGGTCTTTTAGCAGTTGCAACTTTTTATATTCATTTAAAAAATGGTTTTCTTTGGGTTAAAGGTGGATATGAATATCCATTGTTCTGGTTGGCAATAATGATTGCGATATTTTTTAAAGGTGGAGATAGAGTTTCAATAGACAGTTCTCTACCGAAAGAACTTTAATTTGTGTTTAGATATTTAAATAATCTTCCCTTAAATAAAGCAGTCATCGTATTTTTAGTTCTTATTGCCGCAGTGATACTATTAATCAGCCTGTACGTTTGATTCTTCTTTTACTAAAAGACTAACTATTTTTTTTGTATTTTTAATTTGTATGGGTAAATAACCTAGAAATTCTCCGTCACATTGAATAGGTACTTTTGATTTAGAGTTTATAAAAATATCATCACTTATAATCTTAATTACTTTATTATTTTCCTCCAATTTTTTCTTTCTTAAAATTTTAATTAAATTTTTCATAACTTCAAATCTTGATAAATTGATAAATAAATAAGTAATCATTTTTTTTT